>Ga0335084_10002997_pt1 | contig 16421 bp, 31 predicted proteins | sample Lox_Sample_44_FD_206721 | JGI IMG/M metagenome (GOLD analysis project Ga0335084, IMG submission 206721) | Soil microbial communities from Loxahatchee National Wildlife Refuge, Florida, United States - Lox_Sample_4.4 | ecosystem: Environmental > Terrestrial > Soil > Wetlands | place: USA... | reverse complement strand
GGTGTTCATGAACAAGTGCGACATGGTGGACGACCCGGAGATTCTGGACCTGGTGGAGCTGGAGGTGCGGGAGCTGCTGAAGAAGTACCAGTTTCCGGGGGACGACATACCGGTGGTGCGGGGGAGCGCGTTGGGGGCGATGGAGAAGCCGGAGGACGCGAAGGCGTCCGAGTGCATCTGGAAGCTGATGGAGGCGGTGGACAGCTACATTCCGACGCCGCCGCGGCCGGTGGACAAGCCGTTTCTGATGCCGATCGAGGACATTTTCACGATCACGGGGCGAGGGACAGTGGTGACGGGGCGGGTGGAGCGGGGGATCGTGAAGGTGGGGGAAGAGATCGAGATCGTGGGGATGCAGGAGGCGGTGAAGAAGTCGGTGGTGACGGGGGTGGAGATGTTCCGGAAGCTGCTGGATGAGGGGCGGGCGGGCGACAATATCGGCGCCCTGCTGCGCGGCATTGATAAAGATGAAGTGGAGCGGGGGCAAGTGCTGGCCAAGCCGGGGTCGATCAAGGGGTACAAGAAGTTCAAGGCCGAGGTGTACGTGTTGGGGAAGGACGAGGGGGGGCGGCACACGCCGTTTTTCAACGGGTACCGGCCGCAGTTCTATTTCCGGACGACGGACGTGACGGGGGTGTGCACGCTGCCGGCCGGCGTCGAGATGGTGATGCCGGGGGACAACGTGACGATGACGATCGAGCTGATCCAGCCGGTGGCGATGGAGAAGGAGTTGCGGTTCGCGATCCGCGAGGGGGGGCGCACCGTGGGCGCCGGCGTCGTCGCGGAGATCGCGGAGTAGGCGATGGTTACCGTCAGCGCCGACCAGAAGATCCGCATCCGGCTCAAGGCGTACGACCACAATCTCCTCGATCGTTCGATGAAGGAGATCGTGGAGACAGTGCGCCGTACGGGCGCCCGCGTCACCGGCCCCGTGCTGCTGCCGACCATGATCAATCGTTGGACGGTGCTGCGCTCGCCTCACGTGGACAAGACATCGCGGGAGCAATTCGAGATGCGGACCCACAAGCGCCTGCTCGACATCCTGGATCCCACGCCGCAAACGGTCGACGCGCTGATGAAGCTCGACTTGCCGAGCGGCGTCGACGTCGAAATCAAGCTCTAGGAGAGAGAATTCTGCCATGGCGATGAAGGAAGGGCTGATCGGCCGAAAGAAGGGCATGACCCAGGTCTTCGGCGACGACGGGAGCATGATTCCGGTTACCGTGGTCGAGGCTGGGCCCTGCACGGTCGTCGGCGTGCGCACGAAGGCGACCCACGGCTATGACGCGCTCCAGATCGGCTTCGAGCCCGCGAAAAAGAACGTCACCAAGGCCATGGCGGGCCACTACAAGAAGGCCGGCGTGGACAGGCCCATGAAGGTCCTGCGCGAGATGCGGCTGCAGAAGAGCGAAGCCGTCGCCGCCTATCAGCCAGGCCAGACCCTCACGGTCGAGTTGTTCGTGCCTGGGGAGTACGTGGACGTGGTGGGCGTCACCAAGGGCAAGGGCTTCCAGGGCGGCGTGAAGCGCCACGGCTGGTCCGGCGGCGACCAGAGCCACGGCTCGATGTTCCACCGGGCGCCGGGCTCGATCGGCGCGTCGTCCGATCCGTCCCGCGTCTGGCCCGGTCACAAGCTGCCGGGGCGCATGGGAGGCGATCGCCGCACCGTGCTGAATCTGCCGGTCGTGCGCGTCATTCCGGAGCAGAACCTGATCCTCCTCCGAGGCGCGGTGCCGGGCCACACCGGAACGCTCCTGGTGGTGCGCAAGAGCGTGAAGCAGACCAAGGCGCAGCAGCAGAAAGCCAAAGAGGCCAAGTAGCATGCCGACCGTCCCAGTGCTCGACGCGAAGGGCAAGGAGCAGCAGCAGCTCGAGCTGTCCGCCGACGTGTTCGCAGGCCCGGTCCGCGTGCCACTCATTCACCAGGCGGTCGTCAAGGAGCTGGCCGCGCGGCGCGCCGGCACCCACGACACCAAGGGGCGCAGCGAGGTCTCGGGCGGCGGCAGGAAGCCGTGGAAGCAGAAGGGCACGGGCCGCGCCCGTCAGGGCTCGATCCGCGCCCCCCAATGGAAGGGCGGGGGTAAGGTTTTCGGTCCCACGCCCCGTAAGTACGACAAGAAGATGCCGACAGAAATGCGGCGCTCGGCTCTGCGAGAGGCTCTCGCGGCCAAGATCGCCTCGGGCGACGTGTCCGTGGTCGACCAGCTCGGCCTGACGGAGGCCAGGACGAAATCGCTGACGAGCCGGCTCAAGGGACTTGGGCTGCCGGTGGGGCCGACGCTCCTCGTCGTCTCCGAGCGCACGGTGAGCCTCGATCGCGCGGCGCGGAACCTGCCGTGGCTGTCCGTCGAAACGCCGATGCATGCCTCCGTCTACCAGCTCCTGCGCAACGATCGCGTGCTGTTCGAAAGAGCCGCGCTGCTGTCGCTCCAGGAGGCTCTGGCATGAACCGCGATCCACGGAACATCCTGGTCAAGCCGCTGATGACTGAGAAGAGCATGCAGCGGAAGGAAGAGTTCAACGCGGTCACCTTCCAGGTCCCGGTCGACGCCAACAAGGTCGAGATCCGGCAGGCCGTCGAGAAGGTCTTCAACGTCAAGGTAGCGACCGTGCGCACGGCCTCTCACGAGGGCAAGTGGAAGCGCATGGGCAAATTCGAGGGACGCCGCCCGGCGTGGAAGAAGGCGGTCGTGACGCTCTCGCCGGGCCACAAGATCGAATTCGTCGAGGGGGCCTAGGATCATGGGAATCCGGACACTCAAGCCCACCTCGCCGGCCCGGCGGTACATGACGCAGCTGACCAACGAGGAGATCACGAAGAAAACGCCCGAGAAGAGCCTGCTGTCGCCGAAGAAGCGGGGAAGCGGGCGGAACGTCTACGGTCGCATCACCGTCCGCCACCGCGGCGGAGGGCACAAGCGAATGCTTCGGGACGTCGACTTCCGGCGCGACAAGGTCGGCATTCCCGCCGTGGTCAAGGGGATCGAGTACGACCCCGGACGCTCGGCGCGTATCGCGCTCCTGCACTACAAAGACGGCGAGAAGCGATACATCATCGCGCCGCTCGGGCTCAAGCCCGGCGACGTCATCATGTCGGGCCCCCAGGCCGACATCCTGCCGGGCAACGCGCTGCCGATCAGGAACATCCCGCTCGGCACGTTCGTGCACAACGTCGAGCTCCAGCCGGGCAAGGGCGGCCAACTCTGCAGGAGCGCGGGCACGCTCGCCCAGCTCCTGGCCAAGGAGGGTGACCACGCCAACCTCAAGCTGCCCTCGGGCGAGGTGCGCCAGATCAAGCTCGAGTGCATGGCAACGGTCGGCCAGGTCGGGAATCTGGACCATGAGAACGTGTCGATCGGCAAGGCCGGGCGCGTGCGCTGGAGGGGCTTCAGGCCTACCGTCCGCGGAACGGTGATGAACCCCGTCGACCACCCCATGGGCGGCGGCGAGGGCAAGGGCAAGGGCAACCACCCGATGACCCCGTGGGGCAAGCCGACCAAGGGGTACAAGACGCGGCGCGGCGCGCGTCCGTCGGACCGTTACATCGTCACGCGCCGGACGAAGTAGGAGCCGAGGCTTATGGGACGCTCTACGAGGAAGGGCCCGTACATCGAGGAGAGGCTGGAGAAGCGCATCGAGGCGCTCAACCGCGAGCGCCAGAAGAAAGTCCTGAAAACTTGGTCGCGACGCTCCACCATCGCGCCGGAGTTTGTGGGCCACACGCTCGCCGTGCACAACGGCCGGAAGTTCATCCCGGTCTACGTCACCGAGAACATGGTGGGCCACCGGCTGGGCGAATTCGCCCTGACGCGAACCTTCAAGGCTCACGGGCAGGCCGAGAAGGCCACCGTGTCGCCGACGGGGAAGGCCTGAGCGCGCCATGAAGACCCGAGCCACCGCGCGCTACATCCGCGTCCCGGCGTCCAAGGCGAGGCTGGTCCTCGATCACATCCGGGGCAAGTCTGCGGGCGAGGCCTTGGCGCTGCTGCAGTTCACGCCCAAGGCGGCCGCCCGGCTCATCGAGAAAGTGCTGCGCTCGGCCATCGCCAACGCGGAGCACAACCACCAGGTGCGGGATCTCGACGACCTCCGTGTCGTCAAGGCCACGGCCGACCGCGGCCCTTCGATGAAGCGCGTCTCGCCTCGGGCGATGGGGCGGGCCTACTTCATCAAGCACCGCACCAGCCATCTCACGATCGAGCTCTCCAACGAGACGGTGCAGCCCTCGCGGGCCGCCCAGAGGTAGCCATGGGGCAGAAGACGCATCCGATCGGATTCAGGCTGGGCGCCACCCGCACGTGGAGCTCCCGGTGGTTCGCCACCAAGGGGTACGCCGGGCTCCTTCACGAGGACGTCAAGATCCGGCGGTTCATCAAGTCCTCGCTCTATCACGCGGGAATCTCGCGGATCGACATCGAGCGCTCGGCCAACCGCGCCCGCATCTCCATCTTCACCGCGCGGCCCGGCATCATCATCGGCCGTAAGGGCGCGGAGGTGGAGAAGCTCAAGAACGAGATCCAGTCGCGCACCGCCAAGGAGGTTTACCTCAACATCGAAGAGGTGATCCACCCGGAGCTGGACGCGCAGCTGGTGGCCGAGAATGTGGCGCTCCAGCTCCAGAAGCGCGTCGCGTTCCGCCGGGCGATGAAAAAGGCGGTGACCTCTGCGCTCCGGCTGGGCGCTGACGGCATCAGGATCGCCTGCTCGGGGCGCCTGGGTGGCGCCGAGATCGCGCGGCGGGAGTGGTATCGAGACGGCAGGGTGCCGCTGCACACGATCCGGGCCGACATCGACTACGGCCTCGCCGAGGCCCACACGACGTACGGGGCGATCGGCGTGAAGGTCTGGATCTTCAAGGGCGAGGTGCTGCCCGCGCAGCGTCAGGCGGCGGAGGCGTAGACAGCCATGCTGATGCCCAAGCGCGTCAAGTACCGCAAGGCCCAGCGCGGCCGCATGAAGGGCAAGGCGCAGCGCGGGTCCACGCTCGCCTTCGGCGACTACGGGCTCAAAGCCCTCGAGCCCGGGTGGGTGACCAACCGCCAGATCGAGGCCGCGCGCGTCTCGCTGGCCCGGAGCGTCAAGCGGGGAGGCAAGATCTTCATACGGATCTTTCCGGACAAGCCCGTGACCAAGAAGCCGGCCGAGACCCGGATGGGCAAGGGCAAGGGCAACCCGGAGTTCTGGGTCGCCGTGGTCAAGCCGGGACGCATCATGTACGAGATGGAGGGCGTGGACGAGGCGACGGCGCGCGAGGGCTTCCGGCTCGCGGCGCAGAAAATCGGCATCAAGACGAAGTTCGTGTCCCGCACCCGGGCACTCTAGAGGAACTGACATGAGCGACTACCGATATCCGGGCGGCGACGACCGGTGGGGGGGGCTGGTGGAGGAGCGGCGGTCGCTCCCCCCCAGAACACAATGAAAGCCGAAGCGTGGCGCGAGATGAGCGGCGAAGATCTGGACCAGAAGGTCAAGGAGCTGACCGAGGAGCTGTTCAACCTCCGGTTCCAGCTCTCCATGGGTGTGGCCAAGAACCCCTCGCGGGTGCAGCAGGCGAAGCGGGATCTGGCGCGGGCCAAGACCATCCTCCGTGAGCGCCAGTTGAAGAGCGCGAGCTGACAGGAGACGACCGGCGTGAGCGAGACCAAAACGAAAGAAGGCGTGGTGGTGAGCGACAAGATGACCAAGACGCGCGTGGTCATGATCGAGCGCGTCTACCGCCACCCGCGGTACGAGCGGGTCATCACGCGCTCGAAGCGGTTGAAGGCCCACGACGAGACGAACACCAGCAGGGTCGGGGACCGGGTCCTGATCGAGGAGACGCGGCCCCTGTCGAAGGACAAGCGGTGGCGCATCCGCCAGGTCCTGACCCGCGTGGCGTCGTGAGACGGGAGGACCGGCCATGATCCAGCCGAGGTCCATGCTCGACGTGGCGGACAACTCGGGCGCCAAGAAGGCGCAGTGCATCCGCGTGCTCGGAGGCTCCAACAAGCGCACCGCCTCTCTGGGCGACGTCGTGATCGTGGCGATCAAAGAGGCGGTGCCGGACGGCACGGTGAAGAAGGGCGAGGTCGCGCGAGCTGTGGTTGTGCGCACCGTCAAGGAAGTCGGGCGCAAGGACGGCTCGTACATCCGCTTCGACCGCAACGCGGTCGTGCTGATCAAGGTGGACGACAACCCGGTAGGCACGCGCATCTTCGGACCGGTCGCCCGCGAGCTGCGCGACCGGCAGTTCACGAAGATCATCTCGCTGGCCCCCGAGGTCATCTGAGGACGGTCATGGCCATTGCGCACGTGCGGAAGGGCGATACGGTCGTCGTCGTGGCCGGCAAGGAGCGTGGGAAGCGCGGCAAGGTGCTCCGCGTGCTCCCGGGCAAGGGCCGCGTGCTGATCGAGCACGTCAACATGATCAAGAAGCACCAGCGTCCGACGCAGAAGCTGCGGCAGGGCGGCATCATCGAGCGCGAGGGGCCGATCCACCTGTCGAACGTGATGCTGGTGGATCCCCAGACTGACAAGCCCACCCGGGTCGGCATGCGGTCGCTCGCCGACGGCAAGAAGGCCCGGGTCGCCCGCCGATCGGGCGAATTCATCGACAAGGCGTAACCTCAATGGCTGACGCGGAGAAGAAAGAGAAGCCGAAGGCGCCGCAGGGCGCAAAGGCACCCCCGGGCGCAAAAGCTCCCCAGGGCGGCAAGCAGACCAAGGCGGCCAAGGGACCGGCACCTGCCGCGCCCGCGACGCCGGCGGCCCGGGCGCGCGTGACCGGGGACGTGCCCCCGCGCCTGCGCGACCGGTTCCGGACGGCGGTGATACCCGCGATGATGAAGGAGCGGGGCTACACCAACCCCTTCCAGGTGCCGCGCCTCGAGAAGATCGTGATCAACATGGGCGTCGGCGAGGGCAAGGAGAACCCGAAGGTGATGGACTTCGCCGTCGCTGATCTCCAGATGATCACGGGCCAGAAGCCCGTCGTGACTCGGGCCAAGAAGTCCATCGCGAACTTCAAGCTCCGCGAGAACTCGCCGATCGGGTGCAAGGTGACGCTGCGGGGGGCGCGGATGTACGAGTTCCTCGACAGGCTGGTCAACGTGGCCCTGCCTCGGGTGCGGGATTTCAAGGGCGTGGCGCCGAAGGCGTTCGACGGGCGCGGCAACTACGCCCTCGGCCTCAAGGAGCAGGTGATCTTTCCCGAGATCGTGTACGACAAGGTGGACAAGGTGCGCGGTATGGACGTGATCATTGTCACCTCGGCACGGACCGACGAGGAGGCCAAGGCGCTGCTCGCGCACCTCGGCGTCCCCTTCAGGGAGTCCTAACGTATGGCGAAGACCTCGCTCATCATGAAGGCGGAGCGGCTGCAGAAGTCGTCGAAGTTCAAGACGCGCGTCTACAGCCGCTGCAAGCTGTGCGGCCGGCCGCGCGGATTTCTCAGGAAATTCCAGCTCTGCCGGCTCTGCTTCCGGGAGCTTGCCCTCAAGGGCGAGGTCCCGGGCGTGATCAAGGCGAGCTGGTAGGAGGCGGACGACCATGTCGATGAGCGACCCGATCGCAGACCTCCTGACTCGCATCCGCAACGCGAGCAGCGCCGAGCACGAGAAGGTGGATATCCCGTCCTCGAAGCTCAAAGTGCGAATCACCGAGATCCTCAAGGAAGAGGGGTTCATCAAGAACTTCCGCCTCATCGAGGACAAGAAGCAGGGGACGCTGCGCGTGTATCTCAAGTACGGCCCGGGGAACGAGAAGATCATCTCCGGCCTGGTGCGGGTGTCGAAGCCCGGCCGCCGCGTGTATGTGGCCAAGGACAAGATTCCGAGCATCCTGGGCGGGATGGGCGTCGCCATCCTGTCCACTTCGCGCGGCGTCATGACGGACCGCGCCGTGCGCAAGCAGCAGCTCGGCGGCGAAGTCCTCGCGTACGTGTGGTAGCAACAGGAGCGCACGACATGTCACGAATCGGCAAGAAGCCCATCCCGGTCCCGCAGGGGGTCAAGGTCGCCATCGAGGGCCAGACCGTCAAGGCGGAAGGTCCCAAGGGCAAGCTCAGCCAGACGGTGCCCGGCAGCCTGTCTGTGACGGTGGACCAGAACGTGCTGACGGTCGGCCGCAGCTCTGAGCACCGGACGGTGCGGGCGCTGCACGGCCTGATGCGTTCGCTCATCGCCAACATGGTCCATGGCGTCAAGGACGGCTTCGAGCGCAAGCTCGAGATCGTCGGCATCGGGTACCGCGCGCAGGTCCAGGGCAAGAGCCTTCAGCTGGCGCTCGGCTATTCGCACCCGGTGATCTTCCCGCTTCCCGAAGGCATCCAGGCCGAGGTGGACAGGCAGGTCTCCATCACGATCAAGGGCGCGGACAAGGCGCTCGTCGGACAGACCGCCGCCAAGATCCGCGAGCTCCGGAAGCCCGACCCGTACAAGGGCAAGGGTATCAAGTACTCCGACGAGCAGATCCGGCGCAAGGTCGGCAAGAAGGCGGGAGCCAAGTAATGCGAACCGAGCTCAAGGTGGTGGGACGCAAGATCAGGCACCTGCGGGTGCGCACAAAGGTCCAGGGCACGGCGGAGCGGCCGAGGCTGGCCATCTACCGCAGCCTCAACCACATCTACGCCCAGGTGGTGGACGACGCGGCCGGCCGTACGCTCGTGTCGGTGGACAGCCGCTCGGCGGATTTTCGCGGCAAGGCAAAGAGCGGCGGCAACGTCGCGGCGGCAAAGATAGTCGGGGAGCTCGTGGCGAAGAAGGCCAAGGCCGGCGGGATCGCCAAGGTTGTCTTCGATCGCGGCGGCTATCAATACCACGGGCGGGTCAAGGCCCTGGCCGAGGCGGCGCGCGCCGCGGGCCTGGCTTTTTGATGAAGTCAGACTGTCAACAAAAGACACGACTGGCACAACGGGGGGTCTGAGTGGCTGAGGCGAAGATCGATGCAAGCGCGCTGGATCTGACGGATCGGGTGGTCGCCATCAACCGGGTCGCCAAGGTGGTCAAGGGCGGCCGGCGGTTCTCGTTCACGGCGCTGGTCGTCGTGGGCGACGGGCGGGGGCACGTGGGCGTGGGGCTGGGCAAGGCTCGCGAGGTGCCCGAGGCCATCCGGAAGTCGGTCGAGCACGCCAAGAAGGACCTGATCCTCGTGCCGCTCAAGGACACCACGATTCCGTTCGCGATCACCGGCCACTTCGGCGCCGCCCGCGTGTTCCTGCGTCCGGCCTCGCATGGTACGGGGGTCATCGCGGGCGGCGCCGTGCGACCCGTGCTCGAGGCGGCCGGTGTCCAGGACATCCTGACCAAGACCTTGGGCACGAATAACCCGCACAACGTTCTCAAGGCCACCATCGACGCGTTCCGCCGCCTCAAGCGGCTGCTCGACACGCATAGCGCCCGTCGCAGGTCCACGGACGGCGACGGCCAGGAGGCATCCGGTGGCAAAGAAGCTTAGGGTCACCCTGGTCAAGAGCCTGATCGGTCTCTCGCCGACGCAGGAGGCGACCATCAAGTCGCTCGGGCTCAAGCACATTCGCCAGACCGTGGAACATGACGACACTCCGACCATCCGCGGCATGATCGACGCCGTGCCGTTCGCCCTGAAAGTGGCAGGGCGAGATGCAGCCGAAGGCGAGACGAGCATCTCCCGGAGGAAGCCATGAGACTCGAAGATCTCCGGCCGGCGAAGGGCTCGACAAAAAATCGGAAGCGGCGCGGCCGCGGGCGGTCCTCGGGCACGGGCAAGACCTCTGGCAAGGGCCACAAGGGGCTCAAGGCCCGCTCGGGCGGCGGCGCGCGCCCGGGCTTCGAGGGCGGCCAGATGCCGCTCTACCGGCGCTTGCCGAAGCGCGGTTTCCTGCCGTATGGCGGGAAGACCGATTTCGCGGTGGTCAACGTCAAGGACCTCTCCGCGCGGTTCGCGGCCGGCAGCGTCGTGGACCCGGACGGGCTCGTCGAGGCCGGACTCATAAAGAAGTCGGGCCGCAATGCGCTGAAGGTGCTGGGCGACGGCGACGTAGCGCACGCGCTCACGGTCAAGGCGCACAAGGTCAGCGAGGCGGCGAAGCAGAAGCTCGAGGCCGCGGGTGGCCGGGTCGAGGTCCTGCCCGCCAGGCCGGTGGGGCCCGCCACCAAGCGGCAAGCGGCTCACAGCAAGCAGAAGGCTTCTGCCACCAGGCGGGAGGCTTCTGCAAAATGATGGAGGGGCTCCAGAGCTTCCAGAACATCTTCAAGATCCCGGAGCTCAAGCGCCGGGTCTTGGTGACACTGGGGCTCCTGGCCGCCTATCGGCTGGGGGCGCACGTGCCGACGCCGGGCATCGACGCCGCCGCGCTGGCGCAGCTCTTCAACCAGATGCAGAGCGGCCTCCTCGGCATGGTCGATCTTTTTTCCGGCGGCAATCTGCGCCGGCTGACGGTCTTCGCTCTCGGCATCATGCCGTACATCTCGGCCTCCATCATCCTCCAACTCCTGACCGTCGTGATCCCGGCGCTCGAGCGGCTGGCAAAGGAGGGCGAGGCTGGCAAGAAGAAGATCACCCAGTACACGCGCTACGGCACCATCGGCCTCTCGCTGATCCAGTCGTTCGGCATCGCCGTGGGGCTCGAGAGCATGCAGCCGCAGGGCGGGCTCGTGCTCGTGCCCGACCCGGGCTGGGGCTTCCGGCTCATGACGATGTTGACGCTGACCACGGGCACCGCGCTCATCATGTGGCTCGGCGAGCAGATCTCGGAGAAGGGCATCGGCAACGGCATCTCGCTGATCATCTTCGCGGGTATCGTCGTCCGCCTGCCGTCGGCGGTGGTCTCGTCCTACACGCTCATCACGACGGGCGAGCTCAAGCTGTTCGTGTTCATCGGCCTCGTGGCCATGATGGTGCTTGTGACCGCGGCCGTGATCGTGATGCAGGAGGGGCAGCGGAAGATCCCGGTCCAGTACGCCAAGCGCATGGTCGGACGGCGGATGGCCATGGGCCAGACCACGCACATCCCCCTGCGCATCAACACCGCGGGTGTCATCCCGGTCATCTTCGCCTCGTCGCTGATCCTGTTTCCGGCGACGCTGACGCGCTTCATCCAGCACCCGTGGATGCAGGCGATCTCCGAGGCGCTCTCCCCCGGGCACGTGACATACACGGCGCTCTACTGCGCGCTCATCATCTTCTTCACGTACTTCTATACGGCCATCGTCTTCAACCCGATCGACCTGGCAGACAACATGAAGAAATACGGCGGCTTCATTCCGGGCGTACGCCCGGGCAAGAAGACGGCCGAGTACATCGACCGGGTGCTGACGCGCATCACGCTCCCCGGGGCCATTTTCCTCGCCCTGATTTCCGTGCTGCCGGACTTCCTGATCCGCTGGTTCAACGTCCCCTTCTACTTCGGGGGCACGAGCCTGCTGATCGTGGTCGGCGTGGCGCTCGACACCGTGCGGCAGATGGAGTCGCACCTGCTGATGCGGAACTACGAAGGCTTCCTGCGGAAGAAGGCGAGGGCGCAGGCGTGAGCGTCCGGGTCATCTTCCTCGGTCCTCCCGGCGCCGGCAAGGGCACCCAGGCGCAGAACCTCGCCCGAGAGTGGGGCGTGCCGCACATCGCGACCGGCGACATGCTGCGCGAGGCCGTCGCCGCCAAGTCGCCGCTCGGGCTCGAGGCCAAGCGCCACATGGACTCGGGCGGGCTCGTGCCGGACCAGGTCGTGATCGGCCTGGTCGGCGAGCGGCTCGGCCAGCCGGACGCCAAGGCCGGCTGCCTGCTCGACGGCTTCCCGCGCACGGCCGCGCAGGCCGAGGCCCTCGACGCGCTGTTCGCGCGGACGGGCATTGCGCTCGACCGGGTCGTCTTCTTCGACGTGTCGCGCGCGGAGCTGCTCCGTCGCCTCACGGGGCGCCGGATCTGCCGATCCTGCGGCCGCTCCTTCCACGTCGTGTCGGCTCCTCCGAAGGCCGAGGGGAAGTGCGACGCGTGCGGCGGCGAGCTCTACCAGCGCGCGGACGACAGCGAAGCCACCGTGGCGACGCGCCTCGACGTCTACCAGAAACAGACGGCGCCGCTCCTCGACTACTACCGTTCCCGGGCGCTGCTGGCCGAGGTGGCCGGCGAGGGGCCGGTCGAGCGGGTCGCCGACTCGGTTCGCAAGGCCACGGGGCAGGCGGTGACGCGGTGATCCTGCTGAAGTCCTCCAGGGAGCTCGAGCACATGCGCGCGGCCGGTCGCATCCTGGCCGAGGTCAAGGCCCGGCTCAAAGCCCTCGTCAGGCCCGGCGCCTCGACCAAGGACATCGACGACGACATCGAGAGCTTCATTGTCGGCAAGGGCGCCGTACCGGCCTTCAAGGGTTATCGGGGCTACCCCGCGACGGTCTGCGCCTCGATCAACAACGAGGTCGTCCACGGCATCCCCTCGGCCAAGCGGAAGCTCAAGGACGGCGACATCATCGGCCTCGACCTCGGCTGCATCGTCGAGGGGTACTATGGTGACTGCGCCATCACCCTGCCGGTGGGCCCTGTGCCCGCAAGAGTCCAGGAGCTCCTCGATGTCACGCGCGAGAGCCTCGACAAGGCCATCGTACAGTGTCGGGCGGGCAACCGGATCGGCGACATCTCCTACGCCGTGCAGTCACACTGCGAGAGCCACGGCTTCGGCGTCGTGAGAGCGTTCGTCGGGCACGGGATAGGCCGGGCGCTCCACGAAGAGCCTCAGGTGCCGAACTTCGGGGAGGCCGGGCGGGGCCCGGTGCTCAAGGCCGGCATGGTGCTCGCGATCGAGCCCATGGTAACCATGGGCTCGTGGGAAGTGCGGGTGCTCGAGGACGGCTGGACCGCGGTGACGGTGGACGGCAGCCTCTCGGCTCATTTCGAGGATACGATCGCCATCACGGACAGCGGCCCGGAAGTCCTCACGCGGACGGCGGCGTAGGGTATGCCGAAAGAAGACGCGATCGAGGTCGAGGGCACGGTCGTGGAGCCGCTGCCGAACGCGATGTTCCGCGTCGAGCTCGAGAACGGCCACAAGGTGCTCGCGCACGTGTCAGGCAAGATGCGCATGAATTTCATCCGGATCCTGCCCGGGGACAAGGTCAAGGTCGAGCTGTCGCCTTACGACCTGACCCGCGGCCGGATCACGTACCGGTTCAAGTAGAGCGAGATGAAGGCCGGTCGAGTGCCGGAGGCACACGGGCGGCCTGAGGTGAGCGGTGACATGGATCGAAAGGACACGAGATGAAAGTCAGACCGTCGGTCAAGGTCCGGTGCGAGCACTGCAAGATCGTGCGGCGCGAACGCGTCGTGCGCATCATCTGCAAGAACCCGCGCCACAAGCAGCGCCAAGGCTAGCCAAGGGTAGAGGAGAAACCACATGGCACGCATCTCAGGAGTGGACCTGCCGCGCGACAAGCGCGGCGAGATCGCGATCCAGTACATCTACGGGATCGGCATCCCGTCTTCGAAGAAGATCTTCGCCGACGCGAGGGTCGATCCGGGCAAGCGGGTCAAGGCCTGGACCGACGAGGAGACCTCAAGGGTGCGCGACATCATCGAGCGCGAGTACAAGGTCGAAGGCGACCTGCGGCGCGAGGTATCCATGAGCGTCAAACGGCTCATGGACATCGGCTGCTACCGCGGCATCCGTCACCGCAAGGGCCTGCCCGTGCGCGGCCAGCGGACCCACACCAACGCCCGCACCCGCAAGGGCAAGAGCAAGGGCGTCATGGTCAAGAAAAAGCCCGTGGCCGCGGCAGCAGCGCCCGCAGCCGCCGCCGCGCCACCGAAGAAGTAAGGAGCCCCACGCATGGCTGACGAAGCGCCAGAGAAGGCGGCCGAGAAGGAAGAGGCGAAAGCACCGGCTACGCCCCGCAAGGGCGGGCGCAAGCGGGAGCGCAAGGATGTCCGCGTGGGTATCGCCCACGTTCAGGCGACGTTCAACAACACCATCGTCACCCTGACGGACAAGATGGGCAACGTGGTCTCGTGGGCCAGCGCCGGCAGCGTCGGGTTCAAGGGCTCGCGCAAGAGCACACCGTTCGCCGCGCAGACCGCGGCGGAGAATGCCGCGCGCAAGGCGATGGACCTGGGTCTGAAGCAGGTGGAGGTGTTCGTGCGGGGACCGGGGGCGGGCCGGGAGGCGGCCATCCGGTCACTCCAGGCCGTGGGCCTCGAGATCTCCGCGATTCGTGACGTGACGCCGATTCCGCACAATGGGTGCCGTCCGCCCAAGCGGCGTCGGGTGTAGGGGAGGAGACAGCGTTGGCGCGATATCGTGCGGCAGCCTGCCGGCAGTGCCGGCGTGAAGGCATCAAGCTGTTCTTGAAGGGATCCCGCTGCTTCGGGGAGAAGTGTGCCATCGAGCGGAGGAACTACCCGCCGGGCCAGCACGGGCTCTCGCGGACCAAGCTCACGAACTACGGCATCCAGCTGCGCGAGAAACAGAAGGCCAAGCGCATCTACGGGGTCCTCGAAAGCCAGTTCCGCCGTTATTTCGCCATGGCCGAGCGCGAGCGCGGAGGCACGGGCGAGAACCTGCTCAAGCTGCTCGAGCGGCGGCTGGACAACGTCGTGTTCCGTCTCGGCATGGCCGCCTCGCGCCGCGAGGCGCGGCAGATGGTTGGCCACGGCCACATCCAGATCAACGGCCGAAAGGTCTCCATCCCGTCGTACATCGTCAGGGTCGGAGAGGTGGTCCAGCTGCGCCCGACGTCCAAGATGCAGGAGAGGGTCGCCGACAACCTGGGAGCCGGGCGCCAGCAGATCCCGGCGTGGCTCGAAGTCGAACCCAACGCGAAGAAGGGCACCGTTCGCGGGCTGCCGATCCGGGAGGATATCCAGATCCCGGTGCAGGAGCAAATGATCGTCGAGCTGTTCTCGAAGTAAGGCCGCCGCAAGCGGAAGAAGGGAACGTATGGCACGGATTCCGTTCCAGAAGCCGAAGACGATCGAGTGGCAGATTCTGTCAGACAGGTACGGCCGCCTCGTGGCCGAGCCCTTCGAGAAGGGCTATGCCCTGACGGTCGGCAATTCGCTGCGCCGCACCCTCCTCAGCATCATCCCGGGAGCGGCCGTGACATGGGCTCGCGTCAAGGGTGTGAAGGATGTCGAGTCGCGCCTGCCCGGCGTGGCGGAGAGCACGCAGGACGTGCTCCTGAACCTGAAGAAGCTGGCGGTCAACGTTCCCTCGGGCGAGTCCATGGAGACGCGGCTCGAGGCCAGGGGACCCAAGGCCGTCACCGGCGCCGATGTCTCCGAGGCGACGGGGGTCGAGGTGCTGAACCCCGAGCTCCACATCGCCACGCTCGAAGCCGGCGCGACGCTCGTGATCGACCTCGGGATCGGGGTGGGCCGCGGCTACGTCGCCGCTGACCGGCACGCGGCCGGAGCGGTGCCCGCGGGCGCCATCGCGCTCGACGCGGCCTTCTCGCCCATCCAGCGCGTGTCGTACAACGTCGAGAACGCGCGGCTCGGCAAGATCACCGACTACGACCGGCTGGTCGTCGAGGTCTGGACGAACGGCGCCGTGTCCCCCGACGAGGCGCTGACGCGGGCGGCCACCCACATGCGCGACCAGTTCGCTCTTCTGGCACCCGAGGGCGGCGAGGAGGAGGAGGAGGAAGTCGAGGGCGCCGGTGAGGGTTCGCTTCAGGACAGCCTGGGCAAGTCTCTCGAGGACCTGCCGCTGCCGGCGCGCGCGATCAACGCGCTCAAGAACGCCGAGATCCTCGGGGTCGCGGACCTCGTCCAGAAGACCGACGCGGACCTGGAGCAGGTCAAGAATCTCGGCGACAAATCCATCGAGGAGATCAAGACCGCCTTGGCCGCGCTGGGTCTCTCGCTCGGAATGCGAATCGACCCGAACTTGCTCGGGACCCTGGGGCGCGGAGGGATGAAATGAGGCACGGCAAGGCCGGGTTCAAGCTCGGGCGCGTCACCGCGCACCGCTGGGCACTGTTCAGGAATCTCCTCGCGGCGCTCTTCCGCCACGAGCGCATCATGACCACGGAAGCCAAGGCCAAGGCGGTCCGTGGACTCGCGGACCAGATGGTGACGCTGGCCAAGCGCGACACGCTCCATGCGCGCCGGCAGGTCCTCAGCATGGTGCCGGATACCGAGGTGGTGAAGAAGCTGTTCGACACCATCGTCGCGCGCTTCGGTGATCGCCATGGCGGCTACACTCGGATCATCGGGGCCGGCACGCGGCCGGGCGACCGCGCGCCCATGGTTGTCCTCGAGCTGGTGGACCGGCCCGAGGCGCCCAAGGAGAAGGCCAAGACGGACGCAAAGGCGGAAAAGACCCCGAAGACCGGGAAGGGCGAAAAGGGAGAGGCCGCCGCGCCGGCCGGCAAGGGCAAGAAGAAGAAAGCCGCCGCCGCCGGCTAGCGTGGGCCGCCACGGACCTGGAGTTGCGCCGGGGGGCCTGATGCCCCCCCCGTTCATTTTATACCCCAAAAACAG
>Ga0335084_10002996_pt1 | contig 16423 bp, 20 predicted proteins | sample Lox_Sample_44_FD_206721 | JGI IMG/M metagenome (GOLD analysis project Ga0335084, IMG submission 206721) | Soil microbial communities from Loxahatchee National Wildlife Refuge, Florida, United States - Lox_Sample_4.4 | ecosystem: Environmental > Terrestrial > Soil > Wetlands | place: USA... | reverse complement strand
CAAGAACGGCGGCGACGTCGCGACGAGGGATGGCGTCACGCTCGATCGCGTCGTGCCGAACAGTCCTGCCGCGACCGCGGGATTGCAGAGCGGCGACGTCATCGTCGAAGTGAACGGCCACGCGACCAACAATCCGCGCGACGTCACGCAGCAAATCGCATCGGCGGGCCCGGGCAGCGACATCGAACTCGCCCTCGTACGCAACGGCGAGCGCCTCCAACTGCACGCCACCGCGGGCCTGCGACCGACGCCGACCCCTCACTGACCTCGCGATTCGAATCGCGTCACGATTTGCCGCCGATGCGCGCCTGCGCCGATCGCGCGTGTGCGCCCAACCCTTCGCCGTCTGCGAGCGTCGCGGCGATGCGGCCGAGCTCCTCCGCGCCGCGCGGCGTACAGCGAATGATCGATGTGCGCTTCTGGAAGTCGTACACGCCGAGCGGCGACGCGAACCGCGCCGTGCCGAACGTCGGCAACACGTGGCTCGGACCCGCGACGTAGTCGCCGAGCGCTTCGCTGGTCGATGCGCCGACGAAGATCGCGCCGGCGTGTCGAACGGCCCCGAGCAACGCGTCCGGATCGGCGACCGCGAGTTCCAGATGTTCGGGCGCCACGCGATTGGCAATCGCGACCGCCTCGTCCAGATCGCGCGTGTGGATCAGCGCACCGCGATCGCGCAGCGACGCAGCGATCGTGTCGCGCCTCGGCAACGTCGGCAGCAAGCTTCGCATCGACGCCTCGACGGCGGCGAGGTGCGCCGCATCGGGCGTTGCCAAAATCGCCTGCGCGGCCGCGTCGTGTTCGGCTTGCGAGAAGAGGTCGAGCGCGATCCAATCCGGTGCGACGGTACCGTCGGAGATCACCAGAATCTCGCTCGGCCCGGCGATCACGTCGATGCCGACAGGGCCGAACACCAACCGCTTCGCCGCGGCGACGTACGCGCCTCCCGGACCGACGATCTTGTCGACGCGCGCGATCGTGTGCGTACCGAACGCGAGGGTCGCGATCGCTTGCGCGCCGCCGATGGTGAACACCCGATCGACGCCGGCGATGTGCATCGCCGCCAACACCAATGGATTGCGTACGCCGCCCGGCGTCGGCACCGTGACGACGATTTCGCGCACGCCGGCGACGCGCGCCGGGATCACCGTCATCAGCACCGTCGACGGATACGCCGCTTGGCCGCCCGGCACGTAGACGCCGACGCGATCGAGTGCGGCGACTCGATTGCCCAGACGATTACCGAGCGCGTCGACGATTTCGAATCCGGGCGTACGCTGCGCCTCGTGAAACGCTCGAATGCGCGCGGCGGCGTCTTCGAGCGCTGCGCGTTCCGCCGCCGGCAATTGCCGCGCGCACGCGGCCAATTCCGCCGCTCCGATCTCGAGTTCCGCGACGCTCGCGCACGCGAGCCGATCGAAGCGGCGCGTGTAGTCGAGCAATGCGGCGTCGCCGCGCGCGCGCACGTCCGCGACGATGTCGCGCGCCGCGACGGTGATCACGTCGTTCTCCGACACGTCCCAAGCGGTCAACCGCGCGAGCTCGGCGTCGAAGTTCGCGGCCGCACTCGACAGGCGTCGTATCGCGAAGTCGCTCATCGCGCGCCAACGACCGTCGCGAGGCGCGTGAGCAGCGCTTCGATCTCCTCGAAGCGCATCTTCTGCGCGGCGCGATTGACGATCACGCGCGCGCTGACGTTTGCGATCACGTCGCGCGCCTCCAGTCCGTTGGCGGCCAGCGTGTTTCCGGTTTCGACAATGTCGACGATGCAATCGGCGAGACCCATCAGCGGCGCGATCTCCATCGCACCGGACAGGCCGATGATTTCGACCTGCCGACCTTGCTCGGCGAAGTAGCGCTTGGCGATGTTGACGAACTTGGTCGCCACGCGCAGCGGGCGGTCGCCGAGCGATGCGCCGATCGGCGCCGCAGTCATGATGCGACATAACGCGATCTTCAAATCGAGGCGCTCGTAAAAGCCCGATCCGCCGTATTCGAGCAGCGTATCCTTGCCGGTGATGCCCAGATCCGCGGCGCCGTACTCGACATAGGTCGGTACGTCGTCGCCACGAACCACGACCAGGCGCTCGCCCGTTCGCGTCGCGAACACCAGCTTGCGGCTGCCTTCTATCTTCTCGACCGGCTCGATCCCCGCCTGCGCCAACAACGACAGACATTCTTCCAGGATCCGCCCACCGCGGTTCAACGCAATCGTCAGCGGTCTTTGCGTCGTCGACTTCTTCATGAGCGGAGTCTCTTCGCCCTCACCGACTATTCAGTCGCTGAACGCGCGCGCCGATCTGCGTCAACTTTTCCTCGATGCACTCGTAACCGCGGTCGATGTGGTAGATGCGATCGATCAGCGTGGTGCCTTCCGCCACCAAGCCGGCGACGACTAGGCTGAACGAGGCGCGCAGATCGGTGGCCATCACCGGCGCGCCTTTCAAGCGTTCGACGCCCGAGATGATGGCGGTGGAGCTGCCGTCGAGCACGATCTTCGCACCGAGCCGATTGATCTCCGGCACGTGCATGAAGCGGTTCTCGAAGATCGTCTCGGTCACGCGGCTCGTGCCGTCGGCGATTGCGTTCATCGCGAGAAATTGCGCTTGCATGTCGGTCGGAAACGCCGGATACGGCGCCGTACGAATGTCGACCGCGCGGGGCCGTTTGCCGTTCATGTCCAGCTCGAGCCAATCCTTGCCGTAGGCGAGCGAGGCGCCCGCTTCCTCGAGCTTCAAAAGGACCGACTCCAAGATGTCGGGGCGCGTTTCCTTCAGACGAATCCTGCCTCCTGTCGCCGCGGCAGCGATCAGATACGTCCCGGTTTCGACGCGGTCCGGCATCACGCGATGCTGACAACCGTGCAACGCCTCGACGCCTTCGATCACGATCGTCGCGGTGCCGTAGCCGTCGATCTTCGCGCCCATCGCGATCAAGCATTCGGCGAGGTCGACGATTTCCGGCTCGCGCGCGGCGTTCTCGAGCACCGTCGTGCCGTGTGCGAGCGTAGCGGCCATCATCAGGTTCTCGGTGCCGCCGACCGTCGTGACGTCCATCAATATATGGGCGCCGTGCAGCCGCCCGTTCGCGTTCGCGATCACGTAGCCGTCTTCGACGCGGATGTCGGCGCCCATCGCTGCGAGGCCTTTCAAGTGCTGATCGACCGGACGCGCACCGATCGCGCAACCGCCGGGCAACGACACTTCCGCCTGGCCGTACCGCGCGAGCAGCGGCCCGAGCACCGTGAACGACGCGCGCATCGTCTTGACCAGGTCGTACGGCGCACGATAGCTGTCGAGCGACGCACTGCTGACGGTAACGTTGAGGCGCTCGTCGACCATCACTTCGACGCCGAGGCTGCCCAATAGCTCGATCATCGTCGTGACGTCGTGCAGGTGCGGCACGTTCGCGATGACGACCGGATCGTCCGTCAGTAGCGTCGCCGCCAGGATCGGCAATGCCGAGTTCTTCGCGCCGGACATGCGCAACTCGCCGCGCAGTACCTGGCCGCCTTCGATCAACAGCTTGTCCATCAATGCGCCTCGGCGTGTTCGGCCGGGGTGAACGCTCGAATGGTCACGGCATGCAGCGCGCCGCTCTTGATCAACTCACCGATCGCCGCGTAGACGAGTTGCTGTTTGCGCACGCGGCTCACGCCTTCGAACGCCGGGCTCACGACGGTGACTTCCATACGACTCGAATCGCCGCGCGCAGTCACCTCGCTCGGCACGATCGCCTGCGCGATCCGGGCTTCGACTTCGTCGGTGATCACGTCGCCGGCTCCGCTTTCACCATCGGCAACACTTCGTCGAGGCCGGTGAATTCGATCAGCGACGACACGAGCGGCGGTATGTCCACGAACAAGATGCCGACACCGGCTCGGCGCGCGCGCCGCATCCACACGAGCATCAACGAGACGAGCACGCTGTTGCCTTGCGTGACACCGGCGAGCGACACCTCGACCGTTCGCGTCACCGTCGAATCGGCGCTCGCGGCCTGTACCTCGGCAAACGCCGCGTCCAACCTGTCGCGTGCACCTTTCGCGTCGGCGAACGTCGGTTCGCCCGCAATTCTGTGGTGCAACGCATCCGTCGACGAGAATTCGATCACTACTCGTCTCCGGCGCCTTCGGTCGCCGCGGCCGAGCCGCCCTCCGGATTGCCCTGCTTTGCCGGGTCGATGTGCGCGATGGTCTCGGCCCACTGGTTGATCACTTCGTCGAGGCTGCCGTGGTTCTCCGGTGCCTTCATCGCGGTCGCGAATTGGTTGCGATACGTGATGCCCATGTTGATGCCGTTGATGACGATGTTGTACATGCGCCACTGGCCGTCGTCGCACAGCCGCATCGAATACAGGACGGGATAAACCTTCCCTTCCTTCGAATGGATTTCCATCTTCACGACGTCGCGATCCGGTTGCGTACGCGGACGATCGGACGGCAATACGTCGATTTTCTCGTCGCCGAAGTCGAGCAGCGCCTTGCCGTAGGTGCGTACGAGACCGGTTTTGAACGTGCTTTGGAAACGTTCCCGTTGCGGCGGCGTCGCGCGCTTGTAGTAAACCGCCATCACGCCCTGCGCGAATTTGGCGAAGTCGACCGTCGGATCGAGCACGTTCTGTATCTGCGCGTAGAACCGATCCGGGTCCTTGTCGAAATACGTCTTGCCTTCGTTGATGACTTTGACCAGCGAATCCGACGCCGTGCGAATGACCGCGGTCGGATCCTGTGCATCGGCGCGCACGGCGCCGCCGAGCAGCAAGCAAACGAACAGCGCAACCATCGACTTCCACATCATTTCGATCCCATCTTGCCGATGAATTGGTCGATCAAACTCTCGAGTCCGATGGCTCCTTGCGTATTCGTGATGGTGTCGCCGTTCTGCAACGTCTTTTCTTCGCCGCCCGGCGACAGGCTCACGTAACGGCCGCCGAGGAAACCTTCGGTCTGGATACGCGCACCGGTGTCGATTGGCAGGTTCTTCACGTCGTTGTTGATTTCCATCGTGACGATCGCCTCGCCGAGTTCGCTGTCGACGCCGATCTTCGCGACGCGGCCGATCGTGACGCCCGCCAAGCTCACCTTCGATCGCACGCGCAGCCCGGCGACGTCGTCGAACTTCGCGAGCAGCGTGTACGTGCCGCTCGTGCTGCCGACGCCGACGCCGCTCACGCGAAACGCCAGGAACACGAGACACAGGATTCCGGCCAGCACGAAGGCACCGACGCTGATCTCGATCGTGCGCATCCGAATCACTTGAACTCTCCGTACATCACCAACGTGAGCATGAAGTCGAGGGCGAGTACCGCAACGGACGAGTAGACCACCGTTTTGGTCGTGGCGATGCTCATGCCCTCCGGCGTCGGCGTCGAATCATACCCTTGAAAGACGGCGATCCAACTGATGACCATCGCGAACAACACCGTCTTGATCATCCCTTTGCCGATGTCCTCCCACCATTCGACGCCGTCCTGCATACCGCCCCAGAAGCCGCCCTGATCGACGCCGAGCCAATCGACGCCGACCAGCGCCGCCCCGCCGATCGCGACCGCGTTGAAGATCAACGTGAGTAGCGGCATCGAGATCATGCCGGCCCACAAGCGCGGCGCCGCGATTCGATGCAGCGGATCGACGCCCATCATCTCCATGCTCGACAGTTGGTCCGTCGCCTTCATCAACGCGATCTCGGCGGTGATCGCGGAGCCGGCTCGGCCGGCGAACAAAAGCCCGGTCACGACCGGTCCGAGTTCGCGCAGCAGCACCAACGCGACGCCGAGGCCGACCGATTCCTCGGCGCCGACGCGCGCGAGCTGCGTATAGCCTTGCAGCGCGAGCACCGCGCCGATCGAGAACGCCGACAAGATGATGATGATCAGCGACAGCACTCCGATCTGATAGACCTGCTTCACGAGCAGCTTCAGATCGTCGCGCTGCGGCACTCCCGCCATCGACCAGAACCAGACGAGCGTCGCGCGCCCGAGCGCGCCGATCCAATCGAGCGCCCACTGACCGAGCAGTCGTAGGTAGCGCAGCATCAAGCGTCTCCGAGGACGTCGTCGAGGAAGTTGTCGGCGGGATAGTGGAACGGCACCGGCCCGTCCGGCGAACCGAGCATGAATTGCCGCACCATGGTCGACGGGTGATCGCGCAACATGTCGGGCGTGCCCTCGCCGATCACGCGACCGTCCGAGATGATGTACAGCTGGTCGGCGATGCTGGCCGTCTCGTGGATGTCGTGCGACACGACCAGGCTCGTCATCGCCAACGACTCGTTCAAGCCGCGGATCAGCGACACCAGCACGCCCATCGCGATCGGGTCCTGCCCGGTGAACGGCTCGTCGTACATGATGAATTTCGGATCGAGCGCGATCGTCCGCGCGAGCGCGACGCGCCGCGACATGCCGCCGGAGAGCTGCGACGGCATCAAGTCGCGCGCACCGCGAAGCCCGACGGCATTGAGTTTCATCAACACCAAGTCGCGGATCATCTCGTCCGGCAGATCCGTGTGCACGCGCAACGGAAACGCGACGTTCTCGAATACCGACAGATCGGTGAAGAGCGCGGACGACTGGAACAACATGCCCATGTCCTTGCGCAGCTCGAACAACTCGCCGCGCGACAGCGACGGAACGTCGTGGCCGTTGACGACCACGCGGCCGCTGTCGGGTCGAATCTGGCCGCCGATGATGCGCAGCAACGTCGTCTTCCCCGTGCCGCTCGGTCCCATCAATGCAGTGATGGCGCCGCGCGGCACGGCCAAGTCCAGACCATCGAAAATGATCCGGTCACCGCGACTGAATCGCAGTCCTTCGATTTCGATCAGATTGTCGGTCACGTGAGTCGAAGTGGAGTACGGTGTTTCGGCGCCGCGCAACTATACCATCGCCGGCGTCGGCGACGGCCAAGCGCGCCGAGGGGCGTCCTTGCATTGCCCGGACATTGTCCATTTAATCACTCGCGCCCAAAGATCCGGGACCGTGCGACTCCCACGGCCACAGCCGACCACATGAACTATCCCGAGCCGATCCTCGACAAAGCCCGCGCGGTCCGCATGTTGATCCTCGACGTCGACGGGGTTCTCACCGACGGTCGGCTCTATTACACGGAGACGGGTGCGGAATCGAAGGCCTTCTCGACGCAGGACGGCGCCGCCATCAAGATGCTCGCCGCGACCGGCGTCGGCGTCGCGATCATCACCGGCCGCCAATCGAGCATCGTCTCGCGCCGCGCGGCCGAACTCGGTGTCCAACACGTCTATCAAGGGGCGGCGGACAAGGCGCGCGCGCTGGAAGACCTGGTCACGCGAACCGGCATCGACCGCCCGCAGATCGCGCACGCCGGCGACGACTTGCCCGACTTGCCGTTGTTCAATCGAGTCGGCGTGAAGTTCACCGTGCCCGGCGCCCATCCCGAGATAGTCGAGCGCGCCGACTACGTCACGCGGGCACCGGCCGGCATCGGCGCCGTGCGCGAGATCTGCCATCTGCTCATGACCGCGCAGGAGACGTGGGACGCGGCGCTCGCCCGCTTCGATACATGAACCGCTGGCCGTGGTTGCTCGTGCTGTTCGGATGCCTCGCGCTGTTCGTCTCTCTCGGCGAATGGAAACGCGTCGACATCACCTCCGAGCAGCCGGTATCCGCCGGCGAACCCGACCTGTTGATGGAACAGGCTACGATCACCCAATACGGGCAAGACGGTTCGGTCAGCTATCGGCTGCTGTCTTCGGAGGTACGGCACTACGAGGCGGAGCAGATCACCCACTTGACCGCCCCGACGTTGACGCTCAACCGCGCCCCTCAACCCCCTTGGTTTGCACGTTCCGACGAAGGGCTGGTCCACGACACGAGCACGCCGGGCGACAACACCAGCGAGGTGATCTTGTTGCGCGAGGACGTCCACCTCGAGCAACGCGAGCCGAACAAGATTGAAGTCACCAGCCCGTCGCTGTACGTGTATCCCGATCGACAATTCGCCGAGACGGATCAACCTGTTATGATCGACACGAGCGCCGGACGCAGCTATGCCGTCGGACTATCCGGCGATCTGAACACCGGCCTATTCAAGCTGTCCTCGATCGAATCTCAGCGGGTTCACACCATTGTTCTTCCGGGTCAGTTCAAGAGTGCGACGACGAAACCGACGCATTGATGCGGCGTTTTGCGCGGCCGCGGCGACGCTGATCGCGCTCGTGCGGCCCGCGTTCGCGTTGCCCGAGGACTCTCGACAGCCGATCAACATCCACGCGGATTCGGCGGAGCTCGATCAGAACAAGAACATCGCGATCTATCACGGTTCCGTGAAGATGCAGCAAGGCACCATGACGGTAACCGGCGACAAGATGACCATCGAGCTCGAAGATCAACAGGTCGTGCGCGTCATCGCGGAAGGCAACCGCGCGCACTACCAACAGCAGATCAAGCCCGACGAATCGATGGTGCTCGCCGATGCGAAGAAGATCACCTACTTCACGGCAGAAGAGCGCGTCGAACTCGTCGGCAACGCGCACCTCACGCAAGACAACAACGAATTCACCGGCGAGCTGATCAAGTACAACACCAACGAAGGCAAGGTCGACGCATCGTCGAACGGTCAGGGCAGCGTACAAATGATCCTGCAGCCGGCGACCATGAAGAAGCAGCAGGACCAGCAGAAATCGGCCGGGAAACCTGCACCGCCGGCGGCCGACAAGACGACCGCTCCACCTACTCCTTCCCAACCAACACCGTAGTGTCGCAACTCGTCGCAAAACATCTGCAGAAGCGCTACGGGCAACGCACCGCGGTCGCGGACATCAGCATCGCCGTGTCGCGCGGCGAGATCATCGGCTTGCTGGGGCCGAACGGCGCCGGCAAGACGACGAGCTTCTACATGATCGTAGGACTGATCAAAGCAGACGGCGGTGTGATCGAACTCGACGGCAAACCGATCACCGACAAACCGATGCACGAACGCGCCCGGCTCGGCGTCGGCTATCTGCCGCAGGAAGCGAGTGTGTTTCGCAAGCTCACCGCCGCCGACAACATCCTCGCGATCCTCGAACTCAAGCGCGGCTTGTCGAAGGTCGATCGCCAGGGTCGGCTCGAACAATTGCTCGACGAATTCCATCTGCAAGGCGTGCGTACGAATCTAGGCGAGCGATTGTCCGGCGGCGAACGTCGCCGCGTCGAAATCGCGCGCGCGCTCGCGAGCGACCCGAAGTTCATCTTGCTGGACGAGCCGTTCGCCGGCGTCGATCCGATCTCGGTCGGCGAAATCAAAGCGATGATTCGCGATCTCGCGCAACGACAGATCGGCGTGTTGATCACCGATCACAACGTGCGTGAGACCCTCGATATTTGCGATCGCGCATATATCGTAAATGAGGGGCACATCATTGCAGACGGCGACACGCAGGCCATACTATCCAACGAAAAGGTACGCAGCGTGTATTTGGGCGCGCAGTTCCGACTGTGAGCTTCGTGACCTGATTCGTTCCGCATGAAACAGTCGCTCTCTCTCAAGCTCGGGCAGCAGCTGACGATGACGCCGCAGCTGCAGCAGGCGATTCGTCTGCTGCAACTGTCGACGCTCGATCTGCGCCAAGAGATTCAGCAAGCCATCGAATCCAATCCGATGCTCGAACTGGTCGAAGACGCCGACGACGAAGCACCGAGCGACGCGACCGAGGACGAAGCACCCGCACCCGCAGCGGAAGAGTTTCGCGAACTCGCCGGCGACGGCGACGTGTCCGCCGAACAAATGCCGGAAGAATTGCCGGTCGACAGCTCGTGGGACGACGTGTTCCAACCCGTGCCAGCATCGCAGTCGGCGCCCGACGACGACTTCGACGGCACCGAGCGCAACGGCACCGAAGAGTCACTGCAGGATCACCTGCTGTGGCAATTGAATCTGACGCCGATGTCCGAACGCGACCTCGCGATCGCGCGCGCGATCATCGACGGCATCGACGCCGACGGAATGTTGATCGCGACGATCGACGAAATCGTGTCGGGGTTTCCGCCCGAATACGAGATCGAAGAGAGCGAGGTGATCGCGGTACTGAAGCGCATTCAGCAATTCGACCCGTCCGGCGTCGCCGCGCGCGATCTGCGCGAATGTCTGCTGCTACAACTGAACCAGCTTCCGGTTTCGACACCGCGGCTGACCGAGGCGCGCTCGCTCGTCGCGGATCATCTCGAGCTGTTGGCCGCGCACGATTTGGCCGCGCTGACGCGCAAGACCCGCCTCGACGACGATGCGCTGCGCGAAGTGATCGCGTTGATCCGTTCGCTGAACCCTAGACCCGGCACCGCGATCGCGACCGATGAGACCGAATACGTCGTGCCGGACGTGCTCGTGCGCCGCGAGCGCGACAAATGGATCGTCGAACTGAATCCGGAGACTGCGCCGCGCGTCCGCATCAACGCGCAGTACGCGAACTTGGTACGCCGCGCCGATTCCGGCGCAGCGAACACCTACCTGCGCGACAACCTGCAGGAAGCGCGTTGGTTCCTGAAGAGCCTGATCAGCCGCAACGAGACGCTGCTGAAGGTCGCAACGAAAATCGTCGAACACCAGCGCGGCTTTCTCGAGTACGGCGAAGAGGCGATGAAACCGCTGGTGCTGCACGACATCGCCGAGGCCGTGCAGATGCACGAATCGACGATCTCGCGCGTGACGACCCGCAAATACATGCACACGCCGCGCGGAATTTTCGAGCTGAAGTACTTCTTCTCGAGCCACGTCGGCACCAGCACCGGCGGCGAGGTATCGAGCACGGCGATCCGCGCTTTGATCAAGAAATTGACCGCCGAAGAGAACCCTCGAAAGCCGTTGAGCGACAGCAAGATCACGGCGATACTCAAGACCCAGAAGATCAATGTAGCGCGGCGCACTGTTGCGAAATATCGCGAGCTACTTTCGATTCCTCCGTCGAACGAACGCAAACGACTCGTTTGACCGTTGCGGCCCTTCCAGAGCATTTACGCCATCCCGTTCCCGTCCTTCCCTGGTCACGTCACGAGGAGACAGCCCATGCAGTTGAGCATCACCGGGCATCACATCGATGTCACCGACTCGTTGCGGTACTACGTCACGAGCAAGTTCGACCGGCTGGAACGCCACGACGATCACATCACGAACGTGCACGTCGTGCTGTCGGTCGAGAAGCTGGTGCAGAAGGCGGAAGCGACGGTCCACACGAGCGGCGCCAAGCTCTTCGCCGACGCCGTCTCGGAAGATCTGTACGCGGCCATCGATGCGTTGATCGACAAGCTCAACCGACAGATCGTCAAACACAAAGAGAAGTCGCATCGCCACGAACTGCGCGGCAAATGAGGTCCGCGCCCGTGCGATGATCCGCGCATGAAACTGGTGATCATCAGCGGGCGATCCGGCTCCGGCAAAAGCACGGCGCTGCACGTTCTCGAAGACGCCGGCTTCAACTGCATCGACAACTTCCCGGTCGGCTTGTTGCCGGCGATGGTGCACACGGCGCTGCGCGATCCGCAGCAGCACAGCCAACGGATGGCGGTCAGCATCGACGCACGCAACTCGGCCGCCGATCTCAAACGGTTTCCGGAAATTCTGCTCTCGCTCGATCGCATGGACCTCGATTGCGAGGTCATCTATCTCGACGCGCTCGGGCCGACGCTCGTCAAACGCTTCAGCGAGACGCGCAGACGGCATCCGCTGACGAACGAAACGACGGATCTACGCCAGGCGATCGAGGCGGAGCGCGAGTTACTGGCGAGCATCGCCGACCTCGCCGATCTCGTGATCGACACGACGCAGCTCGCGACGCCTGCGTTGATCGACCTCATCAGTGCGCGCGTCGCCTCGAAGACGTCGTCGGGGATGTCGCTGTTGTTCCGTTCGTTCGGCTTCAAGTTCGGCATTCCTGTCGACGGCGATCTCGTCTTCGACATCCGCTGCCTGCCGAACCCGCACTACGTACCGGAGCTGCGGCGCTTGACCGGCAAGGACGCCGCGGTGCGCGCCTATCTCGAAGCCGACGCCGACGTGCTCGCGATGTACGACGACATCCGCCGCTATCTCGAGACGTGGCTGCCGAAGTTCGAGCAGAACAACCGCATCTACATGACCGTCGCGATCGGCTGCACCGGCGGCCAACACCGGTCTGTGTACATGGCGGAAAAGCTCGGCGAGCATTTTCGAAGTACCATCTCGAACGTGCTGGTCCGCCATCGAGAGCTCGAACAACGCTTCTGAAATGCAGGAACGCACCGTCATCATCGTCAACAAGCTCGGCTTGCATGCGCGCGCGGCCAGCAAATTCGTCAACCTCGCGAAGCGGTTTGCCAGTCGCATCGAGGTGACGAACGCCGCGAAGTGCGTCGACGGCAAGAGCATCATGAGCATCATGCTGCTCGCGGCGTCGCAAGGCACCGAGATCGGTCTGCGCATCAGCGGCGACGACGAAGTCGACGCGATGCAAGCGCTCACCGAACTCATCGCCGACCGATTCGGCGAAGGGGAATAGCTACCGTCGCGGCGCGACGGTCAGCCGGCCGCCACGGTCATTCCGTCGACTAGAATCGAGCCCGTGACGACGTTGCCGCGTCGATCGGGATCGTCGCCGACGGCGGCGATCGCGCCGAGCATCTCGGAGAGTTGGCCGGCAATCGTGATCTCGTCGACGGGGTACACGATCGCGCCGTTCGAAATCCAATAGCCGGCCGCGCCGCGCGAATAGTCGCCGGTCACGATGTTGACGCCTTGGCCGATCAGCTCGGTCACCAACAATCCTTCGCGAATGCCAGCGAGCAGATCGGCGATCGGCGTCCGCGGTCCGTCGAGCCAGACGTTGTGCACGCCGCCCGCGTTGGCGGTCGTGGTCAGGCCGAGCCGCCGCGCCGAATATTCGCCGAGCACGTACGACGCGACGCGGCCGCGATCGACGAACGCCTTCTCGTATGTCGCGACGCCGTCACCGTCGAACGCGGCGCTGCCGGGGCCGCGCGGCAGCAACGGTCGTTCGATCACCGAGTACGCTTCGGGCAACAGCGCGCGCCCGAGCGAATCCGTCAGGAACGACGCCTTCCGATACAGTTGCCCGCCCGACAACGCCGACAACAGGTGGCCGATCAATCCGCCGGCGATCTCCGTCCCGAACAAGACGGGATAGCGGCCCGTCTTGATCGGTCGCGCGCCGAGTCGCGCCACCGCGCGTCGCGCCGCCTCGGTGCCGACCGCGGCTGCGTCCAGCAAGTCGTCGATCGATCGGCCGACGGTGTAGTAGTGATCGCGCTGCATGCCGGCGTCGTCGCTGGCGATCACGCCGCAGCTGACGCTGTGGCGCGTGCCGATGTGGCTGCCGAGGAATCCGTTGCTGTTGCCGTACACCCGACAGACGCGCTGCGTACCGACCGACGCGCCGTCGGAGTTCGTGATGCGCCGGTCGTGGCCGCGCGCCGCCGCTTCGGCCGCTTGCGCCAACGCTTGCGCGTCGGCTACCGACGTCGTCCACGGATGATCGAGATCGAGGTTCGGAAAGACGCGCGCCATCTTGGCGGCGTCGGCGAGCCCGTGGTAGGGATCTTCCTCGGTGAAGCGCGCGATGTTGCACGCGGCTGCGACGGTCGCCTCGATGCCGTCGTGCGAGGAGTCGGAGGTGCTCGCCGAACCTTTGCGCTTGCCGAAATACACCGTGATGCCGAAGCCCCGGTCGCGATTGAATTCGACGGTCTCGAGTTCGCCGAGGCGCACGGTCACCGACAATCCGGCGTCTTCGCTCGCGGAGACTTCGGCCGCATCGGCGCCGCTCGCGCGTGCCCGTTCCAGAATGCGCGTCACGAGCCCCTTCAGGTCGGCCTCGTGATCGGTCGCTGCGACGAGGTTCACCGCGTCATCCAATCGACACCTCCGGAGTTGCCGGCCCGCCGAACCGGAGCGGCCGACGAATCGTGATAACGTGCCGCGCATGAGCGAGGACGACTTCGAAGGGCCGAGCAAATCGGCGCGCAAACGCGACGCGCAGAGCAAAAAGGCCCTCGGCGTGCGCCTCGCGGAGTTGAACGACGAGCAACGCTCGACGCTGCCGCTGCCCGACGCGCTCGCGCAAGCGATCACGGACTATCGGCGCATCACGTCGAACGAAGCGAAGCGGCGACAGGCGCAGTTCATCGGTTCGCTGATGCGTGCGATCGACACGGCGCCGATCGAGCGTGCGCTCGACGACCTCAATCGCGCGAGCGCACAGGCGCGCTACGCGCATCACGAAACGGAGCGCTGGCGCGAACGGCTGATCGCCGACGACGCAGCGTTGACCGAATACCTGAGCGCGTTTCCGACGACCGACCGCGCGCGCCTGCGCACGCTCGTCAGAGCCGCGCGCAAGGGCGGTACGGATCCGACGGCGTTCCGCACGCTGTTCCGATTCCTGCGCGACGACGCTGCGCGTCATGCGGCCGACGCCTCCGTGCCGCCGACCGTGACTTGATCGATCTTCAGCGTCGGTTGCCCGACGCCGACGGGCACGGATTGCCCGTCCTTGCCGCACACGCCGACGCCGCCGTCGAGCGCCAGGTCGTCGCCGACCATCGAAATCCGCGTCATCACCTCCGGGCCGTTGCCGATCAACGTCGCCCCCTTCACGGGCCGCGTGACGCGGCCGTTCTCGATCAAATACGCCTCCGTCGCCGAGAAAACGAACTTGCCGGACGTGATGTCGACCTGCCCGCCGCCGAAGTTCGCCGCGTACAAGCCGCGCGGCACGCTCGCGATGATCTCCTCGCGCGTGTGCGTGCCGGCGAGCATGAACGTGTTCGTCATTCGCGGCATCGGCGCGTGCGCGTACGACTGGCGCCGGCCGTTGCCGGTCGGCGCGACGTTCATCAGCTTCGCGTTCAGCCGGTCTTGCAAATAGCCCTTCAGCACGCCGTTCTCGATCAGCACGTTGCGCTGCGTCGGAGTGCCTTCGTCGTCGACGTTCAATGACCCGCGCCGGTCCGCGAGCGTGCCGTCGTCGACGACGGTGCACAGCGGCGACGCGACGCGTTCGCCGATCCGGCCGCTGAATGCCGACGTGCCTTTGCGGTTGAAGTCGCCTTCGAGGCCGTGGCCGACCGCTTCGTGCAGCAACACGCCGGGCCATCCCGGACCGAGTACCACCGTCATCGGCCCGGCCGGCGCGGCCGCGGCGTCGAGCAAGACGAGGCCCGAGCGCACCGCTTCGATGACCAACGACTGCGCTCGGGCGCGACCGTCGGCGGTGAAGACGCCCAGGTCGCAGCGGCCGCCGCCGCCGGCGAAACCGCGTTCGCGCCGGCCGTTCTGTTCGACGATCACGTTGACGTCGAGGCGTACCAACGGCCGTACGTCGGCGGACATCGTGCCGTCGGTCGCGACGACGAGATGGGTCTCGTACGACGCGGCGATCCTCACCGTCACCTCTTTCACGCGCGGATCGATCGCGCGCGCCTGTGCGTCGAGCGCGCGCAACAAGTCGATCTTCGCGTTCTCGTCGAGCGAGCCGATGGGATCGTCCGAGCCGTAGCGCGGCGTCGCGCGCGTCGGCGCCCACACGCGATGCTCGCCCGTTCCGCCGCTGCGCACGATGCTGCGGGCGGCAACCGCGGCTTCTTCGAGCGCCGGCAACACGATGTCGTCCGAGTACGCAAACCCCGTGCGTTCGCCCGACAACGCACGCACGCCGACGCCGCGATCGGCACTGAAGGCACCCTCCTTGATGATGCCGTCCTCGAGCACCCACGCTTCGCTGCGCACCGATTGGAAATACAGCTCGCCGACGTCGATCGCTCGGCCGGCGAGGCGTCCGAGCAGCCGCTCGACGTCGGTCGAGCGCAACTCCGACGCGTCCCACAGTTGTCGTTGGGCGAGCGTGATCAAATCGTTCATGCGTCCTTGTCCTTCGCTGTCGCGGCGGGCGCCCGTTGCTCGGGCACCCCATCGCCGTTCTCCGGCACGACCGGCGGTGTCGTGACAGGTCCGGGCGTCGGCGCGCCGGTCGTCGCCTCCTGACTCGGTACCGACAGCGCCTTCGGAAACACCTGTTCGAACGTCACTTCCGGATTCTGCAGCGTGCCGGTGACTTTGTATTTCGCGCTCGAGAATTTGTCGATCTGATTACGGAACAGGCGCTCGCCGACCAGTATGGCGCCGGCCGCGATCGGATTCACGAAGCCGAGATACGCGGCATACCACGGCAGACTCGAACTGACCGGCAACGTCACGATCATCTCGTTGTCGAGCGTGCCGTTGACGAGGTTCACCGTGCCGGTGAAGCGGAAGTCGCCGCCGGTGCCGTCGATCGCGATCGGCTCGGCGAAGTTGATCACGCCGCGATCGACGAGGACCGTCCCTTCGATCTTGTCGAAGCTGATTCCCTTGCCGAACACGTCGGAGAAATCGAGCGTCATCCGCTTCGCGATCGCCGCGAAGTTCAGCAGGCTGAAGATGCGC
>Ga0335084_10002995_pt1 | contig 16423 bp, 17 predicted proteins | sample Lox_Sample_44_FD_206721 | JGI IMG/M metagenome (GOLD analysis project Ga0335084, IMG submission 206721) | Soil microbial communities from Loxahatchee National Wildlife Refuge, Florida, United States - Lox_Sample_4.4 | ecosystem: Environmental > Terrestrial > Soil > Wetlands | place: USA... | reverse complement strand
CTTCGCGCGCACGCGCTGCAGCTCCTGGTAGCTCTCCGGCATCTCGCGTTCCATTTCGGCGATCTGCTTCGGCGTGCGTACGCCGGCGACGACGTCTTCGCCCTGCGCGTTCACGAGATATTCGCCGTAGATCACGTTCTCGCCGTTCGCCGGATCGCGCGTGAACGCGACCCCCGTGGCGCTGTCGTCGCCGAGATTGCCGAACACCATCGCTTGCACGTTGACCGCGGTGCCCCATTCCGTCGGAATCGAATAGCGCTGCCGATAAATGATCGCGCGCTCGTTCTTCCACGAGCCGAACACGGCGCCGATCGCACCCCACAGTTGCTCGTAGACGTCTTGCGGAAAGTCGACGCGCTTGCGCGACCGGATGAGCTTCTTGTAGCGCTTCACGAGCTCCTTCAGATCGCCGGCGGTGAGCTCGGTGTCGTGCGTTTTGTGCAGTTCGTGCTTCAAACCGTCCATCAGCGCGTCGAACGGGTTGTGCGATTCCTGATTGGCCGGCTGCACGCCCATGACGACGTCGCCGTACATGTGAATGAACCGCCGATAGCAGTCGTACGCGAAGCGCGGATTGGCGGTGCGCTTCGCGAGGCCCTCGACCGTCATGTCGTTGAGGCCGAGGTTCAAGATCGTATCCATCATGCCGGGCATCGATTCGCGTGCGCCGGAGCGCACAGACAGCAGCAACGGGTCATCGGCGTCGCCGAACGTCTTGCCTTGTTGCCGTTCGACGTCGGCGATCGCTTTTTCGACGTCGGCGGTCAGCGCCGGCGGATAGCGCCGCTGATTGTCGTAGAAATAGGTGCACACCTCGGTCGAGATCGTGAAGCCCGGCGGCACCGGTAAGCCGATCGCCGCCATCTCCGCGAGGTTCGCGCCCTTGCCGCCTAGCAGATCGCGCATCGAACTGCCGCCGTCGGTGTGCTCGCCGAACGCGTACACGTAGCGCGTCTTGCTGTTCGGTACGGCGCGTTTCGATGCGGTGCGCGCGGATTTCGCAGTCTTCGACGTTCTCTTCGATGGCATGGTGACTCGGTGTCCGGGATTGTCGTTCGAATCGGTCGCGTGCACGACGCCGTCGCGGATCGCTCCCCGCCGCCGCGACTCCGTGATTTATACACGAGTCCGTCCGCCGGACAGAAGCTTGACCGCGACTGCGACTGGATTTCTGCGAGGCGGACGCCATAATGCCGCCGCGCTGCAACACGAACTCCGCCACATGCCGATCAGAACGATCATCGACAACACGATCGGGCTCATTCGCACCACCGCGACGGGCCGCGTCACCGGCGACGATCTGGTCACCTACTACAAACGCCTGCGCTCGCACCCGGATTTTCGCAGCAACTTGAACGAGATCTTCGACCTGACCGACGTCACCGACGCGAACGTCGATGCGGCGGACGTGCGCCGCCTGTCGGGCGTCACCGAGGAGTTCACGCGTCACGGCGTGACGGTGAAGGTCGCTATCATCGCCCCGCGCGACCTCGAATTCGGGCTCTCGCGCATGTACGAAATGCTGCAGGACCAGTCGATGAACGACGTGCGCGTATTCCGCGACCGCGCCGACGCCGAAGGCTGGATCTTCGCGCCTCGCGATCCCTAGCGGCTCAATGGATCGCGCGTAGGAACTCGATCAGCAATTCGTTCGTGCGCTCGGCCGCTTCCTGCTGAATCCAATGGCCGGCGCCGTCGATGATCTCGCTCTTGAAGAGCTTCGGCAGCGTCGACGGGAAGCGCTCGATCGACGCCTTGCCCCAAATCGTCGGGCCGTCGCGCGAGCCGCCGATGAAGAGCGCAGGGATCTCGATCGGCCTGTTCGCGAACCCCGACAGGTCTTCCCAGTCGCGATCGACGTTGCGGTAGCGTGACAGCGGGCCGAAGAAGCCGGAGTACTCGAATTCCCGCGCGTACACGTCGAGGTCCGCTTCGGAGAGCCAGTGCGGCATCGTCTGCGGATAGACGAACTTGTCGCGCAGCTGCGTACCGCGCGGCACGAGCGAAATGTTGGGGCCGTCGCGCACGTCGCCCGACGCGCACCAGTAGAAGCCGAGCAGCCATTGCCGCACGTCCTGTTCGATCTCGGCTTCGGCACGGCCCGGCTGCTGGAAATACTCGACGTAGAATTCGTTCGCTTCGCCCGCCATCGCGCGCATCCGTTGCGTCGGACGCTGCGAATCGGCGCCAGCCGGCGGCGCATACGGCACCGACAATCCTGCGACGCCGCGAAAGAGATCGGGGCGCAACAGCGCGCTCGTCCACGCGATCGGCGCGCCCCAGTCGTGGCCGACGATCGTGACCGGTGCGGCGCCGAGTGCGTTCACGACCCCGACCACGTCGCCGACCTTCTTCACCATCCGATAGTCCGGCACCGTCGTCGGCTTCGACGAACGGCCGTACCCGCGCACGTCGAGCGCAACCGCCCGATAGCCCGCCTGCGCGAGCGCCGGCAACTGATAGCGCCACGAGTACCACGACTCCGGAAAGCCGTGGATCAAGAGCACCGTCGGACCTTCGCCTGCTTCGACGACGTGCAGCCGCACGCCGTTCGTCGCGATCAGCCGATGGCGCAGCGCGGCGTCCTTCATCGGTGCCTCGATCAAGTGCAGATCGAACCGGAACGCGACTGCGTGTACGCACCGTTGCGGTACGCGATCGCGCCGTTGACGACGACGGTGTCGACGCCGATGGCGTCGCGCACGTAGCGCATGCCGCGCCCCGGCATGTCGAACGTCGCGTGCTCGGCGCCGCGCGCGATGCGATCGGCATCGAACACCACGACATCGGCCGCATACCCCTTCTGCAGCAGACCGCGTCTCGGCAAGCCCCAGATCTGCGCCGTATCCGACGTGATCTTCTTGACCGCGCTCTCGAGCGACAGATGATGCGTCTCCCGCACGTAGCGGCTGAAGAGAAAGCCGGTGTCGCCGTACGTCGCAAACGACGTCACGTGCGCGCCGCCGTCGCTCGCGCCGACGTGCACGAGCGGATGCGCAAGCAGCGGTCCGACGCGCGACGCGTCCTGATGGCCGACGTTCGCCGCGAGGAACGGCACGCGCAGATCGTTTTCGAGCGACACGTTGATGAGGCATTGCGCGACGCCCTCGCCGCGTTCGTCGGCGATCGATTCGAGCGTGCGGCCCGCGAGCGCGTCCGGCGCGCCTTCGCCGCCGCGCACGACGAGCTTGCCCATGAAGGCGCGGCCGCCGTCGGCACCGGTCTCGCCGATCATCCGCTCGATCGTCGCCGCATCTTCGAGCGCGGCGATGCGTTCGGCGCGCGACAAGCGCATCACGCGATACCAACTCGGGAAGCGCGCGAAGTACAAGCTCGGGTGCTCGAACGAGAAACTGATGTCGATCGGCCGCGTCTGCACCTGCGGCCACACGCGTGCGCCGCGCGCGAATTGTTCTTCGACGCGCGCCATCGTGCGCGGCACGTTGTCCGGCGTCGCGGCCGAATCGAACAGCGGCGAGAACGTCGTCGGAATGCCGTACTTCAGTGACAATTCCGCCAGCTGATCGATGCGCGCGATCGTGAGGTCCGTCGCGTAGAACTCGGGCACCACCTGCAACATGCGGCCGTATTCGCCCAGCACTTTTGCGAGCCCGTCGAGTTCCGCGCGATACGCGAACCGGCTCGGCACCGGACGCAGATTCTCGTCGACGTCGACGAAGCTCGTGCTGAGACCCACCGCGCCCGCGTCGAGGCATTCGCGCAGCAGGTTCTGCATCGCGGCGATTTCATCGGGACGCGCGGAGCGCTTCTGCGAATCGGCGCCCATCACCCACAACCGAATGACGCTGTGACCGACCAGCGGCGCGACGTTGATCGCGAGATTGCGCTTCAGCGCATCGACGTAACCGCCGAAGCGCTCCCACGACCACTCGAACGCTTCGGTGAACGCAGCCGGCGGCAGTTCTTCGATCTGTTGGAACATGCCGACCAGCGCGCGTCGATCGGCGGCCTTCAGCGGCGCGAGCGACAACGAGCAGTTGCCGGGCACGATCGACGTGATGCCGTGTTCGATCGCCGGACGCGCGGCGCCGTCCCACAAGACCTGCACGTCGAAATGCGTGTGTGGGTCGATGAAGCCCGGCGCGACGACGCGACCGGCCGCATCGACGACCGTGCGCGCGTTGGTGCCGAGCGCTCCGAGCGCAACGATCGCGTCACCGTCGATCGCGACGTCCGCGGCGTAGCCGGCGCGGCCGCTGCCGTCGACGACGCGGCCCCCTTTGATGATCAGATCGAACATGTCATGCCCTCCAAGATGCCGTGCCACGAATGGCCGACCAGTTCCGAAATGTCCTTTGCCTTGCAGTTGCGCATCAAGCGCAGACCCGCATCGGTGTCGAGCGTCACGTGCGACGTGCGGCCGTTGTCGAAGCGCAACGTGACGATCAGATCCGCTTGGCCGTCGTGCCCGGCGCCGATCGCGACCGCCGCGATCACCGTTCCCGGCGCCGTCTTCAGCGCGGCGGCTCCACGAACACGACGTCGCTGCCGAGCAACAGTCCCGCCGGACGCCGCAAGAAAATGTGTAGATTCCAGCTCTTCAGCTTGTCGAGAGCGGCGTGCGGTTCCTCGCCGGGCAGCACGCGCGCGACCAATTGTTCGAACGTTTCATCCGGCTCGGGGCTGACCGAAGCGCGTTGTCGAGTGAGGCTCACGTGGGTACCCGTCGGGTTGCGACCGCGTCGCTCGCGCGGCAATAGAATGCGTTTTAAAAAGATCCGGAGTTGCCTTATAGTTTGGCATAGTGAGACAGTCAACCCGATTCTTGCGAGTGCATCACTACGAGAGGGAAAAACGATGAACGAACCGACTTACCTTGCACTGCTCAACTCGATCGCCGTCAACGAATGCAAAGGCCAACAATTGCTCTCGGCGTGGGCCGCAACGACGAAGGACGAGGCGCTCAAAGGCGCGCTGACGTTCGTCGCGATTCGCGAAGGCGAACACGCGATGGCGTTCGAAAAGCGCATGTGTGAACTCGGCTTCCCGGTGTGCGCCGACAAGGCGTACCAAGTATTCAAGGATTTCGACGGCCTGCTCGCCTGCGCCAAGTCGACGACGATGACCGATGCGGAAAAGATCGCGCGCCTGCAAGGCGATCAACGCAGCAGCGGCGAACGCAAAGATCCGTTTCGCGGTTTCTTCAACGACACGACGATCGATCCGCAAACGGGCGAACTGCTCGGCCGCTACATCGCGGAAGAGCGCGACAGCGGCCGCCGCCTGCAGAAGGAATACGATCGCGTGTGCGGCATGGCGACCATGTCGGGCGGCGCCTCCGAGATCGCGGAGCTGAAGGCTTGCGTCGACGAACTGCGCCGTGAAGTCGCGAAGCTGAAGGGAATCCGCAGCGTCGCGTGACGGTAGCGCTTGGGCTCCTTCGGAAGGGCCGATGAGCAATCGCGAAGAAGCCAAACACAAGCGTCGCCGCCAGATCGTTCGAGCCGCGCGCGCATTGATGCAACAGACCGGCGACACCGGTTTTTCGATGCGCGCGCTCGCCGAACAAGCAGGCGTCAGCATCGCGACGCCGTACAACTTGTTCGGTTCCAAGCAGACCATCATGTTCGCGGTGCTCGACGACGACCTCGAGCACTATCAAAAGCGCCTCGCGAAGGTTCGCGGCGACGAGCTCGACACGTTCTTCAAGGCGGTGTCGGTCGCCACCACGCTGTATTCGACCGAGCCGAGTTTCTACGGCGCGGTGCTGCTCGCCGTGTACAACGAAGGCGGCCGCGAGTTTCGTTCGATGTTCGGCGGTCCGCGCCACGCGATGTGGCGCGGCTTCGTCGTCGACGCGATCGAGGCGGGTTACCTGTCGACCGACGTCGAGCCCGACGCGTTCGCGATCAACCTCGGCCGTTCGTTCTTCTCGGCGATTCTCGAATGGGCCAACGGTCAGATCTCGCTCGCCGAGCTCGACGCGTGGGCCCAATACGGCTTCGCATTGTCGCTCGGCGCAATGGCGACGCCGAAGAGCGCCGCGCGGTTGCGCGAGAAGGCCGTCGCGCAACAGAAGCGTTTGCAGAAACTGTGGAAGCAGCGCCTCGCGCACGCGAAGGCGCGCAACGGCGCAGCGTCGAGCTAGCCGCGCGCGATCACCACGAAGCGCGGGTGATGCGCACGCGCATCGCCGGCGCTCCGGTCAGCGAACCCGCGTCAAACGAACTTCGCCGCGCGCGGTCGCAGATCCACCGCGTAGAGTGCCGCCGCCGCGCACACCGTAGCGACGACTGCGAGCCAACCCAGGCTCGCGAAGCCGCCGTGGTCGATCATGAATCCCGCCAGCATCGGTACGCCGGCCCCGATCAGCGCCGCCCAACCGCCCGCTGCCGCCGCGAGCCCGCCGCTCGCGTCGATCTCGATCGCGACCGCCGTCAGGAACGGAATACCGAAGACGAAGAAGAACGCCTGCACCGCGGTCGCGACGACGTAGAACGCACTACCCGGCGCGAACGCGATCGCCGCGCTGGTGAGACCGAACGCGATCACGCCGACCATCGCCCATTGCCGCTCGCGGCGCGGCCGGGCGACGACCGCCGCAGCGACGCCGCCGAGCATCGCGAGCACCGTCGATCCGGCGAGCACGTCGCCGACCAATTCGGAACTGAGGCCCAGCGCGACGCCGATGCGCTCGCCGAACGTCCACACGCCGTTCGACGCGACATTGAGAAACACCGACACCCACACGATCGGCGCGAGCAGCGTGCCGAGCACCGGCAGGCGCGCGTCGGCGCTGCGCGGTGCGTGGCGTTTGGGGAGCGCGAAGATCAACGCCATCGATGCCGCGACGCACGCCGCATCGACGACGAACAAACCGCGCCGACCGCCGACGCCGACCGCGTGTGCGATCGCGACCGTCAGCGCGGCAACGAGCACGCTGATCCCGACCGCGACGATCGCCGAGGTGCGGTCGACGCGTTCCGCGGTCGCGATCGCCGCCGCGCTGCAGACCCCCAATACGCCGAACGCGCCGCCCATCAACGCGGAGACTGCGAACAACACCGGCGCCGAGGTCACGGTCGCATAGCCGAGCGCCGCCGTGACGACCGCGGTGTTCGCCGCGAATCCGACCGAACGCGCGGCAACGAGATGCATACGCGTCGACAAGACGATCCCGACGATCGCGGCAACCGTCACCTGGATCGTGAGCACCGTACCGACCTGCGAGGCGTCGAGACCCAACTCGTCGACGAACGCGCCGGTCATCAGCGGCACGACGTTGAGGTTCAGCCCGCCGGAGAGACCGAGCCCGATGAGCCCGATGACGAGTTTCGCGCGCCGCACGCGCTACTTGACCTGCCCGCCGTCGACGACGAGGCATTCGCCGGTCATGAATGCGGCGCGTGAGCTCGCAACGAACAGCACCGCGTCGGCGATCTCGTCGATCGTGCCGAAGCGCCGCAGCGCGACGTCGCGTTGGATCCAGCGTTGCACGCTCGGCTGCGCAGCGGCGCGATCCCACGATCCGCCCGGAAAGCGGATGTTGCCCGGCGCCACGGCGTTGATCCGAATGCCGTGCTTACCGACTTCCTTCGCGACGTTCTTCACGTAGTGGTTGAGCGCCGCCTTGCTCGCGCCGTACGCGATGATCGAACCCATCGCATCGACGCCGGCGATCGACGAAATCGCGACGATGTTGCAGCCCGCGCGTTGTGATTCGGGCCGGGCGAGAAACCCCCGTATCGCTTCGCGCATCAATCGCACCGCGCCGGTCAGGTTCGATTGAATGACCTCGTCCCACTGCGCATCGCTGAAGTCGTGGCTGACGGCCTGCCCGCCGCCGCCGACGTTGGCGACGACGACGTCGATCGGCCCGAGCACGGCTTCGGTGCGCCTCAGTGCATTCGTCAGATCGGCGGTCACCGTCATGTCGCCGGCGACGGCGCACACGTGCCCGCGGCCGGCGGACAGCACGTGCGCGGCGGCGTGCAACGCCTCGGCGTCGCGGCCGGTGATCGCGACCTTTGCACCTTCGGCGAGGAACGCCCGCGCGATGCCGTAGCCGATGCCGCGGCTCGCGCCGGCGACGAAGACGACCTTGTCGCGCAGCTCGAGGTCCATTTGTCAGCCCGTGAAATCGAGGCGATAGATGCGCTTCACGTTGTCGCCGAGCACTTTCGCGCGCGTCTCGGGAGACAGGACGTTCGCGTAGCGCGCCAGGTCGTCGACCCACGTGTGCGGATGATCCGGATGCGGATAATCGGTCGCCCACATGAAGCAGTCGGCGCCGACGTGATCGATCACGTGCGGCGCGGCGGTCTCGTCGGGATCGCCGGAAATGAAACACTGCCGACGGAAATACTCGGTCGCGCTCGGCCGTGAGCCCGCGAGGTTCAACGATTCGCTGAACGCGTCGAGCCGGTCGAGCATCGCGCCGATCCAACCCGAACCCGCTTCGAGCACGCCGAGCCTGAGCTTCGGGAAGCGATCGAGCGTGCCGAGCGAGAAGAACGAAATGAGCGCCTGCTGCACGATTGCGCGCAACCAAATCGCTTCGCCCCACGCGCGGCCCTGATACGGCCAATCGAAGATGCCGGCGGCCGCCGCGTGCGGCGTGAACGTCGGATGGATCGCGAGCGGCACGTCGAGCTCGCAACACTTCGCGAACAGCACGTCGTGGCGCGCGTCGCCGTGGATGACGCGGTTGTGGTTGAACGGATTCACCCAGCCGCCCTTGCAGCCGTCTTTCACGGCCCGTTCGAGCTCGGCTGCGGAACCTTCCGGATCGAGCAACGTCAGCTGCGCGATCGGCACCAAGCGGCCATGCGAGCCGCGGCAGAAGTCCGCGATCCAACGGTTGTACGCGCGCGCATAGGCGAGGCTCAGTTCCGGATCCTTCAACTCGACTTCCCACAGCAGACCGATCGTCGGGTACAACAGCGCGCCTTCGAGGTTCTCGCGCTGCAACAGTTCGAGCCGTTCTGCGGCGTTCGACGAGCCGAACGGCATGTTGTCCGCGTAGCGGCGATCCGGCCGCGGTCGCAGATCCGCGTCGCCCATCGCGCCGAGGATGCCGAGCGAACCTTTGACGGTGCGCTGCGACGGCCGCTGATCGATCTCGAGATATTCGTAGCCTTCGCCGTCGACCTTGATCCGCAGCGCGCGCGACTTGAAGCGGTCTTCTAGATAGTTCTCCCACAGGTCGCCCGGCTCGAGCACGTGGCCGTCGGCGTCGACGGTGCCGGCAAACGGAAAGCGCTTGATCTCGTAGGTCATCGGACGTCCCCTCGTCGCATTCGCTACCGCCGCAGTAGACCACACCCGATAGAACACATTCCAAGTTTCGATCGCCGCCCGGTCGAACGATTACGATGTGGCGCTGCCGTAGGAAAGAGTGCAATGAGTGAACCCGATCTTTTGACGTTGCTCGCCACGGAGACGCTCGGCGACTTCACCTGCGAGAACGTCACGCTGCTCGGCGTGACGAAGCCGGTCTACCGCACAGGCACAGGGCCTTCGGTGATCGTGATGTCGGAAATGCCCGGTATCTATCACCACGTCGCGCGCTTCGCGCGGTTCGTGCGCGACGCCGGCTTCAGCGTGTGGATGCCGCACCTGTTCGGCACGATCGGCGCGCTGCCGACGCCGGATCAGTTCCGCGCGACGATGGCGCGCGCGTGCATCGGCCGCGAGTTCCGCGCCTGGGCGAGCGACAGCACGAGCCCGATCGTCGAATGGCTGCGCGCGCTCGCCGCGCACGCGCACGCCGTCTGCGGCGGCAAAGGCGTCGGCGCGATCGGCATGTGTTTCACCGGCAATTTCGCACTGGCGATGATGCTCGAACCGGCGATGCTGGCGCCGGTGCTGTCGCAGCCGTCGCTGCCGATGGGCCGGGCGGGCGGCATGCACATCGCGCCTGACGAGCTCGCGAAGGTGCGCAAGCGGCTGGTCGAAGAAGACCTGACGGTGCTCGCATATCGCTTCGCCGGCGACAAGTACTGCAAGGCCGAACGGTTCGCCGCTTACGAAGCGGCGCTCGGCGACCGTTTCGTCGGCCGCGTGCTGCCCGACTCGGCGGCGGCGAAGAACGTGCCGACGCCGCCGCACAGCGTGGTCACGCTGCACTTGATCGACGAACGAGGTGAGCCGACGCGGGCGGCGGTCGACGAGATTCTGGCGTTCTATCGCAAACGGTTGCTTTGAGGGGCGCGTCGTCTGGCGCTGTCGATGGGGGCGGGCGAGGCCCGATGATGGGTTCGCGGGACACGCCGCTGTTCAGGGACGAACACCCGTCAGGCGAGCGAGCCGCCGTCGACCACGAGCACCGCGCCGTTGCAGTACGTGCCTTCCACGGCGAGATAGAAGATCGCCGACGCGATCTCTTCGGGCCGACCCGGCCGGCCGAGCGGCGACACCTGATATTTCTGCACCGGGTCGTTGAACGGGTTCAAGTTCGAGCCGAGCACCGGCGTGACCATGTCGGTGTCGACGAAGCCGGGCGCCACGACGTTGCAGCGGATGTTCTGCGGTCCGTACGCGCGGGCCATCGAGCGGGTCATGTTGATGACGCCGGCCTTCGCGGTCGCGTACGTGTGCGCATCGTTCATGCCGCGCAGGCCGCCGCCGCTCGATACGTTGACGATGCTGCCGCCGCCGCGCCGCTGGAACAGCGGCAACGCGCCGTGGCACAGGAAGTAGACCGAGTCCAAATTGATCCTGAGCACCTCTCGCCACAGGTCCGGCGGCGTGTCGCCGAGCACCGCCATCGAGCCGGGCCGTTCCACGCCGAAGCTCCAGCCGACGCCGGCGTTGTTGACGAGCACGCTGAAGTCGCCGCCCTTACTCGCGCAGTCGAGCACGCGCTGCGCCCCGCTCTCGGTGCCGATGTCGGCTGCGACCGGGACGATCGCGCCGGGTAGCGCCGATCCGGCCGACGCCGTCTCTTCGAGTTTCTCGATGCGCCGGCCGTTCGCGATCACCGTCGCCCCGGCCGCCGCGAAGCGCAGCGCCGTCGCGCGGCCGATCCCGGTGCCGGCGCCCGTCACCACCACGATTTGTTTCGTCAGGTCCATCGCAGCCCCCATTCCGCCCTCGCGCGATCTTACTCGCCGACCGTCCGTCCGCAGAAGGCAATCCTGTAACGCGTTCTAAATTGGTGTTTCCTTCGAGCCCCGAATGATGCAACCATTCGCCTAAAGAATCTTCGAGCGAGGGGTGCTTCGACATGATGACGGCCGACCAATACCGCGCGTCGCTGAACGACGGTCGCGAAACGTTCTTCGGCGGCGAGCAGGTCTTCGACCTACCGGGGCACCCGATTCTCGGCATCACCGTCGAGTCGGCCGCCAAGGGTTACGCGCGGTTCTACGATCCGACGCCGGGCGCCGTCGGTGCATTCATGAAGGTGCCGGGCTCGGCCGAGGAGTTGCGCGAGCAAGTCGAGCTGCACGAATCGGTCGATCTGCTGACCCACGTGACGTACGCGTCGATCATGACGCTGTTGACCGCGGCCGATCGCATCGAGGCGACGTTGCCCGAGAACGCCGCGCGCATTCGCGCGTACGTAAAGGACGCGCAAGCCCGCGATGTGCGCATCGTGCAATGCATCACCGACGCGAAAGGCGATCGCAGCCGCCGGCCCGGCTTGCAGGACGACCCCGACGCGTACGTGCGCGTCGTCAAGCGGACGCCGGACGGTATCGTGATCCGCGGTGCCAAGCTGCACATTTCGGCCGCATCGATGGCGCACGAGTTGATGACCATTCCGACGAAGTCGATGAAGGCCGACGAAGGGCAGTACTCCGTCGCGTGCATGGTCCCGGTCAACGCGAAGGGCGTGAAGATCGTCAACACGACGTACGCACCGCGCCACGAAGACAAACGCGACTTCCCGATGTCGGGCCGCCACCACACGCCGGAAGGCTTCGTGATCTTCGACGACGTGTTCGTACCGAACGAGCGGGTCTTCCTCGCCGGTGAACATCCGGAATTCGCCGGCGTGTTCGCGCATTCGCTCGGCCTGTGGGAACGTCTCGGCGGACTCGCCGGCATGGCGCGCCAATACGACGTGCTGGTCGGCTTCGCACAGCTGATCTCCGAATCGAACGGGCTGGAAAAGACCGCGCACATCAAGGAGAAGATCTCCGAGATGATGATCAACGCGACGCTGATCCGTGCGAGCCTCGAGGCGGCGCTGTCGCACTGCAGCGTCACGTCCGACGGCGCGGCGTTTCCGAACGAGCTGTACACGAACGTCGGCAAATACCACGGCGCCGCCAACTATTCGCTGATGGTGCGGCACCTACACGACATCGCCGGCGGCAGCGTGCTGACCGCGCCCGGTGTCGCCGATCTCGAAAACGAGAAGACCGGCCATCTGATCCGCAAGTACATGGGCACGATGCAGTCGGTGGACGGCATCTACCGCACGAAACTGTTCCACGCGATCCGCGACTACACCGCCGATTCGCTCGGCGGCTGGTACGCGGTGACGAACATCCAGGCCGGCGGCGGCCTGTACGCGCAACGGATCGTGTCGAGAATGCACTACGACCTCGACCACGCGAAGCGCTTGGCGCTCGAGACCGCCAACATGGCGGAGTATCTCGACGGCCCCGCCGAAAGTCAGGCCAACGCGGCGGGGTAAATCCGTCAGAGCCGCAGCATGTCGAACGGGCCTGCGCCGTTCGGCAGCACCGGCCGTGCGGTCAGTTCGTCGATCGGCTCGCCGGCCGAATAGCGCTCGACCAACGCATCCGGGTCGAAGATCACGCCGATCGGGTTCGCCGCGAACTCCGGGCTGCGCATCCAACGGTCGACCGACTCGGCCGTCGGCAGATTGTCGACCTGCAATTCGACGCGGCTGCCGTCCGGATCCTTGTAGTACATCGACGTCGTCGGCCCGTGGTTGATGCACCAATAGGGCACGATGCCGATCGCTTTCAACCGCACGTACGTGTTCAGCAGATCGCCGAGGTCGGCGTGCGTGAACGCGATGTGATCGGTACCGGCCGCGTTGTCGACTTGCTCGACGAGGCCCGGCAGCCGCGCAATCGCGATTCGATGGTGCTCGGCGTCGTAAGTCAGAAACGCCAGCATACCGTTCGAATGCACGACCTTCGCGCCGAGGACGGTGCAATACCAATCGACCAATTCGTCGAAGCGCGTCGTGCGGCGCACGACGTGTGCGAGCTGCACGGGCGCGATCGCTCCGCGGGTTTGATCGAGGCGCGCGCGCCGAGCCGCGACGTCGGGGCGTTCTGCAGTGACGGTCATCGTGATTCTCCGGAGCGTGATGGGTTGTTCGTGACGTCGTTCCAAAAGGACTCGACGAGTTCGGCGACGTCGGCCGCCGTCGCGGCGGTGCCGTAGACGTAGTGATCGGGTCGCACCAGCGCGGCGACCGCGCCGTGTTCGCGCAGCCACGCGCTCGCGCTCGGGCCCCCGCATTCGACGACCGCTTCGGCGCCGCCGCCCAACGACACCACCCGGGTGCGCGGGTCGTCCGACGAGATGGATCGATCGCCGGTACCGACGACCAGCCGCACATCGGTGCCGACGACGTCGTCGAGCCGCGCCTCGGCGCCGCCGGATCGCACGTGCGGCTGCGGAAACAGCTCGCCGGCGCCCGCGGACTCCCGCCGCAACACGCCGTCCGCGAGCCGAGCGGCCTGGCCGTCTTGTCCGCCGAGCGGATTGCCGCCGGCACGGCGCGTCGCGAGCAGGAACGCATCGCGCTCCTTTGCACGTTGCGCGTCCTGTTCGCAGACGACCCGGCCGAGCGCGATCGACGTTTCGACGATGTGGCGCAGGTGCGGTGCGCGTTCCGCTTCGTAGCTGTCGAGCAACGCGCTCGGCGCCGCGCCGCCGAGCACGAGATCGAGTTTCCACGCCAGATTCGCCGCATCGCGGATGCCGGAACACATGCCCTGCCCCATGAACGGCGGCATCTGATGCGCGGCGTCGCCGGCGAGCAACGTACGACCGACGCGCCATTGCCGCGCGATCAGCGCGTGGAAGCGGTACACCGCGACGCGCACGAGTTCGAACGCCGCCTCGCCGCCCCACGGCGCGAGCAGACGCCACACCGACTCCGGCGTCGCGATCGACTCGCGCGTCTCGCCCGGCAGCAGCATGAATTCCCAACGCCGTCGCCCCGGCCCCGCCGGCACGCACGTCGTCGGCCGCGCCGGATCACAGAACTGGTATGCGGTCGCCGGCTCGAGGCCGATGTCGCGTTTCGGCTTCGTATCGATGACGACCCACGGTTCGTCGAAGCCGAGATCGTCCATCGCGACGGCGAGCGCGCTGCGCACGAAGCTCGACGCACCGTCGCAACCGACCGCGAACCGCGCGCGAGCCGTCTCGGTGCCGCCGCCGCGGCGCACCGTCAGTTCGACTGCTTCGTCGGTCTGCGCGAGCGCGACGCATTCGGCGCCGAACCACGCCGTGACCCCAACGAGTTCACCGAGGCGATCGCGCAGAATCTGTTCGAGTTCCGGTTGCACGAACATGTAGCTGCCTTCCCACCCGGACCGCGCGCTGCCGGGCTCCATGACGACGTGCACGAGCAGCTCGCCGGCCGCATTTTCGAAACGATATTCGGTCGCCGGGCTCATCGTCGGCAGCAGCCGGTCCATCACGCCGACTTCCTGCAGCACGCGGGCGATCTCGTGATCGAGGTGCACCGCGCGCGGCAGCGGGAACACCCGTTCGTCGCGCTCGACGACCAGCACGCGCCGACCGCGCTGCGCGAGCAGCGCCGCGAGCACCGCGCCGGTCGGACCGGCGCCGACGACCGCGCAGTCGAAGTCGATCGCGGCGTTCATCCCAGCACCGTCTCGGTTCGCCCCGCCGCCGCGACGTTCTCGATCGCGCCGATGCGATCGATCTCGACGCGCACGCGATCGCCCGCGTGTAGGAATTTCGGCGGCTTCATCGCGCCGCCGACGCCGGCCGGCGTGCCGGTGAACACGACGTCGCCCGGATCGAGCGTGAAGGCGCTCGACAGTTCGTGCACTTGCGCGAAGCAGTCGAAGATCAGCTGCGACGTGTTCGAGCTCTGCCGCAACTCACCGTTCACGAACGTGCGCAGGCCGAGCGCATGCGGGTCGCCGATCTCGTCGGCCGTCACGATCCACGGCCCGATCGGCGCGTGCGTATCGAAGGACTTTCCCAACGTGAATTGCGGGGTGCGCAATTGCCAATCGCGCACCGACACGTCGTTGCCGCAGCAGTAGCCGAAGATCGCTTCGTGCGCGCGCGCCGCCGGCACGCGGCGCGACCGCTTGCCGATCACGAAACAGAGTTCACCTTCGTAGTCGACGGCGTTCGGCGCGGTCGACGGAATCTCGAACGCGTCGTACGGCCCGCAGATCGAGTTCCATTGCTTGTTGAACCAGATCTGGTGCTTCGGCGGCTGCATGCCGCTCTCTTTCACGTGATCGGCGTAGTTGAGGCCGATCGCGAGCACCTTGCCGGGGTTCCGGATCGGCGCTTCGAGCGTGACGGCCGCGAGCGGAATCCGCGCGGCGTTCGCGCGCCGCTCAGCGTCGCGAGCGCGCTGCCACGCCGGGTCGCCGGCTTCGAGGAACGTCTTCATGTCCGTCGGCAATCCCGGCTCGGCCGCGGCCAGATCGATCAGCGCGTCGCCGACCACGAGGCCGATCCGTGTCCTTCGATCGTGCGTGAACGTTGCGAGTTTCATCGTTTGCTCCCGGTAGTAGTAATCGAACGAGCGCGTCGGCGTGCGCAGCGATCATCGCAGAACTCGCGGGATCGCGGCCCGACAGCGCGCGACACTCCGGCGCCATCGCGAAGATCAGTGCGGCGGCGCCGACCAAGATGTAGTGAAAATGCACGTGATCCATCGGCGGCGCGAAGCCTGCGGCGACGACGTCGTCGTACAGCCGTTTCGTCGTCGCGTAGTACGGCTTCACGTGGCGATCGACGATCCAGGCGAGCCGCCAGTCGTCGTGTTTGCCTTCCTGCACCATGATCCGGTTCAGCTCCGGCCGGTGCGCACTGAACTCGACGAAGCGGCGGATCACGTTCGCGAGCCTCTCGACCGGATCGAGCCCGCCTAAATCGCGGTGCGCGAGTTCGACGTCCTGCGAGTGCGCCTCGAACAACGCTTCGATCGCCGCCTTCCACAGCGCTTCCTTCGAACCGAAGTGGTACGTGATGAGCCCGCGATTCACGCCCGCCTCCGCTTCGATTTCGCGCGTGCCGATCGCGTCGTAGCCGCGTTCGGCGAACAGCGCGATCGCCGCTTTCAGCAGCCTGTCGCGCGTCACCTGAGCGCGCTCTTGGACCAACTCGCGTTGCGCCGCCTGCATCGAACTCGACCCTTAACTTGTCAGTTGACAAAAAAGCCTACCGATATTTTTGACACATGACAAGTTTTATTTCGACGTGACTCGAAAGGCTGCGCCCGCCGCGAGCGACCCCGACAACGATG
>Ga0335084_10002994_pt1 | contig 16424 bp, 15 predicted proteins | sample Lox_Sample_44_FD_206721 | JGI IMG/M metagenome (GOLD analysis project Ga0335084, IMG submission 206721) | Soil microbial communities from Loxahatchee National Wildlife Refuge, Florida, United States - Lox_Sample_4.4 | ecosystem: Environmental > Terrestrial > Soil > Wetlands | place: USA... | reverse complement strand
AGTGCGACGCTCGTGCCGTGGGACGCGACACCCGGCGCATGGAACGACGCGCTCCTCAGAGCCGGCCAAGGCAGCCGCGTGGAGCCGCCACGCCCTGCAACAGCGAAGCTCGCCGTGTCATGACCGACATCGAGACCTATCTCGAGCGCTATCTCGCCCCCCTGCCGAAGCGCCCGCGAGTGGCAGGGCAACTCGCCTCTCTGCCGCTGATCGATGCCAGGCAGTTCTACCCGCCCGATCCGCAAGGCGAAGCGCAGGAGCTCTCCCTCCAGCACCTTTACACCGCGGGCGTGGACTGCGGCCACGGCGAGGCACGGGCGGAGCTCAAGCGCCGTGTCGCTCTCGTCGACGCGCAGCTCCGTTCGGTTCAGCGCGAGGAACTCGCCGCGCAATCGCGCATGGAGCAGCTCGAGACGATGGTCGAGGCCGCGCGAGCGCGGGTCGCCGAGCTGGAGTCGAGCACCACGTGGCGTGCGACGGCTCCTATTCGGCGTGTCGGGCATCGCGTCAAGATCGCCGCGGCGCTTTTTCGCGCCGGGTGGGTGACGGCCCGGCAGACGCCGCGCTATGTCTCGCTGGCCGCTACGGTGTTGCGCAACGAGGGCCCACGCGCGCTGGGACGGCGAGTCCGACGCCGTCTTGCACGCACCCGCTTCGGGCCGCCTGGAGGCGAAACGTTTCTCCCCGAAACCGAGATCCGACCGCTCGCGTTTGTGGAGAGCAACGATCCTCGAATCTCGATCATCGTACCGATGTACGGCAAGGCGCTCCTCACCTACACGTGCCTGAAAAGCATCCACGCGAATTCGGCTCCGGGCTCATACGAGGTGCTCGTCGTGGACGACGGGTCGCCGGAGACCGCCGCGGATTCGCTTGCCGCCGTGACCGGCGTGCGCTTCATTCGCAACGAAACTAATATGGGATTCGTCCGCAGCTGCAATCGCGCCGCGGCGCTTGCTTGCGGCGCGGTCCTGGTGTTTCTCAACAACGATACGATTGTCACGCCCGGCTGGCTCGACGCGCTGACCGCCGTGCTGCGCGATCACCCCGACGCGGGACTGGTGGGCGCCAAGCTGGTCTATGCCGACGGACGACTGCAGGAGGCGGGCGGCCTGGTATGGCGCGACGCATCGGCGTGGAACTACGGCCGGGGCGATGATCCGAACAAGCCCGAATACAACTATCTGCGCGAGGTCGATTATTGTTCGGGCGCGTGTATCGCAGTCGATCGCGCCCTGTTCGATGAGATCGGGGGCTTCGACGTGCGCTTCGCCCCGGCCTACTGCGAAGACGCCGACCTGGCCTTTGCCGTGCGGCGGGCCGGACGCAAGGCGTACTATCAACCGCTCGCCAAGGTCGTGCATTTCGAAGGCTCGACCTCGGGGACCAATGTCGCGACCGGCGTTAAGCGCCACCAGGCGATCAATCAGAGCGCCTTGCGCGCCAAGTGGGAGAACGCTCTCGCGCTGCACCGACCGAACGGACTCGCACCCGAGCTGGAGCGCGACCGATGGGCCACGCGCCGGGTCCTGACGATCGATGCGTGCATGCTTACACCGGACCAGGACTCGGGATCGCAGCGCACGCAACGCGTGCTCGAGCTTCTGGTCGGGCTCGGTTGCAAAGTCACGTTCATCGCGGACAATCTGGAGTATCGCGAGCCGTACGTGACCATGCTGCAGCAGGCCGGCATCGAGGTGCAGTTCCACCCCTACGTGCGCTCGATACCGGAATTTCTCGGCAAGCACGGCGGCGAGTTTGACGTCGTCGTGATCGCACGGCATTACATCGCGGCGAAGCATATCGAGGCGGTGCGCACTTTCGCGCCGAAGGCTCTGGTCGTCTTCGATACACACGATCTGCACTTTCTGCGCGAGGAAAGGCTCGCGGCGCTTGGGGGGGGCGGGGATCCGCCAGCGGCTGTCAGGAGCTCCCGGGAAGCAGAGCTCGCGCTGATCCGGAAGGCTGACATTACGCTGGTCGTGAGCCCGGTGGAGAAGGATCTGCTCGACAAGCTCGTGCCGGAGTCCAAGGTCTTAGTCCAGACCAACATCCACGAGCTGCAACCCCGGGGCAAGCGGTTTGCCGAGCGCGACGGATTGCTTTTCATCGGTGGGTTCCGCCATCCACCGAACACCGACGGCGTGCTCTGGTACGCAAACGAGATCCTGCCAAGGCTGCGCAAGAGGCTGCCCGGGGTCAGAACCTATATCGTCGGCAGCGATGTCCCAGCAAGCATCGAGAAGCTCGCCGCCACGGACTTCATTGTGACCGGTTATGTGCCGGACGTGAGCCCGTATTTCACGGGGTGCCGCGTATCCATTTCACCGCTGCGCTACGGCGCCGGTGTCAAAGGCAAGATCAACCTCGCGATGAGCTACGGTGTGCCGGTCGTCGCGACAACCTCGTCGATCGAGGGGATGTACCTGACACCGGGCCTCGACGTCCTGGTGGGCGACGACCCGGAGGCGTTCACTGCTGCCGTCGCGCGCGTCTACACGGACGAGCGGTTGTGGCAGACCCTGGCCGAGGGTGGGCGCGAGAACATTCGTGCGCACTTCTCGCGCGAGGTCGCGCTGAGCGCGCTCACGCGCATGCTCGAGTCCTCATACGACCGCCGATCGAGCTAGATCGATGGGCACGCTGATCTCCAAGGCGCTCGTGCTCGCGCGCAGTCGCGCCCAGCAGTCTGTTCGGCGCAAGACTGCGGCGGCCTCTGTGTTGCGCCCCAGCGTCGACGTCAGCCAATTCGAGCTGCCGCCGTGCACACCTGGCCTCGAAGCTGCGACGAGGGACCAGTTGCTCGAGTGGTACTGGCGTTCTCATCCCCGGTTCGGCTTTTTCAAGGGCGCGCCTTCGAACGCTTGCGTTCTCGATCTTGGTGCGGGCGGCGGTGCGCTGCCCTTCTGGCGCGAGTACCTCGATCCGCGTCGCGCCGATCTTCGGCTGTTCGGGACCGACCTCAAGGAGCCGGTGACGCGATCGCTTTACGAGGACTTCCAGGTCGCCGATCTCGACGCGGCATTCCCATTCCCGGATTCGGAATTCGACATCGTCATCGCAAGCCACATTCTCGAGCATCTCAAGGACCCGGCGCAGATTCTGGCCGCGATCGCTGTGCGCCTGACGGCCGGAGGACGAGCTTACGTGGAAATGCCGTCGCCAGCCTCAAAGCGGCTGCCGATGGCCGACGCGTATCGGGCCAAAGGCTGGCCGATGATGATCTCCAACTTCCACGACGACGCTACGCACCGCGATACGATGGACCTGGAGGCGCTGAGCGCGATCGCGAGCGGCGCGGGACTGAACTGCCTGCAGCGGGGCTATGTCTCGATGCCGTATCTCGAAGACACCCTGCTGGCGCAAGGCCATGCCTGGAAGGATTCCGAAATTCTTCTCTACGGCTTCTGGTCGAAGACGAAGTGGGCGCAGTTTGCTGTCTTCGAAAGACTCGGTCCTTCGCCGGTGGGCGGCAGTCGAGCCAATCGCGATCGTTGAACGGATCACCATAGTCGACCGCATCGCGCTACTTGTCCGCGGTTGCGTACGCCACCATCGGAATCGACCACGGCTCGGGCCAGACAATACCGTAAGCGGATGCGGGTTCATTGGCCACGCGGAAGCGGGCAAACCCGGCATTGGTGAATTCGCGCATGAGGCCGTCGCGCGAGAAAAGGCGCATCTCGAGAGTCGAACCGGGGCCGCCGTGGAAAACAAGGTCGGAGAAAACCTGTGTGCGCCCATCGATTGTGCGGTTCTCCAGGCGCCAGCCCCCGTCGGTCTCCAGAATTCGGTACTCGTGCAGCTCTGGATAGTGCTCGCGCGTCTCGGGTTCGAGCGAATATGGAACCGAAAATATGAGCACGCCACGAGGCTTGAGCAGACGGCGCGCGTTGATGAAGGCGCGGGACACGGGTGGGGCGACGTGTTCGAAGACCTCGCTGGCGATGATGAAGTCGTAGCGAGCCGCGAGCTCCTCGGGGATGGCGGCGATGTCGAGTCGCGGCTCCATGTGGAAAAAAGTGTTCGTATAGCCCAGTTTTTGCGCGAGTCCTTCCGCGTACAGGCCCGGATCTGACAGCCCAATGCCGAGGAGGTCGCGGCGCCGCGGCAGCTCCGGGATCGTCATGCTCCGGCCGAACAGCTCGGTCGTTAGAAGGTGCACGATGGCTCGCGTGCGCACTGTCGAGCCGCAGCGAGTGCAGCTTGAGGCCTCCCGCTGAAGCGCGCTCGGAGGTACCGAGCACATGCTCCCGCAGAGGTTGCAGCGAAATTCGATCGTTTGGAGGCTGCTTCCATCGGTATGCAGCTGGGATACGGTCGCGTCTTGCGACCGTACGAATCGGCTGAGGAAACCTCCGAATCGACCCATCGCAATCGGTTCAGCTTGGTGAGCGCCGGCGGAAAACGATGTCCCACACGCCGTGTCCAAGCCGCATGCCGCGCCGCTCGAACTTGGTGAGCGGCCGGTACGACGGCCGCGGCGCGTAGTCGCGTGCCGTGTTCTCGAGCAGCGGTTCGGCGCTGAGCGTGGCAAGGATCGCAGCCGCATAGTCTTCCCAGTCGGTTGCCACATGGAGATACCCGCGCGCAGTCAGACGCAGCGCCAGCGCGCGCGCCAACGCCGGTTGCAGCAGGCGACGCTTGTGGTGGCGCTTCTTGGGCCACGGATCGGGAAAGAAGATGTGGATGCCGGCGAGCGTGCCCGGCGCGATCATGTGCTGGACGACCTCCACTGCATCGTGCTGAGCGATGCGGATGTTCGCGAGCCCAAGCTCGGCGATGTGCTTGAGAAGGCTGCCCACACCGGGCGCGTGCACCTCGATGGCGAGAAAGTCGCATTCGGGCATCGTCTTCGCAATCGCCGCAGTAGTCTCGCCCATGCCGGAGCCGATCTCGAGAATCTTCGGTGCGGAGCGTCCGAAAACCGAATTGAGATCGAGAGGTGCAGGCGCGAACGCAATGCCGAACCGCGGCAGCAGCTCCTCGTGCGCACGGCGCTGTGCCGGGGAGAAACGCCCCTGGCGCAGCACGAAGCTGCGGATCGGCCGGCGGTTCAGGGCGCGCGCGTCCACGAAGCGTCTGTGATCTTGCGCTCGACTGTGGCCATCGGTACGGCCGCCGTGCTGTACTCGATCGAGAGCGTGTCGGGATTCTTCCATCGCGCGGAAGCATCGATCCAGCTCGGATCAGGAGACCAGGTGAGTTCCTTGCGGATCTCATCGCGCGTGATGCGCCAGACCGCGATCTCGTTGGAGCAGCGGGGGCCGCAGATATCCGCAGTCACGAGCCGCTGCCGGTCCGGCGAGAGCTGCGGCTCGGTAGGCAGCTCGTAGCGGCGGTTGCTCGTGCGCAGGAGCAGGAGGAAGCTCGTCTTCTCGCCTGTGGTCGTGTAGAGCAGCACGGCGTTGATGCCGTCCAGGTAATCCCACAAGCTGTACGAGCGCCCCTTGAGCGGATCCTCGCTGTCGGCGAAAGTCGCGATGCCCTGCGGAAAAAGCGTGACCAGCAGCGCGGGGCCGTCACGGCGTGCAAGCCCGGGCAGGCGCTTGAGCTGCGCCCGCTCGATCAGGCGCCCGCAGTGCGCTGCATCGTCGGCCTCGGCGCATAGCTGCGCGATCTCCTCGCCGGTAGGGGGTGCTGCCGAGGCCGCGATCGGCACGCAGCAGCACATTGCGGCGAGGACGCGCGAGAACCGCATCGCGTGATTCGCTCCGCGGTCAGCCGATCAGGCCCGTGGTCGGGGAGCTCGGGCTCGCGGAGTAGAACTTGCGGGGCATTCGCCCGGCGCGGAATGCCTCGCGCCCCGCCTCCACGGCTTTCCTCATCGCGCCGGCCATCAGCACCGGGTCTTTGGCGAGCGCGATCGCGGTGTTCATCAGCACGCCGGCGCAGCCCAGCTCCATGGCGATCGCTGCGTCGGACGCGGTGCCGACACCGGCATCGACGAGCACCGGCACTTTGGCATCCGCGATGATCAATTGCAGGTTCCATGGGTTGAGAATGCCCATCCCGGAGCCGATGAGCGAAGCGAGCGGCATGATCGCGCAGCAGCCGATCGCCTCGAGTTCCCGGGCGGCGATCGGATCATCGGAGGTGTAGACCATCACATCGAAGCCGTCCTTGACCAGGAGCTCAGCTGCGCGGAGCGTCTCGCGCACGTTGGGGAACAGCGTATGGGGATCGCCGAGGACTTCCAGCTTGACGAGCTTGCGCCCATCGAGCAGCTCCCGTGCGAGCTTCAGGGTGCGCACCGCGTCGTCGGCTGTGTAACAGCCGGCGGTGTTCGGCAGCAGGGTGAACTGCGACGGCGGGAGATGATCGAGCAGCGAGGGCTCGCCGGCATTCTGGCCGATGTTGGTTCGCCGGATCGCCACGGTGACGATCTCCGCACCGGAGGCTTCGATCGCAGCCCGCGTCTGCAGAAAATCCCGGTACTTGCCCGTGCCCACAAGCAGTCGCGAGCGGTAGGCCCGGCCGGCAACGACCAGGGGATCGTCGCTCTCAACTTGGTGGAGATCGGTGACGGTGTTCATGATTGGCGCCCCCGGCGGCTGCGGCCGCCAATGATTCAGCCTCCGCCAACGGCGGCCACGATCTCGATCCGGTCACCTGCCGCGAGCTGGGTAAGCTCAAGCTGGCTGCGCGGGACGATTTCGCCGTTGCGCTCGACGGCGATGCGCTTTTCCTGAAGCGCAAGCGCGCGCACGAGGTCGGCAACGGTCAGGGCGTCGTCGGAGCGGTACGGGGAGCCGTTGAGGACAATCGAAAGCACGGCGGGAACAACGCGTAACGGGAGTTCATTCTAGCACGCAGCCCGCTCGCCTGCCGTCGCGCCCGAGCAGCTATTGGCGGTAGCGCTGCAGCGCGGCGTGGAGAATGCCCAGCTGCCGCTCGAAGTGCGTGCAAGCGTCGCAAAAGAACAAGTGTACGCGAATGCGAACCCGGTGGCGCAGGGGGAGATTCCCGTCCTGCATCTGTGAGATCAGGCGGCTCGCATCCTTGCAAGAGATCAGCAGGCCCACGTCGCCGTCGCTCCCTGTGTCACGCGGTCCCGCCGGACGCGCGGAACCAGTTCTGCTCCAGGCACTGACGCAGGGCCACCCTGGCCCGGTACAGGATCACCCAGAGGTTGGTCGACGTGATCGACAGTTCCTTACAGATTTCCTGGCTGTCCAGATCCATGACCTCGCGCATCATGAATACGCGCGCCGTGTTCGGCGGCAGCCGCTCGAGGCACATCTGCATCACCTCGAAAAACTGCTGCTGGGAGAGCGCCGTCTCGGGGTCGCCCCAATCGGCGGGGGGCGTTAGCCAATGGCCGGTCTCGTCGAAGAACGCGTCGAGATCGTCCAGCTGGCACTCCTCGTCGAGCGTCACGCGGGTCGCCTCGCGTCCCTTGCGGCGGATCGCATCGACGATCTTGTGCTTGAGAATTCCCGTGAGCCAGGTCTTGAGGCTCGAGCGTCCCGAGAAGCTGCCGGCACCCTGCAATGCGGCGAGCAGCGTGTCCTGCACGACGTCCTCTGCAGCATCGTTGTCGCGAAGCTGCAGCACGGCGACCCGCAGCAGGTAGCCCCGATGGTCATTGCAGCGCGCAGCGAAATCCGACTCGGTCATCGGCATCCGGGACGGGGGGCTCGCCCGGCGGCGAGCCCCCGCGGATTGGTAGCGAGCGAGGGACTCGAACCCCCGACCAAAGGATTATGATTCCTCTGCTCTAACCAGCTGAGCTAGCTCGCCGAAGGGGCGACATTATCTGCGATCAAGCGCAGCAGTGTCAAAGCGAGTCACCCCGTGGCGTTGGCACTCGCAGCGCATCCCAATGCGGGCGTTTCTTCTGCGCAGCGACAGTCGCGAATCAGGAAGCGGGCTTCTCGGCGAGCAGTCTTTCCACCAACCCGATGAGATCACGGTTGTCGGGCTCGATGCTGCTGGCGAAGGTTCCCGCCGGCTTGCCGCTGCGATCGATCACGTACTTGAAGAAATTCCACCTCGGCACCTGCCCGGTACTCGTGCGCAATTGGGTGTAGAGCGGGTTCGTCTGGAGGCTGGTGACGCTCGACTTCTCGAACATCGGGAACTGCACCCCGTAGGTAAGGCGACAGAACTCGGCGATCTGCTTGTTGCTGCCCGGCTCCTGATTGCCGAAATCGTTCGATGGAAAACCGAGCACGACCAGACCGCGATCCCGGTATTTGCGGTACATGGCCTCGAGGCCCTCGTACTGGTGGGTGTAGCCGCAGTAGCTCGCGGTGTTCACGATGAGTAGCACCTTGCCGCGATATTGGCACAGCGACTCGGGCTTCCCGGTCTGCAGCCGGTTGAACTCGTGGTCGAGCAGCGCCGGGCAGGATGCGGGCGAGGATTGGCTCTGCTGCGTCTGCTGCGCGGATCCACTCCCGCAGGGCAACCAAGTGGCGAGCGCCACGAAACCAAGCACGAGGACATAACGCCGAGGCATAGCGCGAATTGGAATGAGGAGCGGCCGCAAAAGTATAGCACTCGGGCATTGTCGTGGACATTGAATCACCGCGCCGGTAGCATGATCTTCGTGCACGGGCAGTGTCCAGGACGCACAGCGCGTGGAACACACCGAAGAGCATCTCAATATCAGCGCGGTCGAGCGAGACACGGGCCTGTCGAAGGACGTGCTGCGCATCTGGGAACGTCGCTACGGCTTTCCCCGCCCCGGACGCGACGATAACGCCGAGCGACAGTATGCCGCCGCCGATGTGGCGAAGCTGCGCGCGATCAAGCGGCTGATGGACACCGGTCTGCGCCCGGGCAAACTCATTCGCCAGTCGCTCGAGGACCTGAACGCGCTGGCCGAGAAGCGAATCCATCCGCGCCGTGACGTGCAGGCGCCGGCGATCGAGCGCGAGGTGCTCGGTTTGCTCAAGAGCCACGATGCTGCAGGTCTGCAAGGCACGCTTGCCGGCACTTTGCTGCGCCAGGGTGTACAGCGCTTCGTCACGGACACGCTCGGGCCGCTCAACCGCGCCGTGGGTGAGGCCTGGATGCGCGGGGAGCTGCAGATATTCGAGGAGCATTTCTACACCGAACTCGTGCAGGCGGTCCTGCGCGGTGCGTTAGGCGCGCTCGCGCGTCCATCCGGTGTGCCGCGCATCGTTCTCGCCACGGTTCCGGGCGAAGCGCACGCGCTCGGGCTGCTTATGGCCGAAGCGCTGCTTGCCTCCGAAGGCGCGCAGTGCTTCTCGCTCGGGGCGCAGACTCCGGTCGAGGACATCAGGCGCGCAGCGGCGGCCTTCAAGGCGCACATCGTGGCGCTTTCGTTTTCGTCCGCTTTCCCGCTGCGTCAGACGGGCGAGACCCTTGCCCAGCTTCGACGGCAGCTTCCCGGGACAACCGCGCTCTGGGCAGGCGGTGAGCCTCTGCGCCGTCTGCGCAAGACCCTGGTCGGCGTGCGCTTCGTGCTCGACCTCGCCGACGGACTCGAGGCGCTCAAGGACTGGCGTGCGCGGGAAGCGGACGGCAGGCGTTGAGGCGAGCGAGCGGCGATGACCGCACTCGCGCTGCTGGCGCTGCTCCTCGCGGGCACGGCGGGTTACGTCTCCTGGGCTTCGCATTCGATCGCACACGGTGCACCCGCCTGGTGGTTCGTCTTGGGGGCCCCTGTCGTGTACTTGGCGCCCGCCGTCGTTCTCGTCGCACTCTGGTGTGCAATCACTTGGCTTTGGCGTACGCCGCGACCGCCCGAGGCGCAGATCGGCATCGTCGGAACGCTCCGCCTGTTTCTGCTCGAGACGTGGACTCTCGCTGCTTCTTGGCCGCTGATGGCACTGCATCGGCTGCTGATTCACGACCCGCCACCTGCGCCCTCGTCGCGTCCGGTTGTTCTGATCCATGGCGTGATGGTCAACGACGGCGTGTGGCTGCTCGCGCGACACTGCCTCGCGAGACGCGGCGTCGCTCCGATCTACACGATGAATTACGGTCCGCCTTACGCCGACATCGAGCGCTTTGCCCAGCAGCTGGCCGCAAGGATCGAAGGGGTCTGCGCTGCGACCGGCGCGGAGCGGGTGATTCTCGTCTGCCACAGCATGGGCGGTCTGGTGGCGCGAGCGTATCTGCGACGCCACGGGCATCGGCGCGTCGCGAAGATCGTGACGATCGGCACGCCGCATCACGGCAGCGTCCTGGCGTGGACGTTCCCGGGCCGAGGGTTGGAACAGATGCGACCCGGCAACGCCTGGCTTGCCGAGCTCAATCGCGAAGAAGGTCACCCGGCCCCCGTGCCGATCGTCTCGATCTGGTCACGCCACGACAGCATGGTTGCGCCGCAGGCGAGCAGCGAGCTTGGCTGCGCGCAGAACGTGCCGCTCATCGGCGCCGGTCACAACTCTCTGCTCGGGGATGCGCGGGTGTTCGAGCGCGTGACGCGAGAATTCGAATCGACGCGAGGCAAGGATCCGCGTACTTGATCGGCGGCTAGTGCCGGACGGGCCCGGACGGTAGACTTGGAGTTCCGTCCGGCGAGGGGTGGACTGGGTGCAGGCTAGGCCAGCCGTAACAACGTTTCTCTTTACCGACATCGAGGGCAGCACTCGGCTCTGGCAGCAGAATCCCGAGGCGATGCATCCGGCCCTCGCGAGCCACGACGCGATCGTCAGAAGAGCTGTTGAGAGCAACCACGGCGATGTCGTGAAGATGAGCGGCGACGGCGTGCACGCCGCTTTCACGGATCCGCTGCAGGCGATCAAAGCCTGCCTGGAATTGCAGCGGGCGTTTGCAGATCCAGCATCGACGCAAGGTATAGCGCTTCGCGTGCGCTGCGGTCTGCACGCCGGGGTCGACCAGCGCCGCGATAACGACTTCTTCGGCAACGCGGTGAACCGTGCGGCGCGGATCATGAGCGCCGCGCACGGCGGGCAGGTCCTGCTGTCGCAGGTCGTCGCCGGGCTCGTCGGCGATCGACTGCCGGCAGGGGTGTCGCTGCGCGATCTGGGGACCGTGCGCCTGCGCGACCTTGCGATGCCTGAGCACGTTTACCAGCTCGCGGCCTCGGGGCTACGCCAGGATTTCCCCGCGCTACGCTCACTGGAGGCGACACCAAACAACCTGCCCCAGCAGCTCACCTCGTTCATCGGCCGCGAGCACGAGGTCCCCGCGATTGAAAAACTTCTCGCCGGCACGCGCCTGCTTACGCTACTCGGCGTGGGCGGCATCGGCAAGACGCGTCTTTCACTGCAGGTGGCAGCAGACGTAATGGACGATTATCCAGACGGCGTCTGGCTGGTCGAGCTGGCGCCCCTGACAGACGGCAGCCTAGTCGCGCAGGCGGTCGCGTCGGTACTCGGAGTAAAGGAAGAGGCGGGCCGGCCGGTGGTCGAGGCGCTGGCCAAGTACCTTAAGGAGCGACAAATCCTTCTGGTCCTCGACAACTGCGAGCATTTGGTACAGGCGAGCGCCGAGCTCGCAAAGGGATTGCTGCAGACGGGGGTGCACCTGAAGATTCTTGCCACCAGTCGAGAGCATCTTCGCATCGCCGGCGAGACGATATATCAGGTCCCGCCGCTTGCGGTCCCCGGCAAGAGCGACGCGCCAAGTCCGGAGGAGGCGACGCGATACGAAGCGGTGCGACTGTTCGTGGAACGCGCGGCAGCGGCGCAGGCAGGCTTTCAGCTGAGCGGGCAGAACGCTGCAGCGGTCACCGATATCTGCACTCACCTCGATGGCATTCCGCTGGCGATCGAGCTCGCTGCTGCGCGCGTGCGCACTCTTTCGGTGGAAACGATCGACGCGCGGCTGGGCGATCGGTTTCGGCTACTCACCGGCGGCGACAAAACAGCTCTGCCGCGCCAGCAGACGCTGCGCGCTCTGGTCGACTGGAGCTTCGACCTCCTCAGCGAAAAGGAGCAGATTCTTTTCCGCCGCCTCGCGGTCTTCGCTGGCGGCTGGCCGCTTGAGGCGGCGGAGACGGTGTGCGCGGGCGGAGACGTCAACGAGAGCGAAGTGCTGGACCTGCTTGCAGAGCTCGTCAACAAGTCCCTGGTCACGGTGACCGCTGAAAACGGACGGTTTGGCTTGCTGGAAACCATTCGCCAGTACGCAGAAGCGCGCCTGCTGCAATCGGGGGAAGAAGACCTCACGCGGTCGAGGCACCTGGATTTCTACCTCGCACTCGTGGAGAAAGTTGCTCCAGACCTTCTCGGTAAGGAGCAGGCTGCCGTCCTTCAACGCCTCGACCTCGAACGTGAAAACATCCTTTCGGCACATGGGTGGTGCTTGCGAAGCACAGGCTCGGCCGAGCGGGATTATCGACTGGTGTTTGCGATCAAGCACTACTGGTTCATTCGCGGCTTGTTGAATCTCGGTCATCGCGTGAGTACTGAAGCAGTGACAAATCCCGTCGGACCGACAACGGGAAGCGAGCGTTGCAAGGCGCTCTGGGTGGCCGGACAGATCTGCAGCTTCATGGGCCACTACGAGGAAGCACAGAAGTTCCTCCGAGAGAGCCTTTCCATGGCGAGGGCGCTGGAGGACCCACGCATGGTCGCCGTTGCTCTCACGACGCTGGGCCTGGCGTCATTCGGACAGGGCGATCGCGCGGCCGCCCGCACGTACGCGGGCGAAGCGCTGGAGATCGCGGAGCGGTCCGGCAACAAACGCCAGATCGCTTCGGCGTCGAACGCGCTCGCGCAACTTTTCCGATGGGAGGGCAACATCGAGCGCGCCGAGCCGTTGTATCAGCGGGTAGTGGCGCTTGCTCGCGAACTGGAGGATGTGGAGCTGACGGCCGTTGGTCTGCTGAACCTCGCTATGGTCGCGATCGCGCGGCGCTCGGTCGGGCAGGCAAGTGAATCGCTTCGCGAAGTCCTCGCGATCGTGGCGGAAACTGCGTCCAGAAGCGCCGTTCAAAGTGCCCTAGACGTATCGGTTGGATTGGCGTGTCTCCGTCGCGACTGGGGTCGGGCAGCGCGATATTGGGGCGCTGCGGAGGCTCTCACCGATACGATCGGCGTGCAGAGAGACCCTGCCGACCTGGCGTTTGTGGAACCGATGGTCGCCGAAACACGGCGAGCGCTGGGTTCAGCGCGTTTCGGCGAGGCGGAGGCGTCGGGGCGTGCGCTGCTTTTTCAAGCCGCCGTCGCCGACGCTCGCGAGTGGCTGGCGACGATGTGAGCGACTAGTCCACGACCCAGGGATCCAGATTGCAAAGACCCGCCGCGACGTCCACTGAAATGCCATACCCGTAGTGGTTGCCGCCGGAACCCGGCCGATAGTAAGTCCCCGATATAGTGTTGCCCGAGAGTGCCAGCCCCTTGATTACGCCGTTGGCGTTCGGATCGAACTTGATCGGCAGCTGCGGAAGCGGTGGCAAAGGCACAGGATTTCCATCAACCTTGATTGCAAATGTCCAGGTGATTGTCTTCGGAGACAGACCCCCGCTCACGTCGAGCACCTGCGGCTTGACGTCGACGTCGCATTTGAAGGGTGACTTCTGGACAGTAATCGCAACGCTGACCGCGCAACTGGTGCCCGTACAGGGCACTGGCGTTTCGGTTGGGTTAAAGGTTTTCATGCAGCTGGCGAGGAGTCCAACTGCAGCCGCGAGGACTACGGTTTTTCTGATCCGCATGATTTCGCCCCCCTTAGGACATCATTCGGTTCGCTCCGCGGCGAGGCGGCACGGGCGCCGCCACGACGTCGTACGCGGCCAGCATTGTGGGCACATTTGGGATAGTCCGGCAAGTAGCCCACACAGAGCGATAGCCTGGAAACGCAGTTAAGCCCTACCAGTGAATACCCTGCGTCAGCTGCGCGAACGCCATCTGCTCGGCGGTCAGCGGCTGCGCCTCGCCCGGTTTCTTGCCCGCCGCGGCGGCCGAGTCAGGGAACATGTTGAACGCCGTGTTGAGCAGGATCTGGGTGAGCTTCGGGGCGATCGCATGGCACACGGCGCCAAAGATGCCAAGCCGCGTGGCGATGCGCACGGGTTTGTAGACGATCGCTTCGACGACCAGGTCGGCAGCTTCCTCGGGCGAGAGCGTGGGCACGCTTTCGTACATTCGGGTCGGCGCGATCATCGGTGTGCGCACGAGCGGCATGTTGATGGTGGTGAAGCTGATCCCCTTGTCGAAGAACTCCGAGGCTGCGCAGGCGGAGAAGGCGTCCATCGCGGCTTTCGACGCGACATAGGCCGAGAACCGCGGCGCGTTGGAGAGCACGCCGATCGACGAGATGTTGATGATGTGACCGCTTTTTTGCTCGAGCATTCCGGGCAGGAAGCCCAGCAGCAGGCGCAATGCACCGAAGTAGTTGAGCTGCATCGTGCGCTCGAAGTCGTGAAACCGATCGAAGGAGTTGATGATGCCGCGCCGGATCGAGCGCCCGGCGTTGTTGACAAGGTAGTCGCAGGCGCCGTGATCCTTGAGCACCCTCGCGACGAGCGCATCGCACGAAGCCAGTTCAGCGATGTCGCAGGTGTAGATCCAGGCACGGCCGCCGGCGGCCTCGATCTCCTTCTTGGTTTCGAGCAGCTTCTCTTCGGTGCGGGCGACCAGCATCACCTTCGCGCCGGCCGAGGCGAGCTTGAGCGCAGTCGCCTTGCCGATGCCGGACGAGGCGCCGGTGACGACCACGATCTTGTCGGTGACACGGCCCGACAGGCTACGGTCGATGAACAGATCGGGATCGAGGTTGCGCTCCCAGTAGTCCCATAGCTTTGCCGCATACGTCTCGAGATGCGGCACCTCGATGCCGGAGCCCTTGAGCGCCTTCGCTGCCTCGCGGTTGTCGTAGCGGGTGGGCCAGTTGACGAACTGGAAGACGTCCTTCGGGATGCCCAGGTCCTTGAGCACCGCCCGGATCATGCGCTTCACGGGAGCCAGCGAGCCAATGCCATAAAGGATAGGCGCCGGTATGAAGCCGAACATGCGGGCGTTGATCCGCATCGCCATCTGCGGTGCGTGCGCCGCCTTCGCGAAGATGTTGAGCACCTCGCCGATCCGATGGGGAGCGGGGTCGGTGAGATGGAAGCACTTGCGATCGAGGCCCTTCTTGTGCGCGAGGTAGTCGAGTGCATCGGCGACGAAATCGACCGGCACGATGTTGATCCGTCCGCCTTCGATGCCGATCGTCGGAACCCAGATCGGCAACATCTTGCGCATCTTCTGGATCAGCTTGAAGAAGTAATACGGCCCGTCGATCTTGTCGATGTAGCCGGTCTTCGAATGCCCGGCCACCATCCCCGGCCGGTACACCCGCCACGGGCGCTTGCACTCCTTGCGCACGATGCCCTCGGAGAGGTGCTTGGTCCGGAAATATGGATGCTCGAGCTCCTCCGCCTCCTCGAACATGTCTTCCCGGAAGGTGCCGTCGTACAGCCCGGCTGCGGCGATCGAGCTCACGTGGTGGAAGCACCCGACCCGCAAGCGCTGAGCGAGCTCGACGGCATGCCGCGTGCCGTCGATGTTGGCGAGCTCCTGGGATTCGGGGCTCGCCGCGAGGTCATAGACTGCCGCAAGATGAAAGAAATGCCTGACCTTGCCTGTGAGTTTCGCGATTTCTGCATCGGTCACGCCCAGCATCGGCTTGGCCAGGTCGCCGAAGATGGCGATCACCTGCGCTTCGTTCGCACCCCACTCCTTGCGCAGCCCGGCGAGCTTCTTCTGGGAGCTCTTGCGCACGAGGATGTAGATCGGCTCGCCGCGCTTTAGCAGATTGCCGATTAGAAACCTTCCGATGAAGCCGGTGCCGCCGGTGACAAAGTAGGCCATCGCGATTCCTCCTCGATAGTCGCGCGAGCCGGCCGCGGACGGATCTCGCGCCGCCGCCGCCCCGGATTCGCCAAGTCTCGGTGCGGAGCGGGCGTTCATTATACGGCCGGCCCTCACGGCCCACCGGCGCCGCGTTTAGTATGATTGTTCTAGTGTGTGCGCATAGAATTGCGCTTTGTACCGAGCCCGACCGCGGAGGAGAAGATGCTCAAGAAGGCAAAGGCCGAACTCAATGCTCAGGCGAGCGATTCGGGCAAGAACATGGCGCAATCGGTGCTCGATTCGTCGCATCAGATATGGCTCGCGGGGCTCGGCGCGTTCGCCAAGGCGCAGCAGGGCGGCACGCAGGTATTCGAAGCGCTCGTAAAGCAGGGACGCGGCGTGGAGGCGAAGACCCGCGACGTCGCCGCTCAGACAGCCGAGGCGGCACGCGGCGCGGCCAAAGCCAAGGCAAAAGAGATGCAGGCGATGGCGGAAGGTACGTGGGACAAGCTCGAGCAGGTCTTCGAAAACCGCGTCGCGCGCGCGCTGGCCCGGCTCGGGGTCTACACCTCGTCCGATCTCCAGAAGCTCACCGACCGAGTCGATGAGCTGGCCGAGGCCGTCAACATGCTGCTCAAAGCTCAGGGCATCCAGCCGAAGCCGCCCGCCTCTCCCGTGCACCGCATGGTGAAGGGCGCC
>Ga0335084_10002993_pt1 | contig 16425 bp, 15 predicted proteins | sample Lox_Sample_44_FD_206721 | JGI IMG/M metagenome (GOLD analysis project Ga0335084, IMG submission 206721) | Soil microbial communities from Loxahatchee National Wildlife Refuge, Florida, United States - Lox_Sample_4.4 | ecosystem: Environmental > Terrestrial > Soil > Wetlands | place: USA... | reverse complement strand
CACAATCATGTATAATGCACCCTGCGGCCCATTGTTCCAGTCCCCTTGCCGCAGTCGACGCAGTTTCCTTTCGACCTGTAAGTTAATCCCGTTTGGCTGTGACTGGCCGTCCCGCTGGGGCGTATGGCTGGACACCCACACGAAGGCTTTTCATGCCATTTACCAAGCTAGGGCTGTCCGGCGCGCTGCTGCGCGCGGTGGCCGATCAAGGATATACCGTCCCCACTCCGATTCAGGCGCGGGCGATCCCCGCCGTGCTCGCCGGCGGCGATTTGCTGGCCGGCGCGCAGACGGGCACCGGCAAGACCGCCGGATTCGTCCTGCCCATACTCCAGAAGCTGTCGAGCAAACCGTCGCCCCACTCGACCGGGGCACGCAGGCCAGTGCGCGTGCTCATCGTCACGCCCACGCGCGAGCTCGCCGCGCAGGTCGAAACATCGGTCCGAACCTACGGCAAGCATCTCAAGCTCACCTCGACCGCCGTCTTCGGCGGCGTCGGCTTGGGGCCGCAAGCATCGCAACTCCGGCGCGGCGTCGACATTCTCGTCGCCACGCCCGGCCGTCTGCTCGATCACGTGGAGCAGCGCAACGTCGACCTCTCGCGGGTCGAAATTCTCGTGCTCGACGAGGCGGACCGGATGCTCGACATGGGCTTCCTTCCGGACGTCAAGCGCATCCTCGCGCTGCTGCCGCGGGAGCGCCAGAACCTGCTCTTCTCCGCGACGTTCTCCGACGAGATCAGGGCGCTCGCAGACAAGCTGCTCAATCGGCCGCAGACGATCGAAGTCGCTCCGCGCAACGCGACGGTCGACGCGATCGAGCAACGGGTGCATCCGGTGGGTCGCGATCAGAAGAGCCGGTTGCTGGCGTGGCTGATCGGTCATCACGATTGGCGCCAGGTGCTCGTTTTCACCCGGACCAAGCACGGCGCCGACAAGGTCGTACGCTCGCTCCAGGGCGATGGGATCGGCGCGGTGGCCCTGCACGGCAACAAGAGCCAGGGTCAACGCACCAAGGCGCTCGCCGACTTCAAGCGCGGGTCGGTTGAAGTCCTGGTCGCCACCGACATCGCGGCGCGCGGCATCGATATCATCGAGCTGCCGCACGTCGTCAACTACGACCTGCCCAACGTTCCGCACGACTACGTGCATCGCATCGGCCGCACCGGACGCGCGGGCGCGAACGGCGAGGCGATCTCGCTGATGTGCGTCGACGAGCACGCTTTCCTGCGCGATATCGAGCGCCTGATCAAGCGCACGATTCGGCGCGAAGTCGTCCCCGGCTTCGAGCCCGACCCGAACGAAATCCCGCAGAAGATATTCACGCAACGCGGCCGCGGACAAGGTCAGGCGCACGGGCGGGGTCAGCGCCAGGGGCAAGGCCGTTCGAACGGCCGCCACGCCGGCTCACGATCGCGCTGACAAGTAGGCCCCGACGCACAATCCCGCTCCCACGACGTACAGGAGCCAGGTTGCGGAGATGGCATACGGGTACAGCATCAAAGCAACCCCGATCCACTTGGTCGGGGCAAGGGACATCTTCTTGCCGTAGCGATAGACGACAAACCCCACGATCCCGAAGACGACGACGCCGATCAGATAGGCAGTGCTGGGCAGCGTGAAGCCCAAGGCTTCGAGTGCGGCGAGTTCATCTTTCATGACCAGGGATCAAATTATAGGCGAGGCACGAGGGCACGCGCGTATACTTCCCATGCCGGCGCGAGGAAAGCGGCGCAGAATATACTAAGTCCGCTTGCGTTCGCATTCGGCGCTCGTGGAGGGTCGGAGACGGCTCGCGCAATCGCGTGAGCCGGATTTCCTGATCGTCGTGGACGACGTGGCTACAACACCGCGCACCGCCCTTCTCGCCGGCGCCACCGGCCTAGTCGGCGACGCGCTCCTGTCCTTGCTCCTGGCGAGCGAGTATTACCGCAGCGTGCACGTCCTGCTGCGCCGTACGCGGCCAGGCATCGAGGCCAGTGCAAAGTTAAAGATTCGCCAGATCGACTTCGCGCGCCTGCCAGCAACGTTGCCTGCGGCGGACGATGTGTTCATCGCGCTCGGCACCACGATCAAGATCGCGGGATCGGAAGCGGCCTTTCGCCAGGTGGATTTCGACTTCGTGGTGAATGTCGCGCGGGCCGCTTTCGCCGCGGGGGCGAGGCGGTTGGCTGTCGTGTCGGCGATGGGCGCCGACCCGACGTCGCGCATCTTCTACAACCGCGTGAAAGGCGAGATGGAGACCGCGGTCCTGCAGATCGGCTACGAGTCGGTGGTGATCGCGCAGCCATCGCTGCTGCTGGGTGACCGGGCCGCCCTGGGACAGTCGCTGCGCAGCGGCGAAATATGGGCGGCGAGGCTCGCTGGGCCGCTCGGTTGGATCATCCCCAAGAACTTGCGGCCGATCCCGGCCCGCGCCGTGGCGTTGGCGATGCTCGCCGCCATTCTCGACGCGAAGCCGGGCGTTCACGTCCTGAAATCGGGAGCGATGCAAGCACGCAACGAGCCATAGCGCGCATTGCGTTTAAGGCACAGGGCTCAAGCAGCAGTTCCCCCTGCACAATGCGCGCGTCGCGGCCAGGGAAGCGCCGCTCAGGCTTGCATCCGGGCGGTGCAGCCAACTCTCGAACAGTTGAGCCACCGACTCTTGACGCAGGCCCGATGAGCGGGTAGAGATTCCGGTCCAACTTATCTCACCCGGCGGAGGTCCCATGGCGCACTACATCGACGCGATCCTCATTCCCGTTCCCCGTGTCAACCTGGACACCTATAAGCGCATGTCCGAGCGATGGGGTCAGGCCCATCTGCGCCACGGCGCCCTTTATTACTCGGACTCGATCGGCGACGATGTTCAGCCCGGCAAGATCACTTCGTTTCCACAGGCCGTGCAGCTCAAGGACGGCGAAGTGATCGCCTTGGCATGGGTCGTGTATCGGAGCAAGGAGGACCGCGATCGCATCGGCAAGGCCGTCATGGAAGATCCGTCACTCAAGGAGTTCATGGAGCCTTCGAAGATGCCCTTCGACGGCAAGCGCATGTTCTGGGGTGGCTTCCAGACCATCATCGGGCTCGCGGGCGGTCACTGAGCGGGGATGCAACGCGAAGCCTTCGCGGCGCTGGACCGCGCAGATCCTCTGGCGCCGCTGCGCGAGAGGTTCCTGCTCCCGCCCGGAGTGATCAACCTCGACGGCAATTCGCTCGGCTCTTTGCCGCGCTCGACGGCCGCACGCGTGTCCCGGGTGATAGAGAAGGAATGGGGCGAGGGCCTCATCACCAGCTGGAACCGTCACGATTGGATCGGGATGCCGCAGCGCGTCGGGGACAAGATCGCGCGGCTGGTCGGTGCCGACGCGGGAGAAGTCGTGGTGACCGAGTCGACCTCGATCAACCTGTTCAAGGTGCTGGCGGTGGCGCTGCAGATGCGCGCGGGGCGGCGCGCGATCGTATCCGAAGCGGAGAACTTCCCCACCGACCTCTACATGGCCGAGGGCCTGACGAAGCTGCTCGGCCAGGACCACATGCTGCGCCTCGTGCCTGCCCACCGTCTGCCTCACGCGCTCGATGCGGATACCGCCGTGCTCATGCTGACGCAGGTGAACTTCCGCACCGGGGCGCTTCACGACATGGCGGCGCTGACCGCGGCGGCGCACGCGGCGGGAGCGCTGGCGATCTGGGACCTGTCTCATTCGGCCGGAGCTATGCCGGTCGATCTCAACGGCGCGCGCGCCGATTTCGCGGTCGGCTGCGGTTACAAGTACCTCAATGGCGGGCCCGGTGCGCCGGCTTTCGTCTACGCCGCGGCACGTCACCAGGGGCAGGCAGCGCAGCCCCTCTACGGCTGGCTCGGTCACGCTGATCCATTCGAGTTCGCCGCCAGCTATCGTCCCGCGGAGGGGATTCGTCAGTATGTCGTGAGCACCCCGTCGATACTGGCGCTGGCCGCGCTCGAGGAAGGCGTCGATCTTCTCCTGCAGGCGGACCTGGGCGAGCTGCGGGCGAAGTCGCAAGCGCTCACCGAGGAATTCATCGCGCTGGTCGAAGCGCATTGCGCCGGCCTGGGTTTGACGCTGGTAACGCCGCGCGATCCGGCGCGCCGCGGGAGCCAGGTCTCATTCGCGCACGAGCAGAGCTACGCCGTGATGCAGGCGTTGATCGCGCGCGGCATCGTCGGGGATTTTCGCGCGCCCGACCTGCTGCGCTTCGGCTTCAGCCCGCTCTACATCCGGCATGTCGATGTCTGGGACGCGGTCCACGCCCTTCGCGACGTCCTCGCCACCGGCGCCTGGCAGCGGCCCGAATTCCAAAGCCGGGCAGCGGTGACTTAAAACCGAGCGGACATGATTCCCGATCCGGCAAAGGTCCGCGTCTGGGAAACACGCGCCCCGGCTTACGACCGTCACTGCCATCGCTGGGAGATCTTCTCTCTGCTCTCCAATCGACTGATCGATCTGCTGCCCACGGACCTGCGTGGCCCGGTGCTGGACATCGGCGCAGGCTCAGGTCTGACCTCGGAGCTCCTTCTCGCGCGTCACCCGCAGTGCGAAGCCCTCCTCATCGAGCCGTCCGGTGCGATGCTCGATATCGCGCGGCAGAATCTGGCCGGTCGGCCGGCGCGATTCTTCGCCATGGGTCTCGGTGAGGCCGCTCGCGATCTTCATGCGGTCGCCGCGATTGCCTCCGCGTCGATGCAGTTCGTCGATCTCGAGCCCACGTTCGCCACGCTGGCCCGCGTTATCGCGCCGGGAGGGCACTTCGCCTTCAATCTCTGGTGGCACCACTGGCAGGAGACCGCGACCGTGGAGAGGGGGAAAGGATGGATTCCGGTCGCACGCGCCGCGTGCCTGGAGGCGCAGCTTCCGCCACCTGAGAATCCTGCTGCTCCGCCCACCAAGACGCGATCCGAGCTGATGAGCGCTTCCAGCCGGCACGGCTTCAAGCTTCTCGCCGAGCACTGCGACGAAGACACATACCCGGTCGCCCACGGCGTGGCCTTCTACGCCATGGACGCGGACTGGCCGGTGAAAGGATGCGCGCCGGAGGTTCGGCGAGCCCTGTTGGATAAGATGCACGCGCTGGCGCAGGGAAGATTCGAACCCCTGGTCTCGACGAGATTCCTGTTCCAAAAGGCCGGCTGATGCGCACGGACGGTGTGATTCGTAACCAGTGATCAAGCAGGCGACTGACACCGCCAGACGTGCTGCCATCGCTTGACCCCGCCCTCGCGGACGCCTAGAGTCAGCCCGTCCGAAAAGGTCCCGTGCCGAAGTTGCCATGGTGTCTCGGCGTGAGTTTGCGATCTCGCTCGGTGCGCTCGCACTCGCGGCTCCGTTCGCGTCACGGTCGCAGTCCGCGAAGATCCCCCGCATAGGGTACCTGCAGGCAGTCGCGCCGCAGAACGGCTCGTCGCCGTTTCTGGAGGACTTTCGGAAGGGCCTGCGCGAGCTCGGGTATGTGGAAGGAAAGAATATTCAGCTCGAGATTCGCTGGGGCGAGGGCAGGCTCGATCGCATGCCGGCGCTGGCGGCCGAGCTCGTTCGCATGAAGGTCGATTTGATCTTCGCCGTGTCGTCGCCGGCGGTATGGGCTGCCAAGAACGCGACGACGACCATTCCGATCGTGATGCCGATCAGCTCGGACCCTGTCGGCGACGGCCTCGTCGCGAGCCTCGCCCGCCCGGGCGGGAACATCACGGGCATGTCACTGATGGCTCCTGAGCTGTCCACGAAACGGCTGCAGCTGCTGAAAGAGGTATTCCCGAAGCAAGTTCGTCCTGCAGCCGTGCTCTGGAACCCTGATTACTACGGCATGGCGGCGCGATTCAAGCAACTCCAGACTGCAGCGCCGGCGATGGGAATGAACGTGCGCTCGGTGGAGATACGCGACTCGCGCGAATTGGAACGGGCGCTCGAAGGGCTCGATCGCGACCGTCCCGATGCCATCGTGCTCCTCGCCGATCCGCTGACCATGAGCCAGCGGTTGCGCATCGTCGAGTTCGCTGCTGAAGAGCGGCTGCCCGCGATCTACGAGCAGGATCAGTTCGTCGACGCAGGCGGGCTCATGTCGTATGGCCCGAACGTCGACGAGCAGGTCCGGCACGCCGCGGTTTATGTCGACAAGATCCTCAAGGGCGCGAAACCGAGCGATCTTCCCATCGAGCAGCCGGCGAAGTTCGACCTCGTGATCAACCTCAAGACGGCCAAGGCGCTCGGCGTCGCGATCCCTCAGTCGGTGCTCGTCCAGGCGGATCGTGTGATCGAGTAATGTCGACCTGCCCGACCATAGATTTCGGCGCGCGACAGAATTCCGAGCATCCCGAAGCCGTGCAGGAGGCTGCCGAGCTATTCCGGGAGCACGGCTGCGTGCTGCTCAAGCGCGTGTTCGGCCAGGACTACATGGCACAGCTGCACCGTGCGTTCGTCGACACCTACCATCCGTATTTCGAGGATCGCGAATTTCCGGACGCGTTGAAAGTCGGCGAGAAACGAACCCAGGTAACGGTAGCCGTCCAAGGGCCGTTCAATTCGCCCCAGCTCTATGCGAACGACTTCGTTCTCCCGGTGCTGAAGCTGGTTCTCGGGGAGCGCTTCATTTTGGGCAGCTTCGGGGCCGTCGTGTCACTGCCCGGAGCGCCCAATCAGCATATGCATCGCGACCACCCGAACATCTACGAGTTGTCGGAGGCTGAAGCCACGGAGGCCTGGGTGGATATCGTGCTCCCTCCCTATGCGCTCAACTGCATCGTCCCGCTCGTGCCGCTGAATCCCACCAATGGAACCACGCACCTCTGGCTCGGGAGCCACCTGGTGCCCAGGAGCAAGGCAGCAGAGATGCCCAATGTCGATCCGACTGCGGATATAGGTGACTGCCTCTTGGTGGATTACCGCACTTTGCACGCCGGCAACGCCAATCTCTCGGCAAACCCTCGACCGATCCTCTATAACATGTACTGCCGCCCCTGGTTCAGAGACAGCCGGAACTACCGCAAGCAGCGACCGGTCCGGATATCCCGGGAGGAATTACTCCGGGTTCCTGAGGAGCTGCGGCACCTTTTCGGTTGGTGGGGAGGCTGAGTCGCGAAGTACGCCAAGCCCACCCCTCTTGGCTTAGCTCACGGCCGCAACGTCAGCGTGTGCACAGTGGGCCCTGGAAGGAATGGGGTCGCCACGCCGTCGACCCACGCCGGATTCGAGTCCCGGTAATGCGGCGAGAGCAGGTGCCCGCTCTGCCCCGTCGGCATGTGAAAGTAGCCGTCCTGCTCGCGCCCGGGCGACACCGCGAAGCGCTCGGATGCTCCGAACGCCGGACCCTGCACACGCGGCATGTTCGAATCCCCGGGGAGCTCGACAGAAGGCATGTCCAGCAGCGGACCAAGCACGGGCACCACAGCACTGAACGGATGCCGGATGCGAACCGTGTTGAACTTGCCCCAGAGGTAGCCCGCGATGCTGCCGGCCTTCCGCGCCTGCTCTGCCGTCCGATCGGCAGCCGCGGCGAAGAGATCGTCCCATGCCTTGAACTTGGGATCGAGCAGGTTCAAGGGCCGCTGCGAGACGAGCGCCCAGAGCGGGCCCTCGTTGATGCGCATGCTGGCAAAGGAAAACTCGGGATCGACCTGCTGCATGCGCGCAATCAACGGCGCGTAGGCAAGCTCGGCAACATGCAAGCGGAAGTCGCGGACGACGCGATAGGCCGCCGAGTCCGCCGACGCATGGCCGCTCCAGGTCGTGCTCACAACGCGTCGCAGATCGTTGCGGGCATCCGAATTCTCGCCATCGGGCGACGACAGCGCCTGAAGCATGAGCTCGCGCCAGCGAGTGAGGAAGATCGCGCGGTCATCGAGATGCACGCGCATCATGTCGCGCACCGACGCGTGCTCGAGCGCCTTGAGGTCGTTGCTGATCTGCCTCGCCCGGGCGCCGGGATCGTAGCCGCCGTCGCCGAGGAGGGCCAGCGCGGCGCCGTCGACGAGCCGGTTGTTGGCGGTGACGATGCGTCCCGACGGCGGGTCGATGACGCGCGGATACTCTGCGGCCGCGATCCATCCATCCCATCCGCGCTTGCCGTCGGCCCACGAGGTCGGAAGCGAGCCATCGTAGCCGAAGCGCCGTGGAATGCGCCCGGCGATCGTCCAGCCGATCCGGCCGTCACGCTGCGCCGCCGTCATGTTCTGCGGCGGGATTCCGGCGCGAGCAGCCACAGCGCAGAGTTGTTCGAGCGTTTCGGCCGTCTCGGCGCCGATCAGCTCGACGTTCATGCCGCCATCGCGCAGGGCGATCCACGCGTCGGCGTAGTCGTTCCCGTGCGCGTCGCGGCCCACGATAGGGCCCCAGATCGTTTCGCGAATCTCCAGCGGCACGCTCTTCTCACCCTTGACCCTGATCGCGTCCTGCACGACGGTGAACGGCTGGATGCCCGACGGCGTGCGATAGCGGCTCGCGTCGCTCGGGTCGCGCTCGACGACGACGAGATCGCTCCAGTCGCCGTCGGAGTTGGTGAATCCCCAGGCAACGTCACCGTTGCTGCCGGCGACGAGCGACGGGACGCCGGCCAGCGTGACGCCGGTGATCCGTCGCGGGCGGGAATCCCGCCAGAGCATCGACGCGCGATACCAGATGTTCGGAACTCCGAGGCTCAGATGCATGTCGTCGGCGGCGATCGCGCCGCCGTCGGCCGTGATGCGTCCCGCGATCGCCCAGTTGTTGCTTCCGACGGCACCGTCGTCCACGGGAGGCGAAAGCGCGGCCAGGAGCGCATTGTCCTCGACGGCGCTCGACTTCAAGGGCGCGGGTGCCACAGGCGGCACGCTGCGCAGATCGAACACGTCGTTGGCGGGAATCGGCGGGACGGGACGCATGCCGCCGACGAGCGGCGTTTCCCACTCGCTCGCCGATGCGGTGATGAAATCGGCGAGCGGCTTCGGCAACGCCTCGTAGATCGCTGCACGGCGCGACTCGCGTTGCGCCGTGGAGTCGTTGAGCGTGAGGAACATCGATGCTATGACCAGCATCGAATCCTCGGCGGACCACGGCCGCGGCTCCAGCCCCAGCAGCAGATACTCGGGCGGCTTCACCGCCAGCGCCTTCAGGCCCGCGTTCACGCCCTCGACGTAGGCACGCAACACGTCGAGCTGCGCCGGCGAGGCAAGCTCGAGCGAGCGCTGCGCGTGAGAGCGCAGGCGCAGCACGCGGGTGCGCTTGTCGAGCGCTAAGGCGGCCGGCCCGAACAACTCCGAGAGCTCGCCCGCGGCGCGCCGTCGCGCGAGGTCCATCTGGAAGAACCGGTCCTGTGCGTGCAGAAAGCCGAGTCCCCGAGCAACATCCGCACGCGAGCCCGCGCTGATCGTCGGGATCCCCAGAGCGTCGCGCTCGATGGTGATCGGCCCGCTCGCGCCCGGCATCACCGCGACGCCGTCGAGCTTAGGCAGGCTGCCTCTCATCTCGACGTAAGCCCAGATCGCCGCGCCGACGAGGAGGGCAAGCACGACGCCTAGCGTTGCGCCGAGATAGCGAAGAAAGCGAGTGCGGGTTCTCGATCCGATCATGCGAGCGTGCGCTGCTGATTGCCCGATGATTCTACGGTATTGCGGGATCGCTGCGCTCGCGGCAGACTTGACTGCATTGAGCCTGTTCGCTCGAAGCCACGGCGCTCCACAACTCATGCAATCGCCCGACCAAACGCTCGCGAGAGCGCTCTGGCGCTCGCTCGGCGGGGAGGACACTTCCCTCGCAGCCCTGCACTTCTCCGGGGCCGGGGGCGGCTTGCCGTCGCGTTTTCACGTGAGCGATCTCGCGGCGGCAACGGTCGGCGTCGCCACGCTCGCCGCGGCGGAGTTGTGGGCCGCACGGACCCGCGGGCCGTTGCGCGCGGTCACTGTGGAACGCAATCTCGCCTCGGCTGCGTTCGTGTGCGAGCGCCTGCAGAAGCCCATCGGCTGGACCCTCCCGGCTCCATGGGATCCGCTTGCGGGCGACTACGAGACTGCCGATGGCTGGATTCGCCTGCACACGAACTATTCGTACCATAGGGACGCCGTAATGCGAGTGCTCGGCGTTCCCGAGGACAAGCAACGCGTTGCCTCCGCCGTGAAATCGGCCAGCGCAACCGAGCTCGAAAGCGCGGTCGTTGCCGCGGGCGGCTGCGCAGCGGCGCTGCGCACGCTGGAGGCGTGGGCGGCGCACCCGCAAGGCACAGCGCTCGCCGGCGAGCCCCTGTGTGATCGCACTGCGCGGTCGACTCCGCCGGCGCTATCCGCCGATGCCTCCGCACCGCTCAGCGGAGTGCGCGTGCTCGACCTGACGCGGGTCATCGCCGGGCCGGTCGGGACGCGTTATCTGGCGGCTTTCGGTGCCGACGTGCTGCGGATCGACCCGCCGCGTTTCGAGGAAGTCGCTGCGCTGCTGCCGGAAACGACGCGCGGAAAGCGCTGCACCGCGCTCGACCTGCGCGCTGCGAGCGATCGATCGACCTGGGAGAAGCTCGTGGCCGGAGCGCATGTGCTGGTCCACGGCTACCGGCCGGGCGCCATGGAGGCACTCGGCTATTCGCCGACGCGATTGCGCGAGCTCAATCCTCGCATCCTCATCGTCCGCTACGACGCGTACGGCTGGACCGGACCGTGGGCGGCTCGCCGCGGCTTCGACAGCCTCGTGCAGATGAGCACCGGCATTGCGCATCCCGGCGGCGACGGACGCCCGACGCCGTTGCCGGCGCAGGCACTCGATCACGGCACCGGATATCTTGTCGCGGCAGCAGCCTGCCGCGCCCTGACCGATGGCAGCGCGAACGCGCTACTGTCGCTCGCGCGCACCGCGCGCCTGCTCGCCGAGCTCGGCACGGACGGCGATCCCGGTGCTCCGTCGCTCGGCGACGCGGCGGCGTTGCTGGAACCCGCCGACACGGCGTGGGGTCCCATGCGACAGGCGCCCTGCCCCGGACGAATCGAGGGCTTTGCCGTGCGCTGGCGCGAGGCAGCGGGGCCTCTGGGGCGGCACGAAGCGCGCTGGGCCGCTTAGCGCCTTTGATGTCGATTCTGCGGCCCGCCGCTCGACTAGCCAACGGGAAGCGCGCTCGAGCGAGCCCAAGCCAAGGGTCCGGGCGCCGCGGTGCGCTACCCCGACATCTTCAGAGGAGAAGCCGATGCAGAAGATCACGCCCTTTCTCTGGTATTCCAAGGAAGCCGAGGAGGCCGCGGCGTTCTACGCTTCCATCTTTCCGAACTCGCGCGTCGTTCGCGTTACCGCGTTCCCGAGCGAATCGCCCAGCGGCCCTCCCGGCTCGGTGAAGGTCGTCGAGTTCGTGCTCTTCGACCAGCCCTTCGTCGCCATGAGTGCCGGGCCGCTCGACCCCTTCAACCACGCGGTGTCCTTCGTCGTGAACTGCGACGACCAGGCCGAGCTCGACCGTTACTGGAACGCGCTGCTCGTTGGCGGAACGGCCGAGCAGTGCGGTTGGCTCAAGGATCGCTACGGGCTGTCGTGGCAGATCGTCCCGAGAGTTCTTGGCGAGATGATGAGCTCGACCGATCGGGCCCGGGCGAAGCGCGCGTCGGACGCGATGATGAAGATGGTGAAGATCGACATCGCCGCGCTCAAGGCGGCGTTTGCGTGATCGCCGCGCCCTTGGTAAGCGTCCTTGCCGGGTCAGCCGAGGCTATGGCTCTACCGTGAGCTTCGCCTGCATACCGTCCTGGAAGTGTCCGGGTTCGTTGCAGAAGAGCAGGTAGGTCCCGGCCCTTAGGTTGAGCGTGAGCTTGCCGCTCTTTCCCGGCTGCAGATCGGAGATCTCGCCCAGGCTGTGGATGCGCTTCTCGTTTACGCGCCCCTGCTTGGCGTCGATCGGCAGTGGCTTCGCAGTGTAGGCCACGACCAGGGCCTCGTGCACCAGGCTCTTCGAAGCGTTGACCGCCTGCAGCGTTACGCGCCCGGCCTTGACGGTCTCCCGGTCGAGCGAGATCCGCATGTGCGTGATAGCGGAGTCGGTGCTTGGGTCCTCGAGCCTGATGCTCACGGTTTGCGGCGGCGCTGAAGCAGTCGCGGCAAACACCGAAAGGGGCGCCAGCGATGCGAGGAGGAGCCATCCGAAACGAGGGTTCACGCGCTTATCCTTTCGAGGGCGGGCCACACCACGAGCGCAGCCTCTGGAGCCAGACTACAGTGCAATGGTGCGTCCAGACTCGGCGGATTCGCGCACCGCGTCAAGGACCTCCTGACAGCGCAGACCGTCGACGAAGCTGGGCGCGGGCGAGGTGCCCCGCTCCACTCCCTTGGTGAAATCCCGCACGAGCAGGCGGAAGGCCATCAGTCGATGGTCGCGCGCGTCGGTGAACGGCGTGTACTGCGGCGGGGTCTTGAGAACATGCAGAGGCTCGCCGTCGCGGCTCGCGATGACGACGCCGTCCTCCATGGGATTGGGGCCCGGCTGCTCGGCGACGAGCGTCCCTTTGTCGCCCATCACGACGATCTTCGCACCGCGGGTCGGTGTCGTCGCGAAAGACGCGATCATGGTCGCCATGCCGCCGTTGTGGAAAGTGAGCGTCAAGGTGAACGTGTCGTCGGTCTCGGCCTGGACCCGCTTCCCTTTCGAGTCGACCAGGTCCGGACGCAGGATGGAAAGCGTGCCGCTCACCGTGGCGAGCTCTCCGAACCAGTGGCGCAAGGCGTCGATGTAATGGGAGCCGAGCGCACCGAGGAGCCCGCCCCCGTCCGCCTTGCGCGCGAGCCAGGTGAAGGGCCGCGGCTCGCGCGTCACGTAGCGGTCCAGAAACAGCTCGATGGTGCATATCCGGAACTTGCCGATATGGCCTTCGTCGAGGAGCTGCTTGATGTAGGCGCGCTGCGGCGTGTGGCGGAACTCGTGCGCGACCATCGCCGTGCGCCGCGCCTTTTCGGCGGCGGCGAGCATCTCTCGTCCCTGTTCTGCGTCGAGCGCGAACGGCTTCTCGCACAGCACGTGCTTGCCGGCCCTGAGCGCTGCGATCGCGAGCGCGTGATGCGCGCCGGGCGGCGTGATGATCGAGACTGCCGCCAGATCGTCGCGGGCGATCAGCTCCAGCGGATCGGTGTAGACGCCCTCGATGCCCGACTCGGAGGCCGCTTTCTGCGCCTTGTCACGAGCGCGACTGCAGATGGCGGCAACTTCCCAGCCTTCGGAGCGAAACCCCGGTACATGCACCTGGGCGCCGAAGCCTACGCCGATAATTCCGACCTTGCGAGTGGATGAGGTCACGAGCTGCTCCTGCTTACGCATAGTATGCCCGAGCCCGGCGCGAGCGGCGGCCTCTGCTTCCGTACCTCGCCAAGGGCTGGCTCAGCGAAGAGGAGCGGCGCGCGCTGCGCGACTACCAGTCAAGTCTGTTCGAGGGCGACGGCCGCTTGCGTGACGACGCGGTGCCTCGATTCGAGGCGGCGGCCGGCAAACCAGTCGGCACGGTCAGCGAGCCGCGATTCGCTTCGCTGTAGTGACGGCCAGGCCCGGCGCCAGCTCGAGTGCGCCTCTAGTGTCCGTCATCGCGCTAAGCGAAGGGCGGCGTTCTCGTGGGTAGTATCCTACGCGAGCCTCGCCCCCGATTCCTGAAGATCGATGCCTCCGCCATTTGACCGTACCGGTTCGACGTCCGATGCCGCGGCGGTCAAGCGCTACCTTCCCTGGGTCGTGGCGACCGCACTCTTCATGGAGCAGCTCGACTCCACGATCGTCAACACCGCGGTGCCGGCGATGGCGGCGAGCCTCGGCGTGGCGCCGCTGAGTCTCAAGGCCGTCGTCGCGAGCTACATCGTGAGTCTCGCGGTGGGCATCCCCATCAGCGGCTGGATCGCCGATCGCTTCGGTACGCGGCGCGTGTTCAGCACGGCGGTGGCGATCTTCACGGTCGCTTCGGTCGCCTGCGGCTTGTCGGTCAACGTCCCGATGCTCGTCGCCTCCCGCATCGTGCAGGGGTTCGGTGCCGCGATGATGACTCCGGTCGGGAGGCTTGCCATCATCCGCACTTTCGCGAAGTCAGAGCTCCTCGTGGCGATGAACTTCGTGATCATCCCCGCGCTGATCGGGCCGCTCCTCGGGCCAACCGTCGGCGGGCTCATCGTGCATTGGGTGTCGTGGCGCGAGATCTTCTTTGTCAACGTGCCGATGGGCATCGCCGCGCTCGCCATCATCCATCGCTACATGCCGGACTATCGCGGCGACGGTCCCCGCCCGCTCGACTTCGTCGGACTGGTTCTATTCAGCTCGGGCATGGCGATCCTCTCCTGGCTGCTGGAGATCTTCGGCGAGCACGACATCTCCGTCATCGAAGGCGGCGTGCTCCTCCTGCTCGCGCTCGCCCTGCTCGCCGCGTATGTATGGCACGCGCGGCAGACCGCGCATCCCCTGATCCGGCTGTCGCTGTTTTCGATCCGCACGTTCCGCGTCTCGGTCGGCGGCGGACTGATCACGCGCCTCGGCGTGGGTGGCATGCCTTTCCTGCTGCCGCTGCTCTACCAGCTCGGACTCGGTCTGCCGGCCTGGCAGTCGGGGTTGCTGACGATGCCGACTGCCGCGGCGGCGATGGGGATGAAATTCCTTAGCTCTCGACTGCTGCGTCGTTACGGTTTTCGCACGGTGCTTATCGCGAACACCATTTTCGTCGGAACGACGATCTGCCTGTTTTCGCTCGTCACGCCGGCCACGCCGCTGGCGGCAATCGTGCTCCTCGCGCTGGCGCAGGGCTTCTTCAATTCACTGCAGTTCTCGAGCGTCAACAGCATGGGCTACGCGGACATCGCGCCTGCAGATTCGAGCATGGCCACCTCGATCGCGAGCACGATGCAGCAGCTTTCGCTGAGCTTCGGGCTGGCTTCGGCTTCGCTGGTGGCCGCGTGGTACCTGGGAGACGTGCCGCAGACCGATGCCATCGCCGTGACGAGCGCGCTGCATCGCACGTTCCTGACGGTCGGTGTCGTGACCATGGTTTCTGCGCTTGCCTTCCGGACGCTGCGGCCGGAGGACGGGGACAACGTGAGCCGCGGCCGGGCTCCCGTCACGCAGTGATTCAGCGCGGCTTATAGGCAGGCTTGGCCGGCGCCTGAACGCTCGTTACCACCCTGGCCTCAACGGACGAAGGCTCGGGACAGCGGGCGCCGGCTGCAGCCACCTGGCGGTTAAACGCAACCGCATCCTTTTCCCGTTCTTCCTTTTGAGCGAGCGAAGCGGCGCCGCACAGTGCCTCGGTATCGCCGGGACTTACTGCCAGTGCTCGCTCGAACGCAACCTTGGCGTCGGGCAGGCGCCGGATCTGCATGTTCAGGACTCCCTGCTGCACCCAGCTCCCGACGTCGCGCTCGTTGAGGGCCGTCGCATGTTGAAACGAATCGAGTGCATCCAACGGGCGCCTCAGCGCCACGTTGATTCGTCCCAGGGTCTGCCAGAGCAGGAGATCGTCCGGCGCGAGCTCGACCGCTTTCTTGCTCGCGTCCAACGCATCGCGCCACTGACGTAGCTCGACATAGCCCAAGCTGAGTTCTTTCCACGCGTCCCGACTGGTTGGCTGCTTGCGCGTCCACTCGGTGGCGTTGATGACGAGCAGGTTCCAATTCCCTGCCTCTTTGAGCGTGCGCACGCGGCCAGTGAGTTCTTCAACCGTCACGCCCTGGCCCGCGGGCGAGATCGGCTTGGTCGCGGGTCCCGCCACTGACGGCGTGCCAGACGGAGCCGTGGCGGCCGGCTTTATGGGGTTGACCTGCGGCGGTGCACTCGGCGAGCGGAGCGCGAAGAATGCTCCAACCGTAACAACTGCGGCGCCGACTGCGCAGGCGATTAGAACCAGGTGCTTCCGCGCCGCGCCGAAGCGCGACGCTCGAGTGGCTGTCGAGCTGCCCTCAGCGGCCCCAAGGGGTTCCGCGCCGGGGGGGTCGAGATCGCGCTCCCTGCTGAGCGCCTCTACGACTCCGGCCCGTCGTGCAGCCTGATCGTCACGCCTTGCGACACGTAGTGCGGTCGCGCGGCTCTGCAGGTAAAGACGCGTCGCCAGTGCCTTGTCGTCGCGCGCCTGAGCCATCGCGTGCGCCCAGAGGGCCGGATCCGTGCTGCCCGAGGCATGCTCCCTAATGGCCCGCAGGAGATACGGGTCCTGTCCCGGCTGAGAACCCGCGCCGGGTCCCGAGCCTCGGGACTGCTCTGCCGGCGCAGTAGGGCCGTCTCCAGGTGACGTCGGGTCGCCGAAAGACAAGTCGGTAGGTTGCGGACGGGGCGCGTATTCTCGCATGAACCCCACAGATGCAAGCTTCATGCCTGCAACCGACTGCGACGTACGCTACAGCAATCGGAAAGATGCGGGAGTGCCGCTGCCCTAGGCGCTCGCCGCATCGAGGGCTGCGGTCGCCTCGGCGTCGAGGCGAAGATTGACGGCGCGCAGTATCTCGTCGAGCTGGTCGACGTTCGTTGCGCTGGCGAT
>Ga0335084_10002992_pt1 | contig 16429 bp, 10 predicted proteins | sample Lox_Sample_44_FD_206721 | JGI IMG/M metagenome (GOLD analysis project Ga0335084, IMG submission 206721) | Soil microbial communities from Loxahatchee National Wildlife Refuge, Florida, United States - Lox_Sample_4.4 | ecosystem: Environmental > Terrestrial > Soil > Wetlands | place: USA... | reverse complement strand
GCTGCCGCGCGAGCGCTTCATCGTCGAACTGCTGAAGTTCGGTCGACGCGACGAGGCCGAGCGTCTCTATCGTGCGTGGCTCGCCGAAGCGCCGGACACCGCTCGATCCTGCCTTCAACTCGCGGCGACGCTGGCGCCGCAGGCTCCCGAACGGGCCGCGGAGGGCTACGTCGAAGAGCTGTTCGAGCGGTTCGCGCCTTCGTTCGACAACCGGCTCGCGACACTCGACTACAAGGCGCCGCATCTCGTGGCGCGTTCGCTCGCTGCGCTCCGTCCGGAGGGAATGCTCGATATCGCGGACCTCGGGTGCGGCACAGGGCTATGCGGCCCTCTGCTCCGCCCGCGGGCGCGCACGCTCGTCGGCTGCGACCTCGCGGGCGCGATGCTGGATCGGGCGCGGACGCGTGAGTGTTACGACACGCTGCTGAAGATCGATCTGGAGCAATTTCTGCGCGATAGGCCGAGCGGCTTCGATGCGCTCGTCTCGGCGGACACGCTCTGCTACTTCGGTGCGCTCGAAGCGGTGTTCCTCGCCGCCGCGAGGTCGTTGCGCAACGATGGGTGCTTCGTTTTCTCTGTCGAGGCGTTGCATGGAGATGGCGTGCCTTGGGCACTCGAGGTCACCGGCAGGTACCGCCATGCGCGCAGCTATGTCGCCAACGCCCTGCAGGGGGCCGGCTTCACGGATATCGACGTCGAGCCGGCAGTTCTGCGGTTGGAACTCGGCAAGCCGGTCGACGGCTGGCTGGTCATGGCCAGGCGATGAGCCCGCGGACCATTCGTTGCCTTGCTCGGTCAGTGCTTCGACGGCACCTTGGCAAGGACAACGTGCGCGCTCGTCGCCATCTGCTCGACGGGCGCATCGAGGCGCGCGAGCCTGTGGATGAACAAACCGATCGTAACGGTGGCCAGCACAGCCAGAGCGCTGCAGGCGAGGCGGATCGGTGGGCGCGGGTCATACGAGATCATGGGGCACTCCTCATGGCGGTGTTGACGATGGGCGCATCGTCGCCGCGGAGAGCCGGTTCAGTCCTTGAGTGGACTGAATCTTCGCCTTAAACGTTCTGAAGGGCAGGCTGATGAACTCGATCCAATCCGAGCGACAGTGCGGCGCGCGTGTCCAGATCCGGAGCACAGAGCGCCAACTGGTGATCGACGACAAGGCCGCCAAGATCGGCGCACGAGCGTTCGATGTCCTGCAGGCGCTGTTCGAGCGGCGCGATCGCGTGGTGACCAAGGACGAGTTGCTCGATCTGGTGTGGCCGGGCCTGGTCGTGGAGGAAAACAACCTGCAGGTTCAGATCAGCACGCTGCGTCGCTTCCTCGGATCGCACGCCATCGCCACCGTGCCCGGACTGGGCTATCGCTTCACGCTCGCTCTCGGCAGTGCCGGGCCGCCGGCCGATGCAGCGTCTCCACCTATCGCTCCCGCACCCGCCTTCGATGCGGATGCGCCGGGCAATCTGCCGGCAAGGCTGCCCGAGCTGTACGGCCGCGCAGCGGACGTCGATGCGGTTCGATTGCTCACACTGCGAAACCAGCTCGTCACCGTCGTCGGCGCGGTCGGAATCGGCAAGACCACGCTCGCCCACGCGGTTGCGCACGCGCTGCGCGATTCGTTCGAAGACGGCGCATGGCTGGTCGAGCTGGCGCCGCTTGCCGCTGCATCCGAAGTGACGAGCACCGTGGCCGCTACGTTGCACATCGCGCTCGGCGAAGACAGGAGCGCCGATGCGCTGGCGCGCCGCCTGCGCTCCAGCCGGATGCTGCTCGTGCTGGACAACTGCGAACATCTCGTCGATTCGGTCGCCGCGCTGGCGTCTTCGATTCTGCGGCTTGCGCCCGGTGTGCGTCTGCTCGTGAGCAGCCAGGAGTCATTGCGCGTCGGACAGGAGCAGATCTATCGGCTCGGCGCGCTGTCGCTTCCGGATTCCCCGGAACTCGCCAGCGCGCTCGCAGCCGGCGCGTTGGCGCTGTTCGAAGCCCGCGCACGTGCCGCCGATCCGCGCTTCGCCTTGAACGACCGGAACATCGGCGCCGTGGTCGAGATCTGTCGCAATCTCGATGGCGTGGCCCTCGCGATCGAGCTCGCCGCCGCACGAGTGCGGCTGCTCGGTGTCGAGGGATTGCGCAGCCGTCTCGACGAGCGTTTCAAGGTCCTCACCTGCGGTGCACGAATCGCGCTGCGGCGTCATCAGACGCTGCGCGCTGCACTCGATTGGAGTCACCATCTGCTGACGGCCGACGAACAGAAGGTGTTCCGCAGGCTGGGCGTTTTCGTCGGCACGTTCGCGCTGGACAGTGTGCAAATGGTCGCGGGCGACGGCATCGACGCCGACACGGTGATCGGCCTGCTGAGTTCGCTGGTCGACAGGTCGCTGGTCGCCATCGACGCCGGCGAGCCGCCGCGCTACCGCCTCCTCCAAACGACGCGCGCTTACGCGCTCGAAGCGCTTGGCGAGGCAGGTGAGACTGCACAGGTGATGCGGCAGCACGCCGTGGCCATGGCGGAGCGCTTCGAGCGGCATCTCGACGACCTGTATCGGCTCACGAAGCAGGAAGCGCTCGTGCGGTACCTTCCCGATCTCGACAACGCGCGCGCGGCACTGGACTGGTGCGGTCGTCCGGATGGCGATCGCCGGTTGCAGATCCGCCTGACAGGCGCGATCGGCCTGCTCTGGAACGATGCGGGCTTGCGTCCGGAGGGTCAGCGCCGCGTCCTGGCGGCGATCGAACAGATCGACGAATCCACGCCGCCGCACCTGGAAGCGCGGCTCCTCGTGCGATGGGCGTGGCTCGCGCATCCCGCGGTCGGTCCGCGTGAACTCGCCGCGAACGCGCGCGCGGTGCAACTGTGGCGATCGCTGGGCGACAGGAAGGAACTGTTCGCGGCGCTTTGCAATCAGATCCGCTTCCAAACGTACTGCGGAGAGATCGCGCAGGCCACGGACAACCTCGAGGAAGCCGAGAGCCTGTTCGACCCTTCGTGGCCGCCCGGCGCGCGCCTGGCGCTGCTCATGACGCGAAGCTGGGTACTGCAGGTGCAGGGACGGTACGACGAATCGCTGCGCTGGAACGTGGAGATCCTCGAGCGCGCGAACGCACGCGGCGACGAGTACATGGCCGTCGCGGCGCTGATCAACATCGAGCAGAACGCCGCAGTGAGCGGTCGCCTGGAAGAATCGGTGATGCGCAACCGCGAGTTGCAGCAGCGGCTGCGGAAGAGCCAAGCCACCGTCGCGAGCTGCGAGCATTTCGTCGCGGCCAATCTGGCGATCTCGCTGACCCGCCTCGGGCTGCTCGACGAAGCGCTCGCGGCGGCACGTGCTGCGCTGGTGTCGCTGGAGAAAGCCGATCGCGTGTTCGATCTGCTCGAGCAGAGCGTTCTTCTCGCAGCGCGGCGCGGTCGCGTCGAGGACGCGGCGCGGATCTTCGGTTGCTCCGAACGCACCTTTGCGCGGGAGCACCTCAGGCGCGACAAGGTCGAGCAGCAGCAGCACGCAGAATGCGTGGCTGCACTGCACGCCGCCCTCGCGCCCGATGAACTGGCCCGGCTCATGCGGGAGGGCGAATCGATGAGCGTCGACGAGGCGGTGCGGCTCGCGCAGCGAGCTTGAGCGACAGCAACAGGCCTGGTTTGCAGCCTCTCAGTGCGCGTTCAAGCTCTCGCCCAAAGTCTTGCCCGCTGCCTTGGCCGCCGGCGCGACGCCGTCGCCGATGGAGCCGAAGACTCCGCTCTTGTTCATTGCATCGTGCAGCGCCTGCGTGATGACGCCGAACAATGCGGTCCCGGGCTCGTGCGCGACCGGATGAAGTCCGCCGGGCGGCACGAGGCTCGCCAGTGAACTCGAGGCGGCACGCAGCTCGACAGGTGGACTGATGGAAGGATCGGGCTGGGTCGGCGCGACATGGGTCGCTTCATCGGCGCCGATGGTGGCGCTGCTCACTGCGGCTGGACTCTGGACGGACAAGCGGTTCATTGCGGCGCTCCTCGGGTTGGGGTTGACGATGGACTCAGCGTGCATCAGAAAGATCGCTTCAGTACTTGGGCATCCTTAAAAGAGGCCTGAAACGTTCTGAATGAACAGCGATACGCTTGCGCGATTCACTCGCACGAGCAGATCACTCATGGGACGCCGCGCCCGCCACAACGTCTACGTGGTCGAACTTTCAAGCGACGTGCTCTACGAGCGGGCGTTCAAGAAAGCCAATCCCGACTACGTCGCGGGCAGGCCCTGTTTCTACGTCGGCATGACTGGCCTGGATCCCGATATCCGCTTCGACAAGCACAAGGCCGGCATCCAGGCCAATCGATACGTGCAGCGATTCGGGCTGTGGCTGCGGCCGGATCTCTACGAGATATACAACCCCATGCCTTATGACGCGGCCCGCTCGCTGGAAGTGGAACTGGCGATCGACTTGCGCGAGGCGGGCAACGGGGTGTGGCAGGCGTGAAGGGAGAGAGGTTCGGGGTGAATCGGATCGAAATCGTGAGGAGTTGCGGCGGATGCATGTGTCGCGAATCGCACGAAGGACGGCCATTGCGCGCGCGTTGCTCGACCATCTGGAACGCGGCGCAAACCCAAGGGCGAGATGCGAGGTATCTTCACATGGGTCGCTACCGGTCGAGCGGGTCGATGGCTCATTCACGCTGCGCAGAACACGAACGTCGTCCCGGTTCCGCCCGGCTAGAACGCCGCTTGCGACAACGTTGCAAGTCACCTCGAGGAACGCAGACATGCCCGACTCCACGATCACTCACCTCGAACGCCGCAAGATCGAAGCCGGCGTCTTGATCCCGATGGTGCAGGCGTTCCAGCGCGCGATTGGCAAGGAGCGCGCGAACGAGATTGCCCGGAACGTCATCGTCGAACTCGCGCGCCAGGATGGCGAGCGCTGGTCGCGGCAGTTCGGCAGCGACCTGCCGGCGATGCGTCAGGTTTCCGGCGTATGGGCCGGAGGAGGCAGCCTCGAAATCAAGATGCTCGAGGCCACCGATACGAAGCTGGACTTCAATGTCACGCGCTGCCGGTACGCGGAGTTCTACAAGGAACTCGGGCTACCGGAGCTGGGATACCTCTTTCACTGCAATCGCGATTTCGCGATGGTGCAGGGGTTCAGTTCCGCGGTACGGCTCGAGCGAACGCAGACTGTGATGGAGGGCGCTTCGCACTGCGACTTCCGTTTCACCACGAAGCAGGGCGCGAAAGAGTGAAGGAGATCGCCTCCTTCGATCACGCCCCGGCCATGGTGTCCGGTGTGACCTCCCAGCCTGCCTCGATCCCACCCGGCATCATCTGGCCACGATCCTCGCCGACCTCGGCATCGATCAGGCGATTGAGCTTTTCGTTCATCGCCTGAACCAGCTCGCGGTTTCGTTTTGCATCGGCGGCGAGGTTGACCATCTCGTATGGGTCGGTCTGCGCGTCGAACAACTCGATGTCGTTCAGCCGCAGAAGGTCCTCGAGCGTGGTAGGCCGGTTGTGTTGCTTGGGCGAGAAGTAGCGTGTGAAGGTGTAGCGGCCGTCGAAGACCGAGCGCACGGCTCCGCGTTTCATCAGGTCGGGCACGACGCCGGCAGCCTTGAGATCCGCAGGCTTGCCGCCCTGATGCAAGTGCTCCACCGCCCTGTAGAGGAAGTCGCCGTCGAGGTACGCGAGCATGTTGTAGCAGTACAGCGCCCCGTCACGGACGGCGGCGGGCGCGGCACGTTCAGGTGCGCCGAGCAAGCCTGAAAAGTCTCTGCCCGGCAGCCCGTTTCCTATCGAAGCCGCGCGCTCCGGACCGATCCCGGTGAGCGCGAGCAGGGTCGGCGCGAGGTCGACGTGCGACGTCACGGCTCGGCACTGTCTGCCGCCCGGATAGCCGGGACGGACGACGATCAGCGGCACGTTGTTTTGCTCGCGGTACGCCACCGCTCCCTTTGCGTGCAGCTGGTGCGCGCCGTCCATGTCCCCGTGGTCGGCGGTGAGAACGACGATGGTGTGATCAGCCATCCCCGAAGCATCAAGCTCGGCGAGCACCGCCGCGATGTTGCGGTCGACATCGCGCAGGCAGTTCAGGTAGTAGTTGTGCCGTCGCCGCCAGCGTGGCGCTTCATTCGGAATCTCGCCGACCAATGCGTCATGCGAGCGCAGAAAGTCGCGGTGGGCGGCCGGGCGCCCTGGCGCATCGATCGCCTGGTTGTGGCTCGCCGGCAGACGGAAATCCCACTGCTTCGCGTACAGCGGATCGACCGGGTCGCGTGCGAGATGTGCAAGCCCGCCGTGATCCCGCACCGGCGAGCCCGGCGCATCGGTGTCGTAGAACATCACGTCGTGCGGATTGACGAGATTCACGGCGAGAAACCACGGTTTGCCGGCGGCCGCGAGCTCGCGCCCCTTGCCGCGCAGCCAGCTCGTGCCCATGGAAGCGATGATGCCGTCGTGCAGCCAGCCGCCGCGATCGTGCGCAATGATGTCGCCCACTCCGAAGTAGTCGGAGAAACCATAGGCCTCCATCTCCTCGGTGAAGATCCTGGTCGGACTGCCCAGCTTGTTGACGGTCTCGAACTCCTTGGTCAGATGCCACTTGCCCTTGTAGGCGGTGTAGTAGCCGGCGGCGCGCAGCATGCTGCCGAGAGTCGGCAGCTCGGTGGACATGCTCGAGATCCAGGGGAAGTTCGTGTTGTCGAACATCTTCGTGTGCTGGATGTGCTGTCCCGTGTAGAGAACCGAACGCGACGACGTGCACACGCACGAGCTGATGCGATGGTTGACGAACGTGGTGCCGCGTCGCACCAGCCGCACGTGTCCCGGCAGCTCGTAGCCCTGGGGCAGTTCGCCGGGCCTGAAGAGGCGTTCCTGATCGGTGAGCAGAAGAAGAATGTTCGGCGGGCCTGCGCCGGGCGCGGCCCCTGCGCCGGCCCAGGGCAGGGCTGCCAGACCGGCCGCGGCGCCCAATAGCCGGCGACGGCTGAGGCCGGCTGCCGCGCTGCCACCCAACGCTTCATGGCCCGCCGGATCCATCGTGTTCATCGCACCCCTCCGAGCACCACCCGGTGCGGCGTATGGTCTGTAATGATCGTTCCAGACAGAATACACTAGTGCCATATGCCGCGCACACTGCCTCGCATTCTCCCGAACGCTGCCGACGCTCGAGCGCCGCAGAACGCGAGGCGGCGACTGGGCCTGCGGACCCGCGAACGGGTGATGGAAGCGGCTGCCGGCCTGCTCCTGCGCGGTTCCGTCAGCGCAATGTCGATCTCCGATCTGGTCCGAGTCGCCGGCGTGCCCGCCAGCTCCATCTACTGGCACTTCGGCAGCAAGGAGGGGCTCGTCTCTGCGGTAGCAGCGGCTGCGGTCGAGCGATGGCTCGACTCGCTACCCGATCCGGCCATCCTGCCCGCAACGGGCGAAGCAAGGGTCCTTGCCGGTATTGCCGCGGTGACCGGAGCGCTGGCGCGCGATGCGCGCGCCGTCACGCTCGTGACCAAGGTCGGCGTGGAGCTTGGCCAGGGCAACCAGACTGGAATCGAGGTCGTTCGTCGGGCGCGAGCCGACGTGGTCCGTTACGGTGTGCGCCTTTTTGCGCCGGCCTTCAAAGGTCTTTCCGACGCGGACGCGCGCACGGCGGCCGAGCGGATGAGCGCGCTCCTGATGGCCACCGCGGACGGCATCGCGGTGAATGCGGCAACTCGCGGCAAAGGCGCCGCGGGGCCGAACGACTATCAGGTACTCGGCGAGCTGGCACTGCTCCTGTACCGTCATGAAACGGCAGGGCGATTGCGCGCGCGCAAGCCGGCCGCGCGACGACCGGGATCGTGATCAATCAGAAGCGCATCACGACATTCGCCGGCGTTTGCCGGATCGTCACGTAATTGGACTGGGATGTCGTGAGTGCGCGACCGTCGATCTCGACGTGTGCAAGCGGGCGCGCGTGCGGCGGCTCGACGACGATGCCGCCCGGCGGCAGTGCGAGCCCGGGCCCGATGCGCACACGCAGTGCGTCGGGTCCTTCGCGTCGGATCGAGTAGCTCAACGGCCCCCACCACGTGGGCAACCCTTCGACGACGATCTCGCCCGTGGCGAGCCAGGTATCGGAGATTCCGGCGGCAATCACGAGTGCCGCGTCGGACACTCGTTCGTACGCGAACATGCCGAGCACGGCCAGCACGTACTCGGCGCCGATCCATGCGTGCGGGACGTCGCCGAGATGGCCTGCCTCCCTCGGGTCCCGCCATGAGATCTCGGGCCACTGGTTCCATGCGGAGGGTCGCCGATCGGCAAGGAAGAACTCGAGCAGTTCGTGCGCGTCGGCGCGACGGCCAAGGCGCACCAGCGCACACAGGATGCGGATCTCGTAGGCGGAGTAGTTGTTCCAGGCCGTCCTTCCGTCCCTTCGGCTGCGCAGCCCGCGCAGATACTCATCGAAGGTCCATGCAAGCGCAGCGCGCGGCAGATGCTCGCAGGCGTCGGTGATCGCGATGGCGTTGGCGGTGGCGGAAGGATCGAAGTCGGCCCACTCGACGGAAGCGGGGACGTAGTCGAGCCGGTGCGATGCGATCGTCGCGGCGATGGATGCGTAGAGACACTCGCTCAATTCGTCACGAACCGTGGCGAGTCGGGATGCCTCTCGCGCATCGCCGAGCGCCCGCGCAAGTTCGGCGCCGTCGCCGATGCCGCGCAGCGCCCAGAAGTCATCCCAATACGCATGCACCGGTTGCGCGAGATAGCCTTCGTGGCTCACCGACTCGGGCAGGATGCCAAAGCGCGCGCGGCGCTCGGGCTTGCGGAACTCCGGCGTGCGACGTTTCGCCAGCAGCGACTCGAGGTAGCCGATCGCGCGCTGCGCGGCAGGCCACAACGACGCGGTGAAGTCGCGGTCGCGCGAAAAGCGCAAGTACTCGCAGAGCGTGAACACGAACTGTCCGTGGCTGTCGTGCTCGGGCAGCCAGTCGACGCCATCGCGATCGATCGCGCACGGCACGTTGCCGTCCGCAGCCTGGTGTCCCGCGTACCACGCGAGGAAGTCGCGCACGGCGTCGGCGCAGCCCATGCGCAGCAGCGCGGCGGACATCGTCGCGCCGTCGCGTATCCACGAGCGCGTGTAGCGGCGCGGTCCCGGTTGGATCGCGGGGCCGTCGCGGTTTGCCAGGATGTGTCCGGTGGCCGTGCGCACGGCTTCGATGCATGCAGGTTCTTCGCCGCGGATCCGTATGCGCGCGCCGACGAGCTTGCCGGTCCAATGGCGCGTGACGTCATCGAGGTTCGCAAGGGCCGATACCGGCGCGATCGACACGGGTCCGAGTGCGGACCGTTCTGTGAACGCCACTGCGAGCTCTACATCGCGCGCGGCAGCCTGCGGCACCTCGAGATCCCAGCACAGCGCCCCGGATGCGTAGCCGAAACCATCCGCGATTTCCGAGTGGGGAGGTGGCACGCCGCGCGCAATACTGCGCATCGCGCCGCCTTGCTCGAAGGCCGCGAAGCCCACTTCGTCCGGTGCCGTTCGCGGCACTACCCGAGCGGCGCCGTTCACCCACACGGCGCCGTCGCGCCACGCAAGCGAACGGATCTCGGTGGCGCCGCCGATGTCCCTGAACGATTGCCAGGGTGGCGATACCTGGAACGGCCGCAGTGCCACGAACAGGCGCAGCCTGCGCGACGCGTGCCCCTGGTTGGTGATGCGGTACCGCGCCCGCGCTTCGGCTCGCCCTGACGCCATCGCAGCGTAGACGGTCGTCGTGAGCGTGAGATCGTCACGGCGCCACGTCGAGGAGGGGATCGGCAGCGCGCCTTGCGCGAGCGACAAGGAGATCGCGACATCTGCCCACGTGATCAGCCCGCCATCTGCGTACAGGAACGGCTCCAGCGAAAAGCTCGCGCGATCCGGTTCGAACAGCCCCTCCTCGTTGAGGATCGCCGCGGTGGTTCCGCCCGGAACGTTGACGGGTGTCCAGTAAGACTGTTCGCGATGCAGCCAGCGCGGATGATGTCCTCGCGGCTCGCAAGCGGCGACGGCGTGGAAGAAGTCCGCGGGCGAGCGCGAGAAATCGAACGGACGCACATCGAGCATGCGAATCCCGATCGGGCCGTCGCGTGCGAAAGGCTCACGCAGCACAAGACGCAGGTGGCGAGACCGGCCGCCACCTGCGAGGTAGACGTAGCTGCGTTCACCCTCGGCCTGTGTCGCGCGCGTCAGCGTCGTCCACGTCGTGCCGTCGTTGGAGCATTGCACCTCGAAGCGGCGCGCTGCGCCGCGCTCCCAGTCGATCACCAGGCCGCCGTACTCGTGCTCGTGGCCGAAGTCGAGCGCAAGCCAGGGGCAGGCGTCGCCGGCGGCACTGCGCCAGGTCGCCGGCGATGCGATGAGCGCGTATTCCGGCTCGTGGCCCGGCTGCGCGCTCGAAGCCGCGACGCGCGGCGGAGCCTCGAGCGACAAGTCCTCGAAGCGAAGGTCGCAGAACCACACGCTGCCGCGTCCGCCGGGCCCAGGGACGAGCGCGAGTTCGAGCGCACCCAGATGCCGCAGTGATCCGCCGCCTGCAGGTCCCCATGCAAACGAAACCTCGCTGCTGCGGATTCGCAGCACCTGCCAGTGCTGCGCAAACTCGAATGCGTCGCGCCGCCACCACCAGACATTGCGTCCGCTCGGGTCCGCGAACTTGATCTCGACCTTGTTCGCCGGTGCGGCGCCGCGTACGAGCAGCGTCAGCGCCCACGAATCCGGCATCGTGCGCACGAGCGGGCGGCTTGCGACCACGAAGCCGCCGCCACCCTTGAAATCGAAGTCGAGCCGCAACGCGGGCCGGTCTTTCACCCCGACGTCGGAAGCGAGTGTGAGCTGCGCCTGGCCCGATGCAACGGCCTTCCACCCGGAGGCATCTTCGAAGGCGTCCGCCAGATCGTGCCGGGTCATTTCAACCCACTTCGATCTCGATCTCGTTCTCGCCGTCGCCAAGCACGTCGATGGGTATCACCGCACCGCCGATCCGGTACGGGTGAGGTTCGCGATCGAATTGCAGCGGCCGCCCGTTGCAGGCAATCGCGCGCGGTCCGTGCATCCGCGCGCCGATCCGATAGCGCAGCGCTAGCGCACGACCGTGAAGGTCCACGCGCGCCACCAATCCATCGAGCGCCGGGGGCAGCACCGGGTCGATGCAGAGCGACGAGTGCCGCATGCGCAGTCCCAGCAGGCGCTCGTGCACCAGTCGCACGGCGATGCCCGCGCCGCTCGAATAGACGCGCCAGCCACCCTCGACATCAACGGCACCGGTGCGCACGGCCTCGTATCGGTCGCTCGCTTCGTAGCGATCGGCGAAGCTCGCATCCGAGCTCGAGGTGTAGCAGTTCGACTGACGCAGGCGTGAAGTCGGCACGACATGGCGAAGTCCGACGGGATTTGCCATGCAAAGCGCGCGGAATGCGGTTTCACCGTCGCCGAGATGCGCCATCGCCTCTGCCCAGCGCAGATGGGCGTGCATGTACATGAGACCGATCTCGCGACCGAAGAAGGTGCTCGTCTCAGCGCGCTGAAAATTGCGCTGCAGGCCATCGTGGTAAGGCAGCGGCCGGTCGAACAGACGCGCACCGTCGGCTGCAAGCAGGTGCTGCCGGATCAGCTCCGCGTGCTGCACGGCTTGCTCTTTCGTAAACAGGTTCGCGAGGATCCCGTGGACCATCGGCAGCAGGCTGTATCGCAAGCCCGTCTCGCGATCGCTCGGGTGGAGCCAGTACTCGACGGCGTGCCCGGGGCGAAACCGCGCGTAGCCCGCGACAACGCCGTCGGCGATTAGCAGACGCTGGAAGTCGTCGCGTATTCCGGCAAGCGACGCTTCGAGCTTCGTCGCGAGCTTCGTGTGGCCCGCCTCGCGCAACGCCTGTGCGAGCGTCTCGATCGCCTGGTAGTGCAGCGTGACGGTCCATGCGCTGCAGAGCTGTTCGGCGAGCGCGGGATCGGCTGGCTGGAGCGAATCGTTCCAGTCGCCGTGACCGTATGCCGCGAGACACGTGCCGGGAATGACCCGCCGGTCGATCAGCGCAAGCGCGCTCTCGACGTGCGCAAGCACGCTGCCGCGTTGCGCGCGCATGTCGCCTTCCGGATGGAAGAACGGCAGCACCTCGTCGAGCAACGACCCGTCGCCAGAAACGAGCAGGTATTGGGCGAGCGCGAACAGAGGCCAGAACACGATGTCGCCGTGCGAATCGCCCGGGCGGATGTTGCGTTCGCGTTCGAAGAACATGAACCACTGCGGCCAGTCACCATCTTCGTTCTGGTTGCGAAAGACGTGCAGCAGCAGGTCGCGCACCGGCGCTGTGTGTCCGAGCGAGAGCAGGAACTCGAGCGGACCCTGGCACACATCGCGCGTGCCCCAGCCGCCTCCCGAGTACTGCTCGAGACCGCGCGGCGCGAGATAGTGGATCCAGGCATCGTGTGCGAGCCAGGGCATGAAGGCCGCGAGGTGCGACACATCTGTCGATTGCGGCGCCTCGAGGGCGTGCGTCCCGGTCATGTGGCGCCAGAAGCGCGCTGCCACCTCTGCATCGCCTGTCGGCTGTTCTGCCGCAGTGCCAGGTGGCTCGTCGATCAGTTGTCCGGTGATGCGCAGCCCGAGCGAGGTTCCCGGCGCCGAGATCAGAACCACGAAGGGCTGCTGGCGTGAACGCCCGTCGGCGAACAGCAGTTCGTCGCCGCCGATCTGCTCGATCGTCGTCTCCGGCGTCGCATCGATGCGAAACGTGCCAGCGGGGAAGCGGCGCCCAATATCCGTGTCGGGCAGACAAGCGACGACGATGCCCTGTCCGTCACGCCGCCACCGTGCGGGCGTGGCGATCGAGCCGTCGTCGCCATTCAGCGCCACATGGTTCGACACCAGGAAGCGGCACGGCGCGCCACGCAGCACTTGTGCCGTGAGCCACAACTCGTGCCGATCGAGCACGGCCCAGCTGCACACGTCGAGCACGAGATCCTGGTGGCGATAAAGCCATCGCGCGCTGCTGGGCGTCATCTCGAAAGCGGACGGCGTGCCGAGCAGCTGCCAGTCGCCGTCGCGCTCGACGAAGAGCCGCAGGCCATGCGAACGGAACAGCCCGAGATACGAGTGCGTCGTCGAGAGCAAGCGGTTGATGTTCACGTGGCCCTGGGTGACCATCGAATGGAAGACGCCGCCCATCCACACGGTCGTGGTGAGCGAGGCCTCCTCGGGAACGAGCCGGTCGCCCGTGCGCAGGATCTGTCCATGCGGTCGCAGGCTCGCGCGTTCCTTCGCCGGCAATACGACATGCCTGCCATCCCGCCCGAAGAAAGAAAGCAAGCGCCCGTCCGCTTCCTCGACCGCGTGGCGATCGCCACCAAAGTGCTCCGTGAGTCCGTCCGGATCGAGGTCGGCCGCAGGCAGCAGCGTGGCGTGGCTGAAGAGCGTCGTCGCCGGCGGTGACGGTGCCGTCTGAGCAGCGTGCGGTGCATTGGCTTCGGGCAGGCTCAGCGCGCGATCGACGAAGGCGAGGTCGTCACTGGCGCTCGCACCGGGATGATCGGGTTCGAGCCACGCGAAGAAGCCGAGCTTCGTGCGCTCGCCCGCCGCGAGACGCACCGGTGCTTCCTGCAACACCGCCATCGAATGCTCGTGCTGGCGACGCACACCGGGCAGGCGCGCGGCCTCGAGGGCGGCAGGCGGGCCACCCGATCTCGTTGTCAGACCATGGAGCTGGATCGCATCGGTGCAGAAGCTTGCGGCGTGTCCGAGCGATCCCGTCGCAAGCCACGGATGACGCCCGCCGACGCCGAGGTTCTGCCGTACCGCGAGCACGACGCCACGCGCTGCATGGTGCAGCGGCGTGTGATCGACGTACTGGCTGACGTAGTACTCGTTCAGCCGCAGCGCGCCGTAGTCGGTGAGCGCGACATCCTGCGCGTGGACGAGATCGACGATCTGCGCTTCGCCACTCGTATTTTCGAGTGCGACATGCCAGAACCACGCGGGCGTCGATGCAGCCAGCACGAGCGACACGCGGAACTGAATGCCGGCCCACGCGCCGCTCATCTCAAACTCATGCTCCGCGAGCCTCACCGTTCCCGGACTGCGCGGGCCAAGCAGCGGCGTCCACTCGATGCGCGCACCGAGCCGGCGCAAGTAGATGTTCGCGGGTCCCCCTTCCAGTTCGTTGCCGAGGAAGGCGTTCACGATCACATCCCGGCAATCGATGCGGCCGATCGATCCGTTGGCGTTCACGTGCACCGCCAACCCCGACGGGCTGGCAAGGCGATAGGGAACAAGCGCGCTCACGCGGTTTGGGTTTCGGCGTGGACAGGCTGCACCTTCCACGTCCCGTCCGCTTCGATGACGAGCCGCCGCTCGTGGTCGGCAGCGTGAGTGTCCTTGGGCGCGAAGGTGACCACGGTGATCGACTGCTCTTGCAGCAAGTCGAGAATCCGCGGGACGGTTTCGTTGCCGAGGACCGTGCCCGGTCTGTCGAGCACCGCGAAGCGCGGCTTCGCCAGCAGGACGCGCGCGAACGCGATGCGCTGCTGTTCGGCCAGCGACAGCAGGTCGTCCCAGTCGCGCTCGGTGTCCAGGTCCCCGGCGCGGGCGACGACGTCTTCGATTTCAAGCGAACGCAACACCGATGTGATGCGCTCGTCGTCGACATGCTGCCCGGCCTCGGTGCGCAACAGCGCCTCGCGCAGCGTGCCCGGAGGCAGATAGGGCCGCTCGGGAACGAATTGAATCGCGCCGATGGAGGGCCGCACGATGCGCCCTTCGCCGGCTTTCCACAGGCCGGCGCTGGCGCGAAACAGCGCGCTGCACGCGTCCTGGTTCGGGCCGGTGACCAGCAAGCGCGAGCCGGGCTGAATGCTCAGCGTGAGTGACCGCAGCAGCAGGTTGTGGTCGCGTTGCGTGTACAGCGACAGACCCTGCCACTCCAGTCGCTGGCCGTGATCGTCCCTTTCGATATTGCCCGGATGGTTTGCCGACACATCTTCCATGCCTTCGCGAAGCGCCGACAGCCTCGCGAGCACGACGGCATACCCGGAGATCTGCTGGAACTGCGTCACCACCAGCGAGAACGCGCCCAGCAGTTGCGAGAACGCCATGGAGGACTGCGTGATCACGCCGAACTCGACTTCGCCATGGATGAACATCGGTGCGACGAGGAGCGCCGGAATGATCTGGATCAGGTAGTTGTAGCCCGTCGTGAAGAAGCCGAGATTGCGGTTCACGGCAATGATGCGCTTCGAGTTCTCGATCACTTCGCCGACCCGGCGCAGCAGGCGCGCACGGATGCGACCTTCCCGACGCAACGCCGCGACCGACTCGGCGTTCGCGCGCACGTGCACGAGATCGGCGCGCAGCGCGGCCTCGCGGTCCGCCTGATCGTAGTTGAGCCAGATCAGCGGCCGTCCGAACAGCACCGTGAGGGCGGAGCCCACTGCCGCATAGGCAACTGCAGTGCCGAAGAGCAACGGACTGATCGACCACATCACGCCGGCGAACGCGATGATCGTGAACCCGCTGTTGAGCAGCACCAGTGCAAGCGAGATGGTGGTCGTGGTGTAGACGCGGACGTCGTCGGCGATGCGCTCGTCCGGATTTGCGAGCCCTCGCTCCCGCAGCCAGTAGTAGCTGCCGTCTTCGAGATACTGGCGGACCAGCTGCTTGGTCAGCCAGGCGCGCCACAGCAGCCCGAGGCGTTGCTCCGCGAACTGGTAGACCACCGCGACGGCCGTGGACGCCGCGAAGACGCCGACGTAGACGAGGGCCTTCGTGACGAAACGCGCCATGCTGCGCTGTTCGATGGCCGTCATGAAGTCGCGGCCCACGTAGCTGTTCAGCACGTTGAGGCCATTGACCGCGAGCAGCAGTCCGAGCAGCGCCGCGATCAGCAGCTTCGCTCTCTTGCCTGCTTCGGGTGAGCCGACGAACGACGCGATTGCCTTGCGGCAGCGCGTGAGTGCGAGACGATCGAGCGGGATCCTGTCGTGCTTCATCATCCGATCCAGTGATCGATCCTGGCCGACCGCCCATCAACTTCGATACCGGGGCGATTGGGTTGTTCCCGGAATTGCCGAACCGATGTCGGGAGTGCTCTACGAACACTCATCGTAAAGCTGACCGAAGTCCCCTGCCGGCGCGGTATCGTGACGACCGATGGAAGGGCGAATCGAACTCGACGGCTTGCGCAAGACGTTCCACGTCACGCGTTGGCAGCGCCTGCGGCGCACGGTGAGCGAGGTCGTTGCGGTCGACGGTGTCAGCGCCCAGATACCAGCCGGGCAATCGGTCGCCTTTATCGGACCGAACGGTGCAGGCAAGTCGACCACAATCAAGATGCTCACCGGCATCCTGCATCCGTCGTCGGGCACGGCACGTGTGAGCGGTCTTACGCCGTGGCATGAGCGGCGCAAGCTTGCCTACCAAATCGGCGCGGTGTTCGGTCAGCGCTCGCAG
>Ga0335084_10002991_pt1 | contig 16443 bp, 14 predicted proteins | sample Lox_Sample_44_FD_206721 | JGI IMG/M metagenome (GOLD analysis project Ga0335084, IMG submission 206721) | Soil microbial communities from Loxahatchee National Wildlife Refuge, Florida, United States - Lox_Sample_4.4 | ecosystem: Environmental > Terrestrial > Soil > Wetlands | place: USA... | reverse complement strand
GTTCTGCAACGTGACGCTGGTCGGCACGAAGACGCAGGGCGACACACCCGGTCAGGCCGGTCGGCGCGGCGCGCTCTTCCGCCGCGGCACCGCCGGCAAGGTCAGCAACGCGATCATCACCGACTTCACGGAGTCCGGGATTCGCATCGACAACCCGGAGACGACGGCACAGGCCTGCGACAACACCACCACGCTCCACCCCGACTCGGTGGGCAGCCCGAGCCTGTCGGTTCGCAACACCATCCTGTTCGACAACGGACCGAACGCGCCGGCGAACGTCGAGCTGCAGGTCGCGTCGGGTAGCAACTGCAACGCGACGCAGCTCCTCGGCATGTGGAACGCGAGCAACAACGTGCAGCCGGCACTCGTAACGGATCTTGGTCCGAATCCGGGCATCACCCGGACGTTCCCCCCGGCGACTCCCAACACGACGCAGTACATCCCGCCCACGCCCGGGCCGGCTGACGGCGGCGTCAGCACGGGCTGCGGATCGCTGGATCCCGCGTGGATGGACGACGTGCACTACCTGGGCGCGTTCGAGCCCGGGAATACGACCCCTGGCGACGGTGGCAACTGGCTCGACCAGGGCACCGGCTGGATCAGCTTCGCGACCAACTGAGCTCCACCCCGGTTCGGCCGGGGGCATCCCCCCGGCCGAACCTCTTCTTCTCCCAATGACGACTACCATGCGAGCACGTGATGCATTGGGCGCGGCGGCTCTGCTGGCTGCGCTCTTGATCGCCATCCCCATGACGAGCAGGGGTCGGACGGCGCCATTGAAGGGCGGCGCGTCGTCGACCGACGACCTGATCGAGCGGCTGCTCGTTTCGCTAAAGAACAACGACGCGGCGGCTCTGCGGGGGCTGCGCGTCACGCAGGACGAATACTTGCGCGTCATCCTCCCGGGCTCGGTGAAGCCGGGCGAGCCCGTCCGGCACTGGCCGGACGACGCCAGCCAGTACTTTTGGGGCCAGCTCGACGCGAAGAGCATCTACTCCGAAGAGGCGCTGCTCCAGCTCTTCGGTGGCCACACCTATCGCGTGAAGGCCGTCCGCTGGGACAAGGGGACGCAGCAGTACGCAACCTACCAGGCCTACAAGCAACTGCGTCTCGATCTCGTCGGCGAGGACGGGCAGGAGGCCCATCTCGAGACCGGCTCGATCGCCGAGGTCGACGGGCGATTCAAGTTCATCTCGTTCCGACGCGACTGAAAGGAGATTCCATGACGACGAAGACACTGAGGAGCGCCGCGATCATCGCGGGCATTGCCGCGATGCTGGCAGGCGCTCCCGCCCACGCCCAGTTCGGCAAGTGCGTCGCCGGCAAGCAGAAGTGTACGACCGGCGAGCTCACCGGCCTCGCGGGCTGCTACTCGAAGGATGCGAAGCTGCCGAACCAGACGGCGCTCGACGCCTGCATTGCCAAGGTGGAGACCAAGTACGACGGCGGCGCCCTTCCAGAGAAAGGATGCTTCGCGAAGCTCGACGCCAAGGCGCCGACGCAGCCGTGCCTCACGCTCGGCGACAGCGACAACATCGACAACCTGATCCACAACGTCACCAGCGATCTCCGCCTGCTGCTCGATCCCGGCGCACCGCCGTCGACCACGAGCGCGTGCCTGAGTGGCAAGTTCAAGTGCATCGCCAACCTGGTCAAGGGGCTCGAGGGCTGCGAGCAGAAGAACAACGTCGTCTCCGATCCGGTGAAGTACTCCGGGTGCATCGCCAAGGCTCAGGCGAAGTGGGACGGCGGTCTCATTCCGGAGAAGGGCTGCTTCGCGAAGCTCGAGCTGAAGGCGCCGCCCACGTGCGTCACGACGGGCGATCTCGGGACCATCAAGACCGCGGTCGACGACGCGCTCGGGAACATCAACGTGGCGCTGGCCTGCGGCAACTCGATCGTCGGGTCGGGCGAGATCTGCGACGACGGCAATCGCACGAACGAGGGTACCGAGGGGAGCTGCGACTCGAGCTGCCGGACGCAGACGTGTGCCGACGGCATCCAGGAGGGGACCGAGACCTGTGACGACGGCAACACCAGCAACAACGACGACTGCCCCTCGGATTGCCACGAGGACTCCTGCACGCCCCTCTCTGGAACGACCCGGACCGCGACGATTCAGTGGAACGCGCCCTCCGCGGTGATCGGCATCACGGTCCTGCTCGACTATCCGGAGAATCGGGTGGACCTCCCCGGCAACGGCGGGTCGATACCTCCCGGCGTTCTCACCTCGTTCCCGACCGGCACGTCGAGCCAGGCCAACGATCTGGGTAACCAGGGTCACGCCCTGCGAGTGGTCGTCAGCAAGGCGACGGCGATCACCCCGCGCCCGGGCACCCTGTTCCAGGCGAACTTCGAGGACTGCACGGGAGCGACGCCGCCGACGCCAGCGGATTTCACGTGCACCGTGCTGTCGGCCTTCGGGACCGACGGCGTGACGCCCGTTGCGGCGACCTGCACCGTGACGAGCGTGCTCTGATCGATCATCGATGTTCTAGGGAGCCTGCCGCCGTTCCGGGGTGGGACGGCGGCAGGCGTCTTCACGGCGAGGAGGAGTACGCGTGACGGCTCGACGAATCGTGGCAGCGGGATTGGTGCTGGCCGTATGGCTGCTCGCCGTCCATCCCGCGGACGGGCTCGCGGCGTCGCACAAGGCACGCCTGTGCCGCAGCGGCGTCGTGCAGGGCGTGACCCTCATGACCAAGGCGGGGTTGCGGCTGGGCTACCAAGCCGACGTGTTCGAACGCGCCACGAACCGTGCAGCCGCCATCGCCAGCGTCTACTGCCAGCCCGGCAACCCCATCCTGGCGAACTTCGGGGCCGCCGCGACCAATGGCGACACGCTGTCCGGAATTCTCGCGCCGGCGATCACGGGCGAGCTCTCGAGCAGCGAGCAGGCGCTGCTCGCCGACGTCACCGGCGGCGCCGAGATCCGACGCTGCCGCAAGGCCATCCGGAAGGGCCGGCACGACGTCGCCCTCTCGCTCTACAAGCAGGCAGTGTCGTGTCAGCGGCGCCAGGATCGTCATGGTGGCGCGCTCGGTCCGATCGCGGACTCGTGCCTGCCGGCGGACAGCCGCGCCGCCGACCGCGCTGCCGCCCGCATCGGCCGAGGGTGCAAGGGCCTCACCGGCGGGGCGATCGGCAGCTGCGATCCGCTTCCCGCATGCGTCATCGCCGCGGCCGAGGACGAGGGCCGGACGTTCGCCCGGCTCGCGTTCGCCGCCGGCTGCGGAAACGGCATCGCCGAGTTCGGCGAGGAGTGCGACGACGGCAACACCGACCCGACCGACGGATGCACCAACACCTGCACGCTCCCCGTATGCGGCGACGGCATCACGCAAACGGGCGAGGAGTGCGACGACGGCAACCAGTTTGAGGGGGACGACTGTTCCAACACGTGCACCCTCGCGGTCTGCGGTGACGGCACGAAGGCGGGGTCGGAGGAGTGCGACGACGGGAACGACGATCCGAACGACGGCTGCGACCAATGTCGCAACATCGTCACCTGCGGGGCATCCGGGCTGGTCGCGACCGTATCGGTCCCGGTCGGCAACGTGGCGGGCATCTCCGCCGAGGTCGGGTATCCCCTCGGGCTCGACATCCCTGGCGCCGACTTCGAGACCGACGGCACGCGGGCCGTCGATCTGACCGGCCTCGGCGACCCGGCGGCCGTCGTCGACAAGGACACCAACAGCGACGGCGTGGACGACACGGTTCGTATCGTCTACGCGCTGATCGGGAACGAGGAGTTCGGACCCGGGCCCTTCGTCGAGCTCCACTACGATTGCGCGGCCGGGACACAGATCGCCCTGGCGTCGTTCGGTTGCTCGGTCATCTCGGCATCCGATCCGGCGGGGAATTCCCGGGACGACGTCACGTGCAAGGTGGAGAAGATCCAATGACGGGCCTGCGCGTGGCTTTGGCCGGGGCCCTGCTGCTGCCGTCGTGGGTGGCGGCTGCCGCGGTCGACTGCGAGTTCGCCGCGGCGGACCGGATCGCCGTCGGGAACGGCAGCGACGTGGAGGCGAGTCTCCGTGCCAACGACCAGGGCGGGATCGTCCATCTCGGCCGCCGGGTGTTCGTCGCCGACGGCACGAGCGTTGCGGCGAGCCGCGTCGAGCTGTGGAACGCCGCGAGCGTCTTCGACGTCTCGTCCGGCAGCGTCAGCGTGGGGCGGGGTGCGACCGTGCGCGGGACCCTCGCGACCACCTCGCCAGTGCCTGATCCATCCTTCTGTGCCATCGCGTCGCCGACGTGTGGCGGTGCGGACGTGGTCGTGCATCGCGGCGAGCCGCCGCGCGACCTCGGGCCGGGGAGCTACGGCGCCGTCGCTCTCGAGAACGGGACGAGCATCAGGCTCGCCGCCGGGCGGTACGACCTCTGCATGCTGCGGTCCGGACGCAACGCCACGATCGAGGTCGTGGATCCGGCGGCAACCGAAATCCGGGTGACGGGCGACGTCGTGCTCGAGAACGGCTCGACGCTGGGCGCGAACGCACCCGGTGCCGAAGCGCTGCTCACGTCGGGCGGCCGCCTCGTGAAGCTCGGCGCCGGCGCGCAGGTCCGAGGTCGCCTCCATGCACCGAACGCGACCGTGCGTATCGGCCGCGGCGCGACGATCGCCGGCGAGGCGTGCGCAACCCGCGTCGCCACCGCACGCAACGTCACGCTCGGCTGCGGCGCCGGGTCGGCGCCCTCGACGACCACCGTCACGACCACGAGCAGCACCACGACCACGACGTCCACCAGCTCCACCACCACGAGCACGTCGACGTCGAGCAGCACGGCGCCCACCACCAGCAGCACGTCCACCTCGGCGGCGCCGACGACGACGACCTCGTCGACCAGCACCAGCTCCTCGACCTCGATCGCGCCGACGACCTCCACGAGCCCCACCACGTCGAGCAGCACCACTCCCACGACCAGCACCACCTCCACGTCGGCGGCTCCTCCGACGACGACCTCCACCACGACGTCGACCAGCACGACGTCCGAGCCCGGGGTCTCGACGACGACCATCGTGACCACGTCGACGACGACCAGCTCGTCCAGCTCGTCCACCTCGAGCAGCAGCACCACGTCCGCGCCTTCGACGACCAGCACGTCCACGACGACCTCCAGCAGCACGTCGACCACGACGCAACCGATCGGCACGACCTGCGACGGCGACGGTGTCGTCGCCCGCGTCGCCGTCTCGGCGGGAAACCTCGGCGGCGCCGTCGCGCAGCTCCACTACTCGACCGCCGTGACCTTCCCGGGGAGCGACTTCGAGACCGATCCGAACGGGGACCACCTGACGGACGTGACGGGTCGGAACGGCGTGCTCCTCGGCGTCGACACCGACACGAACGCCGATGGCGTCGACGACCGCCTGCGCCTCACCTACGTGCTGACGGGCGGGGTGGTGTTCGGTCCGGGTGCCTGGGTCGACGTCCGCTTCGACTGCACGCCCGGCGTGCCGGTCGCGGCGAGCGACATCACCTGCGAAATGGTCTCCGCCTCGGACGCAGGCGGCAACCCAGTCGCCGGCGTCACCTGCGAGGTACAGTCGCTACAGTGACCGGAGCGACGCGCGTGGCTTCTGCGCGCGTTCCCCCTGTGCCGCGCCGGCTTCGCCGGCCGCGGCATACCGGTCGCGCGTACCACGAACGCCCCACTCTCGACCCCGACCCGAGACGTAGTCTCGGGTCGGATCAAAGCTCGCGAGGCGGCACGTCCATGTGGCGGATCGAGCGGCCCTTCACGAGGAAGATCACCATCTCGGCGATGTTCGTGGCGTGATCGCCGACTCGCTCGAGGTACTTCGACACGAAGAGGAGCCGCATCGTGCGGGCGATCGTCGTCGGATCCCCCACCATGAAGGCGAGCAGCGCCTGGAAGAGCTGTGCGTGGAGCTTGTCGATGGCGTCGTCCGACCGGCAGACCTCGAGCGCCAGGTCGGCGTCCTCGCGCACGAACGCGTCGAGCGAGCGGTGGAGCATGCTGCGGGCCAGGTTCGCGATGAGCGGCAGGTCGATCATCGAATCGGCCTTGGGCTCGTGCGGGGGCTCGGCGTCGAGCTCGAGCGCCCGCTCGGCGATGTGCGCCGCCATGTCGCCGATGCGCTCGAGGTCGGTGGTGATCTTGAGCGCCGTCGTGATCAGACGCAGATCGCGCGCCGCGGGCTGATGCAGCGCGAGGATCTTCAGACACAGCTCGTCGATCTCGACGTCGAGGCGGTTGACCGTGTGGTCGCGCTCGATCGTGGTCTTCGCGAGGGTCGCGTCCGACTCGGTGAGGGCCCGCACGGCTTGGGCGATCTGATCCTCGACCAGGCCCCCCATCTCGAGGACGGACGCCCGCAGGGAAGAGAGCTGCTGCTCGTAACCGCGATCGGTGTGTAGCGGCATCAGCCGAAGCGTCCTGTGATGTAGTCCTCGGTCTCCTGCTTGGTGGGGTTCGTGAACACCCGGTCCGTCGCCCCGAATTCGATCAGTCGCCCGAGATAGAAGTACCCCGTGAAGTCCGATACCCGCGCCGCCTGTTGCATGTTGTGGGTCACGATGACGATCGTATAGGTCTCCTTCAGCTCTTGGATGAGCTCCTCGATCTTCGCGGTCGCAATCGGGTCGAGCGCGGAGGCCGGTTCGTCCATGAGGATGACGTCGGGCTCCACGGCGAGGGCGCGCGCGATGCACAGGCGCTGCTGCTGTCCGCCCGACAGGTCGAGGGCGGAGCGATCGAGTCGGTCCTCCACCTCGTCCCAGAGCGCCGCCTGCTGGAGGCTGCGTTCGACGACCTCCCGCAGCGCCACGGGGTCTTTGAGCCCGTGGATGCGTGGCCCGAACGCCACGTTGTCGAAGATGGACTTCGGGAAGGGGTTCGAGCGCTGGAAGACCATGCCGACGCGACGACGGAGCTCCACCGGATCGACGTCCGGGCCGTAGATGTTCTCGTCGTCCAGGGTCACCTCGCCCGTGATGCGGGTACCGCGGATGGTGTCGTTCATTCTGTTGAAGCATCGCAGGAAGGTGGACTTGCCACAGCCCGAGGGTCCGATCAGCGCGGTCACCCGGCGCTCGGGGACGTCCATCGTGACGTCGTGGAGGGCGGGGGTATCGCCATAGCGTACGGTGAGACCACGCACGGCCATCTTCACCGCCGAATCGAGTTGCACAGCTGGCGCGGCCATTAGGAGGCCCGTCGGAGGCCTTGCCCACGATTGAGTATCAGGCGCGCGAGTACATTGGAACCGAGCACCAGCACGAGCAGGACGAGGGCCGCGGCCCACGCCTGGCGATGCCAGTCGTCGTAGGGGGAGACGGCGTACGTGAAGATCATGACCGGCAGCGACGCGGTCGGCTGGAGCCAGCCCTCGCTCCAGAAGCGGTTGCCGAATGCCGTGAAGAGCAGCGGCGCGGTTTCACCGGCGACGCGTGCCAGGGAAAGCAGAACGCCGGCCGTGACGCCGCGCAAACCCGCCGGGATCACGACGCGAACGATCGTCACCCATCGCGGCGCGCCGAGCGCGAGCGATCCCTCGCGCAGCGACGTGGGCACGAGGCGAAGGAACTCCTCGGTGGTCCGCAGGGTCACCGGGATCATGATCAGACCCAAGGCGAGCCCTCCGGCCAGGGTGGAGAAGTGGCCGAGGGGAACGACGACCAGCCCGTAGACGGTGACGCCGATCACGATCGACGGTACGCCGTTCAGGACGTCCGCCGCATAACGGATGGAGAAGGCGAGGGTCCCCTGCCCGAATTCGGCGAGGTACACGCCCCCGAGGAAGCCGACGGGTATGCCGACGAGGGCCGCGACGAACAGGAGCTTCGCGCTCCCGACGAGGGCGTTCGCCATGCCGCCGCCCGCTTCGCCCACCGGCGTCGGGAGATGTGTGAAGAAGTCGAGCGACAGCGAGGACCCACCCTGGTAGACGAGGAAGCCCAGCAGGAAGATCAGGATGCCGACGGTGAACCCCGTGGCCAGCCCGGTCGCCCCGAACATGATGCGCTCGACCAGGTGGCGGCGGCGATAGTTGCTGCTCACCCGCGCACCTCGGTCGCCCGATTGGTAGTCGCGGCGATGAGGAGCCGCGCGATGCCGTTGACGACGATCGTGATGCCGAAGAGCACGAACGCGATGTCGATGAGGGCGGAGAGATAGAGGTTGCTGTCCGCCTCGGCGAACTCGTTGGCGAGGACGGCCGCCATGGTATGGGCGGGCGCGAAGAGCGATGCGGAGATGTCGGGCCGATTCCCGATCACCATCGTGACGGCCATCGTCTCGCCGAGCGCACGTGCCAGGGCGAGGAAGACCGAGCCCAGGATCCCCGAGCGGGCGTACGGCACCACCACGTGCCACACCGTCTCCCATCGCGTCGAACCGAGCGCGAGCGCGGCGTCGCGCTGCGACTGCGGCACGGCCAGCAGAACCTCGCGCGAGACGCTCACGATGAACGGCACGATCATGATCGCGAGCAGAACGCCCGCCGTGAGGAGGCCGATCCCGTACACCGGTCCGGCGAAGAGCGGTATGCTGCCCAGGACAGGGAGCACCGCGTTCTCGATGCTCCGCATGATCGGTACGAGGACGAACACGCCGACGAGCCCGTAGACGACGCTCGGCACCGCGACCAGCAGCTCGATCAGGAAGGCCAGGGGATCGGACAGACGAGTAGGGAGCAGCTCGGCGAGGCAGACGGCGGCGAGGAGCCCGAGTGGCAGCGCGATCGCCACCGCGATCGCCGACGTCGCGAGGGTGCCGTAGATGAACGGGAGCGCACCGAACTCGAGCTGGACCGGATCCCAGGTCGAGGTCCACAGAAAGCTCCACCCGTAGCGGTCCCGTGCGGCGGCGGAGGAATGAAAGAGCACGCCCGCGACGACGAGGGTGATCGCGATCACGCCCAACGCGAAGGCGAGCGTGCCGAATTCGAACGAGCGATCGGCGTGCGGCCAGCGTCGCCGCCCTCCGACGCGCGGCCGGCGGGCTGCCATCCTGGCGGGAGACCGGGTGAGGGAGGTCGAAGACACGCCGTGGAAATCGACTTCCCGCACGGCTACCTATCGCCGACCCGGATCTTCTGGATCGCTGGACGCTCCATGGCCACGACCGCTTCCGGCAGGGGCGCGTACCCGAGCGGCTTGGTGAACGCCTGCCCCTCCGAGAGCATCCATTCGAGGAACTGGACGATGCCCTTGTGCGTTTCGGCGTTGGGGATCGCGCTCGGGACGAGGAGCCACGTGAAGCTCGCGATCGGGTAGGCGTCGGGGGCATCCGGATCGGTGATCGAGACGCGGAAGTCGCTGGGCATCTTCGCCGCCGCTGCGGCGGCAGCGGCCGTGACGCTCTCGAGGGTCGGCGAGGCGAACGTGCCGGCCCGATTCTTGATGTCGGCGTAGGAGAGCTTGTTCTGGACCGCGTAGACCAGCTCGACGTACCCGATGGCGTTCGGCGTCTGCTTCACGAGCCCCGTCACGCCCTCGTTCCCCTTCCCGCCGAGACCAACCGGCCAGGCGACCGACGTGCTGCGCCCGACGTTCTTCGACCACTCCGGGCTCACCTTGGAGAGATAGTCGACGAAGACGTAGGTCGTGCCGCTACCGTCGGAACGGTGAACGGGTACGATCGGCTGGGCAGGGAGCGCCACGCCCGGGTTCTCCTTGACGAGCGCGGGGTCGTTCCACATGGTGATCTTCCCGAGGAAGATGCCCGCGAGCGCTTCCGGCGTGAGACGGAGCTTGTCGACGCCGGCCACGTTGTAGGTGGCGACCACCGCGCCGAGGACCGTCGGAAAGTGCAGGATCGGGGTCTTCGCCTGCGCGAGCTGCTCGTCGGTCATGGGGCCGTCGGACGCCCCGAAGTCGACCGTCCCCTCGAGCACCTGGCGGATCCCGCCGCCGCTGCCGATCGACTGGTAGTTGATCTGGACGTCGGAGTTCTTCTTCCGATACTCGTCGAACCACTTGGAGTAGATGGGGTAGGGAAAGGTCGCGCCGGCACCGTTGATGAGCTTCGCGGCGCCTCCCAGGGAGGCCGTTAGGATCAGAATGGCGGCCGCGAGCAACGCGAGACGTCGTGTCAGCATACGTCCTCCTTCATTGCGCGCAGGCTACCAGACGGATTGTTACGACATGGTTACCCGGCAGTGAAGACCCTCCAGGCAAAGGGGGGAGTCTTGGGCCATTGTTACGAAAAGATAACAGACGGCGGAAATCCCAGTGAACCCGCCGTTGTGGGGCCGTGATGGCACTCGACTTTCGTCTCCGCGTTCGACAAGAGGGCGCCTCCACCACCGAACAGGGGGGACCTGATGCGACAACGTATAGCGCAAGGGTTGGCGGTGCTGGCGCTTCTGGGGATGTGTGTACCGGCGCGCGCGGCGATGACGACCGAGCAGCGCCTCGAGGCGCTTGAGCGCCTCATCCGCAGCCAGCAGGAGGAGATCCGCCAGCTGCGCAACGAGCTGAAGCAGCAGAAGGCGGTCGGCACGGCGACGCAGCAGCAGGCCGAGCGCGCCGAGGAGCAGGCGAAGACGGTCGAGAAGAAGCAGACCACGATGTCGAAGGTGCACGAACAGCTGAGCAAGTTCACGCCCTTCGGCGATTTCCGCCTGCGGTACGAGGGCTTCTTCGACCAGGCGACCAAAGAAGGCACGAAGACCACGGCGCGCAACCGCGTGCGTATCCGCTACCGGCTGGGCTTCACGTACAAGTACAGCGACGAGCTGTCGGCGACCATCCGCCTCGCCAGCGGCAACCCCGACGACCCGATCTCGACCAACGAGACCCTCACCGGCGACTTCACGCGCAAGCACGTGAATCTCGACTGGGCGTATATCACCGTGACGCCGGGCCAGACGTTCGGCTGGCGCCCCGGCATCTTCAGCATGACGGGCGGCAAGTTCCCGAACCCGATCTTCCGGGTGGGACAGATGGTGTTCGACGACGACCTGTCGCCGGAAGGCTTCAGCGAGACCCTGACGCTCCTCGACCACCCGTATGGCGGGCTCGATCAGGTGAGGATCTACGGCGAGCAGTGGACGTTCAACGAGGTCAGCAACGGGTCCGACGGTTGGATGTTCGGCGGACAGATCAATCCCGTGGGCCACGTGGGCGACGTCGTTCTGGAAGGCGGCATCGGCCAGTACTGGTGGAACAACGCCAACCTCATCGCCCAGGCCCTCAACACGAACTCGTCGCTCGTCAACACCAACCTGGTCTACAAGATGGCGGACGGCGACGTGGTCGCGTACCAGAGCGGCTACTACGAGACGAACGTCACGGCGGCAGCGACGATCCCCGAGGTCGCCGGCAAGCCACTGAAGCTCTACGTCGACTACGTGCACAACTGGCAGGCGGTCAACCACGACTCCAACGGCATCATGGGCGGCCTGCGCTTCGGTCAGACGAAGCAGGCCGGCGACTGGGATCTCTGGCTCTACTACGAGTACCTGCAGCAGGAAGCCGCGATCTCGGCCTTCACGTTCAGCGACTTCGGCAACGGCGGCACGAATGTCCAGGGCCCCGTCATCGCGCTCGACTACCAGCTCTTCGACCCCCTCACGCTGACGGCCACCAGCTACTTCACGTCGTTGATCGACCCGCCGCCGGATCTCGACAACCGCATGCAGGTGCGGGTGCAGCTGGACGCACAGATCAAGTTCTAGTACCCGACGACGCCATGCGCGTCGGGCTCGTCGGTACGGGCATCATGGGTGCGCCCATGGCGCGGAACCTCCTCCGCGCCGGGCACACCGTCACGGTGCACAACCGGAGCCCCGCGCGCGTGGCGCCGCTCGTCGAAGCGGGCGCGACGGTGGCGGCCTCGCCGCGCGAGGTCGCGGCGCGCGCCGACGCCGTCGTCACCTGCGTGCCCGACACGCCGGACGTCGAGGCTGTCGTCGCGGGACCGAATGGCATCCTCGATGCGGCGCAGCCCGGGCTCCTCGTCGTCGACATGAGCACGATCGCACCAGGCGCAGCGCGTGCGCTCGCCGAGCGTACCGCCGCGCTGCAGGTCGATTTCCTCGACGCTCCCGTGTCCGGCGGAGAGCAGGGTGCGATCAACGGGACGCTCTCGATCATGGTCGGCGGGCGGCGCGACGCGTTCGATCGCGCTGCGCCGATCTTCGCCGCCATCGGCAAGACGGCGACCTACATGGGCGCGTCCGGCCAGGGGCAGATGACGAAGCTCGTGAACCAGGTCGTCGGCGCGGCGACGCTCGCGGCCGTGGCCGAGGGCATCCAACTCGGCGCCCGGGCCGGTCTCGATCCGGCGGCGCTTATCGACGCGATCGGCGGCGGCGCGGCGTCGTCGTGGATGTGGACGAACCTCGGCCCGCGCATGCAGCGACGCGACTTCACGCCGGGATTCATGGTGAAGCTCCAGCAAAAGGATCTCCGGCTCGCGATCGCCGCCGCCGCCGAAGTGGGCGCGCCGCTCCCGCTCACTGCCCTCGTGCAGCGGCTTCTCGCCGCCGTCGAGGCGCGCGGCGACGGGGCCCTCGGCACGCAGGCGATCGTGACCGCCATCGAGGCGCTCGCGCGCGGTTGACCGGCCGCGTCAGCGTCGAGTAGGGGTCCCGGAATGCGCATCGACACGGGGCTCCTCTCCTCCGATCTCGCTGGCGTCGCCAAGGCCGCGCGCGACGCCGAAGCGTCGGGCTACGACGGCCTGTGGACGGCCGAGGCGGGGCACGATCCGTATCTCGCCTGCGCGATCGCGGCGACCGCGACCGAGCGCGTCTCGATCGGCACCAACATCGCCGTCGCGTTCCCGCGCAGCCCCCTCGTCCACGCGCAGATCGCGTGGGATCTGCAGGCGGCGTCGCGCGGGCGTTTCGTCCTCGGGCTCGGCACGCAGGTGAAAGGTCACAACGAGCGGCGCTACTCGACGGCGTGGCTGCCGCCGGGACCGCGTCTGCGCGAGATGATCCAGCTCATCCACCACATCTGGGACGTTTGGCAGAACGGCGTGAAGCCTGGATTCGCGGGCAAGTTCTACCAGTTCAGCCTGATGACACCGTTCTTCAGCCCGGGACCGATCGAGTGGCCGAAGGTGCCGATCTACATCGCTGGCGTGAATCCCTACATCTGCCGGCTCGCTGGCGAGCTGTGCGACGGCTTCCTCGTGCACCCGTTCCACTCGATCAAGTACATGCACGACGTCGTCCTGCCCAACATCGAGCTGGGCCTCGCGAAGTCCGGCCGCACCCGCAAGGACGTCCACCTTTCGACGACCGCCTTCGTCGTGACCGGCAAGAGCCGCGACGAGATCGAGCGCAACAAGGCGCCCGTGCGGCAGCAGATAGCCTTCTACGCGTCCACGCGCACCTACATCGGCGTGCTCGAATCGCACGGGTGGGGCGAAACGTGCATCCGTTTGAACGAGAAGGCCGCCAAGGGCGACTGGACCGGCATGTCGTCGCTCATCACGGACGAGATGCTCGAGGTCTACGCCGTGCAGGGAACGGTCGACGAGCTGCCCGACCTCGTCAAGAAGAAGTACACGGGCGTGATGGACCGGCTCGGGTTCTACGTGCTCCCCGGCGTGCTCGGCGATCCCGCCGAGCGTCGCGCGCTCGTCAAGGCCTGCCAGAGCTGAAGCGCGGGACGACGCACGGGACGCGCGCCCGATAGGCATCCCACCGCGGCCCGAACGCCGCTGCGAGCGCGCGCTCCTCGCGCGGGATCTTCGCCGCGAGTCCGGCGCCGAGGCCGACCGCCACGCTCGCCGTCGCGATCGAGGGGTGCGCGAGGAGCGTCCCGACTGCGACGAGCCCGATGCCGAGGTAGAGCGGGTGCCGCACGACGCCGAACGGCCCGTCCTCGACGAGGACCGGGCCCGACGGCGTGATGCGCGCCGACCACGCGGCGCCGAGCGTGCGGCGCGCGGCGACGTGCAGCGCGGCGCCCCCGACGGCGAGGGCCATGCCGAGCACCGCCAGGACCGGCGACGTCAGCCGCCGCCCGCCGCCCATCCGCTCGAGCGCGGCGATCGTGACGACGAGCACGGCGAGCAGCACGGCGCCGGCCACGCGGCGCGCGGGCCCGTCACCGGTGTGACCGCGCGCCGCGCGTATCGCGTCGTGCGCGAGCACCACGGCCCACGCGGCCACGACGACGCCGTCGGCGAGACCCGTCACCGTCGCCTGTAAATCATGTCGGCGGCCCCCCTTGCGACTCCAGGTCCGATCTGGGACACGAAGATATGGCCATCTTGAAGGTTGCGCGGCTCGGGCACCCCGTGCTGCGCAAGGTCGCCGAGCCCGTCTCGCCGGAGGCCATCGGCGCCCCGGAGATCCAGCGACTCATCGACGACATGCTCGAGACGATGCGCGAATACGACGGCGCGGGTCTCGCGGCGCCGCAGGTGCACGTGTCGCGCCGCATCGTGATCTACGGCGTGCAGGGTAACCCGCGCTATCCGGACGCCGAAGAAGTTCCCCTGACCGTCCTCGTCAACCCGAAGATCACGCCCACGACCAAGGAGATGGAGGAGGACTGGGAGGGCTGTCTCAGCCTCCCCGATCTGCGCGGCCAGGTCCCGCGCTACACGCGCGTGCGCGTCGAAGCGTACGGACGCGACGGAAAGCCGCTACAGTTCGTCGCCGAGGGGTTCCACGCGCGGGTCGTCCAGCACGAGTGCGATCACCTGGACGCGACGGTCTACGTCGATCGTATGCGTTCGATGGCGACCCTCACGTTCCTCTCCGAGTTCCACAAGTACTGGCTGGGCCGCGAACCCGAGCTCGAGTGAGCACGGACGCAGCGGCGCACCTCGGTGCGCCAGGGGACGTCGCGACGAGAAAGTGACGCTGCGCCGGCGGCCTCGGCTGGCCCCGTTCCGCCCGACTAGTGGCATAGGCGTTGCTTTGACGCCCGTGCGCGTGCGCCTCGATCTTCGTGTGCCCTTCGCCTGCCGCGCTGCGCTCGCGACCAGCGCGGCCGGGTGGCCTGCGGCGGGCTATGGCGCCCTCGCCATCTTCGTCGCCGGCGATTTCGCGCGCACCGGCTCCGGTTGGATCTTCGGCACCCCGTTCTTCGTCCTGCTCCTCGGGGCGACCATCGCCCACCAGCTCTCCATGGGACTCGGCGGCGGCCTCGGCATCCCGGCGGTCTTCCCGGGCGTCCGCGCGGTGAATCGCGTGCTCGACGGGTCGGGCCACCCGAGGCCGTGCTCGCCCGCCGATCTCGCCGAGGCGGCCCGCGGCATCGCGCGCCTTCCCATGTACAACGTCCTGCACGCAGGCGTGCTCAGCCTCGCCGTCGTGCTCGGTACCGAGCTGCTCGAGTGGTGGGCCGCCGGTCCGGCGTCGCCGAACTTCGGCGTCATCGCTCGGAGCGGTCTCATCGCGACCGGCCTCTACATGAGCGTCAGCTTGACCCTGGGCGAGCTGCTCGTGCGCCCCGCCTGTCGCGCCGTGCGGCGCGCGACGTTGCAGCACGGCGTGGTCGTCGACGACACCTACGTCCTCGCACGCGGGTGGCGCGTGCTCGCGGCCGTGGTCCCGCCCGTGGCAGCGCTCGCGGTCGCGGTCGAGTTCGGACGCTCCCAGCACGCGACGGCGGTGCCGTACGCGCTGCTGCTGGCACTGTCGGCGGTGGTCGCGGTCGCGATCGCGTGGCTCCAGTACGAGAGCCACGAGCGTGCCGCGCGCGAGCTGACGTTCGCCTGCCGCGCGCTCGCGGCCGGCGAGGACGGGCACCTGGTCACGGGCAGCATCGACCCGACGCTGCTCGGCATCGCGCAGGAGTTCAACGCCGCCGCGCACCAGGTGCGCGCCGATCGGCGCGCCTCCTCGGAGCGCTATCGCACGCTCTTCGACGGCGCCGGCGATGCCATCCTGCTGGTCGACGCGGACGACGGCCACATCGTCGAGGTGAGCGCCCGCGCCGAGCGGCTCTTCGCGAGCGCGCGCGGCGACCTCGTCGGCAGGGCTTTCACCGATTGCGTGGATGCCGGGACGAGGGAGCGGCTGCGCGAGTTCGCCCTCGACCGCCGGCCGAACGCCGAAGTGTCGCTCGTCAACGCGGGCATCGTCCGGAGCGACGGCGAGACCGTCCCCGTCGACGCGTCGCTCGCGATCGTGTCGGCCGGCGACGAACGCCTGCTCCAGGCGATCCTCCGCGACGTCCGCGACCGGCGGCGCATCGAGCACGAGCTGCGCAAGGTCGCGCGGCGGTTCGAGGAGCTCTACCGCCTCGCCGTGGCGCTCGGCGACGATCCGGGCGCACTGGCCGAGCACACGGTGCGCGCGCTGCGGGCGCTGCTCGAGTATCCGATCGCGTCGGTCGCACGGCTCGATGGGGACGAGACCGAGATCCTGGCCCTGGCCCGCGGGGACGAGGTGATCGGCCACGGCCGGCGGGTCCTGCCGGGCACGCCGTGCTCCGAGGTCCGGTCGCGGCGGAGCGCGTGCATCTTCACGGATGCCAACGACCGCTTCCCGAAGGATCG
>Ga0335084_10002989_pt1 | contig 16450 bp, 12 predicted proteins | sample Lox_Sample_44_FD_206721 | JGI IMG/M metagenome (GOLD analysis project Ga0335084, IMG submission 206721) | Soil microbial communities from Loxahatchee National Wildlife Refuge, Florida, United States - Lox_Sample_4.4 | ecosystem: Environmental > Terrestrial > Soil > Wetlands | place: USA... | reverse complement strand
AGTCCCGTGGGCCAGAGCGCCGGGATCGCGAGCAGCGCCGCGACGGCGGCCGCCGGGACGAGACGCTCCGGACGTCGTTCGCGGAAGGCGTCCAGCGCGAATGCCGCCGCGCCCCCGGAAGCGATCGCGAGCGCCGGGACGAGAGGCAGCCGGTAGCGCGTCGCGACGAAGAAGGCCGCGACAGCCAGAACGTAGACCGGCAAGAAGACGACCCACGCAGCGGCATCGGCCGGCCGGAGCCGCCCGGCCCCGAGAAGCAGCAGCGCCAGCCCCGCCCCGCCGAGCGGGACGAGAAGGCCCGGGCCGACCGCGAGAAGTTTCAGCGCGAGACTCTTTTCGCGATACCACGGGTAGGAGAAGTTGAGCGGGATCTCGTCTCCGGAGAGGACGTACCCGGCCTTCCGGACGAAGAGCCTCGACGCCGCGCCGGGGTTCGCCCCGATCCACCGCCACGCCTTCCGGGCGAAATGGGCCGAAACCTCGCGCACCGAGAGCGGGCGCCCGGCCTCCCTCTCGGCGACCCGCTTCGTGTCCTCCGCCTGCCCTTCGATCGACGGCGTGATCCCGGGGACGGCGTGGTACGTCCCGTCCGCCTCCGGGTTGTTCCCGATGAAGAAGTTGAGGCCGCCGTGCGAGGAGATCAGGACGAACTCGCCCGACACGGCCAGGTTACGAACCGTGACCGGGGCGATGGCGAGGGCCACCCCGAAAACGAACGTCGCCGCAGGCCGGATCGACCGAAGAGAATCTTCTTCGCGTGAAAGAGAGGATCGCGAACCGCCTTGGCGGCGCGCGACGAGGGGCGGCGCGGCGAGGGCAATGGCCACCGCCGCCAAGGCGGGGAGCGCGTTTGGGCGATTCAGCGCGAGGAACCCCCCCGCCGCCCCCGCCAGGATACAGGTCGCCCACGGACGAGAGCCTCCGGAGCGCACCTCCTTTCTTTCACCTTTCGAAGAAAAACCTCCTGACGTGAGGCCCACCGCCAGCAGAAAAAGGAACAGCGAGGTCAGGAAGGGATCGAGAGACGCCTGGAGGATCAGGACCTCGTGGAACGTGACGACACCCGTCAGGACGTAGAGGGCCCCCGCCGCGATCGCGGCCCTTTCCCCGAAGAGCCGACGCGCCGCCGCGAAGACCAATCCGGCCGCGGCGGTGCCGAGGAAGATCTGGACGAGCCGCGCCGGGAAGAGAGAGGTCGCCGCCGGCTTCAGGATCGCCGCCAGGAAGTAGACGTAGAGAGGCGAGACGAAGTACGGCTCGCTCCCGAGGAGAAGGTCCCCCGACGCCACGCGCCACGCGAGGCGGGCGTACGCGCCCGTGTCGAGCCCGGCGTCCGGCTGGAGGAGCGGGTGGCCGCCGATCGCGAGGAGGACGGCCAGCTTGACCGCGAACGCCGCGACGAGGAGCAGAGGGAGACGCAGGCGGCGCGGCATCGCTGCGAAGGTTAATCGTTCCCTCGTCCGACCGCCCGTCCGCCCGGACTCGATTCGCTAAGCTACGGGCGATGCCACCCCTCTTCATCGGCGTCGACGGCGGCGGGAGCCACACCCGCGCCGTCGTGGCCGGAGAAGACCTCGTCCCGAAAGGGCGCGGGTCGGCGGGCCCCGCGAACGCCGCCACGCGGCCCCTTCCGCGCGTCGTGGCCGCCGTCTCCGAGGCCGTCGCCGACTCGTCGCGGGCCGCCGGAATCGATCCGGCCGAGGTCGCGGGGATCGCCTGCGGGCTCGCCGGCATCGACACGGCGGGAATCGCACACCGGGTCGTGGCCGCATTGGACGAGACCTACGGCAAGGGAAAGGTGCTCGTCACGAACGACGCCCGGATCGCCCTGGCCGGGGCCGTGGCAGGTCCCGTCGACGGGCCGGGAATCGTCCTGATCGCCGGAACGGGAGCGATCGCCTTCGGCCGCGGGACGGACGGGACCGAGGAGAGGGCCGGCGGCTGGGGGCCGGTCATCGGCGACGAAGGATCGGGATACGCCATCGCCCGGCGCGGCCTCGCGGCGGTCGTCCGGAGCCTCGACGGGCGCGGCCCGGCCACCCGGATCCGCGACCTTCTCTTCGCTTCCGAAGGAATGCCCTCTTCCGACGAGCTGCTCCACCGGATCTACCGGACCGACGGGGGCGACTCCGACGTGGCGGCCTACTTCCCGCTCGTCGTGGCCGCGGCCAGGGAGGGCGACGCCGTGGCGCGCGCGATTCTCGCCGAGGCGGGCGAGGAACTCTCGCTCGCGGCCGTGACGGTCATCCGGAAGCTCCACCTCGAGCGGGAGTCCTTCGACGTGGCCGCCGTGGGCGGCGTCTTTTCGGCCGGCGACCTGATTCTCGGGCCTCTCCGCGAGAGGATCCGCGCCGTGGCGCCGGGCGCGCGGCTTCACCCGCCGGTCTATCCCCCCGAGATCGGGGCCGTCCGCCTCGCCCTCGCCCGCGCGGGCTTGCCGAAGTGAGCGGGACGCTGGCCTTTCTCCGGCGCCTCTCCGACGCCGACCGCGACGTGCCGGAGCGCGTCGCCGCGGCGCTCCCCGACATCGCGCGGGCCGTGGATGCGATCGCCGCCCGGCTGGATGGCGGCGGGCGGTGGTTCTACACGGGCGCCGGGACGAGCGGCCGGCTCGGCGCGCTCGACGCGGCCGAGATCCCGCCCACCTTCGGGACCGACCCCTCCCTCGTGGTCGCCCTGATGGCGGGGGGCCGCCGGGCGCTGCTCGAGTCGGCGGAGGGGGCCGAGGACGACGAGGGCGCCGGCGCGCGGGACCTCGAGACGGCCGGACTGACCCCTCGGGATGCCGTCGTCGGGATCGCCGCGAGCGGCGCCACGCCTTACGTCCGCGGGGCGGTCCGGTCTGCGCGGGAAAAGGGGGCTCTCACGGTGGCCGTGGTCTGCCGTCCGGCCGCTCCGCTCCTTTCCGAGGCCGAGATCCCCATCCTCGTCGACGTCGGAGAGGAGGTGCTCCACGACTCCTCGCGGCTACGGGCCGGGACGGCGCAGAAGCTCGTCCTGAACATGCTCTCGACGGCCGTCATGGCGAAGAGGGGCCTCGTCTACCGCGACGAGATGGTCGCCATGAAGCCGACGAACGAGAAGCTGAAGCGCCGCGCCGTGAGAATCCTCGAAGAACTCGCTGGCATCAAGGGAGAGAGAGCCGAAGATCTTCTCAAAAGGTGTGAGTGGCGGCTGCCCACCGCGCTCATCTCGGCGAAATGGGGACTTTCTGCCGAGGCCGCCGCTGATCATCTTTCCAAGAAGAAAAACAACGTGGCGGTCGCGTTGAGCCAACCGCCCGGGACGGACGAGACGTGAGCGGGTTTTCGGGTCTCGTCGACATTCACATTCACGGAGCGTTCGGAATCGACGTTCTGACGGCGACGGCGGAAACGCTCGACGTTCTGGCCCTCGGGCTTGCCTCGCGCGGCATCGGCGGCTTCGTCCCGACGCTCGTCCCTGTCCCGCTCGCCGAGCTGCGCGCCACCGTCGTGCGGCTCGCGGGGTGGATGGCGACGCGGAAGGAGGGAGACGGACGGGGCGCTCTGCCGCTCGGGATCCACTTCGAGGGACCGTTCGTGAATCCCGCCCGCGCCGGCGCGCTCCACCGCGACGCCCTGCTCGACGGGAGCGACCCACGGCGCGTCGCCGCCTTCTTCGAGGCCGCCGCGGGCTTTCCCGGCCGGGGCGTCGTGACGCTGGCCCCGGAGATCCCCGGAGGGCTCGACCTCGTCCGCGAGTTCGTCCGGCGCGGCTTCGTCGTCGCCCTCGGCCACACCGAGGCCGACGGGAGGACCCTCGACCGGGCCGCGGAGGCCGGGGCGCGGCACCTGACCCACTTCGGGAACGCCATGAAGCCGCTCCACCACCGCGACATCGGCCCGATCGGATGGGGCCTGGCCAGCGAGGCCGTCACGCTGGACGTCATCGCCGACCTCCACCACCTCTCCGCCGACATGCTCCGGCTCGTCTGGAAGGCGAAGGGGCCGGAGCGCGTGGCCCTGATCAGCGACGCCGTGCCGGCGGCCGGCCTCCCCGACGGCCGCTACCCCGTCTGGGGCGAGACGCTGACCCTCCGGGAGGGGGCCGTCCGGAACGCCGCGGGGAACCTCGCCGGAAGCGCGGCGACGCTCGACGAATGCGCGGGCCGGCTGGCGTCGTGCGGGATCCCTCCCGAGGCCGCTTTCCGGAGCGCCTCGGAGGTTCCTCGGCGGATTCTCGGCCTCTAGCTTTCGTGCGGGCCTTCTGACATCCTTACCGCCGACAACAGGCATGGAACTTTCAATTCGCGAAGACGGTCGGGTCACGATCGTCTCGGTCTCCGGAGACCTCGTCATCGGGGACTCCGAGGCTGCGTTCAAGAAGGAGATCCTCCGCCTCCTCGAGCAGGGGAAGGTGGACCTCCTCATCGACTGCACGGCCCTCCGCGTCGTCGACTCGACCGGCCTCGGCGCGCTCGTGAGGGCGATGACGACGTCCCAGAACGAGGGAGGCCAGACGAAGCTCCTCAAGGTGGGGCCGCAGTTGAAGAGACTCCTCGAGCTGACCCGCCTCGATTCGGTCTTCGAAACCTTCGACGACCCCGGCAAGGCCGTTTCGAGCTTCTAGCCGCCCGCGGGATCCGGAGGTCCGCGCCCGATGGCCGAGGAAGCGAAACCCGTCGAGACCATCGCCCTCATCGAGCTGGCGCGGTGCGAGACGCTCGGCCAGCGGGCCGCCTGGGCTGCGCGCTTCGCCGCCCGGGCCTCGAGGGCGGAGGCGGCGCTTCTCTACCTCGCCGACCCGGTGCAGCCCGACGTTCTCTGCGTGGGCGCCTGGGGAGAGGAGACGACGCGCCGGCTCCGGCGGACGGTCGGACGCGACACGGGCCTCGCGCGGGATCTCCTACGCGACCGCGTGCCGCGCCTTCTCCGCGGCGGCGAGGCGGCGGCGGCCGACCCGCTCCTGGAAGGGCTTCCGCGCGACGCCGCGGCCTATCTCGGCGCCCCGCTCCTCGAAGGAAAGAACGTTCTCGGCCTTCTCGCCCTCGCCTTCCGCCAGCCCCCCTCGGACATCGCCCTCATCGGGCTGGAGTCCTTCCTTCCCGAGGCGGCGGCCGCCCTCGACACGGGGCTCCGGGCCGACCGGAAGACGGCGGGGCACCTCCAGGCCATCGAGCGGCTGACGAGCCTCTACGACCTGACGAAGGCCTTCGGCTCGACGATCGACCTCGCCGAGTTGTCAGTCATCATCGCCCGCAAGGCCGCCGACTTCACGAGCGCCGAAGTGGCCTCTTTCTGGACGCTCGACGCGGCGGCGGGCGAGGTCGCGCTCGCCGCCACGGCGATCAACGAGAACTACGACATCGAGGGGGCGCCCGGGGCCGTCGGCGGGGCCGTGGTCGGTGACGTGCTGGCCGGGCGGACGACGATCCGCCGGAACGAGCTTCCCGAGGACGACGCGGTCCGGACTGCGGACCCGGACTTTCCGGTCCGTTCGCTCCTCGCGGCGCCGCTCGTCGAGGACGAAACGCCGGTCGGCGCCATCGTCGCGGTCAACAAGAGAGGCCGCCACCCGGTGTTCACGGAGGCCGACGAGGAGCTGCTCGCCGACCTCGCCAAGCAGGCCGTCGCCGCCCTCCGGAACGCGAGACAGTTCGAGGCCGAGAAGAAAGTCGCCGAGCTCGACGCCCTCCTCGCCGTCAGCCGCGAGATCACCTCCACCCTCGACCTCGACAAGGTGATGCGGGCGATCGTGAATGCCAGCGCCGCGCTCGTGACGTACGACCGGGCAGCCATCGCGATCCTCTCCCGCGGCCAGCTCCGGATCGGAGCCGTCTCCGGGACCGTGGAGGTGGACCGGAAGGACCCGGCCGTCAAGCGGACGGAGGAACTTCTCGAGTGGGTCTTCTGGGGTGGACAGAACGTCGCGGTGACCCGGCAGGAAGACGGCACGATCGAGACCGACCGCCCCGAGACCGAGGAGAAGTTCAACGCCTTCTTCGAAGCGAGCGGCCGGAACGCCTTTTACGGGGTGCTCCTCGAGGACGAGGAAGGAAAGCTCGGCGTCCTCGGGTTCGAATGCGACGAGCCGCTGACCTTCGACGAGGGGACGCGCGATCTCCTTCAGATCCTCGTGAACCAGGCCACCGTGGCCGTCCGGAACGCCCAGCTCTATCAGAAGGTTCCGCTTCCCGGCTTCCTCCGGCCGCTCGCCGAACGGACGCGGAAGCTCTCCGGAGTAGCCCTGGACCGGCGGCGACGGTGGGCCCTTGGCGCCGCGGCGGTCCTGCTCTTCCTCGTCCTCGTCCCCTGGAACATCCGGGTGGACGGAACGGCCCGCGCCGTCCCCGGCCGGAAGATTCCCGTCACCGCCACCGTCGAGGGGATTGTCGCCACCGTCGAGCACCGCGAAGGCGATCTCGTGAGGGCGGGCGACGTCGTGGCGACCCTGAGGGACGACGTGTACCGGGCCGCCGCCGCGGAGGCCCGCGCCGCCGAGCAGATCGCCGAAGCCGACGTGGCGCGCCACCGCGCCGAGGGAAACGCCGGAGCATCGGGCCAGGCGGCCGCGCGGCGCGACGAAATGCGAGCCCGGGCGGCGTGGGCCGAAGAGCGCCTCGCCGGCACGCAGCTCCGCGCGCCGGAGGCCGGGATCGTCCTGACCCCGCGGCTCGACGAGCGCGTCGGCCAGCTCCTCGCCGCCGGCGCCGAGCTGGCCGTGCTGGCCGAGACCTCGGCCCTCCTCGTCGAAGTGGCCATCCCCGAGGACGACGCCGCGCGCCTCGCCGCCGGGCAGCCGGTTTCCGTGAAGATGAACTCGTACCCGACCCGGACATTCCGGGGGAGCGTCTCGCGCGTCGGGGCGGTGGTCCACGCGGAGGCGGGTGAGCGGTTCGTCATCGCCGAGACGCGCGTCGAGAACCCCGAGAGCCTCCTCAAGCCCGGCATGCTCGGAAAGGCGAAGGTCTCGACCGGCCGTCGGCCGCTTCTCGTGGCGCTCCTCCGCCGTCCGGCCCGCTGGGTCGCCGCAAAGCTCTGGCCCCTCCTCCCGTGAGCGGCGCCGCCGTCTCGACCGGCGGCCTCGTCTCGGCCGCCCGCGCCGGGAAAGGTACCGAAGCGCTCGCTGCGCGCCACGGAACACGACTCGAGAAGCCCGCCCTGAAGAAGACCGTCGTCGTCCGGCGGCAGGTCGAAATGGGTGAAGTGACCTACGTCCTCAAGGTCCCGGAGACGACCAAGTACTACCTCTTCGACGAATCCGCGTGGGGCCTCATCGAGCTCTTCGACGGGACGCGGACGCCGACCGGGATTCTCGAGGAGTACCGGCGGCGGCTCGGCGGGACCGAGGTGGAACTCTCTCTCATCCTCGACTTCGAGGAGATGCTCCGCGGCATCGGCGCCCTCGAACAGTCGGCCGCCGAACAGAACCTCCAGCTCCTCTCGAAGTTCGCGTCGCTCCGGCACCGGACGGCGCAGGAAAAAGCCGAGGGTTTCAACCCCCTCATGATGCTCTTCAAGGCGTTCGACCCCGACCGCGCCCTGACGCGGACCCTCCCCTACGTCCGCTGGCTCTGGCGCCCGACGACGGTCGTGATCGCCTGCGCCTGTTTTCTCTTCACGATCGGCGTCTTCGCCGGACGATTCGAGACGATCTGGGCCGAAACCCTGGAGCTCTATTCCTTTCTGAAGAAACCGTTCTGGGACTTCATCCAGTTCTGGGTCATCCTGACATCGATCGGGTTCATCCACGAATTCGCGCACGGCTACGCGACCAAGATGTACGGAGGTGAGGTCCACGACATGGGGCTCGCCCTCCTCTACTTCATGCCCGCCTTCTACTGCGACACGACCGATTCAATCCTCTTCACGAGCAAGTGGCAGCGGCTTTGGGTCACTGTTGCGGGAATGTACATCGAAGGGATCCTCTGCACGATCGCCACGGCCCTCTGGGTCGTCACATACCCCGACACGTTCGCCCACGAGCTGGCCTACAAGACGATGCTTTTCACGGGGGTCTCGACCGTCTTCTTCAACATCAACCCTCTCATCAAGATCGACGGCTACTACGCCCTTTGCAGCATCATCGAGATCCCGGAACTCCGGGAGGATTCGTTCAAGTACCTCGGATCGCTCTTCCAGAAGCACATCCTGAGGCTGAACGTCGACGTGCCGGAGTTCTCGCTTCGCAAGAGGCGGATCTTCTGGATCTACGGGCCGCTCGCGCTGGTCTACCTCGGTACCATCATGCTCGTCATCACGAAGCTCCTCGACTCCTTCTACTCGCGCTTCGCGCCGGACTTCGCCGTCGTCCTCCTTCTGCTGACGTTCTACCTCCTCTTCCGGAACCGCGTCCGGCTCGTCGCCCGCATTTCACGTCTCTTCTACCTCGACAAGAAGGAGTTCCTCATGTCGCCGCGAGCCCGCGCGCCTCTCGTCGCCGTCGGCGGGATCATCGTGTTTCTCCTTCTCGTGCCCTGGTACCCGCGGACCATCCAGATGGACACCGTTCTCGAGCCCGAGCGGGCCGCCCGTCTCCAGGCCCCCGAGAATGGTGTCGTCCGCGAGGTTCTCGCGCACGAGGGCGAACTCCTCCGCCCCGGGCAGCCGATCCTCCGACTCGAGAGCCTCGCCGTCGAAACGGGGCTCAAGGCCAGCGAGGCGCGGCGCGCGGGCGCCGCTGGCAACGCCGGTCAGAGCCGCAGCGAGGGCGCCGCCGGCGACGCCTTCCTAGCAGAGAGGCACGAGTGGGCCGCTGAATCCGCCCTTTCGAGCGACGAGGCCCGGAAAGGGTCCCTCGAGGTGAAGTGTCCATTCGAGGGTCGGCTTCTCACGGCGCGTGCGGACGATCTGAAGGGACGGTGGGTTCCGGCCGGGACGCCGCTCGTGACCGTGGGGGTAACGAGCCGGCTCTCGGCGATCCTTCCGGTCTCGGAGCGCCTTCTCCGCGATCTCGCGGTCGGCCAGGCCGTCTCGCTCCATCTCGCTGCGGGTCCCTTCGGCGTCGTGAGCGGGAGAATCGTTTCCATCGCCTCGACGTCGCGCCCGGCATCCGAAACGGAAGCTCCCGAGAGCCTTCTCCCGCCGGAGATGCCCGGCCAGATCGTGGCGCGGGCCCTCTTCGAGAATCCGGACGGGGCTCTGAGACCGGGGATGTCTGGTCTGGCGAAGATCCGCGGGCCACGCATCTCCCTCGCTGCCGAGGCCGGGCGCGTCCTTTACCGCTGGCTCCGCTCGATCTTCTGGTGATTCCAAGAAAGAGGCGCCCCACTCGTGGGGGCGCCTCAGCCTGGGGTGAATCAGGTGGAGACGCGCCCAGTCCCGCCGGACGCGTCCCGGGACGACTTACGCCGTGGGCTTCCGGAACGCGACCTTGGCGGTCGGCTTCCGGAACGCGACCTTGGCCGTGGGCTTCCGGAGCGCGATCTTGGCCGTGGGCTTCCGGAGCGCGACCTTGGCCGTGGGCTTCCGGAGCGCGACCTTGGCCGTGGGCTTCCGGAGCGCGACCTTGGCCGTGGGCTTCCGGAGCGCGACCTTGGCCGTGGGCCTCCGGAGCGCGACCTTGGCGGTCGGCCGACGGAACATCGCCTTGGGCGATGCCTGTTTCGGAGCCGCTGCCGGGTTGGCGCCTACGTTCGTGACGCGGATCTCCGGCAGGTCCTGTCCCGTCCCTTCCTTGATTCTCGCCTTCTGCTCGTCGGTCAGCTTGATCTTCACTTCGTTAGCCATTTCTTTCCTCCTCGTTTCTTTCCGGCTGTTGGCCGCACCTCGGTATTGCAAGCGGAAGGCCAAGTCAGTTCGCGATCTCGAATCACGGAATAGCCCAATGAAAACGGGCGTTCGCGCCGGAGTGTCTCGGATCCAGACAGAGCCGGGCGGATGACTTTTTCAACCCCGGATGACTCTGTCAACCGAGACACCGTCTCAAAGACGGTACTTCCGGCACAGGTACTTCATCTGGTTCGCGTCGAGGCCGAGAGCGGCAGCCGCCCGGGCCTTGACGCCGCCGGCCTTCTCGATGGCCCGCCGGAGGAGATCCTCTTCGTACCGGGCCACCGCCGCGGCCAGCGGAAGCCCGTCCGGGAGGGCCCCCGCCGTCCCGGGAGGCTCCGGCGCTCCGACAGCGCCCGGAAGGTGGGCGGGGAGGATCACGTCGTCCTCCACCATCAGGGTCAGCATCTCGACGAGATGGCCCAGCTCCCGGACGTTTCCCCGGAAAGGGTGCGTCCCCAGCACCGCGAGCGCTTCCGGAGAAAAGCTCTTCGCGGGGCGGCCGTGGCGCCGGGCGGCGTCGCCGGCGAAGTGCTCGACGAGAAGCGGGAGATCTTCGCGCCGCTCGCGGAGGGGCGGAATCGTGAGAACGACCGTGCTGAGGCGGTAATAGAGGTCCTCGCGGAACTCGCCTTTCGCCGCCCGCTCCTTCAGGTCCTCGTTCGTCGCGGCGATCAGGCGGATGTCGACGGAGATCGTCTTCGACCCGCCGACCCGCTCGAACTCGCGCCGCTCGAGGACCCGGAGGAGCTTGGCCTGGACCGCCGGGGAGAGGGTGGCGACCTCGTCCAGGAAGAGGGTGCCGCGGTGAGCCATCTCGAAGCGGCCGGACCGCGCCGCCACCGCTCCGGTGAAGGCGCCGCGCTCGTGGCCGAAGAGCTCCGACTCGGCGAGACTCTCCGGGAGCGCCGAGCTGTTCACGACGACGAAGGGACCGTGGGCCCTCCGGCTGCCGCGGTGGATCGCCTCGGCCACCAGCTCCTTCCCGGTCCCGCTCTCCCCGTAGACGAGGACCGTCGCGTCGGACGGCGCGACTTTCCCGATGGCGGAAAAGAGCGCCCGCATCCCCGCGCTCGCGCCGACGAGGCCGCCGAAGGAGCGCTTCTTGAGCATCTCCTCCCGGAGCGCGCGGTTCTCCCCGACGAGCCGGCGCCGCTCCAGCGCCCGGGTCAGGACCAGCACGAGCTCGGCCGTGTCGAAGGGCTTCCGGAAGACGTCGAAGGCGCCCAGCTCGACGGCTCTCTGCGCGAGGCGGCGGTCGGCCTCCCCCGTCATGACGACGATGGACGCCTCCGGGCGGCGCTGGTGCAGCTCCGCCACGAGCTTCAGCCCCTCCTCGGCTTCGTTCGAGGGCGGGAGCCGGAGGTCGAGGAGGAAGACGTCCGGGTCGTGCTCCGCGAGGGCCAGCCCCTGCGCCGCGTCGGCGCCCTTGAAGAGCTCGAAGCGCCCCTTCAGGGCCCAGGTCAGCTGGTCGAGGAGGAGCGGATCGTCGTCGACGACCCCGAGACGCCCCGGCTGCGCGCTCACGGGCTCCCGGTCGCCGCCGGAAGGGAGATCCGCACCGTGGTCCCTTCTCCCGGCCCGCTCCGGATCTCGATGTTCCCCCGGTGAAGACTCACGATCTGGCGCGCGGAGTAGAGGCCGAGGCCGACGCCGTCTCTCTTCGTCGTCTGGAAAGGGCGGAAGAGGCGGTTCCGGAGGAAGTCCTCGGTCATTCCCGGTCCGTCGTCCTGGATCTCGAGAACGGCCCTCAGGCGCCGTCCGCGCCCTTCGGCGCCCGTCCGGATCGAGATCCGCGCGGTGGCCGCTTCGAGCGCGTTCTCGAGAAGGCTCGCCAGGCCCTCCCGGAGGAGGGCCGGGTCGCCCCAGATTCTCGGCGGCTCGCCGAACGTCGCGCCGACGTTCACCGCGCCGCTTTGCACGCCGGAGGTCCGGAGGAGCTCGCCGAGGAGTTCGTTCACGTCGAGCGGGACCTTGATCAGGACGCCGCCGCGCCGCCCGGCCCACTGCGTTGCCATGGCGTCGAGCCGTTCGACGGTGCTCCGGAGGAGCTCGGCGACGCTCCGCTTGAACTCGGGGTCGCCGTAGTGCTCGTCGAGGTTCGAGAGGAGGAGCTGCAGGCGCTGCCCCATGTTCTTCATGTCGTGGAGGAGGACCGAGTCCGCCGTCGCACGGAGGGGAGGACGCCGCCGCGGGGGCATCGGGCCGCTCCTCAGGGCGAGGCCGCAGCGCCGGCGAACAGGAGCTGCACGGCCATTCCGGGGCGCAGGAGCTTTCCGGGATCCCGCTTGACGCGGACCACGACCTGGACCGAGCCGCTTCCGGGATCGAGCACCGGACTGACGAACGAGACCCGTCCGGTGGATCGCGCCTCCGGCAGCTCCTTCGAGACGACCGTGACCTCCTGCCCGACCTTGACCTTCTGAAGAGACGCGCCCGGCAGGTAAGCCCGGGCCAGGAGCGGCTCGAGGGCGACGACCTTGAAGAGGGGCTTGTTCTCTTCGAGGAGGACCTTCTCGCCGATCTTCGCGAACCGGTCCGACACGATGCCGTCGAACGGCGCCCGGACGACGGACCGGTCGATGACCAGCTGGGCGCGCTCGAATTCCACCTGCGCCAGTTGGTACCGGCTGCGCTTCTGATCGAGCTCCGCCTGGCTGCAGAGGGTCTGGCGGAAGAGCTCCTCGTAACGCTTGTGGTCGCTCCGGCTGACGTTCAGCGTCTCCTCGGCCGCCCGAAGGTCGAGCTTGAACTCCCGCTGGTCGATCGTGGCCAGAGGCTGATTCTTCTGGACCACGTCGCCCCGGTCCACCTTGAGGTCGTCGATGACGCCCGACACGCGGGTCGTGACGTTCACTTCCTGATCGACGACGAGGGTGCCCGCCGCCGCGAGCGGGACGTCGGCCGGAAGGGGACGCGCGGCCGCGCCGCCCGCGGCGACGAGGGCGGCGGAGAGGACCGCGACGGACACCGAAAGGCGTGCGCTCGTATCGAACCTCCGGAACGGCTCTTTGCCGGGATCATACCGAAGCGAGCCCGGTCAGATCTTCCAGTACCACCCCTTCTTCTCGAAGACGAGAAGGACGCCGTACCAGAACAGGACCGTCGCGAGGGCGAAGGCGTGCGACCGCAGCGTGGGGTCAGAGACGGCGGAGAAGCCCTCGTAGAGAAGCCGGTGGAGGGTCGTCGCCTTGCCGTCCGCTGCGGTCCACTTCACGAGGCCGAAGATCTTCGCGAGGAGGCCGGAGCCGACGAAGGCGACGAGAGGATTCCGCCCGAACGTGAAGAAGAACCCGTTCGGGCCGAACCAGGACTTGACGTCGACGGCGACGACCGAGAGCGCCAGCCCCGCGCACGCGCAGCCCGACGTGAAGAGAACGTACGAGCCGGTCCAGAGATTCTTGTTGATCGGAAGCCGGAGGTTCCAGACGAGCCCGGCGGCGATCCCGGCCGCGCCCCAGAGAAGAAGCCGCCCGGCGGCCGGTCGCAGGTCGGGTCCCGCCCCGCCCTCCCGCTTCCGCGTCAGGACGAAGCCGGCCAGCGTCCCGGTCAGCATCGTGGCGACCGACGTCAGCGTCGAGACGATCCCCTCGGGATCCCACTCCTTCTTCCAGAGGTGGCCCCGGAGGAGGGCGAGATCGACCGCCTTCTGGATGTTCCCCTCCGGCGTCAGGTCGAATCCGAGACCCGTCAGGAGGAACGTGTGGAGCGCCAGGAGAAGGCCCGTCGCCACCCAGAGCCCCGGGATCCGACGCCTCCAGACCGCGAGGATCAGGAGGGTTCCGAGAACGTAGACGACGCCGATCCGCGGCAGGACGCCGGGGAGGCGCAGGCGGGCGAGGCGCTCGAGCGTGAAGGGGAACCAGGCCAGGGCCCACCCGACGAGGACGATCGTCATCCCGCGCGAGACGGCGTGGCGGGCGAGGGCGGCGCGGGTGGCGCCCCGCTCCATCCGCTTCGTCAGCGAGAAGACCCCCGCCGTCCCGACGATGAAGAGAAAGAACGGGAAGATCAGATCCGTGGGGGTCCAGCCGTGCCATGTCGCGTGGTCGAAGGGAGGGTAGAGGTGGCCCCAGTCGCCGGGGTTGTTGACGAAGATCATTCCGGCCACGGTCAGCCCGCGGAAGAAGTCGAGCGACGCGAAGCGGCCGGGGGCCGGGCCGGGGCCCTTTTCGGTGCCGATGGCGCGATGGTACCAACGCGGAGGAGAGGTCCCTCCCGCTCGGGCTTCCTCTTCGGGAGGCGGGCCTGCGCTAGGATGAGACCGATGCTCGACGGCCTCCGGCGTCTCGACGATGCGGGCACGGCCCGCCTTTTCCTCGACCGCCTGCGGGAAGGGCTCTACGTGTCGACCCCTTCGGGCGAGATCCTCGACGCGAACCACGCCCTCCTCGCGATCCTCGGAGCCCGGACGCTCGAGGAGCTCCGGGCGTCGAAGGCGGCGGACTGGCTCGTGGAGCCCGCGCAGCGCGAGCGGTGGAAGGCGGCTCTCGACTGTTCCGGTTCGGTGGTCGATTTCGAGCTGAAGATCCGCCGGCGCGACGGGGAGATCCGCGTCGTTCTCGACACGGCCTGGGCGCGGGTCGACCCCGAATCGGGCGACGTCTATTACCACGGGATCCTCGCCGACGTGACCGACCGGAAGGAGCTGGAGACGGCGCTCGACGAGCAGGCGCTTCGGGATCCGATCACCGGCTGCTACAACCGTCGCTATCTGGAGCAGGCGACGCGCGAGGGGGGGCCGCGGGGCTGCGTCGTCGTCGACGTCGACCGGTCGAGGGCGGGGAGCGCCATCCCGGACGACGGGTCCCCCGACCCGATCGCGAACCGGATCAGCCGCTTCCTGATGCGCCAGTCCCGGGCCGAGACGACGGTGGTGAGGATGCACTCGAACGAGTTCCTCCTTCTCCTGCGCGAGGCGGACGACAAGGCGATCGCGAACGTCATCGAGCGCCTCGTCTTCTCGGCTTCCCGCGAGCTTCTCCCGCCGTTCTCCGTCGGCGGCTCCGCCTGCGAGGGATCCGAGGCGCTGACCGAGGCGATCCGGCGGGCGCGGGAGAACCGGACGGAGGTGGAGACGGTCGCGGGCCCCGGCCGCAAGTCGTCCGGCATCTACCCGCTGCCGTGACGTGACCGGAGCGCCGAGCCCCGACGCCGCCGAAGCGCCGTCCGACGGCCCGCCGGAGGCGCCCGGCCTCCGGCCGGTCCTTGCGGTCCGCCTGAGCCTCTCTCTCGTTTCCTTCGCGCTCGCCGCCTACCAGATCGCCCTGACGCGGGTCTCGTCCGTCCTCGTCTACACGCAGACGACGTTCCTCGTCCTGTCCGTCTCCATCGCCGCCATCGGGATCGGTGCCGCCGCGGTCCACTGGCGGCGGGCGCGCCGGGGACGGGCGGTCACGACCGGCCAGATCCGGCGATTCGCCCTTCTCGCCGGCCTTTCGGCCGCCGTCGCCTGGGTGCTCGTGGTCCGGGTGAAGCTCGCCTTCGAAGCCGGCGTCTTCGCCCTCCCCTTCCTCTTCGCCGGAGCGTGCCTGGCGACAGCCTACGTCTGGATCGGCGCACGCGCCTCGCTGACCTACGCTTTCGAGCTGGCCGGGGGAGCGGCCGGCGTGGCCGCGGCGCTGGTGCTGCTTCCCGGGATCGGCGACGTGAACACCGGGCTCGTCGCGGCGGGCCTCGCCGGCCTCGCGGCGCTTCCGCTCTCGCCCCCCACGACCCGCGCCGTGCCCGGCCTCGTGGCGGCCGCTCCGGCGGCCCTCTTGCTCGTGAATCTCGCCGTTCCCGGCGGCGTTCTCGTCGTCGACCCCTACACCGTCGTGACCGTCGAGCCGCACCTCGTCTTCCAGACGGGACCGCACCACGGCCGCGTCACGGCCACGGCGTACGACGACTTCGTCCGCACCGACCTGGTCGAGACGGACGAGCCGTGGGTGAGGTACCTCTTCACCGACCGGATGTACACCGCCCGCGTGGTCCACTGGGACGGACGCTCGCCCCGCTTCGACCATCCGGACCCGGAGTGGCTCGCGAGCCTGAAGGCGCTCCCTTTCCGGAACGGCCGGCCGCGGAAGGTGCTGATCCTCGGATCGGGCGGCGGCTTCGACGTGGCGCTGGCCCTGCAGGGGGGCGCGACGGACGTGACGGCCGTCGAAATCAACAGCGCGACGATCCGCTTCACGCGCGGCCTCGGGGACTTCTCCGGCCGCATCTACGACCGGAGCGACGTGCGGGTGGTTCGGGCGGACGTCCGGCGCTTCCTCCGGGAGTCCTCCGAGCGGTACGACCTGATCCAGCTGTCGCTCCTGCAGAACGAGCCGTCAGAGGGGCGGACCAACGTCGCCCGCCAGAACTGGGTCTTCACCGTCGAGGCGATGGAGACGTACCTGGCGCACCTCGCGCCGGGCGGGGAGGTCGCCGTCGTCCAGAACACCGGCGAGCTGGCCGACAAGACCGTCGCGACGGCGCTCGAGACCTTCCGGCGCCTCGGTCTCGGGACGCCCGACGCGATGAACCGGCTCGTGATCCTGACGATGGACGACTCGGCCGAGAATCCCTTCTCCGACCTCGTCCTCATCTGCCGCGAGCCCGTCCCGCCCGGACGCGTCACCGGGCTTCTCGCCGGCGCCGCGAAGGAAATCCGGGTGCGCTTCGCTCCCGGAGGACCGGCGGAGGAGCCCTACCGGAGCCTCGCGAGCGGGCAGACCCCGCTCGCCTCGTGG
>Ga0335084_10002986_pt1 | contig 16465 bp, 14 predicted proteins | sample Lox_Sample_44_FD_206721 | JGI IMG/M metagenome (GOLD analysis project Ga0335084, IMG submission 206721) | Soil microbial communities from Loxahatchee National Wildlife Refuge, Florida, United States - Lox_Sample_4.4 | ecosystem: Environmental > Terrestrial > Soil > Wetlands | place: USA... | reverse complement strand
ACGATGAGCAGAAACACGATCCCGATGAGCGTGTTGAATCGCTCGCGGTCGATGAAGTCGATGGCAAAGGTCTGCATCAGGACATAGACGATGGCACCAACGAACGGCCCGATGGGGTGCCTGAGCCCGCCCATTACACCGATGATCAAGATACCGATGATGGAATGAATGCCGATCGATCCTGGCGAAACACGCCCGTTGTACCAAGCCGACAGAACGCCGCCGAGCGCGGCGATGAACCCCGCTATGGCGTAAGCAGCGACACGGTGCAGGTTCACGTTGAAGCCCAGGGCACGCATGCGTCTTGGGTTGTCGCGGATCGCCTGCATCGACAACCCGAACGTGGAGCGCGAGAGATACAGCACCGCCAAATAGCACAGCAGCGCCACAGCCAAGCAAAGATAGTAGAAGGGAAGCGGGTCGCGCCAGTTCACGTCGAACAACACCGGAGGCTCCAAGCCCTTGAACCCGTCGAACCCGTTGAACACGGTGTAGTTCTGCTGCGCCAGATAGAACACCGCCATGCCGATCGCCAGCGTGATCATGATCGTGTAGATGCCTTCGGTGCGAACCGACAGGGCACCAACGAAGGTGGCGAACAGCGTGGCGATGGCGAGCGCGAGCGGCACCACGACCCACCATGGCCAGCCCAGGCTGAGCGGAATCGCGCTGACGCCCAGGATGGCCATCATGTAAGCGGCCAGGCCGGCCACCGTCATTTGCGCCAGCGAGACCATGCCACCATACCCGGCTAGGAACATCAGCGAGAGGGCGATCACCCCTAGCAGCAGCGACTGCGCACCGATCTGTAGAGTCCAAAAATCGGTTGCCAGCAGCGGGTAAATCAGCAACAGCAAGGCGATGATGACGTGCTGGGGGCGCACTGGGTAGCGCTTGTGCGATGCCCGCCCTCTGGGCGGAGCCTCCAGTGCCGTGCTCGTCGGTGCGACCGCGCTCACCTTGTGTGCTCCTGCGCTGAGCACTTCATGCCGACCGCCCCAGGATCCCTTGCGGTCGAATGGCTAGGACCAGCACCATGATCAGAAAGGTGTAGGCGATGCCGTACGTCGGCGTGTACGCGAGCCCAAACTGCTCCGCGAGCCCGACCAGAACCGCGCCGATCGCGGCTCCAGGCACGCTGCCCATTCCGCCCACGATCACGACCACCAGCGAAGCGAGCAGATAGCGATTGTCCTCGCCCGGCGCGATGGACAATGCCGTGCCGCCGACGACGCCGGCGAAGCCCGCCAATCCCGCGCCGATGGCGAAGGTAATGGCGAAGACCCGCTGCACATTCACCCCGGTCGCCGACAGAATCGCGCGGTCATCGACGCCCGCTCGTATCATCATCCCGACCCGGGTCTTGGTGAGGAAAAACCAGAGCAGCAGCCCGATGACGATCGCCGTGGCCAGCAACACCAACCGGTACGTCGGGTAGGCATTGACCAGAGGCATCGGCGTCGCGCCGAACAGCCACTCCGGCGGATCGAACTGATAAGCGAGCCCGCCCCAGTGCGCGAGCATCAGATCCGCCGCGATGATGGAAATTGCGATGGTCACCAGCGTCTGCCGCAGGTCCTGACCTTCCATGTGGCGAAACAGAAGCACCTGCAGCAACAGGCCCACCACAGCTATCGACGCGAACCCCGCCGCCACCCCGATAAACCAGGATCCGCTGGCCTGTCCCACTTCGTACCCCACGTAGCCTCCGAGCAGATACAACGATCCGTGGGCCAGGTTGACCTGGCGCATGAGGCCGAACACCAGCGTGAACCCGCTGGCCACCATGAAGTACAGGGCGCCGAGCGTGAGGCCGTTGAGGAATGTCAGAATGAAGAGTCGCATTGGTGGGTCCAAGGGCATCTGAACCGCGAGGCGGTCCAGACTCGGATCTGATTCTTCTGCGTATCTCCCTGTGCCGGCTTTCCCCCTCAGCCCGTCATGCGCATGCGCCCGGGCTGGGCGTCCGGCCACTTGTGGAACTCACCGTCCTTCATAATCGCGAGCAGCCGGCTCTTCTCTTGCAGGATCTTGATGTTGGCCAGTGGATCGCCGTCTACGAGCAGCACGTCCGCGAGATAGCCTTCCTTCACCTGGCCCAACTCATTCGGCTTACCCATGATCTCGCCGCCCAGTTTGGTGCAGGCGAGCAGCGCCTCCATCGGGGTAAACCCCAGCAGGCTGACGAAGTACTCCAAATCCTTCGCGTTGGTTCCATGCGGGATCCACGCGAAGCCGTAGTCGCCGCCCGGCAGCACGCGGATGCCTCGCTTGTGCATCTTCTTCATGGTTTCGCAGGCCGCCGCCAGTTCGCGCTCATACTGGATGGCCATGGGCGAACCGGGGTTGATCCCCCACTGCGCCGCATCGCGCGCGGTATGGATCAGCCATGCCAGCCCCGGTGCCACGAAGTGCCTGTCCTTGTGCTTGTCCAACAGATCCAGCGCTTCCTCGTCCGCAAAGCTCGCGTGATAGACGATCTCGATGCCGTGCTTCACACACAGCTTCACGGACTCCGCGCTGCGTGCGTGCGCGCACACGCGTTTGCCGCGCCTCTTCGCCTCGCGCACCGCAGCCACGATCTCATCTTCGTCCATCGGTGTTTCTTCCGCACCCAGGCCCGCGATCTCTTCGCCCGACAGGTTGAGCTTGATCAAATCGACGCCGTACTTGATGAACCGGCGAACCGCACGGCGCATTTCTTCGGGGCCGCTCACGATACAGGCGAAAGACAGCCCTTCGTGCTCGACGTGCGGCGGCGCGGTGTCGCCGAGGCCGCCCACCGTCCCGATCTCCTGGCTGTTCGCCAGGTAACGCGGCCCGGGAATCTGGCCGCTGTTGATGGCGTTGCGGATCACGACGTCCAGGCGCGGCTTGGCGGCGGCGGCGCCCACGCATGAGGTGAACCCCGAGTCGAGGTAGGTCTTCGCTGTGACTGCGGCGAACAGCGTGTGCTCCTCGGGCGGCATACGAAAAATCGCGTCCAGGCTGGGCTGGTCGTTCCAGCTGAAATGCGTATGCGCCTCGGTCATCCCGGGCATCAGCGTGGCGCCCGCGCCGTCGATCACCGTCGCGCCGCTCATCGGCAGATTGCGGCTACCGCGCGCTACGCGTCGGATGCGGTTTCCTTGGATGAGCACCTCTCCGCTGAACGGATACTCGCCGCTGCCGTCGAACACGCGCACGTTGGTGAACAGCACATTGGCCATCTTTTGCTCCTCGCGAAGACGGCGCTTTCGCCCGGTCGGGCTCAGCGCCTTCCGAAGTAGAAGTCCTTCAGTTGCGCCGTCACTTCAACGGTGCGTTCAATCGTGCTCCAGTGCCCGCAGCGGTTCAGCACGACCACTCTGGCCCCCATCATCTGCTGCGCCATCGCACGCACGTTCGAAGGCGGGGCAATGGCGTCTTCGTCGCCCGCGATCAACAGCGTTCGGCAACGAATTTGCGCCACATCCGCGGCGTCGGCTCCGGCCAGCGCTTCGCAGTTGCTGGCATAGCCTGCCGGATCCTGGCGCATGAGCAGCTCGCGGATGAAACCGACCGCAACCGGGTTGTTGTTCTTGGTGTCACCTGAAGTGGCGCCTTTCACCACCGCGTCAGCGATCTCGGCCATGCCTTCGGCCCGCGCCTTGGCCGCGCGCTCGCGCATGGCCTGCCGCGCTGCATCGGCTGGCGCCAGCAGCGGCCCGAGCAGGAGCAGGCTCTTCACCATTGCAGGCTGCTGCACTGCCAGGTGCTGGCACACGATGCTACCCATAGAATGACCGACGAGATGCGCCTGCTCGACACCCATGACAGCCAGGGCGCGCAGCACGGTCTCGATCAGGGTCGAGACGGTCAACGTCGGTGCTGGCGCGGAGCGGCCGGAGCCGGGGAGATCGGGGCGAATGACGCGGAAGCGAGGCGCGAGCAGAGTCATCTGCGGCGTGTAGACGTTGGACGTGCCGCCCAAGCCGTGCAGCATGACCAGCGCCTCCCCCGCGCCTTCCACTTCCACGGCCATACGCTCGATGATCTGCGTGCTCAAAGCGCCTTCTCCCCCCATCGGGCTCGGCGTCTTGCTGCACGCCAGCGCCGTTGCGCCGCATCACCGGCGCCACGCGTCGCGCGCGTCCTTTGCGCAGGCGCCGCGAATGCGCGCATTTGCAACAGACTCTAATGAGACACCCGTCTCACGTCAAGCAAGGGCTTGACCTCGCGCTTTGCAACAAACGTCCGCGCGCTGTGAAGGCAGCCGGACAGCACCGCGCCGGCATCCGGTTGTTCTCACCTGAAATGCCACCGTGCCGTCTACTGGTCCATGAATCGAACTGCCTCGGGCAGCGCCGCCCGCTCGGTACGATACGAGTGGATGGGATGGCCAGCGTCGGCGTAGCCGAATGACAAGCCGCAAACGACCTTGCGATCGTCGGCCAATCCCAGGAACTGGCGGACGAACTGCGGATACGATGCGAGCGCGGCCTGAGCGATCGAATCCACGCCGAGGCTGCGCGCCGCGAGCATGAAGGTCTGCACGTACAACCCACAGTCCAGCATTCCGTAGGCACCCAGCGCCTCCGGGGTGGTCACGATGGCTACGTGCGGCGCCCCAAAGAAGCGAAAGTTCTCCAGCGATTGCTCGGCCGCCGCGGCTTTGTCCTCTCGACCGATGCCCAAAGACTGGTAGAGCTGCACGCCACAGACTTTTCGGCGCTCGCGGTACGCCCCAAGATACGCGACCGGGAATGCGAAATCGGGAGTGGGCGCGACCCCAGAGCGAGCGTGGTCATACAGTGCCTGGCGGAAGCGCTCAGTCGCCCCTCGGAGCGTGATGACCAGCTGCCAGGGCTGGCTGTTGCACCATGACGGCGTGTGCTGCGCCAACGTCAGGATGCGCTGCAAGGTCTCATCGGGCACCGGCTCCGGCCGGAACATCCTGGCGCTGTAACGGGAATTGACGATCTGTTCGAAGTCCATGGCATGCCCAGTTCAAGTCAATCACCCATTCACTGCACCCTTCACTCATTCTCCCTTCAGGCCCTCACTGGGTTTTGGCCGCAAGCGTTCGTCCACCTCGACCTGTAACCCCTGTGTCAGCCGGTTACCTGCGTTCGCCAGCGCGACGATTTCCACCAGCTCCGCCAGCGTCTGGTCATCCATCCCCTTCTTGCGCGCGGCCGCGATGTGGGAGCTGATGCAGTACTCGCAGTTGTTCGTGATGCTCACCGCAAGGTAGATGAACTCCTTGGCCAACGGATCGATGCGCGAGTCCTTGACCATCACTTCTTTCATCTGGTCCCAGAAGCGCTTGAGCAGCGGCGGATGCACGGCCAGCGCCCGCCAGATGTTGTTCACATAGTCGGTATTGCGAGTTGTGCGGATATCGTCGAAGACGGACTTGACCTCGGTGGACGCGTCCTTGTCCTGGACCAGCCTGACCTGCGCCATGGTTTGCCCCTCCTTGTGGAGCCATCTTAGCAGGGCGGCCGCCCCTCACCCGCGCGGGCCATGGTTCCGAGGGCTGGGGATTGGACACAAAGGCGGTCAGGGGTCATAATTCGCCGCCTTGTCAGACCCCTGGCCCCAATGAAGGTCCTGTTCGACCTGTTTCCGGTCATCCTGTTCTTCCTCGCCTACACGGGTGCGAAGCAAGCGCCCGAGAGCGCTGCTGCCGTGGTCTCGAGCCTGCTCAGCGGGCTGGGTGCGGCCGGTGCGGTGGCTGCAGATCAGGCGCCGATCCTGCTCGCAACCGCTGTAGCCATCGTTGCGACCTTCGGGCAGGTGGGCTGGGTGCTGCTGCGCGGGCGCAGGGTCGACAATATGCTCTGGATCAGCCTGGCTATCATCGTTGTCATGGGCGGTGCGACGCTGCTGCTGCGCGATCCCACCTTCATCAAGTGGAAACCCACGGTGCTGTATTGGTCTTTCGCTGCCGTCCTCTTGGGCTCGGATCTCGTCCTGAAAAAGAACGTGATACGCACCATGATGCAGGAGCAGCTGTCGCTTCCGGATCCGGTCTGGAAGCGGCTGAACCTGAGCTGGGTGGTCTTTTTCGCGGTCATGGGTGCGGCCAACCTGTACGTCGCCTACAACTATTCCGAGAGCGCCTGGGTCAACTTCAAGTTGTTTGGGGGTATCGGCTTGATGGTTGCGTTTGTCATCCTGCAAGGGCTGATGCTGTCCCGCTTCATCGAGAGCGAGCAGAGGAAGTAGCCGGTGCCCCACACAACCTCCAGCCTCGTCTGCCCGGCGTGAGCGCGATGCAAATCGGGGTCGACACCGTGGTGACATCGATCGAGCGGCGCTTGGCGGGGCTCGAGCCCGAGCTGCTCGAGGTCTACGACGAGAGCGGCGAACATGTCGGCCATGCCGGCGCCCAGGCGGGCGGCGGGCACTATCAGGTGTTGATCGTTTCGCGGCGTTTCGAGGGTCAGCCCCGCCTCAACCGCCACAGGATGGTGTACGAAGCGCTCAGCGCAATGCTGCAGACGCAGATTCACGCGCTGGCGATCACGGCTCTTACGCCGGAGGAGCTGCAGGAGGTGTTTCCTCGTCGATTTGACGGTCCCTAGCCAAGCGAACCCTTGGTCGCGACACGCGTCCAAGGCCATGTCGTAGCGGTAACCTCACCCATAAGGAAGCTCATATGCGATGCATCAAAGCCGCGACAGCCGTCGCGTTGACCCTGGTAAGCGCACTGGTCGTTCTCTCCACCCAGGCCGAGGACAAAACCAACGTGGCCGTCGTGAATGGCGTCCCGATTCCCCAGTCGCGCGTCGACTACGTCGTCAAGGCGCAGATCCAGCGCAGCCAGGGTCAGCAGAAGGACACGCCCGAATTTCGCCAGCAGGTGAAGGATGTGTTGATCACCCGCGAAGTCATCGCTCAGGACGCGATCAAGAGGGGCCTGGACAAGAGCCCCGAGGTGCAGACCCAGCTCGACATGGCCAAGCAGGATTTCGTCATTCAGGCTTACTTCGAGGACTTCATCAAGAACACCGTACCCACCGAAGAGCAGATGCGGGCCGAGTACGACAAGATCAAAGCCGCGCAGACCGACGACGGCAAGAAGATGGAGTACAGGGTGCGCCACATTTTGGTCAAGGTCGACCCGGCCAGCGCGAACGACCCCAAGAAGATGAAGGCGGCAGAGCAGAAGGCCAAAGCGATCGTAGCCGAGCTCAACAAGGCTTACGGCAAGAACTTCGCGCAGCTGGCGAAGACGAAGTCCGACGACGAAGGCTCGAAGGGCCAAGGCGGGGAGCTGGACTGGACCGACGGCAGCAACCTGGTGAAGGAATTTACCGACGCCATGGTCAAGCTGGAAAAGGGCAGCTACACCAAGGTGCCGGTCAAGAGCCGCTTCGGTTATCACATCATCCTGCTGGAGGATGTGCGCCCGGTCCAGTTCCCTCCCTACGAACAGGTGAAGGAACGCGTGCAGCAGGAGCTGATCAAGCAGGCGCGCGACAAGAAGATCGAAGAGCTGCGGGCCGCGGCAACGATCGAGTAGCGGTCACTGACGGCCTTTAACCGACCCACTTCCGCGCATTGCGGAACATCCTCATCCAAGGGCCGTCCTCGCCCCAATCGTCGGGATGCCAGGAATTCTGCACGGTCCGGAAGACGCGTTCGGGGTGAGGCATCAGGATGGTGAAGCGGCCGTCGGGGGTCGTGAGTCCGGTGATGCCCTGTGGGGCACCGTTCGGGTTGAGCGGGTACAGTTCGGTCGGCTCGCCGCGATTGTCGACGAAGCGCAGGCAGATCGAAGACCGTGCGGCCTCGATCTGCGCCCTGTTCTTGAACTCCGCATAACCCTCCCCGTGGGCGACCGCCACAGGCATGCGGCTGCCCACCATGCCCTGAAAGAACAGCGAGGCACTCTTCTCTACCCGCACCAGCACTAAACGCGCTTCGAACTGCTCGGAGCGGTTGCGGACGAAATGCGGCCAACTCGCGGCGCCGGGGATCAGTGTGCGCAGGTTGCTCATCATCTGGCAGCCGTTGCACACGCCCAGGGCAAAGGAATCGGGCCGGTGGAAGAAATCCTCGAACTCGTCGCGGGCGCGCGGGTTGAACAGGATCGACTTTGCCCAGCCCTCTCCGGCGCCCAGCACATCACCGTAGGAAAAGCCGCCGGGCGCCACGAAACCCTTGAACTCGCCGAGCGAGATGCGGCCGGCGAGGATGTCGCTCATGTGCACGTCCAGCGCGTCGAACCCCGCGCGATGGAAAGCGGCCGCCATCTCGATCTGTCCGTTGACGCCCTGCTCCCGGATGATGGCAACCCTCGGACGGACGCCTCCTGCGATGTACGGTGCGGCGATGTCGTGCCCAGGATCATAGGTAAGCTCGGCGTGCAACCCGGGATCGGCTGCATCGAGTATCCGGTCGAACTCTTCCTGAGCGCAGGCTGGGTTGTCACGCAGTCGCTGCAGGTGCCACGTCATTTCGGACCAGGCGCGCTGCAGCACGATCCCCGACTCCGAATAAACCTCCCGGCCTCGCACGTTGACGATGAGACGGGCGCCGCGGTTTAGCGTGCCGATCAAATGGCACTCTCGGGCTAATCCCGCAAGCTGAAGCACGCGCTGCACTTCAGGCAGATCATCGCTGCGCAGCTGCAGCACCGCGCCCAGCTCTTCGCTGAACAGCGCTGCCAGCGGAGCTTGGCCATTCAGCAGACCGCCGATCTCGACTGTGACGCCGACATGACCGGCGAACATCATCTCGCACAGCGCAATGAACAGGCCGCCATCAGAGCGATCGTGATAAGCGAGCAGTCTGCCGGATTCGTTGAGCGCTTGCAGCGCTGCGAAACAGGTTTTCAGCTTCAGCGGCTCGTCGACATCGGGCGCTTCGTCGCCCAGCTGCCCGTAGCTCTGCGCGAGGACCGAACCGCCCAGCCGGTTGCGCCCCGCTCCCAGATCTACGAGCAGCAGCACGCTGTCGCTCCGCGTCGCCTGCAGCTGCGGTGTCAGCGTCTTGCGCGCGTCCAGACATGGCGCAAATGCAGAGACGATCAGCGACAGCGGCGAGGTCACCTCGCGAGTCTGCCCGGACTCCTCCCAAGTCACCTTCATCGACATCGAGTCCTTGCCGACTGGGATGCTGACGCCGAGTTGCGGGCACAGCTCCATGGCAACCGCTTGCACCGCATCGTAGAGTGCAGCGTCTTCCCCCGGGTGGCCGGCTGCGCACATCCAATTGGCCGACAGCTTCACGTCACCGATCGCGCCGATGCGCGCCGCGGCGATGTTCATGAGCGCCTCTCCCACCGCCATACGCGCCGAAGCTGCGGGATCGATCAGCGCCAGAGGCGTGCGCTCGCCCATCGCCATCGCCTCACCCCGGAAAGTGTCGAAGCCCATGAGCGTAACGGCTACATCAGCCACCGGCACTTGCCAGGGCCCGACGAACGGATCGCGACTGCACAGGCCGCCCACGGTACGGTCGCCGATGCTGATCAGGAATGTCTTGTTGGCCACCGCCGGGAAGCGCAGCACGCGTAATGCTGCGTCAGCCAGGCTAATGGCGGACAGATCGAACTCGCGCAGCGTTGGTGAACGATGCGCCACCTGCCGCGTCATCTGCGGCGGCTTGCCCAGCAACGTCGGCAGCTCCATGTCTACCGCTCGAGCGTTGAACAGCGGATCCTCGACGACGAGGTGATCGTCTGCGGTCGCGGTGCCGATCAGAGCGTACGGGCAACGTTCGCGCTCGCACAAGGCTTGGAAGTGTGCGAGCCGCTCCGGATGGATCGCGAGCACGTAACGCTCCTGGGCCTCGTTGCACCAGATCTGCATCGGCGTCATGCCAGGCTCCTCGCTCGGGATGGCGCGCAGGTCGAAGCGCCCGCCTGCCCTGCCGCCGTGCACCAGCTCGGGAAGCGCGTTCGAAAGGCCGCCAGCGCCCACATCATGTATCGAGAGGATCGGGTTGGCCTCTCGCAGTCCCCAGCAGCGGTCGATCACCTCTTGGGCGCGGCGCTGGATCTCCGCATTGCCACGCTGAACTGAGTCGAAGTCCAGGTCTTCGATGTTCTCGCCGGCGGCCATGCTGGACGCGGAGCCTCCGCCCAGGCCGATGAGCATGCCCGGCCCGCCCAGATGCACGAGCGCCGACCCCGCCTGCAGGGGCAGCTTCATCAGCTGCGCCGCGCTGACGTTTCCGACGCCGCCCGCGATCATGATCGGCTTGTGATAGCCGCGCCGCTCGCCGTCCGCGGCCTGCTCGAACGTGCGGAAGTAACCCAGCAGGTTCGGGCGCCCAAACTCGTTATTGAACGCAGCGGCCCCGATCGGACCTTCGATCATGATCTGCAGCGCGGAGGCGATGCGCCCGGGCTTTCCGTAGTCGTCGTGCTCCCAGGGTTGTTCGAACCCGGGGATGCGCAGATGCGAAGTCGTGAAGCCTGTGAGCCCGGCTTTGGGCTTGGCGCCCCGCCCGGTCGCGCCTTCGTCCCGGATCTCCCCGCCGGAGCCGGTGGCGGCGCCCGGGAACGGGGAGATGGCGGTCGGGTGGTTGTGCGTCTCCACCTTCATGAGGATGTGGGTGGACTCCGAGGACAAACCGTAGCGGCGGTCAGCGGCTGGGTAGAAGCGGTCGATCTGCGCTCCCTCCATCACGGCAGCGTTGTCGGAATAGGCGAGCAGCGTGCCCTGAGGGTGCGCCGCATGCGTGTGGCGAATCATGCTGAACAGCGACGCTTCCTTGGGCTCACCGTCGATCACCCAACGGGCATTGAAGATCTTGTGCCGGCAGTGTTCGGAGTTCGCCTGTGCGAACATCATCAGCTCGACGTCGGTCGGGTCACGCCGTATGCCGATGAAGTAATCGAGCAGATAGTCGATCTCGTCGTCCGAGAGCGCCAAGCCAAGCCGACTATTGGCGGCCTTCAACTCAGCGCGCCCACCAGCGAGGACACCAATAGTCTGAAGCGGCACCGGCTGCGCAATATGAAACAGCGCATCGGCGGCCTCAAGCGAATCGAGCACGGTCTCGGTCATGCGATCGTGGATCAGCGGCAGCAGTGCGTGCCGCGCGCGCGATGTCAGCTCCGAGGCGTTCACGCCTTGCAGCTGGTAGGCCGTACCGCGTTCGACACGCTCCACCGCCTCGAGCCCGCACTGGCGGGCGATGTCCGTGGCCTTGGAGGCCCAGGGCGAAATTGTGCCCAGCCTAGGCACCACAAGGAGGATGCCATCGTCGAGATGCGAGTTGCGCGCGAGCGGCGGCCGGCCCTGTCGAAGGACCGGTCCGTATGTGAGCAGCGCACGCACGGCTGCGGCGTGCTCTTCGGACAGAGGCCGGTTGAGCTTGACGAAGTGCCAGTACTGGGTAGCGATCCCCGTGAGGGAGGGGAGCAGTTTCTGCGCTTGCTGAAGGAGCTTGTGAAGGCGAAATTGGGAGAGAGCGCGGCGGCCGGGCAGCCTAAGGAAGCTCTGATCAGGTCTCACAGCGCGCGTTGCGTCAGGTGCGGACGACTGCAAGACGTCGCTCCGCAGCTAAGGTAGGTACCTTTGCAAGGAGCGCAACACAGCAGGCACCGCACCTGACACAACCCTATGTTTTATTCGTCTCTTTCGAGGGACCGGGCGCGCATGCGAGACTTGATCAGAGCTTCCTTCGGCGTCAGCGACATGGGAGCGCGTCAGAAACCACAAACGCGAATTATACCCGCGGCGCGTCGGGGTCGTTTCGAGCTACACTCAACGCATTCACCCATCTCCGCGCTGCGCACCGTGTCTGCATTCCAGGCCGTCCCGGCCCTACCCGTCTACCGGACCGACGAGGTCCGCCGGATCGAATCGCTGGCGCAGACGAGCGCAGGGTTGGCGAACCTGATGGAGCGTGCTGGGTTGGCCGCCGCCGAGCTCGCACGCGACCTGATCGCGAACAGCCGAAAACCGGTGGTGGTGCTCGCGGGGCCCGGCAACAACGGCGGTGACGCATTCGTCGTTGCGCGCCATCTGAAGCAGTGGTGGCATCGCGTACATCTGGTGTACACCGGCGAGCGCACGAAGCTGTCCGCGCATGCGGACGCAGCGTTCGACTCCTGGCGCGCAGCGGGGGGCGAGACCCTCGCGGAAATGCCGCGTGCCGCGCTTGGGGGTTGCGGACTGATCGTGGACGGGCTGTTCGGGATCGGCCTGGAGCGCTCGCTGTCAGGTCGCTACGCGGAGCTCGTCGCGGCCGTAAACGCCAGCGGCATCCCGGCGCTCGGGCTCGATATCCCAAGCGGCCTGCACGCGGACAGCGGCCGAGTGCTCGGATGTGCGGTGCACGCGCGGCACACGATCACGTTCATCGCGCTCAAGCCGGGCCTGCTGACTCTGGATGGACCTGATCACTGCGGCGAACTGCACGTGAGGGATCTGGGCCTCGATGTCATGGCCCTGCTCGCGCCACAGGGAATGACGATCGGCAGCGTTATTCTGCGCACAGTTCTTCCGCCGCGCTGTCGTAACAGCCACAAGGGCACCTTCGGGAGCGTGGGCATCTTGGGGGGCGCCACCGGGATGACCGGAGCGGCGCTGCTCGCCGCCCGGGCCGCGCTCATGCTGGGCACGGGTCGAGTATACGTTGGGTTCCTTGCGGTGGACGCCCCAGGCCTTGACCCATGGCAACCGGAGTTGATGCTGCGCCGGGCCCAGGACGTGCTCAGCATGGACGCGCCCAGTTGCCTGGTGCTGGGTCCTGGGCTGTCGCAATCGGCCGAGGCGAAACGCTGCGTCGAACGTGCTCTGGTGCTCAAGGTGCCCTTGGTGATCGATGCGGATGCGCTGAACCTGATCGGCACTCATGCCCGACTGCAGGACCTGTGCAACGCCCGCGGCGCGGCCACCGTGATGACACCCCACCCGGCCGAAGCGGCGCGGCTGTCCGGCAAGTCAACCGCTGAAATACAAGGCGATCGCGTCGCCGCAGCCGTGTGGCTGGCCAACCGCTACCGCGCCGTTATCGCTTTGAAGGGTGTGGGCACGGTCGTGGCGATCCCGGACGGACACTACGACATCAACACATCGGGCAATCCTGGGCTGGCCAGCGCCGGCATGGGTGACGTTCTGAGCGGGTTGCTGGCGGCGCTCATCGCTCAGGGAGTCGGGGCGCCCGAGGCTGCACGCGCCGCAGTCCACCTGCATGGCTTGGCTGCCGATCGGCGCTATCGAGAGCTGGGCGGGCCGATTGGAATCACCGCGTCGGAAGTGGGGGACGCGGCGCGTGACATCCTAAACGCCGCGATCTATGGTGAAGTTGCGGTGTCCGGCGGCGTAGCTGCGGCGCAACCGGAATGGAATGCTCTTGCGAGCAGTCGGCCCTGCGACTAGAACCCGACCGCTAGGCTGCGGGGAAAAGCTCTGCCAACGCGCGGCCGACGCGCTCGCGCTGTGATATCCCGGAGAGCAGAGCCGCATCATCCTTCAGATCCAAGATCTGCGTCACGCGGCCGCGATCGAAGACGACCAAGTTCTCGGCGAGTGCCTCGGCGTCGGCAGGATCGTGGGTGATGATGATCATCGGAACTTGGAAGCGCGACTGCACGTCGAGCAATTCGCGGCGCACGTGCTCCCGAAGCATCGGGTCCAGAGCCGCGAGCGGCTCATCGAGCAGCAGCAGATCGGGACGGCGGATGAGCGCGCGCGCCAGCGCGACCCGCTGCCGCTGGCCACCGGAAAGCTCTCGGGGCAGGTTGCGAGCTAGTCCTTCGAGCTCGAACGCGGCGAGGAATGCGCTGACGCGCTCTCGCGCCAGCGCATCCAGCCTGCCGTGAAACGCGTGCTGGAGTGCGAAGCCAATGTTCCGCTCCACGCTCAGATGCGGGAACAGCGCATACTCCTGGAATACGAACCCAACGTTACGTGCCTGCGGCGAAAGGTTTATGCCGGCCTCAGAATCGAACAGCACGCGCTCGCCGATCTCAATGCGGCCCGCATCGGGCCGCAACAGCCCAGCGATGCACTGCAGGGTCACGCTCTTCCCGGACCCCGATGGTCCGAAGACGACGACGCGCTCGTTCTCGGCACGGAACTCCGCTTGAAGATGGAACTCACGGCCTTCGGAGGCGAGCCGCTTGCAGATGTCGACGCGGATCTTCACGCTCAATACCGCGGCCGCAGCAGCCTGCCGGATCCCAATAGGATTGCCACGCACACGCTAGAGGCCACCAGCACCAGGAAGTTGGCCAGGTCGTCGCGTCCCGCCTCCACGGCGTCATAGACGGCGAGCGATAACGTCTGCGTCCTTCCGGGAATGTTGCCCGCCACCATTAGAGTGGCGCCGAACTCACCCATGCCACGCGCGAACGCGAGCATCGTGCCGGCGAAAATGCCGCGCCAGGCGAGCGGCAGCGTCACACGGAAGAACACGCCCGGCTCCGAGGCCCCCAGCGTACGCGCGGCCCCTTCCAGCTGGCGATCGACCCCCTCGAACGCCGCGCGCGCCGACTTGAACACCAGCGGAAAAGCGACCACCGCGGACGCGAGCACCGCGCCTTGCCAGGTGAAGATGAGACTGATCCCGAGTTTCTGGTAAAGCCACTCGCCGATCCAGCCGCGCCGCCCGACGAGCACGATCAGGTAGTAGCCCAGCACTGTGGGCGGCATGACCAGCGGCAGCGTGCACACCGCATCCAGGAACTCTCGTCCCCAGAACGCGTAGCGGGCAAGGCCGTACGCGAGTGCCACCCCCAGCACCATCGTGAGCAGCGTTGCGAGACCTGCGACCTTGAGGGTCAGCAGCAGTGGAACCAGCGCCTGTCCGATCATCGGGTCCTTTTTTTGGCAGGCGACGATGCGCTGCCCGCGCGGGTGCTGCCCGCGGCGGATCATCACGCTGCTGCGGGCCCTGGATTTGGGCCTATATCCGAAGGGATACGGCGCAGACTTTACGAAACCCGGGGTGTGAGGTCAAGAGCGCACGTACGGGCGCCACACAGCCGCGCGCTACGACGCTTCCAATTTGAAGACGACCGGAACGGTCACGATCCACTCCCTGCCGCGCAGCACCTCTGGCATATCGGGAAGCGGTACCGACTCGTTCACTATCCTGATCGCCGCTGCGTCGAGCACTGGGAACCCGCTGCTGTGCCCTACGAGTACGTCGCGCAGTTTGCCGTCTGAGCCGATCTGCAGCTTGAGTTCGGTCGTGCCCTGCCAGTTGCGTAGACGTGCGAGGCGGGGATAGTCCTTTCGCTTGCCTATGACTTGCGCGAGCATTTCGCCATAGGCCTTCAGCGCTGCAACATCCAGAGATGCTCGCGGCTCGCTTATGGACGGCGCTGGCGTGTCCAGCTTCGCTGTGAGCGGTTCGGCGGGTGCGGGCTGCGGCGCAGGACGTGCTTGCGGCAGCGGGGGCGCTGGCGACGCCTCGGGGCGCGCCTCAGGAGGCTGCGGTACCGGCTCGGCGATCGGTTCGCGCCGTATCTCAGCGGGCGCGGTGAGCACAGGTTCCGTGCGGATGGGTTCCGGCAGCGGTCGAGGCTCCGGGCGGCCCAGTGGCGCGGGCCTCCTCAGCACAGGTGCGGGCTCGGACCGCGGCTCGGGTTGGGCTACAGCGACCGGGCTCTCGGTTTGCGGCAGCGCCATCAATTCAACAACCAGCGGTGCCGGTTGCTCAAGCCTGGGGACACGCAGACCTGGCAAAAAAGCTATCGCCGCTGCATGCACCAGCAGCGAGAGCGCGAACGCGGCTTTGACCGGGCGCTGACGGTACCAGTCACGGGAAACCTCCAGGGAAAAGGCACGGTTAGCGATATCCACGGCATGGAGTCAAGATCTAAAGCACCTGCGTCTCGGGCAACCCCTCCAACGCAGGATTTACACTGCAGCGCCTGCGTATCCGGCAAGTCAAGTGGCGCGGCGGCGGGCGCCGAGCAGTGTCTGTATTCTACTCGATATAACGCCAGCGTCCCTCCCGCGCCCGGCGGATCAGCGCGTAGCCATCAGCCGCGTGAACGCCGCTAAGTCCTTGCGCACGCTGGCCGCCGCCTTGGCATCCATTGCCAGATAGCGCGCCAGCACATCCTGGCCCAGGTCGGTGACGCGCGCCCCGCCTCCGCGCTGACCGCCGGTCAACGTTTCGACCACTGGGGATTTGAAGCACTGATTCATCGTATCGACCAGCAGCCAGGCGCGGCGATACGACATGCCCAGGCTGCGTGCAGCAGCTGAGATGGAGCCCGTGTGTTCGATCGCTCGCAGTAGCTCGGCCTTGCCCGGCCCCATGGCAATGGCTTTGCGGAACATGATGCGGATCTGCGGCTTGGGCGATCCGCCTTTGGGTACCGCCTTGCGTGCTTTCCCCGCTGCCATTCCCTGCCCTTTCGTGTCCGGCTTGCCTATCGAGTCCAGCGCCGCGCCGCCGCGTCGTCGCTCGAGCGGGCTTCCACCCAGCGGCTACCCTGCGGTGTCCGCTCCTTCTTCCAGAACGGGGCCTGCGTCTTGAGGTAGTCCATCACGAACTCGCAGGCCGCAAAAGCCTCGCC
>Ga0335084_10002985_pt1 | contig 16465 bp, 11 predicted proteins | sample Lox_Sample_44_FD_206721 | JGI IMG/M metagenome (GOLD analysis project Ga0335084, IMG submission 206721) | Soil microbial communities from Loxahatchee National Wildlife Refuge, Florida, United States - Lox_Sample_4.4 | ecosystem: Environmental > Terrestrial > Soil > Wetlands | place: USA... | reverse complement strand
CACGCCCTTGTTCGCGGCCAGCTTGCGGACGAACTTCGCCGCCTCGTTGTAGAGGGCGAGCGTCTGCTCGAGGTTGATGATGTGGATCTTGTTGCGGTGGCCGAAGATGAACGGGGCCATCTTCGGGTTCCAGTAGCGCGTCTGGTGGCCGAAATGGACGCCGGCCTCCAGCATCTGGCGCATCGTCGTGGTCATGGCTCTCGCTTTCGTCTAGGGTTGATCACTGACGCACTGCCCGCACTTAACCTCCTAGCCCTGAGGCATCCGAGGCACCCTGACCGGACAGGCGCGAAATTTCGCGGATCTAATCCGGGTTCAAGCCCGGGTCACATCCGCGAGTCTGCCTACCGCGAAGGCCGCTGCCGAGGCAGCGCTCGCCGCTTGAGGCAAACTAGCCGAAGAGTGTATCACGTGCGACGGTGGTGGCTCAATATTTTCCTTGTCAAACAGCGGATTAAGCCTTCGATGGCGGGCTCGCGGCGGGGCCGGTCCGGTTTGCCGTGCCCCATGCGTTCCACTATCCTCACGGCTTTTTTGAGCGCGACATGGCGGTTCACCTGAAGGGCGTGGAAGAGATCGAGCGGATGCGGATCGCGGGGCGCCTCGCGGCCGAGGTCCTCGACTTCATCGCGCCGCACGTGAAGGCCGGGATCACGACCGCCGAGCTCGACCGGCTGTGCCATGAGTACATGCGCGAGGTCCAGCATACCGTGCCGGCGCCGCTGAATTATGCGCCGCCCGGCTATCCGCCCTTCCCGAAGGCGATCTGCACGTCGGTCAACCACCAGGTCTGCCATGGCGTGCCGGGCGACCGGGTGCTCAAGCACGGCGACATCCTCAACATCGACGTGACCGTCATCAAGGATGGGTTCCACGGCGACACGAGCCGGATGTTCTACGTCGGCGAGCCTTCGATCCAGGCGCGCCGGCTATGCGAGGTCACCTACGAGGCGATGTGGCTCGGGATCCTCGCGGTGCGCCCGGGCGCGTTCCTCGGGGACATCGGCGCCGCGATCCAGCGCCACGCCGAGAGCCGGGGCTACAGCATTGTCCGCGAGTTCTGCGGCCACGGCATCGGGCGGAGGTTCCACGAGGAGCCGCAGGTCCTGCATTACGGCCGTCCGGGCACCGGCCTGCGGCTGCAGCCGGGGATGATCTTCACCGTCGAGCCGATGATCAACGCCGGCAAGCCGGCGATCCGCGAGCTCGCCGACGGCTGGACGATCGTGACCAAGGACCACAGCCTCTCGGCGCAGTGGGAGCACACCGTGCTCGTCACCGAGTCCGGTTACGAGGTGCTGACCGTCTCGTCCGGCGCGCCCCCGATGCCGCAGTCGCTCGAGGCGGCCTAGGAGGCTCGCAGATGGCCTCAGTCCCGGCGAGGCGCCTCGAGGCGCCGGACTACGCGTCTGGACCGCGGCAGCGCCTTGCGCGCGAACGCGCCGCGCTCCGCAGCGAGTACGAGTCGGACGCCGACGCACCGCGCTTCCTGAGGCGTCATCGCCAGCTCGTCGACGCGAGCCTGCGGGAGCTGTGGCGCGAGTCCCGCCTGCCGCGTCAGCTCGCGCTCGTCGCGGTCGGGGGGTTCGGCCGCGGCGAGCTCTATCCGCACTCGGACGTCGACGTCCTGTGCCTGCTGCCGCACGCCCTCGATCCGGCCGGCGTCGCCCAGGTCGAGCAGTTCATCGGCCGGCTCTGGGACGTCGGGCTCGAGCTCGGCCACAGCGTGCGGACGGTCGAGGAGTGCCGCGACGAGGCCGCGAAGGACGTCACCGTCCAGACCTCGCTCCTCGAGGCGCGGCTGATCGCGGGGAGCCGCACGCTCTTCGCCCAACTCTACGACCGCCTCCACGGCGGGTTCGACCCGCAGGCGTTCTTCAAGGCGAAGCGGCTCGAGCAGGAGCAGCGCCACGCGAAGTTCCAGGACAGCCCGTACAGCCTGGAGCCGAACCTGAAGGAAGCCCCGGGCGGCCTGCGCGACCTCCAGGTGGTCCTCTGGGTGAGCCGCGCGAGCGGGCTCGGTCGCGACTGGCGCGAGCTGGCGGCGCGGGGGCTGGTGACCCGCGAGGAGGCGACCCAGCTCAAGCGGCACGCCGATTGGCTCGCGCGCGTGCGGATCCGGCTGCACCTTCTCGCCGGCCGGCGCGAGGACCGGATCCTCTTCGACTATCAGGACGCGCTCGCCAAGGCGTTCGGCTTCGCCGCCACGCCGACGAAGCGCGCGAGCGAAGTGTTCATGCAGCGCTACTTCCGGACCGCGAAGGCGGTGACGCAGCTGAACACCACGGTGCTCCAGAACCTCGGCACGGCGATCTTTCCGGCGTTCGACGGCCCGCCGGAGCCGATCAACGAACGGTTCCAGGCGGTACGCGAGCTCCTGGACGTGCGCGACGCGGGGCTCTTCGAGCGCGAACCGCGCGCGATCCTCGAGAGCTTCCTGCTGCTGCAGAAGCACGCCGAGCTGAAGGGGATGACCGCCCCCACGCTGCGCGCCCTGTGGCGCGCGCGACGTCGGATCGACAGTGCCTTCCGGGCCGATCCGGTGAATCGCGCGACGTTCCTCGAGATCCTGCGGCAGCCGCGGGGCCTCGTGCACGAGCTCCGCCGCATGAACCAGTACGGGATCCTCGGCCGCTACCTCACTCCCTTCGGGAAGATCGTCGGCCAGATGCAGCACGATCTCTTCCACGTGTACACGGTTGACCAGCACATCCTCATGGTAGTGCGCAACCTGCGGCGGTTCACGATGGTCGAGTTCGCGCACGAGTATCCGCTCTGCAGCCGGCTCGCCGCCAATTTCGAGCGCTACTGGCTGCTCTACGTCGCGGCGATCTTCCACGACATCGCCAAGGGGCGCGGCGGCGATCATTCCCGCCTCGGCCGCATCGATGCGCGGCGGTTCGCCCGCGCCCACGGCCTCCCGCCCGAGGACGTCGCGCTGGTCGAGTTCCTGGTCGAGCACCACCTCACGATGTCGTCGGTCGCGCAGAAGCGCGACCTCTTCGATCCCGACGTGATCCGCGAGTTCGCCGGGGTCGTCGGGACCGAGCGCCGGCTGGTCGCGCTGTACCTCCTGACCGTCGCCGACATCCGCGGCACGAGCCCGAAGGTGTGGAACGCCTGGAAGGGCAAGCTGCTCGAAGACCTCTTTCGCCTCACGCGGCGGATCCTGCGCGGCGCCTCGGTCGGCTACGACCAGGACGTGCAGGCAAAGCAGGCCGAAGCGCTGCGGCTGCTGCGGCTATACGCGCTCTCCGACGCCGCGGGCGAGGCCCTGTGGCGCGAGCTCGACGTCGCGTACTTCCTGCGGCACGAACCGCAGGAGATCGCCTGGCAGACCCGCACGCTGCACTACCGCGTGCACACCGAACGGCCGGTGGTGAAGGCGCGCCTCTCGCCGATCGGGGAAGGGCTCCAGGTGATGATCTACGCGAAGGACGAAGCCGACCTCTTCGCGCGCATCTGCGGCTACTTCGAGTCGATCAACTACTCGATCGTCGACGCGAAGATCCACACGACGCGCCACGGCTACGCTCTCGACACGTTCCTCGTGCTCGGGACCGGCACCTCGCATCACTATCGCGAAATGATGGGGCTGATCGAGCACGAGCTCGCCGAACGGCTCGAGCGCCGCACGCCGCTCGGGCCGCCCGCGCGCGGGCGCGTGTCGCGCCAGCTCAAGCACTTCCCGATCACCCCGGAGGTCCATATCCGGCCGGACGAAAAAGCTCAGTACTCCCTCGTCTCGATCACCGCCGGCGATCGCCCGGGTCTCCTCTACGGCATCGCGCGCGTGTTCAACCAGTACCACGTCGACCTTCACACCGCGAAGATCGTCACGCTCGGCGAACGCGCGGAGGACGTGTTCGTCGTTTCGGGGGAGGCGCTCGCGAAGCCGAAGACGGTGCTGCAGCTCGAACAGGATCTGCTGGCGGCGCTGCAGTAGGTCGGGCGCGCGTTCAGTCCTCGGCGATGTCCTCGCCGGGGAAGAGCGCCTCGATGAAGCCGAACTTCGAGAGGTCGCGGATGCGCATCGGGTAGAGGATGCCGTCCAGATGATCGACCTCGTGCTGCACCACCACCGCGTGGAACCCCGCCACCGTCCGGTCGATCGGCTCGCCGCGCTCGTCGAACCCCCGGTAGCGAACCCGCGTGTAGCGCGGCACGATGCCGCGCATCTGCGGCACCGAGAGGCACCCCTCCCAGCCCTCGCTCATCTCCTCGCCGAGCGGCTCGAGGGCCGGGTTGATGAGCACCGTGTCCGGTACTTCCTCGGCCTCGGGGTAGCGCGGATTGCGGTGCACGCCGAAGATCACCACCCGCAGACCCACCCCGATCTGGGGCGCCGCGAGCCCGGCGCCGTTCAGGTGGGCCATCGTGTCGCGCATGTCGGCGAGCAGAGCGTGCAGCTCCGGCGTATCGAACGCCTCGACCGCCCGAGCCTTCTCGAGGAGGCGCGGGTCGCCCATCTTGAGGACGTCGCGGATCATTCGATGACGACCACTTCCTCGATGATCCGCCGCGCCCGGCCGATCGTCGCGTGCAGCATCTGCTCGATGCCCTCGAGCCGGACGCCCCCGCGGCTCTCGCCGCGCCCGGCGGCGTGGTTCACGACCACCGCGATCGCCGCGTACGGGAGGTCGAGCTCGCGCGCGAGTGCGGCCTCCGGCATGCAGGTCATGCCTACGATCTCGGCGCCATCGCGCTCGAGCCGGTCGATCTCGGCGGCCGATTCCAGCCGCGGGCCCTGCGTTGCCGCGTACACCGCGCCGTCGACGACCGTCTCGCCGCACCCGCGCGCGGCCGCGAGCAGCTTCTGCCGCACGGGCTCCGCGTACGGCGCGGTGAAGTCGATGTGCGTGACCGGCACGTCGCCGCCTTCGAAGAACGTCGAGCGTCGGCCCCACGTGTAGTCGATCACCTGATGCGGGACGACGAGCGTCCCCGGCCCGAGGTCGGCGCGGATCCCGCCGACCGAGGCCACCGATACGATCTCGGTCGCCCCCTCGTCGCGCAGGGCCCAGATGTTCGCCCGGTAGTTCACTTCGTGCGGCGGGATCGTGTGGCCGTAGCCGTGGCGCGCGAGAAACATCGTCTCGCGGCCGCGCAGCCGGCCGAACGTCAGCGCGCCGGAGGGCTCGCCGTAGGGGGTGCGCACCGCCTTCCGCGCGGTGACGTCGAGGCTCGAGAGCTGGGTAAGTCCGCTCCCGCCGATGATTGCCAGCATTTCAGTGCGGCGTCGTTTGCATCTTACGAGGTCTGCTTCAGGGCGTAGATGGCCGGGAGGTTGCGCCACGAGCCGTACGCGTCGAGTCCGCAGCCGAAGACGAACTTGTCGGGGATACGCAGGCCGACGAAGTCCGGCTCGATCGGCTTCGCCCCCGGCTTGATCTTGTCGGTGAGCACCGCGACCTTGCACGACGCGGCCCCGCGCTCGAGCACTCGCGCCTTGATTGCCGCAAGGGTGTCCCCTTCGTCAAGGATGTCGTCGAGGACCAGGACCGCTCGCCCGCGCACGCCCTCTCCCGGCTCGACCTTCCAGCGCACGTGCCGGCCGTCGATCTCGTCGCCGTAACGCGTCGCATGGACGTAGTCGATGTGCAGCGGGAAGCGAAGGAGCGGCAGCAGCTGGCCGCCGAAGAAGAGCGCACCGTTCATCACGCTCAGCACGAGCGGATACTTCTCCCGGAATTCCGTGGTGACCTCGCCCGCGACGCGCCGGATCGCGCGCTCCACCTCCTCGGCCGGGCACAGGAGCTCCGCTTCGTCGAGCATCTTCCAGGCGTCGGCAGCGCTCAACATGCGCGGGGTCCATGCAGCGATCGGCGGCCGGCAGTATAGATCATGCGCTCCCGTGAGCGAGCCATTCGTCGAACGCCTGCCCCACCTCCGCGTGCTTGCGCCCGAACGCGACGGTCGCCTGCAGGTAGCCGAGCTTCGATCCGCAGTCGTAGCGCGTGCCGCGGAACCGGTACGCGAGGACGCGCTCCTCCTTCAGGAGCGACGCGATGGCGTCGGTGAGCTGGATCTCGCCGCCCGCGCCCGGCGTGACACGCTCGAGGATCGAGAGGATCCGCGGCGTCAGGACATAGCGGCCGATCACCGCGAGGTTCGACGGCGCGACCTCCGGGCGCGGCTTCTCCACGATCGCCTCGACCGATTCCAGCCGCTCGTCGATCCGCGTCGTCTTCACGATGCCGTACGACGCGGTCTGCTCGCGCACCACCTCCTGAACACCGAGCACCGAGCGTCCCTCGCGGGCGAACACGTCCACCATCTGCTTCATCGCCGGCGGGTCGCCGTCGATCAGGTCGTCGGCGAGGATGACCGCGAACGGTTCGTCGTTGATCACCGGTTTCGCACACAGCACCGCGTGCCCGAGGCCGAGCTGCTCGGACTGCCGGATGTAGATGCAGCTCACGTGGCGCGGCAGGATGCCCTGGACGAGCTCGAGGAGGTCCTTCTTGCCGCGGCTCGCGAGCTCGGTCTCGATCTCGTAGGCCTTGTCGAAATGGTCCTCGATCGCCCGCTTGTGGCGACCGGTGACGAAGATCATCTCGGTGAGGCCGGCCGCGACCGCTTCCTCGACCGCGTACTGGATGAGCGGTTTGTCGACCACCGGCATCATCTCCTTGGGGCTCGCCTTGGTCGCCGGCAGGAAGCGGCTGCCGAAGCCCGCCACCGGGAACACCGCTTTCGTCATCGCCCGCATCGCCGTCTCATCCCTTCAAAAGCCGCCGCAGACCCGCTTCGTCGAGCACCGCGACGCCGAGCGCCTCGGCCTTCGCGAGCTTCGAGCCGGGCTCGGCCCCGGCCACGACGTAATCGGTCTTCTTCGACACCGAGCCGCTCACCTTCCCGCCCCGGGAGAGTATCAGCTCGGTCGCCTCTTCCCGCGTCAAGTTGGGCAAAGTTCCGGTCAGAACGAACGTCTTGCCTGCCGCGTGGCCCTGTGCCGCCGTGCGCGGCGCGCCCTCGGCCCAGGTCACCCCGGCCTTGCGCAGCGCCCGAATCACGTCGCGGTTGTGCCGTTCGCGGAAGAAGCCACTGATCGAAGCCGCCACGACTGGGCCGACATCGGGCACCCCCTGGAGCGTCTCCTCGTCCGCATCCATGAGTGGCTCGAGCGTGCCGAAGTGGGCCGCGAGATCCCGTGCCGTCGCCTCGCCCACATTCCGGATGCCCAGTGCATAGACGAATCGCGCGAGCGTGGTCTCCTTCGATCGCGCCAGCGCGTCCAGCAGATTCTGCGCGGACTTCTCGGCCATCCGCTCGAGGCGGGCGAGATCCTCGAGCGTCAGCCGGTAGAGGTCCGCTGGCGTGTGCACCAGCTCGCCGTCGACGAGCTGGTCGACGATCTTCTCGCCCAGGCCGTCGATGTCGAGCGCGCGACGCGACGCGAAATGAAGGAGCGCCTGCTTGCGCTGCGCGGGGCAGAAAAGCCCCCCGGAGCAGCGCGCGACCGCCTCGTCGGGGAGCCGGACCACGGCCGAGCCGCAGACCGGGCACCGCGTCGGCATGTGGAATTCGGGCGCGCCGGGTTTGCGCGTCCCGGGGACCGCGCGGACGATCTCCGGGATCACGTCGCCCGCCCGGCGCACGACCACCGTATCGCCGACGCGGATGTCCTTCCGGCGGAGCTCGTCCTCGTTGTGGAGCGTCGCGTTGGTCACCGTCACGCCGCCGACGAACACCGGCTTCAGACGCGCGACCGGCGTGATCGCGCCGGTCCGGCCGACCTGCACGTCGATCCCGGCGAGCTCGGTCGTCGCCTCCTCGGCGGGGAACTTGTGCGCGATCGCGAATCGCGGGGCGCGGGCGACGAAACCGAGCGCGCGCTGCTGGTCCAGCCGGTTGACCTTGTACACGACACCGTCCATGTCGTACGCCAGGGACGCCCGGTTCCCGGCGAGCCGGCGGTAGTAGGCGAGCAGGCCCGCGACGTTCTTGGCGACCGCCCGCTCCGCCGACACCGGCACACCCATCCGGCCCAGTGCGTCGAGCAGGCCAGACTGGGTTTGGGGCGCGGCGAAGCCTTGCGCCTCGCCGATGCCGTAACCGGAGAAGCGCAGCGGCCGCGCCGCGGTGATTCGCGGATCGAGCTGGCGCAGGCTCCCCGCGGCAGCGTTGCGCGGGTTGGCGAACGTCTTCTCGCCGTGCTCCTGCTGACGGGCGTTCAGCGCCTCGAAGTCCCGCTTGTACATGAGCACCTCGCCCCGCACCTCGAGGAGCCGCGGCGGGTGGTCGGTGCGGAGCCGAAGCGGGATGCCACGGACCGTCCGCAGGTTGGGTGTCACGTCCTCGCCCGCGAAACCGTCCCCGCGGGTCGTCCCTTGAACGAACGCGCCGCGCTCGTAGGTCAGGTTGATCGCCAGCCCGTCGAGCTTCGGCTCGCAGCTGTACTCCACCGCCTCGACGTCGAGCGCCTCGCGGACGCGCCGGTCGAACGCCTCGACCTCCTCGTCGCCGAACGCGTTGTTGATCGAGAGCATTGGCACGCGGTGCCGGACAGTCGCGAACTCCCTGGTGGGCGTGGTCCCGACGCGTTGCGTCGGTGATTCGGCAGTGACCAGCTCCGGATGGTCGGACTCGAGCACCTGCAGCTCGCGGAAGAGACGGTCGTACTCGGCGTCGCTGATGGTCGGCGCATCGAGCGCGTAGTAGCGGTAGTTGGCGTCGTCGATCGCAGCGCGGAGCGCTTGCGCGCGCTTGGCGATCTCCCGCGTCGCCATTCAGGTTTTCACGATGCGAGGGGGCGAAGGAGGGTTGGGGCCCCTCCGCCTCGCCCTGCCCGCCCGCGGCGCCCCCTTGTACTCCCCGAAGCGACGGAAAGCGATGCCTCTCGCATCGGTTTCATCGTCAGGAAAAGAGGCGGAGCGCGAGCGGTCCGCCCGCGGGAATCCCGCGCGCGGCCATCGTCCGGTGGATGCTCTCGAGCTGCTGGCCGATCGCCTCGAGCGCCGCCTGCCCGATCGGCTTGCGATTGTCGTCCACCAGTACGCCTCCGAGCGCCTGCTCGAGCTGGTGCGCGAAATCGATGAAGCGGCGGAACGCCGACGGGCTCGCGCTGACGCGCGGCACGTCGAACAGTGCCGTGACGCCGCGCGTCTGCAGCGTCTTCATCGTCTCGGCGTGGAACGGCATCGGCTCGAGATTGGAGAGCGCGAAGAGCTCGCTCCCGTCCTCGGCCTGGCGGTGGAACCGGCCGTCGCGCCCGATCGTCATCCCCGCGCTCTCGGCGAGCGAACGGAGCTTGCTCCCCGAGAAGGCGTGCGACTCGCTGCCGATGACGCTGAGCCCGATCTGCACGTCCACCGCGGAGCAGAAGCGGTCGAGGTCCTGCGCCCGGGCGAGCCCCTCGTCGGTATCGGGAAAATCGGCCTGCGCCGCGATCGCGAGCGCGACCTCCTGCACGTCGCCGCAGAACGCGACGAGGTCGTCCTCGCCTAGCGGGCCGGCGCGGTTGGTGAGCTGGATGCCGACGCGCACCCGTGGGTAATCGACCTCGGGGGCGAGCGGACGCCAGAGCGCCCGGGCCTCGTCGTAACCCTCCCAGTGCACCGGCCGGACCAGTCCCTCATCCACGAGCGCCTGGGCGTGCCGGGCAAGATCGGCGCCGGAGACCGGGCGTGCACAGTCCAGCTCCACGATGTAGTCGACGGCCGGGTCGAGACCGGCTGCCGCCAAGGGAACTGCGGCCTCGCCCTGCGGCGCCGGGGGAACATCGACGACGAGCGTGTGCTCGATCGCCCGATCGATCGGGGCCGGCTCGACGGCCGGGACGCGGGGGGACGGGGCCACCTCGGCTCCCGTTGGGCCGCCCCGGAGCAGGGCGTCTTCATGCCGGCCGGCGAACGCGCCCTCGGTCCGGCGCCTGACCCTCGTCTCCTGCCACCGGTTATAGGCGATCACACCGGCCACGACCGCGACGCCGATCGCGAGAAGGCCGAGCTGGAGGTCGCTCATGCGCGAAGGTCCGCCTCGCCGGTCAGGCCGCTTCCCTGATGCGGAGCGCCTCCTCGATGTCCACCGCGACGACGCGCGACACGCCCTGCTCGGGCATGGTCACGCCGATCAGCTGGGAGGCGATTTCCATGGTGATCTTGTTGTGGCTGATGAACAGGAACTGCGTCTCGCCCGACATCTTCCGGACGAGGCTGCAGAACCGCTCGGTGTTCGTGTCGTCGAGCGGTGCGTCGACCTCGTCGAGCAGGCAGAACGGCGCGGGGTTGAGCTGGAACAGCGCGAACACCAGGGAGATCGCGGTCAGCGCCTTCTCGCCGCCCGAAAGCAGGTGGATCGTCGACGTCCGCTTGCCCGGCGGCTGCGCCCGGACCTCGATCCCGGCGTCCAGGATCTCCTCGCCTGTCATCTCGAGGCGCGCCTCGCCGCCACCGAACAGCGTCGGGAACAGCTGGCCGAAGTGGCGGTTCGCCTCCTCGAAGGTCTGGCGCAGCATCTCGCGCGTCTCGCGGTCGATGCGGCGGATCGCGTTTTCGAGCGTCTCGAGCGCCGTGCCGAGGTCGGTCGCCTGCGCGTCGAGGAAGCCCTTGCGCTCAGACGCGATGGCGAGCTCCTCGAGCGCCGCCATGTTGATCGCGCCGAGCTCCGTCATCGCCTGCTGCAGGCGGGCGATCTCGCCTTGCAGGGCGCCCGGCCGCGTCTTCGCGCCCGGGTCCTGGGCGAGCGCGGCTTCGTCGGCGCCGGCGTCGGCGAGCTGTTGGGCGAACTGCTCCACCGCGAGTCTCGCCGCCTGCTCCTTCAGCCGCAGGTCGCCCGTGCGTTCGCGGAGCGGCGGGAGCTTCTGCTCGCAGGCCGCCCGCTCCTCGTCTGCGGCCCGGAGCCGTTCCCCGGCCTCGTCCTGTCCGGTACGGGCCACGGCGAGACGCTGCTCGCGCTCGACCCGGACCCCGAGCGACTCCTGAAGCGCGAACCGGAGCCCCTCGTCCTTGAGCCCGGCGAGTTCGGCCTCGGTTCGTACCCGGTCGGCCTCGGCCTCTTCGAGTTGCTCAGAAACGACCTGAATAGACCGCTCTATCTCACTGATTTTACCTAGACATTCTCTTTCTGAAAAAGCCGCCTCCTGGGCATCGCGGGCGGCGACCTGGAGCGCCTGGCGGTGAGCCTCGAGCGCGACCTGGGCCGCGTCGTGCTCGGACTGCGACGCCTGGAAGTCGCTCGAACGCCGGGTGATCTCCAGCCGGTGGCCATCGAGCCGCGACTCGGCTTCCGCGCGGGTCGCGTGCTCCTGCGCCTGCTGGCGCTCGATCTCCGCCCGCTCGTCGGCGATCTGCTGCGCACGGGCACGCACGCGGGCAATCGCTTCGTTCAGACGAACGTGCTCGAGCTGCTGCTCGTGGCGCTTCTGGTTGAACTCCGCTTCCCGATCCTGCAGGACTGCCACCTGCTCGCGGCGCGCGGCGAGCTGGCGTTCGGCGGCGGCGTGGACTTCGCGCGCCTCATCCGTCCGCAGCGCAAAGTCCCGGACCTCGTCGGTGAGCCGCTCGATCTCGCGTTGGCGGGCGAGGATCCCCGCGTCGATCGAGTCGGGGCCGTGGAAGCTCACTGCGTATCGACTGAACTGGTGGCCTTCGCGGTTCACCAGGATCGTACCGGTCGCTAAGCCGAGCCGCGTCGTCAGCGGCGGCACGCCGTCGATCGCGAAGCAGCCGGCGAGCCACTCCTCCACCAGCGGCCGCGCCGTGTCGTCGGCGAAGCGCACGAGCGATCCGAGCGACCGGAACGACGTCTCGGGCGTCCTCGCCGGCGGCGCCGTGCTCGGCGTGAAGAGGCTGACCTTGGCCGGCGGCGGGTCGTCGAACAGGCGCGCGAGCACCTGCGGGTCGCTAAGCTGCAGCGCGTGCAGGCGCTCGCGCAGCACCGACTCGATCGCGGTCTCCCACCCGGGCTCGACGGTGATCATCTGCCACAGCCGCGGCAGCTCCGCGAGCGCATGCCGCGCGAGCCAGTCGGCGATCTCGGTCCCCTCCTCGACCTGTGCCTGGATCCGTTTCAGGGTGGCAACGCGCCCGGCACGGGTGTTCGCCTCGCGTTCGAGCTCCTGCAGCCGGGCGAGCGCCGCGGCCCGCGCCGCCTCGAGGACCGGCAGGTCCTGCTGCAGCTCGCGGACGCGCGCGGCGCACGCGGCAGCCTCCGCCTCGGTTGCGGCGATCCCGCGCGCGACGCTGTCGAGCCGTGCGGCGTCGGGCTCGGCGAGCTCGCCGCGCTCGGTCTCGAGCCGCTCGGCCCGAGCGTGCAGGCCGTCAAGCGTCCGGCCGGCGTGGGCGACCTGCGCCTGCTCGAGCCGGAACGCCTGCTCCGCCGCCGCGATCCCGTCGCGCGCCGCCGCGAGACGGTCCTGGGCCGCCCGGTGCGCTTGCTCCAGGTCCGGCGTCCTCGCTTCCTGGGCGGCGAGGTGCGTCTGCGCCGCGGCGAGGCGTTCCCCGGCCTCCGCCCGGCGGTGCTGCCACAGGCCCGCGGCCTCCCCGAGCTCGCTGCGGTTGCGCTGCCACTGCTCGATGTGCGCGGCCAGCTGGCCGTGGCTCGCCTCGAGTCGCTGGCGCGTCTCGGTCATGAAGCGGAGCTCCGCCTCGAGGCGCGAGACCTCGGTGTTGACCTCGTACAGCGCGCCCTGGGCGGCGCTGACCGCGTCGCCCGCTGCGTAATGGTCGACCCGCGCCTGCTCGAGGCGGCGTTCGATCTCCCGCAACCGCGCGGTCTCGGCCTCGAGCTCGGTCGCGACCCGGTCGATCTCCCGTGCCACGCGCTGGGCATCGTTCTCGGCGTCGCGCTTCCGCAGCCACCAGAGCAGGCTCTGCTTGTGCGCGGCCTCGCTCTGGAGCGCCTTGTACTGCCGGGCGATCTCCGCCTGGCGGGTCAGCTTCTCGATCTGCGTCTCGAGCTCGCGGCGGATGTCGTCGACCCGCGCCAGGTTCTCACGCGTATCGGCGAGGCGGTGCTCGGTCTCGCGGCGCCGCTCCTTGTACTTCGAGACGCCGGCCGCTTCCTCCAGGAAGATGCGCAGCTCCTCGGGCTTCGCCTCGATCACCCGCGAGATCATTCCCTGCTCGATGATCGCGTAGGCCCGCGGTCCGAGCCCGGTGCCGAGGAAGATGTCGTGGATGTCGCGGCGGCGGACCTGGGTGTTGTTGATGTAGTAGGACGACTCGCCGTCGCGCTGCAGGACGCGCTTCACCGAGATTTCGGCGTACTGCGACCACTGGCCGGCGGCCTTGCCGAGGCTGTTGTCGAACGCGAGCTCGACGCTCGCGCGCGCCACCGGCCCGCGCTGGGCCGAGCCGTTGAAGATCACGTCCTGCATCGACTCGCCGCGGAGCGCGCTCGCCCGGGTCTCGCCGAGCACCCAGCGCACCGCGTCGATGATGTTGGACTTGCCGCAGCCGTTCGGGCCGACAACGCCGACGAGCTGGCTCGGGACATCGATCGTCGTCGGGTCGACGAACGACTTGAATCCGGCCAGTTTGAGGTGCGTGAGGCGCAAGCTTGCGACGATAGAGTGGCGGCAGCTGCCGAGTTGGAACGTTCGGGCGCGGAACGCTCGGGTGGCGAAAAACGGCCCGTATAATACCGCGACTGCCGCTCCGGGCACGACGAATTTCCGCGCCCGCCCGCACCGGATGAATCCCGACCTCGCGAAGCTTCACCCGTACCCGTTCGAGAAGCTGCGGCTCCTCTTCGCCGGCGTGGCGCCCGACCCGAGGCTCGCCCCGATCAGCCTGTCGATCGGCGAGCCGAAGCACGCCACGCCCCCGTTCATCATGGAGGCGCTCACGCGCCACCTCGGCGGTCTCGCGGCGTACCCGGCGACGGCCGGCCTGCCGTCTCTCCGCGAGGCGATCGCCGCCTGGCTCGTGCGGCGGTACCGGCTCCCGGCGGTCGACCCGGCGACTCAGGTCCTGCCGGTCAACGGCTCACGCGAGGCGCTCTTCGCGATCGCCCAGGTGGTCGTCGATCGCACGCGCGACGCCGCCGTGCTCTGTCCGAATCCCTTCTATCAGATCTACGAAGGCGCAGCGCTGCTCGCCGGTGCCACGCCGGTGTTCGCCAACGCGACGCCCGCGCGCCGCTTCGGCATCGACTACCGGGCGGTGCCGGAGGCGCTCTGGCGGCGGGTGCAGCTCCTCTACGCCTGCTCGCCAGCGAACCCGACGGGACACGTCATGACGCTCGACGAGTGGCGGGAGGTGTTCGAGCTCTCCGACCGGTACCGGTTCGTGATCGCCTCCGACGAGTGCTACTCGGAGCTGTACTTCGACGACGCGCGGCCGCCGCTCGGTGCGCTCGAGGCGGCGCAGCGGTTGGGGCGGGGGGGATTCGAGCGGCTGATCGTGTTCTCGAGCCTGTCCAAGCGCTCGAACGTGCCGGGCATGCGATCGGGGTTCGTCGCCGGGGACGCCGAGCTCATGAAGACCTTCCTGCTCTACCGGACCTATCACGGCAGCGCGATGAGCCCGGCAGTCCAGGCGGCGAGCGAGGCCGCGTGGCGCGACGAGGCGCACGTCGCCGATAATCGGCGCCTGTACCGCGGCAAGTTCGCGGCCGCGCTGCCGCTCGTCCAGGCGCCGCTCGAAACGGCGATGCCGGACGGCGGGTTCTACCTCTGGATCCGGACACCGGTCGACGACGCCGCGTTCGCCCGGGACCTGTACGGCAAGTACAATGTGGCGGTGCTCCCCGGGAGCTATCTCGCCCGCGAGGCGCATGGCGTCAACCCCGGCCGCAACCACGTCCGGGTAGCGCTGGTTGCGTCGCCCGCGGAATGCCTCGAGGGCATCCGCCGGATCGCCGAGTTTGCGACCGCGATCGAGGCCTAGACGGACTGGACGGCGAGAGAAGGATCGATGCAGGGCGTGAGGGAAATCATCGAATCGGCCTGGGAGGACCGGGCCGGACTGTCCCCGTCCTCGGCCGACGCGAAGCTCCGCGAGGCAGTCGACGGGACACTCGCCCGGCTCGACCGCGGCGAGCTGCGCGTCGCCGAAAAGCTCGACGGCACATGGCAGACCCACCAGTGGCTAAAGAAGGCGGTACTGCTCTCGTTCCGGCTGCAGGACAACCAGGTGATGCCCGGTGCGTCGACCCAGTACTACGACAAGGTGCCGACAAAGTTCGGGAACTATACCGCCGCCGACTTCGCTGCCGGCGGCTTCCGCGTCGTGCCGCCCGCGGTCGCACGCCGCGGCGCCTACGTCGCGAAGAACGTGGTCCTGATGCCCTCGTACGTGAACGTCGGCGCCTACGTCGACGAAGGCACGATGGTCGACACGTGGGCGACGGTCGGCAGCTGCGCCCAGATCGGCAAGAACGTGCATCTCTCGGGCGGCGTCGGCATCGGCGGGGTGCTCGAGCCGCTGCAGGCGAACCCGACCATCATCGAGGACAACTGCTTCATCGGTGCACGGTCCGAGGTGGTCGAAGGGGTGATCGTGGAGGAGAACTCGGTCCTCTCGATGGGCGTCTTCATCGGGGCGAGCACGCGGATCTACGACCGCGCGAGCGGGGAGATCCTGTACGGCCGGGTGCCGGCGGGATCGGTAGTAGTTCCTGGAACGCTCCCCGCGCCGGACGGAAAATATGCGCTTTATTGTGCCGTGATCGTCAAGCGGGTCGACGCGAAGACGCGCGCCAAGACCGGCATCAACGAGCTGCTCCGGGGCGACTGACCCGGGCGGCCTCCCGAGGGGGAAACCACAATGGCGATGAAGCGGCTGCTCGAACTGATGGCCGACAAGAAGGCCTCGGACATCTTCATCTCGGTCGGCGCGCCGATCAGCATCAAGATCAACGGCGTCACGATGCCGATCAACCAGCAGATCGTCACCCCGGACACGGTCCGCGCGCTGATGGCGGAGATCCTGAGCGAGCGGCAGCTGCGGGAGTTCAACGACGAATACGAGCTGAACACCTCGTATCCGATGCCCGGCCTCGGCAGTTTCCGCGTGAGCTGTTTCATGCAGCGCTCCACGCCGAGCGTGGTGGTCCGGTTCATCCCCGGCGAGATCCCGCAGTTCGACACGCTCGGCCTGCCGCCGATACTGAAGGAGGTCGTGCTCGAAAAGCGGGGCCTCATCCTCATGGTCGGTGCCACCGGCTCGGGCAAGTCGACCTCGCTCGCGGCGATGATCGACCACCGTAACGCGAGCACGCCCGGACACATCATCACCATCGAAGACCCGATCGAGTTCCTGTTCAAGCACAAGCGCTCGATCGTCAACCAGCGCGAGCTCGGGACCGACGCCAAGTCCTATCACATCGCGCTGAAGAACGCGTTGCGGCAGGCGCCCGATGTGATCCTGATCGGCGAGATCCGCGATCGCGAATCGATGGGCATGGCGATCGCGTACGCGCAGTCGGGGCATCTCTGCCTGGCGACGCTCCACGCGAACAACAGCTACCACGCGCTGAACCGGATCATCAGCTTCTACCCGCTCGAGAACCGCCCCGC
>Ga0335084_10002984_pt1 | contig 16473 bp, 20 predicted proteins | sample Lox_Sample_44_FD_206721 | JGI IMG/M metagenome (GOLD analysis project Ga0335084, IMG submission 206721) | Soil microbial communities from Loxahatchee National Wildlife Refuge, Florida, United States - Lox_Sample_4.4 | ecosystem: Environmental > Terrestrial > Soil > Wetlands | place: USA... | reverse complement strand
CGATTGCTGTCGAACACGGGGGTGGCCAGCACGGCCAGAGCGCTCGCGCGTCCTTTGGTCATGTCCGAGAACGCCCGGTCGAAGTCCTCCGGGCCTTTCGCTTCAACGACCTGCAGGCGCACGCCCAGCGCTCGCGCTGCGACGTCTGCCAGCTTGAGTCTGTCCTTGTTGGCACGGTCGGGCACGGCGTCCGGCTTCAAGAGGAGCGCGATCCGACTCAACCCCGGAACAGCCTGCGTGAGGAGTTCCAGCGACTTGCCGATCGTATCCGTCGAGACGACGGACAACCCCGTGACATTGCCGCCCGGCCGCGCAAGGCTCGCGACGAGTCCTTCCCCTACCGGATTGCCGGCAGCGGTGAAGACAATAGGGAGGGTCGTCGTCGCTTGCTTGGCGGCCAGGGCGGCGAGGGTGCCCCCACTGGTCACGATGACATCGACCTTGAGCGCAACCAGCTCGGCGGCGAGAGCGGGGAACCGATCGGACTTCCCCGCGGCATCTCGGTATTCGATCAGGAGGTTGACGCCCTCGACGTACCCGAGGTCATGCAGTCCCTGGAGGAAGGCCTCTCGGGTTCGGGCATCGCCGGCCACCAGGTTGGTCGCCAGGTAGCCTATGCGAGCGCTCTTGGCCGCCTGCTGGGCCTCGGCGGCGAGCGGGGCCACGAGGACCACCGCGCCCGTGCCAGTGAGGAACGTGCGGCGGTCTATCACTCGATCACCTCATCCGCCCGCCCCAGCAGCGACGGCGGAATCGTCAGGCCGAGCACCTTCGCGGTCTTGAGGTTGATGACCAGCTCGAACTTCGTCGGCTGCTCGACGGGCAGGTCGCCCGGCTTGGCGCCCGGCTTCCAGCGGACTAGCTCCGCGGCGAGGGCGGCGAGCCGCTCAGATCGTCCCTCTGTAGAAAGGTGCTCGACGGTGATGTTCTGTCCCTCCACGTAGCCGAGCTCCCGCAGCCCTTGGGTGAGGGCCCCCCAGAGACGCGTCCCCTCGGTATCAGTGAGCGGGACATTCCCCAGGATCCCGATCCTGTAGACCCGCCCCGCCTGCTGGACCTCGACGGCGAGCGCGGCCGCCTCTTTCTCCTCGAGCTCGACCATCTGCGCCATGATGTGTTCGAGGGCTTCGATGGCTTCATCCGCGCGGGCGCCCAGGGCCGCTTTGCGCGGAGCGAACGCGGCCCGCACCGATCTCGCGACATCAACCTTGAGCGCAACCAGTTCGGCGGCAAGAGCGGGGAGTCGCTCGGGCTTCTCCTCGCTGTCTCGATATTCAATCACGACGTTGCGGCACTCCACGTAGCCGAGGTCACGGAGTCCTTGCGGGAAGGCCTCTCGCAGTAGGTCGGAAGGGGCCCTGCCGGTCGCCAGGTAGCCTATTCGAGCGACCTTGGCCGCCTGCGCCTCGGCGGCGCTCGGCGCGGGGAGGAGGACCGCACCCGAACCAGCCAGGAGCCTGCGCCGGTCTAGCAACGGTTCCTCCAACTCAGTGGAGCCGCGAGAGCCAGAGCGTTACTCACGCACGGGGATCCTGCCCACCACGACTCCCGGCTCCTTGCCCGGCTTGGGTCTGAGAACCACGGTCTCCGCCTGGCCCGGCAGGATACCGACCAGACCTTGAATCGTCAGCGCGTGAGTCACCACCACGAGGGTGCCAGGTCCGCGCCACTCAGACAACATCTGCTTCAGTGCGGCAAGCCGTTCCGGGCTCTTGTCGGCGGAAGCGGCCGCAGTCCATGCACTCTCGACGGTACCGAGCCCCATCAGCCGCGCCGTCTCCAGGCAGCGGCACCAGGGCGAAGAGAGGATCCTGTCTACGGGCACGCCGTGCTGGCGGAAAGCCTCGCCGACTGCCTTCGCTTGCGTTCGCCCCCTGTCATCCATATTGCGCTGGGTCGTGCAGTCGTCGATCCTGAAACCGGGCGGGTCACCACCGTATCCGGGCGGCGCGTTACCATGGCGGACCAGCGCGACGTGACCGCCGGTGACGAGGGCGGCCCAGGCCTCCCGGAAATCGTCGGCCGCGACCGGCGCAGCGATCAGCAACAGGGCAAGAGCGGCGAGCGCAAGCGGTGTCACTGAAGCACCTCGTCCGCCCGGCCCACCAGCGACGGCGGGATCGTCAGGCCAAGCGCCTTGGCGGTCCTGAGGTTGATGATCAGGTCGAACTTCGTGGGCTGTTCCACGGGCAAGTCGGCGGGCTTGGCTCCCTTGAGAATCCGGTCCACGTAGCTCCCGACGCGTCGGTAGAGATCCGCTTCATTTGCCCAGTAGGACATAAGGCCACCGGCCTCCACATATGTCCGCGTACCGTACATGGCGGGCAGCCGACGTTTGGCCGCGAGCTCGGTAAGTCGAATTCGATGAAACACGGTCAGCGGATCGGCCAGGATCAGAACGGCCCCCGCCCGTTTCCTGGTCATTGCCTCGAACGCCCTGTCGAACTCCTCGAGACGGCGCGCCTCCAGGATTTGAAGCTGCAGGGCCAACGATCGGGCCGCAGCCTCGGCACCCTTCAGGGCGAGCGGATGCCACGGATTATCAGGGTTCCACAAGACGGCAATTCGCACGGCCCGGGGAACCGCCTCCTTGAGGAGCTCGAGCTGTTTGCCGCACAAGTCCGCACTCAGGGTGGTGGTGCCAGTGACGTTCCCGCCCGGTCGCCCGAGGCTGACGACGAGGCCCAGCTGAACAGGATCAGGAGTGTTCACCATGACGATCGGGATCGACGCCGTCGCCTTCCTGGCGGCAAGAGTGGCCCCCGGCACGATCGCGACGATCAAGTCAACCTTGAGGCGCACAAGTTCGGCCGCGAGGTCACCGAACCGCTCCGTCTTTCCTTCGGCAGTGCGCCACTCGATGGCAAGGTTCAGCCCTTCGACGTACCCCAGTTCGCGCAGGTTTTGCCGCAAGAGTGCGGGGAAACCGGCCCAAGTAGAAGGAAGCGGCGACAGAACACCGATCCGCCACACCTTCGCCGCCTGCTGCGCCTCGACGCCGAGCGGCGTAGCGAGGAGCACCGCCCCCGTTCCCGCGAGGAAGGTGCGTCGGTCTATCAATGGGTCCCCTCGCAGGCGGTCCGCGAGTCCAACGCGAGGGGATATGGTGCTTGATAGTAGTCGAATCAGGTCTATGCGGAGTCCTCCTCACAGGCTGCGCGGGAGTCTAGCAGAAGCCTCGCCACTTTGCTGACCCGGGTAGCTGGGATCATCCGTAAGCTTCGGCCGGGCAAGCGGAGGTGGTACGATTTTCTTGGCCATTTTGTCTCTACCTTGGTCGGTTAGGGGAAATGAGCCAGCCCTCGGCGTGTTCACGCACGCCGGGGGCGCTGTGCGTTTATCCCAAGCAAACGTCGCCAGAGCAGACGCACCACGCTCAGCAGCAGCGCGATCCGTTGCGCACGGAGATACGGCGCGAGGCTCTGCAGGAGGGCATGCTCCGCCCGGAGACGCCCATGCGTCCGGTATCAGCCACGTAATCTCTCGGTCTTCAAGGAGTACGGGTAGCTGGCTTCCACTCCCGGGCGAGCTGCTGCGCCTCGGCAAGCTGCTCTGCAGTCATCTTCGCCGCGACGCGGTCGCGATTCCTGACGGCCTTCTCGCGGCTTTCAGTCCCCGATGCCGGGAAGCGCGCGGCGGCCAGATTGAACCACTTGTGAGCCTGCACGTAGTCCTTCGACACGCCTTGGCCATTGGCGTACATCAGCCCAACATTGTACTGGGCGGACGCATCGCCCTGGTCGGCAGCCTTGCGGTACCATCGCATTGCCTCGATGTAGTCCCGCCGCACGCCTTGGCCCTTGGCGTACATGACCCCGAGGTTGTACTGGGCGGACGCATCGCCCTCATCGGCGGCCCTGCGGAACCACTGCATCGCCTCGGTGTAGTCCCGCCGCACGCCCTGGCCTTTGGCGTACATGACCCCGAGGTTGTACTGCGCGGGCGCATCCCCCTGGTCGGCGGCCTTGCGAAACCATCGCATCGCCTCGGTGTAGTCCCGCTGCACGCCCTGGCCTTTGTTGTACATGAGGCCCAGACTGTACTGAGCGGAAGCGTGGCCCTGGTCGGCAGCCTTGCGGAACCACGTCATCGCCGCAGTCTGGTCCTGCGGCAAACCTTGGCCATTGGCATACATGAGGGCGAGGTTGTATTCGCCGGCGGCGAAGCCCTGCTCGGCGGCCCTGCGGTACCACCTGACCGCCTCGGCGTAGTCCTGCGGCACGCCTTCGCCATTGGCGTACATGACGCCGAGGGTGGTCTGGACGTCGGCATCACCCTGCTCGGCCAGCGGACGCCAGAGCTGGAGCGCCGTTGCGTAATCGCCGCGCTTGTAGGCGGCCAGCCCGTCCTCATAAGGCTCTGCGGCCACCGAAGATGCGAGGCCCATGGAGAGAACAAGGGCCGCACAGCCGATCTTGATGAGGTTTCTCATGTCTCCTGCTGCTACCGACCTACCGCCACTTGTCTACGATGGCCGCTTACTGGATGACTTCATCCGCCCGCAACAGGAGCGACTGGGGGATAGTCAATCCGAGCGCCCTCGCCGCTTTCAGATTGATCACCATGTCGAACTTGATCGGCTGCTCCACGGGTAGGTCAGCAGGCTTCGCGCCCTTGAGGATCCTGTCCACGTACGCGGCGGCACGCCGGTACATCTCGGGGATGCTTCCGCCATAGAACATGAGACCCCCGGCGTCCACGAACTCCCGGCCCGGATACATCGAGAGCAGGCGATGCTTCGCGGTGAAGTCGACGATGCGCCTGCGATAGGAAGCGATGAGCACATCGGCCGTCGTCATGAGCGCATCGGGCCGCTTTCGAGCGATCGCCGCGAAGACTTTGTCGATATCCTGCGGACCCCGGAACTTGTGGGGCTCGACCTTGATCTTCATGTCGGTGGCCCACCGCTGCGTTTCCTCGACGGCCAAGACGCTCGCGGGATTGTCGGGGTTGTAGATCAGCGCGACACGAGAGAGCTTCGGCTGGGCCTCTTTGAGCAGCTCTAGCCGCTTCCCGTATTCAGGTCCAATGAACGCGATCCCCGTGACGTTGCCCCCAGGGTGCGAATAGCTCGCGATCAAGCGCGTTTGATCGGGAAATGCGACATTCGCAAACACGATCGGGATCGTGGACGTCGCGTGTTTGGCCGCCGCGGCGGCCGGCGTTCCCGCGGTGCAGAGGATGTCCACCCGAAGACGAACCAGCTCACCGGCGAACTGGGGAAGACGCTCGCTGTACCCGTCGGCCCAGCGGGTCTCGATGGTAATGTTCTGGCCTTCCACGTAACCGAGTTCGCGCAATCCGGTCCGAAGGGCCTCGAGGTTTGGGAGGCCGTCGGCAGCTGAGGCGGGCGATAGCCATCCGATTCGGCGAATACCACCGGCCTTCTGCGCGGCTGCTGAACGCGATACCAGGAGAGCGCCGACGGTGAGGCTGGTGATGAATGTGCGACGATCTATCACTGGGTCCATCCGCAGCGCACCAGCGAAGTCTGGGGCGAGTGTGGCGTGGGGCAACCGGCCTGGCGTCACGGAGAGCCCTCCTCTCACAGGCGGAATATCGCGGGGAGCCTACCACAAGCGTGCGCTGAGTTTCTGCGGGGCCTTCAGGCTGTTCACCGCGCCGCGGTATGGTAGGCCTCTACCCGTTCAAATCCGGCCACGGCGGGCGGAGTCTCGCACAGCTCCATGCCGTGCAGACCATCCGCGCATGACGGCGCAGGTAGCTTAGCGACGCCGGCACGCTGCGGTCACCCCAATCAGGCCAGCCAGGCCAACGGCAAAGAGGACGAGCGTCGAGGCCTCGGAGACGAACGTGGCGTGAAAGACAGCATCCGCATTGCTGAGAGTAAGGGACCAAGGTCCCGTCGCAGGATTTCCGGTTGTGTTGAACGCGAACTGGCCAGCCGTATACAGGTCGTCCTGATTGAGCGCCATGGTCCCGCTGCTCTCAAGAGGGCCCCCGAAGGGGATGCCGCCAGGCTGATTGGTGACGAAGGCGATGTATTGGTGACCTCCAATGACGGGTATGGATGGGGAGAACACATAGGTAGCGAGGGCGTTCAGAGGCAGCGGGGTCAGGACACTCTCGCTGGTGAAGAGCGCCGGTCCGGTGGCGCTTGAACCGCCCCACGCATACACCTGGCTCACGAACTGGAATTGCACATTGGCGCCGACCCTGAAGGAATAGTCGACGAGGAAGGCATCCTCGGAGGGGGCGGTGAAGACTTGGCCGTATGATTGGCCGCTGCCGGGCCCCCAGGAGCCTGCCAGGAGATTGAGGATCGGAACGTCGATGACACTGGCTGTCGCTGGCGGCAACCCAGCCACGTACAGTGCGAGCATCGTGGCAGCCAGAGACAGTAGCCGTTTCACGTCGTGACCTCTCATGCCCTCGCTCTCGTAGTCCTCGCCGCTGTTGCGGTCCAGGAGTCCGCCACGCGCTGCCGCGTCTACTCCGTGAGGCTCGTGACGGGGCCGGGGGATCAGTCTTCGCAGCCACTGCTGGCGCCGCTCGCTCGTACCGAGCCTGACTTTCCTCCTTCGAGATATTCGAGGAATTTCGCGTCGTCGTCGGCAACCAGCGCCTCTGCACCCTCGTCGGAGCCGTCCTCCTCGAGCCCCGGGTTCTCCTCCAGAGCCTTGAGCACCTCCTGGCGGAGCTCCTCGCACGGCAGAGTGATGAGCCGCATGAGCAGGATGAGCTGAGGGGGTGAGCCGCTGCTGGAGCCCGAGCGTGAGGGACATCTTCGTACGCATGGGCCACCTCCCGTGTCTGGAAGGGAAGGAGTAGTCCGGCATGCCGAAACTAGTACAACGATGGCCCGATACATGCGGCAGCAAAAATAGCGCCTATGCAGTAAGGGCATCTGAAACATGTCTATAACATATTGAATATATTGACTTCTTTTGGACGGCCGAGTCTTCTGTAGGTCTTGGGATTAGAGGAGCGGAGGAAGGGAAGCATAAGCAGTTGGAACGTAGTGACAGCCCGGCGACTGGAGGCAGGGATCCGGCTATCGCCGCAAACGCGCTCTCCAGTTCGTCCCGGTTCTCGGGCCGTCCTGCTCTTCTTCAGTCTCAGGGTTCTCGAGCCGGTAGATGGGGATGGCCACGTGCTCGATTCTCCCGTCGCCGCCAGCTTGGAGGAGGTGCGGCCCCTCCCAGGTCACAGCGTCGGGGTACCGTTCCGAGCCCAAGCCGCCCGTGACGTCGAAGATCTCGATGAGCAACCTGGGAATCATGGGGACGCGGTGCAGCTCGGCATTCGGTCGATCAGCGCGTCGAGGCAACGCGTCAAGGGTGTCGGAGAGAATCATCTCGACGCCGATATCTCCGGGGCGGTCCAGCACGATGTCCCCGGGGCGCACTTCATCGGGACCGACCGCCGCGCGGGGATCGACCCGGTGCGCGACCACATGCGAAAGCAGAATGGATGCGTCGCCGGTGTACCCGCTCAGCGGGCGCCGCTTGGCTCTGGTCCGCTCGCCCATCGAATGGTCGAAGCAGATTCCGCTTTCATGATAGGAGAGATGCTGTCCCGCTCCCGCTCTCGCCGACATGCCCACCACGTACAGACCATTCGAGGTCCGCGCGATCCGGTAGAGGCTGACCACGCCTCCGTTGGGAAGGGTTATGTAGACTTTTCGCCTCACCCGGTTCTCCTCGTCGACACAGGGCGCTGCCGACGGGATAGGCAGAGCAACTAGCATGCCGGGACCAAGACCAATGTCGGCAAGCACTTACGCCCCGGCGGATTACCGAGGGTGACAAAATTCATTCGTCACACGTGATAATTCTCGCGAGGAGCACGGGGGAACGCGGCAAGACCTGTGTGATATTCTACTTTCGCCGCGTCTTGAGGCGTCCGTCCGATACGCAACGACACTTGCTGATCGACGCTCGGTTGCGGATTGGCGCCCGCGGGGGAGTTCCCGAAGAGGGAGGGAGAGGAGGAGCAGTGAAGCGGTTCGTGTCTCGCTACGTTCCCTTCCTCTGGCTGCTCGCGGTGCTGAGCCTCGTGGGATGGTTCATCTGGAACGGAGATCTCGCCGGCTGGATTCTCCTGGCTCTCGTGATCGGGCTCATGGTTTGGCAACTGACCCAACGGGAGAGGGCGCGGCGCTCCGACAACCCCCAGGCGGAGACAGCCAATGGCCGTGGTGTGCATGACGAGTCGGCGCCATGACGCGCCTGGGACTGCTGCTCTCGTGCTCGGCGCTCTTCGTCGTATGGGCGTCCAGCGGGTACGTGAGCGCGGCTGACACCGATCCCATGCACTGCTCGAGCTACACGGTCGGAGCCGACACCCACACCGTGTGCACGGCCTCCCCGTCGGCGCCTCCCGACACCGCGTTCCGGTGTCAGAACTACACCGTCGGCACCGACACGCATACGGACTGCAGCCCCGTGCCGGCGACCCGCCTGACCGTGCCCAGGAGGAAGACGGCCGGTCTGCCGCCGCTGAGCACCCCCCGCTGCTACACGTATCAGATCGGCTCCTCCAGCTACACAGAGTGCCGCTGAACCGCGCACGGCGACGCTGCCACTGGGCCCGCAGCGGGCCCGACCTCGCATACCACGACCGCGAGTGGGGTGTGCCCGTCCGTGCCGACCGACGGCTCTTCGAATTCCTCGTGCTCGAGGGCGCCCAGGCGGGGCTCAGCTGGTCGACCATTCTCGCGAGGCGCGGAGGCTATCGCGCCGCCTTCGCCGCATTCGACCCCGCGCAGGTGGCGCGCTTCACGCCTTCCCGAGTGACGCGCCTGCTCCGCGATCCCGGCATCATCCGTCATCGCGGCAAGATCGAAAGCGCCATCCGGAATGCGCAGGCCTTCCTCGCCGTGCAGCGGGAGCACGGCAGCTTCGCCGCCTATCTCTGGAGCTTCGTCGACGGGCGCCCGCTCCAGAACCGCTGGCGCCTGCCGCGCCACGTCCCGGCGGAAACGCCGGTCTCCGTCGCGCTCAGCCGGGACCTCAAGCGCCGCGGCTTCACCTTCGTGGGTCCGACCATCTGTTACGCGTTCATGCAGGCCACCGGGCTCGTCAACGATCACCTGGTGTCGTGCTTCCGTTACACGGAGGTGAAGCGCCTTGCCGCTGCCGAGGGCAGGGGAGCAGGGGTCGGAGGCAGAAGCTCCTTGAGATCAGGAGGTGGGCGGACGTAAACTGCAGCCGTGGCACCTCCTGAACGGGCCGGCGGCATCGGTGGGATCTGGCGTTTTCTGGGACTCGCAGGCGCTCCTGAGGACACCGTGACGCGCTCCCCGGTCATCCCCGTGCAGAGCGGCCCGACCGATCGCGAGCGGGCCGTGGTGGGCGGTGGGATGTCGCTCCGTGGCGAGATCAGCGGCGAGGGCGACTTCCACATCTACGGCCGTTTCGAGGGCGAGATCGATGTCACGGGTCGCGTGCTCGTCGCCGAGGCGGCGCAGGTCGACGCCAATATCAACGCCGCGGCCATCGTGATCGCCGGTAAGGTCCGCGGCAATCTTTCCGCCACCACTCACCTCGACATTCTTCCGAGCGGCGTCCTCACCGGCACGCTCAAGGCCGGCAGCTTCTCCGCCGCGGAAGGTTCTTCCGTCAAGGGCGAGATCTGGCTGGAGCGCGCGGAGCCTGCCCGCATGGCCGACACAGGATCGGACGACGCCGAGGAGCGGCGGTGAACCTCTCCGAGCGGATCCGCGGCCACCGCCCGACCATGTGGGCGGTCTATGGAGGGGCGGCCGTCCTCGTGATCGGCATCGTCTGGGGTGGCTGGGCACTGTGGAAAACCCGCTACGAGACCCAGGGAGCCTTCGCCCTGACCCAGGCCAGAGCCCTGGCGACGCAGTCCCAAGCCACGGGCGCCTCTCCGGATGCCCGCCAGCGGGCCGAGAAGGCGCTACAGGACGTCATCACGGAGTACCCGCGGCTCTCCTCGATTGGCCAGGCCGCGTATCTCCTCGGGGGCCTCCGTTTCGCCGATGGCCAATACGCCGCGGCCAGGTCGAGCTTCGAGCTTGCGCGTGACCGGGCCGGCTCGCCGACACTGGCCACGCTGGCCACTCTCGACGTCGGCTACTGCTGGGAGGCCGAGAAGAATTACGACGCAGCCGAAAAGGCTTATCGGGCAGCCATTAGCAACGGGGATCCTAAGAACTTTCTGTACGAGGAAGCCATGATCGACATCGCGCGCGTCCAGGATCTGGGAGGCAAGCGGGCGGCCGCTATCGAGACCTACCAGCGCCTGCTGAAAGACCTGCCGGAAAGCCGTCGCGCAGAGGAGTTTCGCTCCCGCATGGCCAGCCTCCAAGCTCCCGCTCCAGCCAAGCCCTGATTCCCGCCGTGTCGCAGCCCCTCGATGGCGGTCCCTGCTCTGTCTGTATGTCTGATAAGAGGTATTATGTCAATCAAAGTTTGCGCCGAGCCGGTAGGCAACGCAATGGACGCAAGCTACTGGCGTCCCAGCCGCGGTGCTCACCACCACCTCGTAGAACCCGGCTCGCCTGCCCTGTTTGAGCTCCCGGGCTTCAGCGAGGAGACGCGAGCCGGCGGCCACCGCCGTCATGAAGCTGATGGTCATGCTCAGCGCCACCGCGGGCTCGCCGTGGGAATTACAGGCCGTGCCGAACGCAATGTCGGCCACCGAGAAGATGACACCACCGTGCGGGAAACCCCGGAAGTTGACCATGTGGGGCTGGAGCGTGAGCCCGAGGCGGCAGTAGCCGCGCCTGATCTCGAGATACTCGATCCCGAGCGCCCGGGCCCAGGGGTCGTCCTGCAGCCGGGCCGAGAGCTCGCCCGCTATCGGCTCCTCGGAAGGCTCCGTCACTGAATGGTCGCGGTGAGTATGAAGCTCGACTCGCTCGAGTACTGCTGCTCCCGGTAACCCAGGATCTGGCGCGTGACCTGGTTGACCTCCCGCGTGCCGCCGCCTATGCGCATCGCGCGTCCATTGGGCACGATCACCTCGATTGCCGCCTCGTTGAACTCGACGCTTCCGCCGCCATCGGGGGTGAAATAGCTCACCTGCGGGATGAGACGGACACGGATCTGCCCATTGGCCAGGATGGTCGGATTGACCACGAGCGTCGTGCCCACGCGCTGCCACGCCGTGCCCTGCGCCACGTAGCCCTGCCCCGTCGCATAGTCCCGAAACCACGTCACGACGGAGTAGGGCACCTCGCTCGCCATCATCATCGATGCCGTGCCGCCGTCCTGGACCACGGTAAAGACGCCGCTCGTCCGGCTGGTCCGCGTCGTCGTGTCCTCCACGGCCACGCCGCCGCGACCACGCGCCTTGCCATCCTGGATGACGACGCTGCCCCGACCCTGGGCACCCTGGCGCGCCTCCTGGCCCCGCTGCTGGAACTCGATGGCAACCTTCACGTGGCGTCCGCTCTGTCCTCCCGATTGCAGGGCCGAGGCCAGGAAGATCGTGGCGCAGAGAGTCGCCGTCGCGCGGTGCAAACCCCTACCCCGGGATCTGGGCCTCTTCAGGGAGCCGGTCCCACACGGGCTTCCACTCCGGCACCCTGAGCCCGACGGAGGCCGCCTTCTCCGTGACCTCGTCTGCGAAGGTCTGGCGGACTTCGTCGTTATCGCGGAGCTTGAGCCGGTACCGGCGGTACACCGCGTTCCTGGCGGAGCCCGGACGGCCGAAGATGTTCATGGTGCGGATGTACCACTTGTCGAGCGTGGCCTGGGCCTCGTCCCGGGTCTTGGGATCCTCCGCCAGCTTCTTGACCCAGAACTCGCCGTGACGGATGTGGAATTTCTCCTCCTTGAAGATGCCCTCGATGGCGCGCGCCCACGGACCGTAAGAGCACTGCCGCACGTCTTCCAGCTGATGCCCCGCCCCGCGGTCCATGCAGAAGTTGAAGAAGATGAAGTCCGCCCACGTGTCGATCGGGTAGTAGAAGATGTTGACGCGCTTGTCGGCGGTGATCCGCGCGGTACCGATATCCGCCGACGCATCGATGCGCATCGCGAAGGCCTCGTCGTGGGCCCGCACGTGCGCCTCCACGTCCACCCCCAGATCGGCGAGCAGACCGTACATGACCGACGCGTGGCGATGCTCGTCCTTGACGATCTGCGCGACCACGTGCTTTTCGTCGACGCCGGGGGCCTTCATGATCCAGGGCACGTAGCCGTAGCCGCCCGCCAGCTCCGAGTCGGCCTGCATGGTCATGAGGTGAATCAGGTTATCCCGGTAGGCATCGGTCATCTCCTCGGCCGATTCGATGCGCTCGCCGCGCTCGATCCTGGCCAGGAGCTCCTCCTCCGTCACGCGCTGGCTCATGGTGCTCTCCTTTCGACGACCCGTACCGCCTTCCCCTCGCTGCGTGGAATGGTCTTGGGCGGCACAATGGCAACTTCGGGGTTGAGGCCGAGGTGCGCCCGCAGCAGCTCCCCCACCCGCATGGAGAGCGCGGTCACCTCCGGGCGGCCAGAGTCGAAGCCGCCCCAGCTCCTCACGAGCTCCTCTGAGGGCTCGACGTGGACGGCGATGGTCGGGAAGCCCTGGCTGCGATCCACCACGAGCTGATAGTGCGGCGCGAGCTCGGGCATGGTCAAGAGCGCCGCCTCGAGCTGGGACGGATAGACGTTGACACCCTTGATCACGAGCATGTCGTCGCTTCGCCCCTTGATCCGCGCCATGCGTATCGAGGTTCTCCCGCAGGCGCAGGGCTCGGGATCGAGGGACGTGACGTCGCCGGTCCGGTAGCGGATCATGGGCAGCGCCTGCTTCGTGAGACAGGTAAGGACCAGCTCGCCCTCGGCCCCGGCGGGCCGCAGCTCGCCCGACGCGGGGTCGATCACCTCCGGCAGGAAATGGTCCTCGGCGATGTGCAGTCCCCGGCGCGCCTCGGCGCACTCGACAGCGACCCCCGGACCGATGATCTCGCTGAGTCCGTAGAAGTCCACCGCCGTGATCCCCCATAGATCCTCGATCTGCACCCGCATGGCGTCGGTCCAGGGCTCCGCGCCAAAGAGGCCGTACCGGAGCCCCACCGCCAGGGGATCGAGACCCTCCTCCCGCATCGCCTCGCCGATGTGCAGCGCGAAGGACGGCGTGCAGGCCAGGCCCTGCGGCCGAAAATCCTGAAGGAGCAGGATCTGCCGCAGCGTATTCCCCGACGACACCGGCACCACGGTCAGCCCCATGTGCTCGGCGCCGTCGTGAAAGCCCAGGCCGCCCGTGAAGAGGCCGTAGCCGTAGGCGATCTGGATGAGCTGGCCGGGCTCGGCACCGCCGGCGGCCAAGGACCGCGCCATCACCTCGCGCCAGACCTTGAGGTCTCCCCGCGTGTATCCCACCACCGTTGGCTTGCCCTTGGTGCCGGAGGAGGCGTGGATGCGCGCCAGCTCCCGCTGAGGCACGGCGAACAGGCCCCACGGATAGTGATCGCGCAGATCCGATTTGACCGTGAACGGCAGCCGGCGCAGGTCGTCCACGCTCTTGAGCGTCCCCACGTCGACGCCGGCTGCTGCGAACGCCTCACGGTAGAACGGCACGCGCTCGACGGCCCACGCGCAGGCGCGCTGGAGGCGTTCCCCCTGAAGGGCGCGAAGCGTCGCACGGGGGGCGGTCTCGACCTCGCGGTTCCAGATCACCGCTGCGCTCTCATCCGAGCGTCACCCCCGACACGAGCCAGCCTTGTCTGCCGATGAAGCGCATGATGGTTTCGACGAGCCGCGCGTCGGCGGTCGGCTCGAGACCCACGCGATCGGGCACGACAAAGCGAACCTCGGAATAGGAGACGAGCACGCGCAGCAAGGTGCGCACCCGGGGATCGGAGGCCAGGAACCCGCGCCGCCCCGGATCATCGTGACCCGGATCCCAGTCGGGCTGGAATGCGGCCCGCAGGTAGGCGGTGGCGGTGGCGGCGGGGCTCACGTGCCGCCGCTGAGGAGACGGCGGTACAGCCCGGCCATGACCTCGACCTGGCGGGCCGCGGAGAAATCGCGCTCGGCAAGCTCGCGGGCAGCGCGGCCCATGCCGAGGCGGCGATCGGCATCGAGGAGGAGCCCGATGGCCGCATCCGCCAGCTCCTGCGCGTCGCTCTTCGTCAAGAGCCCGGTCTCGCCGTCCCTCACCACCTCGTCCACCCCCGAAGCCCGGACCGCGACGGCGGGAAGCGCGCATGCATGCGCTTCGGCCAGGACGAGCCCTTGGGTCTCGGTCTCCGAGGAGAAGAGGAAGAGGTCGGCCGCCCGGTAGTAGGGCGGAAGGCCCTCACGCGCGACGGAGCCCCTGAAGTCGATGGCCGCGCCCGCGGGGCTGGCGCCCGCCAGGCGCTTGAGAGAAACCTCATGGCTCCCCTGCCCGACCAGGAGCAGCCGGGCGCCCGACACCGCCTCGGCGACCGAGCTGAAAGCCTCGATCACGCGCTCCACGCTCTTCTCCCGATCGAGGCGTCCGACGTACAGGCAGAGCGGCGCGTCCGCCGGCAGCCCGAGATCCCGCCGTGCGGCCGCCTGGTCACCCGGCCGAAAGAGATCGAGGGGGACACCGGTCGGGACCACCGCGATCGGCGTCCTGACGCCGCTTCGCGTGAGACCGTCGGCGATGCGCGCCGAGGGCGCGATGACCAGGTCCGCCGAATCCGCGAAGCGGGAGGCCAGGTGCACCGCGGCCGCCGCGACCAGCCGCTCCGGAAGCGGAACGTAGTGAGCGTACTTCTCGTAGCGTGTGTGATACGTGAACACGAGCGGGCGCCGCCCCGCGCGCGCCATCCTGCGCGCGGTGACTCCGAGGAGGAACGGGTGCTGCGCGTGGAAGACGTCTATCCCGAGCTCACGGGCGGTAAGATTGAGCCGCCGCGAGTACGGCAGCGGGATGGCAAAGCCGGGATAGGTCGGGGCCGGCGCCGAGGGATACCGGAAGACGAAAGGTGGGTCGGCCCCGCCACCTCGCCACGCAGGCGCGAACACCCACGCATCGTGCCCCTGCGCTTGCAGTCCCTGGCGCAGCGTCTCTACCGCGGTGGTGACGCCCCCGCGGAACGGCAGGTAATTGTTCGTGAAGAGGCCAACGCGCATCCGCCTAGTCATCCGGCGCGTTGGGGTCGCGCCCGCCGCGCTCGATCTTCCCGAAGTCCCCCGGCTTGATGGAGTCGAGCCACTCCTTGATCTTCGCCTGGTCGTCGGCCTTGCTGCCGCCAAGCTCCTGCTCCTTGGCGACCTCGACGTTCTTGGCCTTCGCCACGACCTCCTCGTCCACGAAAATGGGCGCCGCCACCCGGAGGGCGAGCGCGATGGCATCGGACGGGCGCGAGTCCACCGCGATCTCCGCCGAGCCCAGCTGCAGGTGGATGACGGCGAAGAAGGTATTCTCGCGGAGGTCGTTGACCTCGACCTTGACCACGCGTGCGTCGATGGACTCGAGGATGTTCTTGATCAGATCGTGGGTCATGGGGCGGGGCGTGGGGATCTTCTCGAGCTCGAGGGCGATGGCATTGGCCTCGAAGAGCCCGACCCAGATGGGCAGGGAGCGCTTCTCCTCCTCGTCGCGGAGGATGATGATCGGCATATTGGAGAGAGGGTCGAGCGCCAAGCCTTTGACCTTCATCTCGAGCCACATGGACGTCCCCTCCCCTAAACCGCGGTGGCGGCGAGTACGCGTTCCCCGGCGCCCGCGCCGGCAAGCTCACCGCGCAGGCTATGGGGCATCGCCCGGGTCACGAGCACGTGTACGGTCCGGCCCAGGAGCTCGCGTCCGTGAGCATCGAAGTTGACCACGCGATTGCAGCGGGTGCGCCCCGTCGCTTCGCCGGGATCTTTGCGGGAGCGGCCGTCGACCAGCACCGGCATCACGCGGCCCTCGAGCGCCCGGCTGCGCTCGGCACCGACCCGCTCGGCAACCTCGAGGAGGCGCGTGTTCCGCCGCGCCTTGATCTCGTCGGGTACCTGATCGGCCATCTCGGCCGCCGGGGTGCCGGGCCGGCGCGAGTAGCGGAAGGCGAAGACATTGTCGTAGCGCACGCGCTCGACCACCGCCACCGTCTCTTCGAAGTCTTCCTCGGTCTCGCCGGGAAAACCCACGATGAGATCGGTCGAGAGCGCGATGTCGGGCACGGTCTCCACGAGCTCGGCGATGAGGTCGAGGTAGCGGGCTCGGGTATAGCCGCGGTTCATGCGCTCGAGCATGCGGTCCGAGCCCGACTGCAGCGGCAGATGCAGATACTCGACCACCTTGGGGAGGTCCCGGATGGCCTGGATGAGGCGCGAGGTCAGATTGTAGGGATTCGAGGTCGTAAAGCGAATCCGCTCGATGCCCTCGATCTCGTTCACCCGCTCGAGCAATGCCGCGAGGTCGGTGGGAGGCGTCAAATCGCGTCCATAGGCATTGACGGTCTGGCCGAGCAGCGTCACCTCGCGCACGCCGGCGGCCGCCAGCTCCCGGATCTCGGCGACGATGGCGCCGGGGGCGTGACTGCGCTCGCGGCCCCGCGTGACCGGCACGACACAGAAGGTGCAGAACTTC
>Ga0335084_10002983_pt1 | contig 16475 bp, 13 predicted proteins | sample Lox_Sample_44_FD_206721 | JGI IMG/M metagenome (GOLD analysis project Ga0335084, IMG submission 206721) | Soil microbial communities from Loxahatchee National Wildlife Refuge, Florida, United States - Lox_Sample_4.4 | ecosystem: Environmental > Terrestrial > Soil > Wetlands | place: USA... | reverse complement strand
ACATCCGCCCGCAGGGCCGCCGGAACGGGCAGCGGCGGCAGGGATCGCGGCCCTCGAGCTGCGGGAAGGCGTCCAGGCGGGCCAGGTTCCGCGCCGGGTCGGCGAGCGCCGCCTTCATGGCGGCGATCGACTCGCGCATGTCGCGCGTGCAGGCGTCGAGCGCCGCGGCGTCGGCGGCCGCCGAGATGCGCTCCGCGCCGCCCCCGCCCACCAGGTAGACGAGCCCGCCCACCACGCCGTCCACCGGCACGCCCCACCTCCGCGCCGCGTAGAGCGCGTAGATGGCCACCTGGGTGTGGTCCACGCCGCGCTCCTTGCCGGTCTTCCAGTCGAGGACGTGCACGCGGCCCTCTGCGTCGCGGTAGGCGAAGTCCACCGCCACCCAGATCTTCGTGCCCTCGAAGTCCCACGAGTCGAGCTCGTCCACCGTGAGCCACCGCTCCCGCGGCGTGCGCCGGATCTCCTCCAGCGCGGCGCTCTCGTAGAAGGCGCGGATGGCGCCGTCCACGACCTGGTCGTAGAGCCGCTTCCAGTCCTCGTTCGCCACCGGCTCGCCGTACTCGTGCTCGACGAGCCCGGTGATGCGGGAGGCCTCGCGCCAGTAGCTCTTGTCGCGCGACACCGCCCACTCCGACCGCGCGCGCTCGCGCGTGCGCTGCAGGAGCCGGTCGACGGGGAGGAAGTCGCCGGTGACGCGGGCGCGGTTCAGCATCTGGCGAAGCGACTCGTGCACCACCGAGCCCGCCCACTGCCAGCGCGACGAGAGCTTCTTCAGGACGTACAGCTCGCGGACCGGTGAGCCCGGATCCGCCTCCCAGCCACCCCAGCTCCCGTAGTAGGCGTAGTAGTAGGCTCGCCGGCACTCTGCGAACTTCTCGTGCCGCGACTTGGACCAGGAGAACTCGTTCTGCAGATCGGCCATGGAAGCGTCCGGCCGGAGCCGGTCCCTTGCCACTCTATCGTGGGGGACCGACATGCGGACGGACGCTCCCGAATCCTCTACTTGGACCCCGCCGCGGCCTTCGCTGCCGCAGGCTTCGCGGCAGGCGCCGCCTTCGCCGGCTTCGGCCCAGGTCCGGCGGCGGGCGGCGGCCGGACCTCGATCGGGCCGATCGGGATCCCGTCGAGCTGCGGCGTCACCACCTCCGGCGCGCCGACCATGACGATCGTGAGCCTCGCCGGATCGAGGTACCGCCGCGCCACGCGCTGCACGTCCTCCGCCGTCACCGCCCGGACCTCGTTCGCGAACCGGTTCCAGTAGTCGTCGGGGAGCGCGTGCACCACGGTCTCGGCGAGCTTCCCGGCGATCCCGCCCACGGTCGAGAACTCGGCGGGCAGCCCGAGGACGATCGCGTCCTTCGCGTCCTGCAGCTCGGCCGCAGGCACCGGGTCGTCGCGCAGCTTGCCGACCTCGGCGAGCAGGTCCTTCATCGCCTCGCCGGTCTGCTGCGCCTTGACGCTCCCCGCGATGACCGACGTCCCGCCGAGCTTCCGCGCCTCCTCTCGCGCGCCGATGCCGTAGGTGTAGCCCTTGGCCTCGCGCAGGTTCCGGAACAGCCGCGAGGACATCCCGCCGCCCAGCACCTCGAAGGCGACGCGGGCCGCCACGTAGTCCGGAGAGGAGCGGGGCAGCCCGGGCGAGCCCAGCAGGAGGTACGACTGCGGCGCGTTGGGCTTGGTCACCAGGACGGTGCGGAGCGCGCCGGCCGGCGCCGCCGGGGCGGGCAAAGGCTGCGCCTTGCCGGGCTTCCAGGCGCCCAGCGTGGGCCCGAGGACCCGGCGCAGCTCGATCTCGGTGGTGTCGCCCACCACGATCAGCTCGGAGTTGGCGGGGGTCCAGTAACGCGCGTGGAAGCGGGCCAGCTCGGCCGGCTTCATGGCCTTCACCGCTTCCTCGGTCCCGCCTGCCCAGTGACCATAGGGGTGCTTCCCCCAGAACACCCCGGCGAACGCCTTGGCGGCGACGGCGGGAGGCTGATCCCGCTGCTGGAGGAGCGAGACGAGCCGCTCGTCCTGGACGCGGGCGAAGTCGCGCTGCGGGAACGTCGGGTTCATCGCCACGTCGGCGAAGATGTCCGCGAGCTTGGGCAGCTCGCGCGAGAGCGAGGCGCCGACCAGCGAGGCCGCGTCGAACCCGGCGCTGGCGTCGAGGGAGCCGCCGATGAAGCCGATCTCGTCCGAGATCTGCGTCGCCGTCCGACCCCGGGTCCCCTCGGTCATGACCTCCGCGGTCATGCTGGCGAGGCCCGGCCGGTCGGCCGGATCGTGCGCCGCGCCGGCGTTGGAGACCAGGTTGAGCGCGACGATGGGGAGCCGGTGCGACTCGACCAGGCGCACCCGGAGGCCGTTCGCCAGCGTGAAGTGCGTCTGCGCGGGGAGGCGGAGCTGGGGCGGCGGGCCCTTCGGCGGCACGTGGGTCCGGTCCGGGCCGGGGGGCGTCGCGGCGGGCACGACCGAGATCACCGTCGCCTCGGGCTTCGCGGCGGCGGGCGGGTGCGAGACCGCGCAGGCGGCGAGGAGCAGCGCGAGCGTGGAGAGCGAGCGGATGCGCGCGATCCGGTTCATGGAGCGTCCCCCTTCCCGGCGGCGGCGCCCGGGGCGGCCTTCGGCGCGCCCCCGGCGCCCGCGGCCTTCGCGCCGGCGCGCGGCACCACGGTGAGCACCACCCGCCCGGCGCCCAGGTACCGCCGGGCGGCGTCGCTCACGTCCTGGGCGGAGAGGGCACGGTACCGCGCGATGTCCTCTGGGAGGAAGCCGGGATTCCCGGTGCGCAGGTAGTAGTTGGCGAGCATCGCGGCGCGGCCGCCGAACCCGCCCAGCGGCTCGACGGCGAAGACCGCGCCCGATTCGATCTTGTTCCGGGCGCGCTCCAGCTCCGCCTTTCCGGGCAGGACCTTCGCCACCTTCGCGATCTCCTCGTCGATCTCGCGCAGCAGCCGCTCCGGGTCGACGCCGGGCTTCGGCGTCGCCACCACCAGGAAGCCGCCGGCGAGCGCGTGGCTCATCTGCGCGGCCATGACGCTCTGGGCGATCCGCTCGTCCATGACCAGCCGCTTGAACAGCCGCGCGCTCTTCCCGTCGGTGAGCACCTGCGCGAGCACGTCGAGCGCCGCGTCGCCCGGGGCGAACAGCTTCGGCGTCTGCCAGGCCACGTACAGGCGGGGGAGCTGCACGTCGTCCTCCAGCGTGACGCGCTTCTCTTCCCGGAGCGGCGCGGGGGAGGGGCGCTCGTGCACGGGCGGGGCCTTCCCGGGGATCCACCCGAACCACCTCTCGACCATGGTGCGCGTCGCGGCGGGATCGACGTCGCCCGCCACCACCAGCACCGCGTTCTCCGGGCCGTACCAGGTGCGGAAGAACTCCTTCACGTCCTCGAGGGTCGCCGCCTGGAGGTCCTCGTGCGAGCCGATCGTCCACCAGTGGTACGGGAACGCGTCCGGCCAGAGGTTCTCGAGGATGGCCTTGAAGGCGAGGCCGTAGGGGCGCATCTCGAAGTTCTGGCGGCGCTCGTTCCGCACCACCTCGCGCTGGTTGTCGAGCTTCTCCTGGTCGATGGCCGGGAGGAGGAACCCCATCCGCTCGGACTGGACGAAGAGCATCTGCTCGAGCGCGTTCGAGGGGACCTGCTCCCAGTACTGGGTGGTGTCCTCGGAGGTGGAGGCGTTCCCCTCGCCGCCGGCGGCGTCCACCAGCCGGTCGGCGACGCCCTTGGGCAGGTGCTCGGTGCCCTGGAACATGAGGTGCTCGAAGAGGTGCGCGAAGCCGGTCCGGCCGGGCTTCTCGTCCTTGGAGCCGACATCGTACTGCACGTGAATGCCGACGATGGGCGTGGTGTGGTCGACGTGCAGCACCACGGTGAGCCCGTTCGGGAGGCGGAACATCTCGAACGGGACGGAGGGGGCGGCGTCCCGGGGAGCGGAGCCGGGAGCATCCGCCCGGGCGGCGGAGACCGCCAGGGCGGCCGCCGCGAGAAGCGCGGGGAGGGTTCTCATGATCGCGGCGTTATATGCCATGCGCGACCGCCGGTCACCGCCCCAGTCGCGTTCTCCCGCGCGACGATGGGGCGGGGCCGGGCCCCGGTGCGATATGGCGAGACGCTCGACCCGGGCGCGTGCAGGATCCGTCCTCCATGAGCACCCGCTGGGCTGCCGCCCTGGCGCTCGCCGCGGCCTCCCCCTGCGCGCGCGCCGCCGCTCCGGATGGCGCCTTCGTCGCGGTGCGCGCCGCGGGGCCGGTGGTGCTCGACGGGCGCCTGGAGGAGCCCGCCTGGGCGGCCGCCCCCGCCTACGACGGCTTCGTCCAGCTCTTTCCGGCCGAGGGTGCGCCGCCCTCGGAGCGGACCGAGGTGAAGGTCCTCTACGACGATCACGCGCTGTACGTGGGGGTCGTCTGCCACGACCCGGACCCCGGCGGCATCGTCCGGTCGCTGGGGCGCCGCGATCACCCGCCCTACTCGGACTCGGTGACGATCGTGGTGGACTCGGTGCACCAGGGGCGGACCGCGTACGAGTTCACGCTCACCGCGGCGGGCGTCCAGGAGGACGGCATCTTCTACGACGACGACCAGCTCACCACCGACTGGGACGCGGTGTGGGACGGCGCGGTGGCGACCACGCGCGACGGCTGGACGGCGGAGCTCGCCATCCCCCTCGCCGCGCTGCGGTTCTCGAACGCCCCCTCGCAGGCCTGGGGCTTCGCCGTGAAGCGGGTGATCGCCCGCCGGCACGAGGAGATCGCGAGCGTCCTCATCCGCCGGGCGCAGCGCGGCGTCGCCTCGCGGCTCGGGGTGCTCACCGGGCTCGAGGACCTCCGGCCCGTGAACGACCTGGAGGTGTCGCCCTACCTCGCCGCGCGCGTGACGGCGCGCCCGCAGCTCTCCGAGGCCTGGTGGCCGCAGCCGCGGTTGCTCGAGCCCTCCGGCGACATCGGTGTGGACCTGCGCACCTCCCTCGGCCGCGGCCTGGCGCTCCAGGCCACCGTGAACCCGGACTTCGGACAGGTCGAGGCCGACCAGATCATCCAGAACCTGTCCCGGTTCGAACCGTTCTTCCCGGAGAAGCGCCCCTTCTTCCTCCAGGGGATGGACCTCTTCCAGTCGGTCGCCGGCGGGAGCGGCAATCGCCCCTCGCCGCAGCAGGTGTTCTACTCGCGGCGCATCGGCCTCGACGCGCCCATCCTGGCTGCGGCGAAGCTCACCGGCAAGGCGGGCGACGAGGTGCAGGTGGGCGTCCTCGAGTCCCTGGTGACGGGCGCCGGGTGGCCGCTCGGTGACGCCGAGAACGCGCCGCCGCGGCAGGTGCGGCTCGAGCCCACCGAGCCCTTCCACCTCGCGCCGGTCTCGGCCTACCCCCAGCTCGCGCCCGTTCCGCGGAACCTCTTCGCGGGCGTGGCGCGGTGGCAGCCCGCGCCGACGCGCTCCTTCGGCCTCGCCGGGACGAGCGCGATCGTCGCCGGGCCGCCGTGCACGCCCGCGGAGGCGGCCCGCACCAACGACCGGACCGATTTCGCCGACCCGGGCGTCGTGACCGGGTCCCAGCTCCGTCCGCCGCGCTGCGACGCGCTCGCCGGGAACGCCCTCGCCGCCGACTGGAACGTCCGCTCGCTCGACGGCGACTGGTTCCTGCGCGGGCAGGCGAGCGGCTCGCAGTGGCTCGGGAGCGCACCCCTGCGCGTCGTGCCGGACGGCACCGTCTTTCGCCACGGCGACCTGGGGTGGGGTGGCTACGTCTCCGGCGGAAGGCAGGGCGGCGAGCCGTGGCGGTTCGAGGGGCAGTGGTACTACGAGTCGCCCAGGCTCGAGCTCAACGCGCTCGGCTACCAGCGCACGCAGAACGAGCAGCTGGGGCGCGCCATCCTGCACTGGGTCCGGCCCAGCGGCGTCGGGCCGTTCCACTCGGTCGACGTCCAGGTCGGCGCGGAGACGCACTGGACCACGGACGGGCTCTGGTACGGCCGCGGGAACCAGGTGTGGGCCGGTGGCGACTTCCAGCTCAGGAGCTTCCACAGCTTCGGGTGCGTGGCGGCGGTCGACTCCGCGCCCTGGGACGTCCGCGAGATCGACCGCTCGGCCTTCACCGGCGGCATCTACGGCGGCACCTCCGCGCTCGACTCGCCGCGACCCGGCGTCCCCTACCGGCGTCCGGCGGACTACGGCGCCCAGTGCTGGTTCTCGAGCGATCTCAACGGGCCCTTCCACGCGGAGGGCGGCGCCGGGATGGGCCGGACCCTCGTCGCGGGGCCGCTCGCGCCGGTGACGTTCTGGGGCGCGAACGTCGCCTTCGTGCTGCGCCCGCACCCGCGCCTCGAGACGCGGGTGGACCTGGCGTTCGACCAGAACCGCTTCCGCGCGCGCTGGGTCGACGACGGGGGCGGCGCGTACCTCTTCGCCGACCTCCACGCGCCGGACCTGTCGGCCACGTTCCGCCAGCAGGTGGTCCTCACGCCCCGCCTGACCTTCCAGGCGTACGCGCAGCTCTTCACGAGCGACGGCCACTACGGGCCGTTCTGGACGGCCACGCCGGGCGCGAGCGGGACCATCACGCCCGGGTCGCTCCGGCCGGCGGATGCCGTCCCCGGATACGACTTCCGGAGCGTGGCGCTCGCGGTGAACGTCGTCCTCCGCTGGGAGTACCGGCTCGGCTCGACGCTGTTCCTCGTCTACACGCGGAACCAGCGGGAGCTGGGGTACGAGGACTCCGCGCAGCAGCCCGCCTCGCTGCGGCCGCACGCGCTCGGGGTCGGGCCGACCACCGACACCGCCATGGTCAAGTGGACCTACCGGATCGGCCGGTGACCCTTTTTCCGGCCGATCTCCGGGGAGGTGCGCGCGGCCATTGCGCGCTGCGCGGGGAGCGGTATCCTCGGTCCCGATGACCACGGCCGCCCCGCTGCGGATCCTCATCGCCGAGGACGACCCGTCGGTCGCGAAGCTCTACCTCGCCTACGCGCAGAACCGCGGGCACGAAGCGATGGTGGCGCACGACGGCGCCGAGACGCTGGTCACGGCGGCCACCGAGCTGCCGGACCTCATCCTGCTCGACGTCGCCATGCCCAAGCTGGACGGCCGCGACGTCATCCGCCAGCTCAAGGCGAATCCCAAGACGGCGCGGATCCCCATCCTCGTCATCAGCGCGCTCGGCGGCGAGCAGAACCTGCGGGACCTGCTCCTGGAGCTGGGCGCCTGGGACGTGCTGGAGAAGCCGGTGGACCTGCAGATCGCCTTCAACAAGGCGGAGCGGCTGGTCCGGCGGTAGGCGCGCGCGTCGAGCAAGGGGGGCGCCAGCCCCCGTCACCGCGCCGGATCGATCCGCATCCCCTTCGGTATCACCACGATCCCGCTCTCGGTGACGTGGAACTGCCGCCGATCCTTCTCCAGGTCGTAGCCGATGGTCGCCCCCGAGGGGATCTCGACGTGCTTGTCGACGATCACCCGGCGCAGCTTGCAGTGGCGGCCGATGTTCACGTCCTCGAAGAGGATGGAGTCGTCCACGTTGGCGTAGCTGTTGACGCGCACCCTGGGCGACAGGATCGACCGGTTCACCTGACCGCCGGAGATGATGCACCCCTCGGAGATGAGCGAGTCGGTCGCCTGCCCCACCCGGCCGTCCTTCACGTTCGCGAACACGAACTTCGCGGGCGGCTGGTTGTGCTGGATGGTGTAGATGGGCCAGCGGTCGTTGTAGAGGGAGAAGGTGGGGTCGACCGCCACCAGGTCCATGTTCGCCTGGTAGTACGCGTCGAGGCTGCCCACGTCGCGCCAGTAGCCCCGCTCGCGCTCGTTCTGGCCGGGGACGACGTTCTTCGCGAAGTCGTACACGTAGACGCGCTTGCGCCCGCACATCGACGTCACGATCGACTTGCCGAAGTCGTGCGCCGAGTTGGGGTCCCCGGCGTCGCGGACGATCTCCTGCACCAGCGCGTCGGTGGTGAAGAGGTAGTTCCCCATGGAGGCGAGGCAGCGCGCGGCGTCGCCCGGGATGGTCTTCGGGTTCTGCTTGGGCTTCTCCTCGAACCCGATCATCCGGCCGTCGGAGTCGACCTCGATGATCCCGAAGTCGGCCGCCTCGGCGACCGGGATGGGGATGGCCGCGATGGTCAGCTCCGCCTTCTTGGCCTGGTGGAACTCCAGCATCTGCCGCACGTCCATGCGGTAGACGTGATCGGCGCCGAAGACGAAGGTGAACTCCGGCTCCTCGTCGGTGATGATGTTGAGGTTCTGGTAGATGGCGTCGGCCGAGCCCTCGAACCACTTCGGACCGACGCGCATCTGCGCCGGGACGATCTCGACGTACTGGTCGAGCAGCGCGGTGAGCCGCCAGCCACGCTGGATGTGCGCGTTGAGGGACTCGGACTTGTACTGGACCAGCACCTTCATCTTGAGGATGCCGGAGTTGGCGAAGTTGGAGAGGACGAAGTCGGCGATCCGGTAGCGTCCGCCGAAGGGGACGGCGGGCTTGGCGCGTTCGCGGGTGAGGGGGTCGAGCCGGCGTCCCTCGCCGCCGGCGAGGATCATCGCGAGGAGCTTCGCCATGGGTGGACTCCGTGCGGGGCGATTCGAATGGGCGGCGACGCGCCGCTCCCCGGACCCATCGATACCCCGCCGCCGCCCGGGCGTGGCCGCCGATCCGCAGGGCGCCCCATCCGGAATGCGGGGCTCCTGGCAGGCGCGCGGACGGCGGCTCAGCCGCGCCGCAGCGCGGGCGCGTGCGCCGTCTCGTGCGCGAGCAGCCAGCGCTTGACGTCCAGGCCGCCCCCGTAGCCGCCGAGGCGGCCGCTCGCCTGCACCACGCGGTGGCACGGCACGAGGATGGCGACGGGGTTGTCGTGGTTGGCCCCGCCCACCGCCCGTGCGCTGCCGGCCCGACCGAGCCGCGCCGCGATCTCGCCGTAGGTGCGCGTCTCGCCCCAGGGGATGGCGACCAGCTCTCGCCACACCGCGAGCTGGAAGGGGGAGCCGCGCAGGTCCAGCGCCGGGAGCGGCGGCGCCCGGCCGGCGAAGTAGTCGTCGAGCGCCGCGCGCGCGGCATCGAGGTGGCCGCGGGCGCGCGCCGACGGGCCGGCGTGCGACGGCCCCCGGTCCCCGAAGGTGACGCCGAAGACGCCTTCGTCTCCCGCCTCGACGGTGAGCGTCCCGACGGGAGAGCGGTAGCGGAGCCGAGCGGTCACGCCACCACTCTACTGCGCCGCGAGCCGCGGGGGCACGTGCACCGGTGCGCGGGTGGGGCGCGGGGACCGGTCCCGGGCGCGCCCGTGCGGAGCGGCCCCTGCGCGGGGAGGGCGCCTCGACGCTCAGGCGCCCTTCGCCTCCACCGGGCGCGGCGCCGAGAACCGCGCGACCACCTCGGCGATCTCGGAGTTGACGCGCCGGAGCAGGTCCTGCTTCTCCCGGAAAGGCAGGAAGGCGCTCTTGAACCCCTGCACCAGCAGCGTGACGAGGTCGTCGAGCGTGAAGCCCAGCTCGCGGTGGGCGACCAGCAGCTCCTTGGTGATGGTCGTGTCGGTGATGAGCCGGTTGTCGGTGTTGATCGTCACCCGCAGGCCGAAGTCGAAGTAGAACTTGAGCGGGTGGCTCTTCACGTCGGCCACCGAGCGCGTCTGCACGTTCGAGGACGGGCACATCTCCAGCGGGATCCGGTGGTCGTTCACGTAGTTGAGGAGATCCCCGTTCTCCCGCAGCCTGACGCCGTGGCCGATGCGGTGCGCGCCGCACACGTGCAGCGCCTGCGCGATCGACTCGGGGCCGAACGCCTCGCCGGCGTGGATGGTGACGTTGACGTTGTTGTCGAGGATGAGCGCGATGGCCTCCTGGTGGCGGCGCGCCGGGTGGCCCTCCTCCGCGCCCGCCAGGTCGAACCCCACCACGCCGCGGTTCTTGTAGGCGACGGCCAGCTCGGCGAGCCGCACCGAGGTGGTCGGGTCGATGTGCCGGATGCCGCAGATGATGACGTGCGACTTGATGCCGGTCTCGCGCTTGGCGGCGCGGAGCCCCTCCAGCACCGCGTCGACGATGGTGGTGGGCTTGAGGCCGGTGCGGGTGTGCAACACCGGCGAGTAGCGCACCTCCAGGTACCTCACGTTCTCGCGCGAGCAGTCGATGGCGAGCTCGTAGGCGGCGCGGTACAGCGCCTCCTCGGTCTGGAGCACGGCCAGGGTGATGTCGAAGGCGGTGAGGTAGTCCTCGAGCGAGTCGCACTGCTGCCCGATGCGGATGGCCCGGGCGAGCCCCTCGGGCGTGTCCGCGGGCAGCCGGATCTTCTGCCGCTCGGCGAGCTCGAGCACCGTCTCGAGCCGGAGCGAGCCGTCGAGGTGGCAGTGGAGATCGGTCTTGGGGAGTGCCCGGAGGAGCTCCTCGGTCACGGGGAGCGTTCGGAGTGGAGGCATCCCGAAATCATACGGCCGCGGCACGCCCCTGGCAGCTTCCCGCCACGCGAGGAACCCGCGCCCACGGCGCGGGGGCACCGCGCAGCCCGGCGCATTGCAGTCCCACCATCACCTTTCATGGGTCCTTACCCGACGGAGGCGTCTCCCTCGGAGAACCCGCTCCACTAGGGTCCCGCCGACATCCGCGGCCAGGCGGCCGTCTACGTGATGCCCGGGATCGCGTTCCTCCTGCGCGCCAACGTGAAGGCGGTGCGGGTCGCCAACTTCGAGTGGGCGAACGGGTTCCCTTCCGACGCGGGCGGCGCGCCGCTCCGCTGGCAGGGCGGCAACGCCGACTGGGGGAACCTCGTGGCCGTGCCCAAGGCCGACTCCACGCCCACCAGCAAGCTGAACGAGTTCGAGTCGATCGCCCTGTTCCTGGCATGGGCGATCTGACACTCCCGCAGCGCACCTCGACAACCGGAGAAGCCGCCATGACGAACAGCGTCCTGTGCACCGCCGCCGCGATCGCCTGCGCCGTCCCCCTCGCCGCCGCGGCCGAGGGCGGGACGGTGAGCGGCAAGGTGGAGGTCACGCCGCCCAAGTACGCCGCCGAGACCGTCGTCTACCTGAAGGACGTGAAGGCGGCCGCCGCTCCCAGGACGGTGTCGATGGACCAGAAGAACATGACCTTCCTCCCTCGGGTCCTGGTCGTGACCAAGGGTGACACGGTCAAGTTCCTCAACCACGACACCGTCGCCCACAACGTCTACTCGCCGGACAACGACGCCTACAACCTCGGGTCCTTCAAGCAGAACGAGGAGCGCGCGCACACCTTCGCCGAGGAGGGCGCGTACACCCAGCTCTGCTCCATCCACCCCGAGATGCTGGGCTTCATCTTCGTGGCGCCGAACCCCTATGCCGCCGCGGTGGACGCGAAGGGCCACTACGCCATCAAGGACGTCCCGCCCGGAACCTACAAGCTCGCGGTGTGGAACTCGCACCTCAAGGCGCCGGACAAGAGCGTGACGGTGGCGGCCGGGAAGACCACAGAGGAGAACCTCACCGTCAAGCGCTGAGGAGCGCACGGTGCTCTCCGGGCGTGCCCTCGCGGCCCTCGCCCTGCTCGCCGCCGCGGCGGCCGCGCGGGCCGAGGGGCAGGCCGGCCCGTGTGGAGCTACCTGCTCTGGGCGCTCTTCCTGCCCGCCTGGTACGGCAACGTCCCCGAGGAGGTGACGGTCCTCCTGCGCCGCTGGACGGGCGCGTGGAGGCCGCTCACGGCACTGGTGCCCCTCGCGGTGTTCGCCTGGCCGTTCTGGCTCCTCTTCTCGGAGCGCCTGAAGCGCCGGCGCTCGACCCTCTCCGCCGGTGTGGCGGGCGCGTTCCTGCTCGCGCTCGGCGCACGGATGGGCGCGGCCTCGCCACCGCCCTGACCGGTCGCCCTACCCATCCGCCCGCGACCGCGCCGCGGCGCCGTGGCATGCTTGGATGATGCGGTCCCCCTTGCTCGCCTTCGTCGTCCGGCTGGTCCTCTCCGCGGGGGTGCTGTGGCTCTCGGTGGGGTGGGTGGCGCACGGCAACCCGCAGAACACGTTCGCGCGCGCGGTGGTCGTCTCCGTCGTCCTGTCGGTCGCCTACTACCTGACGCTCGCGAAGTTCCTCTGGTTCCTCTTCCTCCCCTGGCTCCTCTACGCGGCCATCTGGGTCGCGGTGGTGATGTCGAGCTACGGCCTGGGCTTCCTCCAGGCGCTGCTGCTCGCGCTCGTGCTCACCTTCCTCTCCTGGGTGGTCGAGGCGCTGCTGGGGATCTCGCCGTTCCGGTCCGCCTGACGAGGGCGGCGGGCGCCCTCACCGCTCCGGCCGCAGGAAGCGCGCCAGGATCCGCTTCTCGCCCGCCCCGGTGAAGCGCACCGTCACCTTCGCGTCGCCGCCGGCGCCGTCGCACGACAGGACCACGCCGTCTCCGTGGATCGCGTGCGCGACCCGCGCCCCGCGGCGGAACGGGGCCGCCTGCGCGCTCTGGTCGAAGCTGTAGTCGATCGTCTGCTCGCCGCGCGGCGCCGGGCCGCGCGCTCCTGCGGGAGCGGGCGCCGCGGGCGCGAACCCGTCCTCTCCGTCGAGCTCGATGTGCGGCTCCCCGTCGAGGGCGCCGGGGTGGCGGCGGATCACCGGGGGGCGCGCCTGCGCGGCGGCCGCCGCCTGCCGCGCCCGCACCTCGCGCGCCACGCCCTCGCCGAACAGCGCCGGGGGCAGATCCGCGAGGAACCGCGACGGCTCGGTCTGCCGGTACGAGGGCCCGCCGTCGCCGTAGCCCATGCGGCGCCGGGCGAACGACAGCGAGAGCCGCTTCTTGGCGCGCGTCATCCCCACGTAGCAGAGCCGCCGCTCCTCGTCCGCTGCGGCGTCGCGCTCCGCGGGGGAGTCGTCCGCCCAGGGCCGCTCGTAGGGCAAGGTCCCGTCCTCCAGGCCGGCGAGGAACACCGCCTCGAACTCGAGCCCCTTGGCGGCGTGCAGCGTCATGAGCGCCACCCGCCCCTCCGGCGTCTCCGCGTCCGCCTCGCCGAGCAGCGCGATCTGCTCGAGGAAGCGCGCCAGGGGCGGGGGCCGGGGCTCGTCGGGATCGCGCGGCTCCGGCTCGCCCGCGATCGCCTCGTCGAACTCGCGCGCCGCGGCCACCAGCTCGGCGAGGTTCTCGGCGCGCTCGGCCGCCTCGTCGGTCCGCTCCTCCTCGAGGCGGGTCAGCATCCCGCTGCGCCGGAGCGCCTCCTGCACGGCCACCCCCGCGTCGAGCGCCGGGACGTCCGCGGCGAGCGAGGCCACCAGGTCGTGGAACTCGGTGAGCGCCCTGCGGGCGGCCGGCTTCAGCTCGGCGATCGCCTCGCGGTCCGCGAGCGCCTCGAAGAGCGACACTCCCCGCGCCGCGGCGTGGGCGCGGAGCCGCTCCACGGTCCTGTCGCCGATCTTGCGCGACGGACGGTTCACCACCCGCTCCAGGTCGAGGTCGGAGCGAGGGTTGAGCGCGAGGCGGAGGTAGGCGGCGGCGTCCTTCACCTCGGCGCGGTCGTAGAAGCTCGTCCCCCGCACGATCACGTAGGGGATGCGCGCGGCGCGGAGCGCCGCCTCGAGGGGGCGCGACTGCGCGTTGGTCCGGTAGAGGATCGCGATCTCCTCGCCCGCGGTGCCGCGCGCGCGCTCCGCCGAGACCGCCCGCGCGAGCTGCTCCGCCTCGTCGTGCTCGTCCTGGCCGACGAGGAGCGCCAGCGGCTCGCCGGCCTCCGCCTCGGTCCAGAGCCGCTTCTCGCGCCGCCGCTTGGCCCGGGAGATCACCGCGTGCGCCGCGTCGAGCACGGTCCGGGTGGAGCGGTAGTTCTGCTCCAGCTTCACGACGCGCGTGCCGGGGAAGTCCTTGTCGAAGTCGAGGATGTTGGCGACGTCCGCGCCGCGCCAGCGGTAGATGGCCTGGTCGTCGTCCCCCACCACGCAGACGTTCCGCTTCTCGCCGACCAGGTGCTGCATGAGCCGGTACTGCGCCGGGTTGGTGTCCTGGAACTCGTCCACCAGGACGTGGCGGAACCGCGCCCCCCAGCGCAGGGCGACGCCCTCGTCGGACTCGAGGAGCCGCAGCGGCTTCACCAGCAGGTCGCCGAAGTCCACCGCGCCGGCCCGCGCCAGGGCCGCGTCGTACCGGCCGTAGATCTCCTTGGCGAGCTGCCCCTCGACGTCGTACTCGCCCAGCACGATCTCGGCGGGGAGCCGCGCCACGTTCTTCCAGCGGTCGATGCGGCCGAGCGCCTGGCGCGCGCTGAGCGGCTCGCCGTCCTCGACCCCCAGGTCGGCCATGATCCGCTTCACCAGCCGGATCTGGTCGTCGTCGTCGTAGATGGCGAAGGCGGGCGGCAGCCCCGCCGCGGCCGCCTCGCGCCGCAGGAAGCGCGCGCCGAAGGCGTGAAACGTCTGCACCCAGAGGTCGCCCGCGAGCGGACCGAGGAGCGCCTGGAGCCGCTCCTTCATCTCGCCCGCCGCCTTGTTGGTGAAGGTGACGGCGAGGACGTGCCAGGGCGCGACCCCCACGGCGCGCACCAGGTGCGCGATGCGGTGCACGATGACCCGCGTCTTCCCGCTCCCGGCACCCGCCAGGACGAGCAGCGGCCCCTCGCCGTGCAGCACGGCCTCGCGCTGGGCGTCGTTCAGGTCCTCGAGGAGTCGCGCGGGCATGGCGGGGCTGGAAGATAACCGATGCGCCCCGCGGCGGCTCCGGCCTACAGGTCCGGCGCCGCCACCAGGCCCGGCTCGTACGCGGCGGGCGGCGGCGGGACGGTGCGCGTCGAGAGCGGCGGGTCGCCCGCCGGGACCGGCCGCTTCGGCGCGGGCCGCTTCACGACCCGCTCCGCCGCCGGGTGGTAGCGCCACTCGTACTCGCTGCGGTCGACCTCCTCCCGCTCCACCGCCTTCGCGACCAGGCGCGCCGTCCTGGTCCAGACCAGGTGCCTGGGCAAGAGCGTGGCGGGGTCGGTGACGAGGAGCAGCTCCGCCTCGGCCGAGAGCTCGTCGTCGGGCCCGGGCGGCGGCGCGTCGGGGCCGGCCAGGCGGTGGGCGAGCTCGGGCGCCACGCGCCGGAGGGCGGCGGCGACCGGAGCGGTGCGGAGCGTCAGCTCCACGCAGCGCGGCTCCCGCTCGGTGGCCGCGCAGGGGACGCGCCGCCGGGCGCCGAAGGTGACGTCGAGGGGGGCGCGCGCGCCGGGGAGGAGCGGCACGCTGCCCTCGCTGCGCAGGACGTAGCTCCTGCCCAGCTCCAGCTCCGCGCCGATCCAGAACCCGGCCTCCAGGTTCCAGAGCTCCTCCGCCTCGGCGCGCATCGCCCCGAGGGCGAGGTCCACCGCGCGGTCCGCCTGCTCGCGCGGCACCTCGGCGAGGCCGTACAGCTTGGCGAGCACGGCGCGCATCGCGTCGGTCCCCTCCAGCCGCTCGAAGGCGCCGTCCTCGTCCACGACCTCCACCACGCGCTCGGAGGCGCGGAGCGCCTGGGCGGCGAACCCGGGGGGGAACGGAAGGGCGCCCTCCCAGGAGGCGCCGGTGGTCTCGATGCGCCAGCCCTCCTCGGCGCGGAGGGCGCGGGAGGTGAAACGTGCGGTGAACGCCTCCCGCGGCCTGTCCGGGCGCGCCCTCGTCCGGCGGTAGCTGACCCGCGCCTCGACGCGGTCGGGCCAGGCGAACCGGAGCGCGCCGAGGTCGGACCCGCGCGGGAGCGGCGCCTCCTCCGCGGCACGGGCGGCGGCACGGCCGGCGGGCACCAGGGCGAGGAGGACCGCGAGGGCGGCGGGGCGCGGGCGGCGCATGCGCCGGCCCAGGGTAGCACGGCACGCCGGGAGGACCAGGCGCGCCCGGATGGCGACCACGTCGCGCGGGTCTTCGCGCCGCACTCCAGGGCGCGAAGTAGGGTCGTTCCCTGGCTCGCGGTTCCGGTCACCCAGGCCTCGTCGCCCGCGGGTGCTGCGCCGGACCCGCCGGCCGCGCGCCGTCGTTCCACCGAGGCGCCCCGCGCCAGATGGCCGGACGGGTGCTGCCGGCGCGGTGAGCCTCCTCTTCCCTGATCACTCGTAGGCCTCAACCCCGAGGTTCGCACCCAAGATAGCGGACCCCGCCCGGGCACGAGTGCGAAACTGGGATGTCACTGGGGGAGGAGGGCCACGGCGGCCCCCGAGTCACCCTCAGTCCATGCATACCCCGAAGCAGCGGGAGCACGCGATGACACCCGAGACCCTTGCGACCGATCAACCCGTCGGATTGGCGCGCTTGATACCCGCCGTCCTGTCCGGCCTTCTGCTCGTGGCGGCCTGCGCGACTCCGGACGTCACGCCGAAGCCCACGCGCGGCCAGTGCCCGCCGAACACCTTCATCGACAACTCCGCGAATGCGAAGCAGGCCGTCAACGTCACGGGCAATGCGGACGTCCTCAAGCAGACGGGAGGCGTCGCCCTGTCCATGTCCGGCGAGGGCGAGGCCCGGATCACGTGTCGGCAGCTGTGCGCGGGCGGCACCAGGCCGCACGTCGAGGAGGCGTCGGGCCCCCTCGGCACGACGTTCAAGTACGTCTGCGAGCCCGCGGACGGAACCCC
>Ga0335084_10002982_pt1 | contig 16477 bp, 12 predicted proteins | sample Lox_Sample_44_FD_206721 | JGI IMG/M metagenome (GOLD analysis project Ga0335084, IMG submission 206721) | Soil microbial communities from Loxahatchee National Wildlife Refuge, Florida, United States - Lox_Sample_4.4 | ecosystem: Environmental > Terrestrial > Soil > Wetlands | place: USA... | reverse complement strand
GTCGACACGACGAGATCCTGCGTCGCCTGGTTGACCGTCACCGTGAACGGTCGCTCTCCGCTCACCGCGCTCATCCCCACCCCCGCCGTGTTGAGCGGCCCGTTGTTCACCCGGTCGCTCCGCACGCAGGAGACGACGAACTGGAAGCGCGACGGCACGTCTGCCGCGTCGCTCACCACGATGCGCGAGAGCCCGATCTTGCCGGGGTCGGTCACGCTGCGCGCCGCCATGAAGAACGTGCCGTTCGTGAGCGGGACGCGGCGCAGCAGCACGGTGCCGGTCCCCTGGTCGCCGAGCGCCCCCCAGGTCACGAGCGGGCTCACGGGGCCGAAGCCGACGACGCTGGCGCGGAACAGGATCGTGTCGCCGGGACGCACCGTCGCCTCGGCGGGATCGATCGTCACCCGGTCGACCTTGCGGACGTGGACGGTCGCCGTGCCGACCGCGCTCGGCACGGCCGCGCTCTGCGCGGTGACCGTGAACGTTCCCCCCTCGGAACCGGCCGTGAAGATCCCGCTCGGCTCGATGACGTTGCTGGCACCGGTCGTGTTCCACGCCACGCCCTGCCGGCTGGCGGCGAGGGTCGGAATGACGGCGGTGAAGCGGACCTGCGTCCCGGGCTCCATGCCGACCTCGGTCGGATTCACCACCACCTCGGTCGGACAGTGGGCGAGCGCCGCGTCGATGTCGCTCTGCACGGTGGGCCGCAACGGAGCGACGGCGGACGCGAAGTCGCGGGCCAGGTTCGCGGCGTCGACCGCCGCGGAGACGTCGGCGGCACAGAGCGTGGCGATCTCCTGGAGGAGAACGCCCATGGCGGCGTCGAGCTTCGCCGTCGCGAGCTGCTGGAGGTCGTCGAAGCCCAGCACCGCCGCGTTGGCGGCGAGGTCCACCAGCTCGGCGAGCCGGGCGGCGCGCGGGTTGGCGATCGCGTCGGCGGCGGCCGCCGCGATCAGCTCGGAGAGGATCCTGTGGAGGCAATCGTTCACCTCCTGGGAGAGGAGGTCGCCGCGGACCGCGAGGAGGCCCTGGAGCGCCGCGACCTGCGACACCGCGTTCAGGCTGACGTTCGGCAGCGTCGCGGGAGGCGCCGGGCAGATCTGTCCCACCTGCCGGCCGACCTGGGTCGTGATGACGTCTTCGACGCGGGTGCAGAGGGGCGCGGCCGGCGCCCGCGTGCAGAAGCCGGGGTACATCTCCTCCCACGCCCCCTCGAGCTCGCGCAGCTCGTTCATCACCTGCACGCTGACGATCGCGTTCGGATCGGCACCGATCTGGTCGAGGATCGGCCGGACCGCGTTCACGAAGTCGGCCTCGCTCGGCCGCCCGACGCCGCCGCCGCTGAAGTGCGCGACGGCGAGCACGACCGCGTTGCCGTCCCGGTGAGAGCGGAAGGCCCGCCAGCGCCGGCCGTCGCCGTCGAACCGGAAGGCGACGAACGGCCCGGGGCCGGCGTCGGCGGGCAGCTCGACGCGCAGCGCCGCCGGTACCGTGAAGGCGAGGCCCTCGGGCTCGAACCGCACCGCGGTGACCACCCCATCGGAGAACGGTAGCCCGGCAACGTGGGCGAGTGGCGTCAGCGTGATGCCGGTGGCGGCGGCGAGCGCGCCCGCGGGCACCACGAGCGCGAGGGACGCGCCGCCGGCGGTCGCCGTCACGGTGCCGCCTGTCGCGTCGACGTTCGTGGTCACCGGCGCCCCGTTCCCGGGCGTGAGCGTGAGGTCCTCGCCGCAGCCGACCTGGAACAGGCCCGCGGCGTCGAGGAGCGGCTTCTTGCCCTTCCGGAGCCGGAGTGCCACCGCCCCCGCCTGGGCCGTCGCGGGCACCTGGATGCGGACCTCGGAGTCGGTGCGCTGCTTCTTCTTCCCGAGCGGCCTGGTCGCAATCCCGCCGACGTCGACGAACTTGATCTTCTTGAGGCCGCGTCCCGTGAGCCGGATCGTCTCGCCGGGGGCAGCGCACGACGGCAGCGCCGCGCCCAGCTCGATCGCCGGCTTGCGCGCCGCCCTCGCGGGGGTGAGACCGGCGAGCGCGACCAGCGCCAGGCCGACGGCGAGGAGATGGCGGAGGTGGCGCGGCAGCGGCGCGAGCGTCGGGGCGGTGGGCATCGGGTTCTCCTGGAGGTGGGCTGGCGCCGAGGGAGTGCGGAGAGTACCTGCGTCGTGTCCACGCTGGCAATGGCGGCGCGCTGGTGACGCCGGTGGGCAGACGGCATAGCATGCGCCCGCCGTGTCCTCGCCGCGCTCCCGCTACCAGCCCGACGCCGCTCCCGACTACAGCCATCGCTTCCACGCCGGCAACGTCGGCGACGTCTGGAAGCACTGCGCGCTGGTCGAGGTCCTGCGGCTCGCGGCGGCGAGCGGACCGGGCGTCGCGTACGTCGAGAGCCACGCCGGCGAAGGGAGCTACGCGCTCGGCCCCACCGGGGAGTGGACCGAGGGGATCGGGCGTCTGTGGACCGCCGCCGAGCCGGCGCGGCTCGACGATGCCGTGGGGCGCTACGTCGAGCTGTGCCGGCGCCTCGGCGCCGGCGCGGATCGACCGACCCGCTATCCGGGCTCGCCGCTGCTCGCGCGCGCCGTCCTGGGCGCCGACGCATCGATGGCCCTGCACGAGACCGATCCGGCGGCGTGCCGGGGTCTCGCGGCGGCGATGCCCAACGATCCGCACGTCGTGGTCGCGGAGACGGACGGCCTCGCGGCCCTGCCGGCCGCGGTGCGCGTCGCAGAGACCGGCGGCGGGAGCGTGGTCGCGCTCGTGGATCCGCCCTACACGCAGAAGGCCGACTGGACCCGGGTCCCCGACGCGCTCGCCGTCGCGGTCGCCGCGTCGACACGTGCCTGCTTCCTGCTGTGGTACCCGGTGAAGAGTCTCACCCGACCGAACGCGATGATCGCGCGCCTGGGCGCCGCAGGCGTCTCCGGCGTGATCGCCGAGCTGATCACGACGCCGCTCAGCCACCAGCGCCAGCGTCTGAACGGCAGTGGCGTCCTCCTCGTGCGTCCGCCACGCCGCACGCTCCGGGCGCTCGCGGCCGCGGCCCCGGTGCTGGCCCGGCACTGCGCCACCCAGCCGCGCGCGTGGTCGTTCCGGATCCACTCCTGGGAACCGTCAGCCCGCGGCGAGCAGACCCCGTAGCTCGTCCGCCTGACCGGGCCGCCAGCGCTCGCCCAGCAGTCGCCAGTTCATGCGCGGGAAGAACTCGTAGCGCCGTCCGAGCTCCGCGACGAACAACGTCATCCGCTCGACGATGCGCGCGTTCACGAGCAGGCCCGCGTCGAGGTAGCGGAACGGCGAACCGGCGACCAGGGCGAGGAAGTCGCGCTTGGCGGCAGCATCGTCGCCCACGACGTAGACGTCGCTCAGCGCGCCGTCGAACTCGGGCGCATCGAAGACCTCCCACCAGACGTTCTTGAACGCCCCCACCAGCCGCGCGCGCGGGAAGCGGTGCTGGAGCTGCTCCGCGCCGCTCGTGTCCCACGGCAGGATGAAGTCGTCGTAGGTCGCGTTGAACGGGTTCGTGATGTCGACGATCAACTTGTCGTTCAGGTGCTCGCGGTAGGGCTCGAGCGCTTCGAGGAGGCCGTCGCGCAGGAACATGGCCGGGAGGACGACGTCGGCGCGGACCGCCTCCGAGTAGCCCGTCCCCTGAACGTGACGGCCGCCGAGCCCGGCGGCGATCCGCCGCGCCCGCCCGAGCGTCCGCGAGCCCAGCAGCACGCGGTGCCCGCAGTCGTCGAAGAGCTTCGCCAGCCGGACGCCCATGCGCCCGGTTCCCAGGATGCCGATCGTCGTCATGGTCTCTCCTTCCGTCGCCGCGGACGTCGCGGCCGATGCGTCATCCTGGGGGTCGACATCAGCATGAGTCCAATGCATAGGAGACATTGCCTACATGCCGAAGACGCATATCGGAGCGTCGGACCTGAACCTGCTGGTCGCCCTCGACGTGCTGCTCGCCGAGCGCAGCACGACGCGCGCCGCGGACCGCCTCGGCCTGACGCAGTCGGCGGTGAGCCGCATCCTCGGTCGGCTGCGCGCGGCGCTCGGCGATCCGCTGCTGGTCCGGACCAGCCGGGGCCTCACCCCCACCCGGCGGGCGCTCGAGCTGGCGGGGCCGCTCCGGCAGAGCGTGCTCGACCTGGAGCGGCTGCTGCTCGAAGGACCGCGCTTCGATCCCCGTCGCTCGACGCGGCACTTCCGCATCGCCGCCGTCGACTACGCTCAGGTGATCCTGCTCGCCCCTCTGCTCCGCCAGCTCGAGGTCGACGCGCCGCTCGTCGACGTCGAGGTCCGCCAGCCGTCGGCCGAATCCGAGCGCGACCTGGAGGCGGGAGCGCTCGACCTGCTCCTGATGCCGCGACAGCCGTCCGGTCCAGGCGTGGTCTGGACCGCGCTCCATCGGGACGAATACACGTGCCTGGTCTGGACCGGTCACGCGTGCCGGCGACTCACGCCGGCACGCTTCGCGGCGCTGTCGCACGTGCTGGTCGCCCCGCGCGAGCGGCCCGGCGGCGTGGTCGACGTCGTGCTCGCGCAGCACCGGCTCGTGCGTCGGATCGCGGTGCAGGTGCCGAGCTTCCTCATGGTCCCGAGCCTGCTGATCGGCACGCAGCGGATCGCGACCGTGCCGGCGCGCATGGCGGCGGAGCTGGTCCGCACGCATCCGCTCCGGACGCTGGCCCCGCCGGTCGAGGTCCCGGGCTTCACGATGTGTCAGGCGTGGCACGAGCTGCATCGCCACGACCCGGGGCACCGCTGGCTGCGCGACGCCCTCGCGCGCGTCGCCGTCAGCCGTTCGTCGATGCGAACGCGCGCGAGTCGGGGTGCCGGGTCCGCCACCAGTACTGGAGCGTGAAGCCCGACCAGTTGTTGGTGACCTTCCCAGACGCGGTCTTGTACCAGCTCGTGCAGCCGGCATCCCAGGCGGTCTTCTTGATGTCGCGCTGGAGCTCCGCGTTGTACGCCGCCATGACGTCGGGCCGGACGGCGAGCGCGCGCGTGCGCTCGCGGGCCAATCGCTGGATGCACTGTACGACGTAACGCACCTGGCACTCGATCATGAAGATGATCGAGTTGTGGCCGAGGTTGGTGTTCGGTCCGTAGAGCAGGAACAGATTCGGGAAGCCGGCGACGGCGACCCCCATGTAGGCCTCGGCGCCGTCGCGCCAGGCGTCGGTGAGGGTGCGGCCGTCGGGGCCGGCGATCTCCATCGGCGCGAGGAACGACGTGGTCTCGAAGCCGGTGGCGAAGATCACCGCGTCGACGGGGCGCGTCGTCCCGTCGGCGGTGACGACGCCGTCGCAGGTGAAGCGCGTGATCGGCGTGGTGACGACGTCGACGTTCGGACGGGCGAGCGCCTGGTAGTAGTCGTCGGAGATCAGGATGCGCTTGCAGCCGACGGGATAGTCCGGCGTGAGCTTCTCGCGCAGCACCGGGTCGGCGATGAGCGAGTGCATGTACTCGGTGGCGGCCTTCTGGAGTCGGCCGCTCAGCCAGCTCCCCTTGAAGAAGCCGAAGAAGCGGACCTCGAGCTGGAGGTAGATCAGCGCGCGGTAGAGCTTCAGCAGGAACGGCACGTACCGGAACATTCGCTTCTCGAAGGGCCGATACGCACGGTCGTTGCGGGGGATGATCCAGTTGGCGGTCCGCTGGAACACCGTCACGTGCTCCGCCGTGGCCGCGACCGGCGGGATGAACTGGATCGCGCTGGCACCGTTCCCGACCACGGCGACGCGCTTTCCGCGCAGGTCCTGATCGTGCCGCCAGCGCGCGGAATGGAACCGGATCCCCTGGAACTCGTCGATCCCGGGGAGCGGTGGCACGAACGGCCGGTTGAGCTGTCCGGTGCCGCTCACCAGCACGTTGGCGGTGATCTCCTCGCCGGCCCGCGTGCGGATGCGCCACAGCCCGGCGGCGGCGTCGAAGCGCGCGCCGGCGATCTCGGTCCCGAAGCGGACGTGCGGCAGGATGCCGTACTTCTCGGCGCAGCCGTCGAGGTAGCGCTGGATCTCCGGCTGGAGCGAGAACACCCGGGTCCAGTCCGGGTTGGGCTCGAACGAGAAGCAGTAGAGGTGCGACGGCACGTCGCAGCCGGCGCCCGGATAGCTGTTCTCGTACCAGGTGCCCCCGAGCCGATCGGACTTCTCGTAGATGGTGAACGCGTGGAACCCGGCCCGCTCGAGCGCGATCCCCATGCAGAGACCGGACACACCCGCGCCCAGGATGGCGATGGTGGGGGTGGTGGTGGCGCCCGGCGACTCTGGCATCGTCCGCGTGCGGTACGTCGGTTAGAGTAGATACTCTAACGAATAGAGCATATACTCTAGGCCCATGTCCGGCGTCAAGGCGTCTGCCGCTCGGCGGAAACCGGCCGATCCGGGCACCAACCGCGACCGGATCGTCGAGACCGCGATCGCGCTGTTCAACGCGCGGGGGGTCCGGGACGTCACGACCAACCACATCGCGCAGCACCTGGGGATCAGCCCCGGCAACCTCTACTACCACTTCGGCAACAAGGAGGAGATCGTCCGCGCGATCTTCCCCCGCATCGACGCCGCCATCCACGCCGCCATCGCGCTTCCCGCGGCCGAGGAGATCACCGCCGACCGGCTCGGCGCCTACTACACGGCCGGCCTCGAGAACCTGTCCGCCTACCGTTTCTTCTTCGCCGACGTGAGCTATCTGGTCGGCCGCGACCCCGAGCTGGCGACGCTCCACCGCGCGCAGCACGACTGGCTCGTGGCGACGTTCGTCCAGCTCTTCCACCTCCTCCAGCGTGACGGGCACATGGACCGTGCCCTCGGCGACGCCGACCTGCACCGCATCGCCGTCAACGCCTTCATCATCTGGTGGAGCTGGCTCGGCTACGTCCGCTCGACGACGCCCGAGGTGAAGCTCGATCGCACGATCAGCGCCGCCGGCGCCCTCCAGAGCTTCCTGGTCCTCGCCCCCTACCTGGAGCCGCGCTATCGGGCGCGGGCCCGCGCCGTGCTCGAGCGCGGGGCGGACCTCCCGGCAGCGCGGGCCGTCCGCCGACGGTAGCCACGCCTCCGCGCGCGGGCTAGAACCCGCCGATGCCAAGCGACGTCTACGAGCTGACGCTCGACGGGCCCGGGAAGAACGCCATGAGCACCACGCTCATGACCGACACGCTCCAGCAGATCCGGAGCGCCGGCGGACGCCCGCTCCTCCTCACCGGCGCCGGCGACACGTTCTCCGCCGGCCTGAACCTGAAGGAGGTCGCCGCCTTCGATCCGCCCGGGATGACGCGCTACCTCCTGCTTCTCGACGAGCTCATCGACACGCTCTTCGAGTATCCCGGCCCGACCGTCGCGTGCGTGAACGGACATGCGATCGCCGGCGGCTGCGTGCTGGTCCTGTGCTGCGACCTCCGCGTCGCGGCCGACGACCCCAAGATCCGCATCGGCTTGAACGAGGTCGCGCGCGGACTCGAGTTCCCGCCCAAGATCCTCGCGCTGGCGCGCCGCCGCGTGCCGCCCCGCTCGATCGAGCGGGTGCTCCTCGAGGCGGCGCTCCACGATCCGCGCGCCGCTCTCCAGCACGGCCTGGTCGACGAGGTGACGGCCGACGCCGCAACCGCCGCCCGCGCGCATCTCGCGACGCTCGCAGCTCATCCGCGCGCGGTCTACACCGCGACCAAGCGTGCGCTGCGTGCCGGCGCCCTCGCCCTCTCGGACGAGCAGCGCCGGCACTTCACGGAGCACGTCGTGCCGGCCTGGTGCGCGCCCGAGGTGAAGGCGCGCGTGCTGGCGGCGCTCAAGCCCTCCCGCTGATCAGGGCCCGACCGGACAGAGCGCCGGCGCAGGCGTGTTGCGCGTCCCGGTGAACTTGCCGGTGGTGTCGTTGTTGAGCGCCGGGATCTTGGCCGGCGCCGCCGTGCAGAACCCGACCGACTTCCCCAGCTTCAGGCGGACGCCGACCGTGCCCTGCGGCGCGTGGGTCAGCGGATAGAGCTCGGGCCCGTTCCCGCGCAGGCTGAGCGCGCCGTTGCGGAGCGTCGCGGCGATGATCGGCCCGGCGACGTGCAGCTTGTCGACGTACTTGTATCCGGGCCTGGTCACCGACCCGACCCGCACCCACTGCGACGCCGGCAGGGGGATCACGACTTTGTCGCTGCCGCCGCCCGCAGCGTAGATCGTGAGGAACGCGCCGCCGGCAGAGCCGGGAAGCGTCGGGTCGCCCGGTGCATCCCACGCCGGCACCACGATCCCGCTCGGGCTGCCGTGGTATTTCGCCGAGCGGAACGACACCTTGCGCTTGGTGAGCGTGATCGGCGGCTTGTCGTCGTCGCGGAGCGAGAGCGACGTCGCCCGGATCGGCGTCGACGGGATGCTGGCCGCGTCGGCGGGATCGCTGTTCACGTCCCGCTCGTCGCCGTCGAGGAAGCCGTCCTGGTCACGGTCGACGCCGATGCGCGCGCCCGACCCGACCGGCACGCAGGTGTAGGTGATCTCCTGCCCGACGGTCGCCGCGAAGGTGCGCAGCGTCGCGTCGGTCTGGATGTCGGCGGTGCGGTCCATCTGGAAGGTGCCGTCGGGACGCCGATAGCCGCCGCGCGGCTCACCGGCGATCGTTCCCTTGACGACCACGTCGCACTCGCCCAGCGCGGCGCGCGCGAGCAGCAGGTCGATGCGGGTGCCGACGCTGGTCGGGCTCGTGCTGGTGAGCGTGGTCTGCTGCCCGACCACCGGCGCCATGTTCGAGTCCATCGCCAGCACGAAGCGCTCGAGCTGGTTCTGCTCCTGATTGGTGAGCGTGAAGACGCCCGCGCCGAGGAAGCGCCGGATCGTGTCGATGCTCCCGTCGTGCAGGAAGCCGAAGCCGCGGATCTGCGGCCCGCGCGGGGCGTCGCTCGGGCGCCCGAACATGCCGACCTTGGTGTAGGCGTTGCGGAGGTGGGGCACCTTGAACATCTGGGTCTCCCCCTCGAACGTGCTGAAGGCCGAGCTGCCGAACAGCCCCTGCGACCGGTCGAGCGTGTGGCAGCCGTCGCAGTTGAAGAGCGTGTCGGTGATCCGACCGAAGAACAGGTCGTGCCCCGCCTGCTCGTTGGTGGTGAACGTCCCGTCGAAGCGCCGCACCGGATTCGGCGGATACGTCACGCCCAGGATGAAGTCGGTGAAGGCCTGCATCTCGTCGGCGTCGAGCTGGGCGTCGCGACCGACCAGGCCCACGAACGCCGGATTGAACTTCTTGAACGCGGCATCCTCGTCGAACGAGTCGCCACCCGGGTCGTTCCCGCCGGTGCGGTCGCCGCGCCAGTGCATCGAGCCGTGGTTCGCCATGCCGCGGAGGCTCTGGGTGGTCATCGGGCCCTTCAGCGGGTGAAAGTCCTCGAAGGTGCCGAAGATCGCCGGGATCTTGACGGGCAGCGGGTTGTTCAGCACCACGTCGTCGGGATTGCCGAGGTCCCACGCCAGGCTGTCGAAGTCGCCGAAGATGTGGCAGCTCGAGCACGAGGCCTCGCCGTTGCTCGACGTGTAGTCGGCGTCGTAGAGGAAGCGCCGGCCGTTCAGCACGCTCGCGGGCTCGGGCGTCGGAATGTGGACGTGGCTCAGCTCCGCCCGGCTCGTCGCGTCGACGACCGAGATCGCGTTGTCGAAGCGGGTGAAGACGTAGAGGCGATCGCGGGTCTCGTCGAGCAGCAGGCCGGTCGGGCCGCCGCCGCTCACGGGGATGAACGCGCCGGCGCTGGGGACGAAGGAGTCGTCCTCGAGCGCCGCGGTGTCGAAGACGCCGACCTTGCTCGAGCCGAAGCCGGCCACGTAGAGCGTCGTCCCGTCGGCGGTGATCGCCAGGCCGGTGGGCGTGGCGAGGCTCTTCTCCTTCACGCCCGCGGGCGCGGGGCGCTGGCTGTAGTCGATGTGCTTGTTCAGGTGCCGGGGCGTCACGCTCGGTCCGCTCTGGTCGATGACCGTGATGCGGGCCTCGTGGAGATGCCCCTGGACCGTCGTGCTGTTGAAGGCGAGCCCGGGGCCCTCGAAGCGCACCTCGTTCCGCGCCTCGGTGTTGCTGACGTACACCTTCCCGCTCACGGGGTTGGTCACCATGTCGAACAGGATCGTGCCCACGTGCGCGAAGCTCGCCGTCTGCACCGGCACCGCCGCCGCGGCGTCGATCGCGAACACGTCCAGGTCGGGCAGGTCGAACTTCACCGCCGGGCTCCAGTCGCGCCCGAGCTCGTCCTCCCACTTCGACGTCGCCAGGTTGAACTTGGTGATCAGGCCGACCTCCGGCCCGAGGATGCTCTCGACGTTGGAGTTGGGCGCCGGCAGGCCGCCCGGGAAGGCCCCGCAGGGCGACGCCGTGGCGCCGCCGTCACAGACCGCGCCCTCGCCGATCGTCGTGGTCTGGTTGCCCGACTCGAAGATGGCGGCGTACACGGTGTTGCCGTCGGCGCTGGTGGCGAGCGCGCGCGGGCTGTCGCCGAACAGGATGACCTCGGTGACCGGCGTCCCGGCGAGCGTCGTGCCGAGGTTGGCGGGGTCGTAGACCTGCACCACCGCCCGGCCGACACCGGCCGTGATGAGGTAGTTGCCCGGCGCCGAGCAGTTCTGCCCGCGATAGGCGGCCGTCACGAAGGCCCGTCCGCCGCCCGCGAACACGACATCCCGCGGCTCGTCGCAGGTGAGGATCGTGCGGGCGACGTGCGGCGGCGTGGTCGAGACGTCGACGACGCTGATCGAGTCCGAGAGGTGGTTCACGACCCAGACCTCGCCGTCGCTCCGCGCCGCGACCGCGACCGGCTCGAGGCCGACGGCCACCGAGCCCGTGTGCGTCAAGGCCCCGGTCGCGCCGACCGTGAAGATCTCCAGCCGGTCGTCGGGGGTGTTCACCGCGAACAGGCGGGTCTGGTCGGGGGACATCGCCAGCGGACGGACCTGCCCGGCCTCGAAGTTGACGAAGCTGGCGGCGGGCACGGGCGCCGCGGCCCCCGCCACGAGCCAGGTCGTGGCGAGCAGGATCGACGAGAAGCGGAACGGTCGGCAGTCCTTCGGCATGTGTGGTCCCCTCGCGGCCCGGGCGGGATGGCGCAGACGGAGCCGTCCCACGTGACCAGGGGGAAATGACCCGAATCGCCCCGGAATGGCAAGGAAGAACTGCGTGAACCGCCCCATACCCAGCCCGAACGGGAGCTTCGCGGGCCGGGCGGCCCCGCTCAGAGCCGGTCGAGCTCGGCCAGGGAGCGGATCACCCGATCCGGGTGGATCGCGTGCCCGAGCGGGAGACCGTCGCCGTCGCGATCGATCCAGACGGCTCGGAGCCCGAGCAGCTTGGGCGCGACCACGTCCCACTCGAGGTTGTCCCCGACCATCCAGGCGGCCTCGGGCGGCGTGCCCAGCGCCGAGAGCGCGTGGCGGTACACCCGCTCGTCGGGCTTCCCGACCCCGAACTCCCCTTCGATCACGACGACGTCGAACAGCCGCTCCAGGTCGAAGCGGGCGATCTTCTCGCGTTGCATGTCGGCGTCGCCGTTGGTCACCAGGCCGAGCACCATGCCGTGGGCGCGGAGCCGGGCGAGGCAGGGATAGGCGTCGGGGAAGAGCACGACCGTATCGCGACGGCGGGCCGCGAAGTCCCGCGCGATCGCGGTCGCGAGCACGTCGGAGCCCTGCCCGACCTCGGCGAGCGCCGACGCGGCGATCTTCGTCCAGGCGTCGAGCATGTGGACGCGCTCGCGGGCGTGCCGCACCGGGTCCGACCAGAACCAGCTCCGCGCGACCTCGATCGCGGTGGTGAGCGCCGTGACGTCGAGCCCGGCCCCACCGCCGACGGCGGCGCACGCCTCCGCCCAGCAACGTCCCGCCGGCCCCGAGTAGTCGATCAGGGTGTCGTCCAGGTCGAAGAGGGCGGCGGGGACGCTCACGTTCTGTCGGCGGTGTCTCCCGTGAGCCCGACCGGGCAGCTCACGCCCGTACCCCCGAGCCCGCAGTACCCGTGCGGATTCTTGGCGAGGTACTGCTGGTGGTAGTCCTCGGCGTAGTAGAACTCGGGCGCGTCGAGGATCTCGGTCGTGATCGGGCCGAATCCGGCCGCGGCGAGCACGCGCTGGTAGGCCTCGCGCGACGCCTCCGCGATCCTGCGCTGGGCGCCTGCGTAGCAGTAGATGCCGGAGCGGTACTGCGTGCCGACGTCGTTCCCCTGCCGCATGCCCTGCGTCGGGTCGTGGCTCTCCCAGAAGACGCGCAGCAGCTCCCCGTACGCGAGGCGACGCGGATCGAACACGACCAGCACCGCCTCGGTGTGCCCGGTGCGCCCGGAGCACACCTCCTCGTAGGTGGGGTTCGGCGTCAGCCCCCCGGCGTAGCCGACCGCCGTCGTGTGGACGCCGTCCAGCTGCCAGAACTTGCGCTCGGCCCCCCAGAAGCAGCCGAGCGCGACCATCGCGCGCTCGGAGCCGTCGGGGAACGGCGGCTCCATGGAGCTGCCCAGCACCGCATGCCGCCGCGGCACCGGCATCCGCTGCGCACGCCCGGGCAGCGCTTCGTCCTTCGTCGGGAGTCGCAGCTTGCGGTTCGAGAGCAGCATGGCGGGACCTCCGCGGGCGGCAGGCGGGTGCCCGCCGCCCGCCGGGCAAATCGTCAGCCGAGCTTCGAGAGCATCGATTCGGCGCTGCACACGTTGAGGCCCGGCCCGGGCTCGACGTGCAGCTGCTCGACCTTGCCGTCCTTCACGACCATGCCGTAGCGCTGCGAGCGCTTGCCCATGCCGAAGCCGCTGGCGTCGAGCTCGAGGCCGACGGCCTTCGTGAACTCGCCGTTCCCATCGGCCAGCATGCGGACCTTGCCGGCGGCGCCCTGCGCCTTGCCCCACGCGTCCATCACGAACGCGTCGTTCACCGACACGCAGACGACGTCGTCGACGCCCTTCTTGCGGATCGCCTCGGCCTCTTTCACGAAGCCCGGCAGGTGCTTCGCCGAACAGGTGGGCGTGAACGCGCCCGGTACCGCGAACAGCACGACGCGCTTACCCTTGAAGATCTCGCCGACCGTCACGTCCTTCGGACCCGCGTCGCCCATCTCCTTGAGCTTCAGGTCCGCAGGAATGGTGTCACCGACCTTGATCGCCATCGTATCTCCTCCTGGATGCTTGGTGGGGGTTATGTATCCCCGGCCGCCGTCCCCGGCAATGGAGGGGTCGGGTCGCGACTTGCCTTTCGGACGCGACCGGCACTAAAGGCCGGACATGATCGGGGGAGGCGTCAGGGCCGCGGGGGCCGACGCAGGCGGGGCGATGCCCCCGTCGCTCGCGTCGTCGTACACCGCGGAGACGATCGCGTTGCTGCGCGCGCGCGTCGCCGTGAGCGTCGGCCTCTTCGTCTTCTGGATCGCGATCGCGGCCGGCTTCGAGTACACGAACTATCCCGATCGCGCGTGGCCGCTCCTCGTCATCTGCCTGTTCGAGCTGGTGGTGTGCGGCGTCGGGGTGGGACTGATCCTCCTCGAGCACTGGGTCTTCTCGCCGGTCGTCGTCGCGACGGTGCTCGGCATCACGCTCGGGATCGTCGGCAACGTCTACTCGGCCTGGGTCGGAGCGGAAGCGGAACGTCTCGTGATGGCGCAGGGGCTCTTCCTGAGCGCACTCGCGGTCGTGCTGCCCTGGGACTGGCGCCCGCAGCTCTGGGTGTCGACGATGACCTACGCGACGTTCTGGCTCGTCGCACCACATCTGCACGCCGACCGCTCGCTCGCCTACCCGGCGCTCGCGCTGGGGAGCGCGGCGGTGGGCTCGGTGGCCGGCGCCTGGTACCTGAACCGCTACCGGCACGAGGCCTTCGTCAGCGAGGCGCTGCACCGCGAGGATCGCGAGGTCGCGCAGGCCCTGCTGCACGTCGGCGAGGCGCTCGCCCACGAGCGCGACCAGGACGCGACGCTCGCCCGCCTGAACGAGCTCGCCGTCGAGACGCTCCAGTGCGACTGGAGCCACACCTACATGTGGGATCCCGTCCGACGCCGGCATCGCCTGGCGGCCACGGCCGGCGTGCCCCCCGAGATGCGGGCCGAGATCGAGCAGTTCGCCTTCCCGGTCGACGGGCGATCCCGCGTCCGCGAGATCACCGACGAGGTGATCGAGATCCCCGACGTCGCCGCGCAGAAGTTCGTGCCGTGCGCGCTCATGCTGCGCTTCGGAGCCGCCTCCTCGCTGGTCACCCGGATCGTCCGCGGCGAGGAGGTGATCGGCGTGCTCGCCCACGGCTACCGCGAGCGCGTCGGGCCGTTCTCGCAGAAGCAGCGCCGGCTGGCGGCCGGGATCGCGCATGCGGCCGCGATCGCGCTCGAGAACGTCCGCCTGATCGCCGACCTCCGGACCGCCAGCACGTTCAAGTCCGAGTTCGTCGCGACGCTGTCGCACGAGCTGCGCACGCCGCTCAACGTCGTGCTGGGCTTCGCCGACATGCTCGCCGACGGCGCCTTCGGCGAGCTGACCCGCGCGCAGCAGAACGCGCTCGGGCGGGTGCGGATGGGGGCGCGCGAAGTGCTCGAGATGGTCGAGGAGACCCTCGACCTGGGCCGCATCGACGCCGGCCGCGAGGAGATCACGCGCACGCCCGTCGACCTGGACGGCCTCTTCCGCGAGGTCGACCGCGAGTTCGAGTCGCTGGTGCCCGAGGGCGTCGCGCTGCGCTGGCACAACGCCGTCGGCCGCCGCGCGGTGGTCGGCGACCGCACGAAGCTCAAGACCATCCTGAAGAACCTGGTCGGCAACGCGCTCAAGTTCACCGAGGCCGGCACGGTGGAAGTCACGGCGCACGCGCCGGGCCGCAAGCTGCGGCTCGCGGTCAAGGACACCGGCATCGGGATCGCGGAGGCCGACCTGCCGGTCATCTTCGAGATGTTCCGTCAGGTCGACGGCTCGGAGAAGCGCGGCACCGGCGGCGTCGGGCTCGGGCTGCACATCGTGCAGCGACTGGTCGGCGTGCTGGGCGGCGAGATCGCGGTCAAGAGCGCCCCGGGCGAAGGGTCGACGTTCACGATCACGCTCCCGCTCGCCGAGCAGTCGACGGGCACCTGATGTTCTTCGACGAGCTGGTGGGTTCGGAGTTCGAGCCCCACGGCGAAGGCGTCTCGGTCGTGACGCTCGTGCTGCGCGACGAGCACCACGGCCCGCACGGCTTCGTCCACGGCGGCGTGTACTGCACGCTCGCACACCAGAGCGCGGGGGCCGCCGCCTACTCCGGTCTCCGCGAGGGGCAGGAGGCCGCGATGATCGGCATGCAGATCAACTTCGTGAAGCCGACGTGGGGCGGGTCGCTCAGGAGCCGGTCGGAGGTGGTGAAGGCGGGGGCGCGGACGGTGTTCGTCGAGACGCGGATCACGGGCGACGACGGGGAGCTGCGGGTGACGGCGTCGTCGACGTTCGTGGTGCTGGAGCGGGCGCTGGCGCCGAAGGAGTGACGGGACCCGCCCTCAGTGGCGGATCGCCTTCCCCGTGACCGTCAACTCCCCAGGAAGGTGCTCGGGAGATCGAGGCGCCAGCCGTGCGCGGATTGCACCCAGCGGCCGGAGATCGTCCATTCCTGGGACTCCATGAACAGGTGGGTCGTCATCTGACCGGTGGCGGCCGACAGGTCGCCATAGGCGCGGAGCGAGACGGTGTACGCCCCCTGGCGTGCCTGGAATTTGAGCCTCGAGATCCCGCCGTTCTGTCGCGCGGCGGGATCGGCGTAGAGGAAGCCCGTCCCCCGTGCCTGGATCAGCCCCCGGTCGAGCGAGCTGCGGAACACCACGACGCCGTTCGCGTCGGTCAGCTCGACGGCGAAGGTCTTGCTGTGCGGATCGATGGTCGTTTCCGGCGCGACCGGCGCGATCCACCCACGCATGTTGAAGACGTTCTTGCCCGCGGTCAGCTTGATGGTCGACGGATTTCGGCAGATCGGCGGCGTGCAGACGTTCTGGCACGCGTCGATCGGCACGTTCGGACGCCCCGGCGTACAGCCGCTCCGCTGGTTCCCGTCGTCGCAGGTTTCGCCGTGGCCCGCCTGGACCACCCCATCGCCGCAGAACGTGCAGTCCGGGCGACAGACGACGTCGCCGGGCCGCCCGGGCACCGGCGTCGGATCCGGCGGGTCGCAGGTCTCGCCCGGGTCGAGTCGACCGTTGCCACACTCCGCGGGGAGGCACTGCGACGGACAGGAGCCGCCCGGGACCGAGTTGCAGTCCTCGTGCTGGCAGAGGAACGCCCCGCCGCCGGAGTTGCACATGTCGACCGTGCACGGATCGTCGTCGAAGCAGTTGCGAGGATCCCCCGTGCAGATACCGGCGCGGCAGACGTCGTCGGTCGTACACGGGTTGTGGTCCTCGCACTTGATCCCGTTGAGATTGGTGTACCGGCAGCCGAGGAAGAAGTCGCAGAATTCCGTGGTGCAGGGGTTGTTGTCGTTGCAGTCGACGGGCGTCCCGCCGCCGCAGAAGCCGAAGCTGCAATGATCGTTCGTCGTGCACCGGTTGCCGTCGTC
>Ga0335084_10002979_pt1 | contig 16484 bp, 17 predicted proteins | sample Lox_Sample_44_FD_206721 | JGI IMG/M metagenome (GOLD analysis project Ga0335084, IMG submission 206721) | Soil microbial communities from Loxahatchee National Wildlife Refuge, Florida, United States - Lox_Sample_4.4 | ecosystem: Environmental > Terrestrial > Soil > Wetlands | place: USA... | reverse complement strand
GGCGAGAGGATCTTGGCCTTGTCGCCGATCAGCGTCGCGACGCGAGCCTGCACCTTGGCGTCGCCAACGACATTGCTGAGGAAGTCGCCCAGGAATCCGTACTGGCTCCACACCAGGATCACCATGAGGATCGAGGCGCATACCAGCAGGATGGCCTTGATGATCTGCACCCAGGTCGTCGCGACCATGCCACCGAACAGCACGTAGGCCAGCATCAGCACGCCGACTGTGATCACGGAAATTTCGTAATCGATACCGATCAGCGTCTTGATCAGCACGCCGGCGCCGACCATTTGCGCGGTCAGGTAGAACGTCGATACGGTGATCGTCGACAGCGCGCCGACGATGCGGACCTTCTTCGGATCGTTGCGGTAGGCCAGGATATCCGAGAGCGTGTACTTGCCGATGTTGCGGCATGGCTCGGCAATCACCAGCAGCACGGTGATGTAGGCCACCAGCCAGCCGACCGAGTACATGAAGCCGTCATACCCGTACAGCGAGATGAGGCCGGCGATGCCGAGGAACGAGGCGGCCGACAGATAGTCGCCCGCGATCGCCCAGCCATTCTGCAGGCCGGACACGCCGCCACCGGCGGCGTAGAAGTCGGCAGCCGTCTTCACGCGCTTGGCCGCAACGTAGGTGACGTACATCGTCACGGAGATGATCGCGGCGAACACCGCGAAGGTCAGCCAGCGCCATTCCGGGGCGACGGCGCCCTGCGCGAACGCCGGCATGCCGATCAGCGGGAGCGCGGCAGCGACCGCTGCAAGGGGCAGGAGCTTCTTCATGTCCATGGCTTATCTCCCGATCTTGTCGGCTTCGCGGACCAGTTCCGCCGCCATGGTGTCGAACTTCTTCGCCTTCGCCGTGTAGTAGAAGGCGATGCCCCAGGCCACGACGAACTGCGATAGCGCGAACAGGATGCCGACGTTCACGACGCCATACACCTTGATCCGGTAGATGTCGGAGAAATACGCGGCGCCGATCGGCAGCAGGAAGTAATAGAAGAGCGAGAAGAGCATCAGGCTCGTCAGGAACCCAACCTTCTTCGAGTGGAGCGTCTGAAAGCGCGGGTCTTCGTCGATCGCCTGCCAATTCAGCGGCGCTCGCGGTGCCTGCGCACCTGGCATTGCAGCGGTAGACATCTCTTCCTCCCGAGGAAAGTGGAACCTGTTTGGCAATTTCACAGCCACCGCGGCCGGCCTGCAAGGTCGCGTGCCGCATTATTCTTGTTATCGGCGCCAGGGACGATATGCGCTGAAACTGTCGCTCGGCTTACACCGACAGCAGGGTCTTGATCTACGTCTAATGTCGGTGGGTCCCTCGGGGGTGATGGACGACCGTCCGTCGCTATTGCGGTGCGCCATGCGGCCGGCCCGCCGCGTACGATGCGGCATGACCGGCACGCACGGCTCAGCCAGCGTCCTGCCGTCGACGCGGCGCGACATCAACGCCATCGCACGCGCATGCCGGAGGCTCGTTACGCGCCGCGCGCTGATCGCTGCCGGCGTGTCGATGGTCCCGCTGCCGGGCGTCGATGTGGCCATCGACGTCGGGGTGCTGGTGGCGATGATCGAGCGCATTAACACCGCCTTCGGCCTCACGCCGGAGCAGATCGAGCAGCTCGCGCCGCGGCGCAAGGCTTTTGCCTACAAGGCAATCATGGCCGTCGGCGGTGCGCTGGTCGGGCGGGTGGTGACGCGCGAATTGGTCATGCGCGCGGTCCGGTCGATGGGAATGCGCTGGACCGCGCGGCGGGCCGCGAAGATGGTGCCGGTTGCCGGGCAGATCGCCGCCGCCTCCCTCGGCTTCGCGATGCTGAAGCTCCTCGGCGATCGCCACGTTGCGGATTGCGTCCGCGTCGCGACGTTGCTGGCGGAAAGCTGAGACACGGGCCGGACACTTTGCGCACGGCCCGGCCCTGATCAGACGATGCCGTCCTTTGTCATCGAGGTGACAATCAGCTGAACGAACTGGTCGATCAGCCTCTGTGTCGAGTCATAGCCGGTCGAAGTCGTCGTCGCTGCCGACCACACGACATTGGCATTGCGCGCCTCGAATACGCGCGTGTCGGCATGCACGTTCTGCGTCGTCGTCACCGTCGGCGGCATCGCCCACATCGTGTTGTAGTAGCCGGCAAAGCCGCCCCAGCCGGGGCCCCAGCCGCCGCCCCAGCCCCAGCCTGGGCCCCATGCCGGCCCCATCACCATTCCAGGCTGCACGTTGACCTGCGTCGAGACGTTGATGATGCGCGTCACCATGGCGAACTCGACCCCGGCGGCAGCGACTGCCTGGCGCAGCCGATCCTCGCTGACCGGCCCGTCCTGCGGCAACTGCGTGTACGACTGCACCGCCTTGACGCCGACGGCGCCCAGGGCCGCGACCATCCTGTCTTCATAGATGCGGCGCGTGGCGCTGTCGCGCACGGCGCCAACCACCATGACGCTGCGCACCGGGCGCTTGCCGGCGAATTCGGGATTGACCCACTGCGCATCCAGCGACGTCGACGTGGCGCAGCCGAGGAGCAGAGCAGCCATAGCGGCGCAGATGGGGACGAAAGATCTCTTCAGCATCGTTGCGCTCCAGAGGAGGAGGGCCGCGGACGCCGCGGCGGACACTGAAGGTTAGCGCAAGCGTTGCATACGGCAGCCGAGCGGCGCGAATGCAGGAGCCACGTCCTCAGCGCTGTACGGAGCCGAGTGCTTCCTGCTCCATGCGCAGATAGGTCCCATAGGCATTGATGCGATTGGCGGCCGCAAAGGCGGGCACTGCGGCGAAGCGCGACCAGTCGGTGGCCGCATACGCTTCCTCGAAGGGCACCATGTCGCGTGCCGCCTTGCCCATCGCTTCACGCAGGAACAGCAGATACTCCCGCGTCAGCGCAACGTCGGGCGCGGGGTCCCGCGACGCATGACCGTGCCCCGGAATGACGATCGCCGGCGCCAGCGGACCGATCCGGTCGATCGCGGCGAGCCACGCGCGGGTATCGGCATTGCCGACGAACGGCACGCGACCACTGAAGTACAGATCGCCGGCCAGCAGCACGCGATCACCCTCGATCCAAAGCATGATGTCTTCGGGCGAGTGCGCGCCGCCGACATCGATCAGCCGGAACTTCACTCCGCCGCGCTCGAACGCGAATTCGCGCTGGCTGGAGAAATCGATCCAGCGGTTGGCCCCCACCGGATGCGTCTGCTCGTTCACGTAGGGCGCGAGGTCGCGCCGGCGCTGCTCGAGCCGGTCCTGCGTCAGCGGTGCGGCGAGCGTCTCGCGTCCCTTCGCATTCGCCCAGATTTCGACCTCGGGTCCGGCCAGTGCCTGCAGGCCGTAGAAATGATCCGCATGGAAGTGGCTGATGATGACCAGACGAACGGGCTGCGCAGTGACCGCGGCGATTGCGCGCTTCAGAGCGGCGCCGAGTTCAGGGGTGCCGAGCGCATCGAAGACGACGACGCCATCGTCCGTGACGACGAAGCCGGCGTTGGAATTGAAGCCCCGATTCGCCGTCGACGCGACGCCCGGATCCCCCTCGACATACCAGACGTGCTCCGAAGCCCGGATCGGCCTGACATCCTCCGCAGCAGAATCGTCGGGCGCGACGAGCGCGGCGAGCGTCAGCAGCGCGCCGCCGCAGGCCCGGCCGATGCGCAATTCAGGCACGACGGGTTTGATGCGCGAGGTAGTCGCAGATCGCCTCGATCATCCGCAACAGATCCCGCTGCAGATTGGCGAAGCCTTCGTGCGGTCTGCGCGAGTCCTCGTCCATGTAAAGGCGCTTGTTGATCTCGACCTGCAGGCTGTGGCGGCCGCGGGCGGGGTCGGAATAGGCGCGCACGAGTTCCACGCCCTTGTAGGGATCGTTGACCTTCACGCCGTAGCCCAGCGCTTCGAGCGTGGCACGCACGAACTCGGTGAATTCGGGGTCGCACGTCGTTCCGTCACGATCGCCGAGAACGAAATCGGCGCGTTCCGTGCCGAAGGCGCCTTCACCCATCTTGCCCGCCACCGAGTTCATCGAGTGGCAGTTGAGGTGATAGACCGCGCCGCAGGTCGCCTGCCCCTCGTCGAGCAGGTCCACCAGCGCGCGGTGGTAGGGCGCGTGGAAGCGCTCGATACGACGCTGCACCTCGTCCACACGCAACAAGCGCCGATAGATGTCCCGGCCGTCGTCCAGCGTGCGCCAGATCAGTGCCTTGCCGATCCGCGCCTTGCCGCTCGGGACGTATTCGTGCGGCCAGTGGCCGCCATCCAGCAGTTCGAGGTCGATGTCGCCGCGATGCCGATTCGGGTCCAGGTAAGTCCTCGGGCAGCGCGCCGCAAGCAGCGGAATGCCGGATTCGATGGCGGGCAGGTAGAGCTGGTCGACGAAACAGTCCTCCCCTTCTCGCAGGTCGAACTCCGAGACGGCCGCATCGAAGTCGGCCGGGAACTCGACGCCCGAGTGCGGCGAGTCGAGGACGAGCCCGATCGCCGGCCGCTGCGGGCCGTGCAGGAAAATGGCTTCCGAATCGAGGTTCATGTTGACCCGCTGGGCATTGCGCAGCTTGTCGGAGCTTAGCGGCCCTAGACGTCCGCGCGCGACCGACCCGGCCACGCAAATGGGAAAGATCCGCCGGGCACGCTCCGCTATACTTCGCGCCCTTCGCGACGGACTCATCCGCCGTCCTGCAGAGAGCGAATGGGCCGGAGACAAAATCCTTGTTTGCGGCAGCGGTACCGAAGGCCAAGTAGCTCAGTTGGTAGAGCAGAGGACTGAAAATCCTTGTGTCGGTGGTTCGATTCCGCCCTTGGCCACCAGAATTCCGCGAGCGCAGCGATGCGCGAGGGAAAATCGCCCGGCGTAATTGCGAGCTGCGAAATCTCCCTAGTAGTGCATAGAGCAAATCGGACCAAGGCGATTGCCCTCTTGGCCATCCGGTTGCGCGAAGCCGCTCGTCAGCGCAGCAGTTGCCTGAGTTTGGCGTCTGCCTGCGACGCCTGATCAGGACAGACGACGACGCTGCGCGCAGCCAGTTCGCGCAGCAGCTCGTCGCGCCGCTTCAACGCCGCGTCGCGACCGACCTTCTGCGAGAGCTCGACGAACTGAGCATCGCCCGGCAGCGTCCAGATTTCCACCTCATACGGCTGCGACTTGCTCGCCAGGCTGACCACGCTCGACGGTCCGAGGCGAACGATGTCCGCGGGCAACAGGCTGCTGCCTGAATCGGCCCGGCGCGTCTCCAGCAGGGCGCGTTGCTCGCGCGTGAGCAGCGACCCGATCGTCGCTGCGAGCGCCGCGCCGGATGCCGGCGCGGCCGACAGCGCGCGGCGCTCGGATGCGTCGATCCGGCGCGTCAGCGAAACGACGTCGTCGAAGCTGTCGCCATGCAGGTCGGCTTCGCACTTGCCATCCGGCGGCCGCAGCGGCGGGTCGAGCGCCCGGCAATCCTGCCCGGCCGCCTTGAGCGTCAGGTCCGAATTCTTTCCGCTCTCGCGCAGCCGCAGTCGCAATCCCTGGCTTTGGAGCGCGAGCGAGGGCGTGTCGAACAGCCAGACGATCGTCGGCCGGCCCTTCTCGCCAAGCTTGAGTGCATCTTTGACCTCTGATGGCGCCGAACACAGATTGATCTGGATTTCGGCGCGCGGCTCGAGCGCCGCTGCGGGCGGGCCGAAGCAGAGCGCAGCGACGAACGCAGCGGCCGCGCGTGTCATCGGGCGTCGGGCACGTGAACGAGGAATTCCGGGATGTCCGGCAACGCGTCGATGAAGGTGCCCTTCTTCCTGCCATCCCGGCCAAAGCGGCGAACGCGCTGCTCGAAGCGCTCCGCGACGTAGAGGTCGCCGTCCGGCCCGACCGCGAAGCCCGATGGCGCTCTCAGCTTGCCGTCGATCACGACGTGGGCCTTCAGCTTGTCCTGCGCAGGTTCGTCCTGAACCTCGTAAGCAAGGATGCTGCCGCTACCCGCCGCGCCGATGTACAGCGTCTCGCCATGCAGGACGAGATGTACGGGCTTGCGGATGCGCTTGCCCCGGATGCGCGCGACCAGCCGCCCCGTGGCGACCTCGAAGATCTTGACCGCATCGCCCGCCTCATCGGCCACGTACAGCAGGTCGCGATGCACGATGATGCCCCGTACCGAATGGCGTGGTTTGCCGTGCACGTCAAGCACAACCTCGAGCCCTTGCGGTGCGGGCACATTGGGCGGTGGGCGCTCGCCCGCGTCCGGCAGCTTGCCGTCCGCCGAGGCGACCACCGTGCCTGGCAGGAAGCGGCCCTTCGGGAAGGACTTTCGCAGGTGCGGCGCAACGGGCGCGGCTCTACGCGACTGCGGCAGTAGCGCCACGACCGTATTCGTGTCCTGGCACGAGATGTAGAGGCGCCCATCGTCGCCAAGTTCGACATCGAACGGGTGCACCATCGCTGCGACCTGCTTCGTCGTGACCAGGTCTCCTTCGTAGTGGAACGAATCGCCGTGCCGCCGATAGCGTGCGACGTGGCTGTCGTGGCGCCAGGCGCTGGCGATGTAAAGATCGTTGCCGACGAGGGCGAAGCCGCGCGGGATATGCAGGGGATGTGCCTTGGGCGACGGATCGAGCAGCAGCGGGTGATCCGTGTGGACCGAACCGTCATCGTTGAACACGCCGATGTTGTCGAGGCCGTGCTTGCCCTCGCCGCGATAGCTGATCCACCACACAGGTTGTCCTCCCCGGCTTCAGTCGGCTACGCTTTGCCCGTCTCCGTGTCGTCCTTGTGCGGACGGCGTGCCTCGTAGTCGGCCTGCATCGCGCGCAGTTTCACGACGCCGTACCAGACCAGGAAGACCATGCCCAGCATCAGGAGTGCACCCAGCACGCGCTCGACGACATAGGCGCCGGTCCAGTTCGCTGCGTACGCTGCGAGGATCAGTGCGGCGATCGCGAGATTGATGATCCAGTTGGCCTGTCGCGTGACGACGTAGTTCAGTGTGCCGAAGCCGCCCAGCTGGTAGAGCAGGAACGGCACGACGGCCAGGGCCGGCAGGATTTCCGATGCGCCGAGCGGCACTTCGGTCGGCATTGGTCCGCGCGCGTGCAGTACGGTGCTCGTGGCGATCTCGCGGAACAGCGCCGGCACTGCGCAGAGGATCGGCACGGCACACAGCAGCTCCATCACGAGGGAACCGCTCCACACGCCGGTATGCGAAGCGGTGTCGGCACCCTTGCCTTCGGACTGCGATCCGATGAACAGGCCGCCAACCACTGCTGACGCGCTGGCGAGCATCAGCAACTCGATCGAAATGCCGAACGCGGTCGGCTCGCCGGCCTTCAGCAGCAGGATTGCCAGGAAGCCCGGCGTGTAGACCATGACCCGCGCCATCCGCGCCCAGACGCGCGGATCGCGTTCGGGCGGCAGGACCGGCAATGGTCGTCCGTCGCTCCCGATGGTCGGCCTTTCCTTTTCTTTGGACATCTTCGATCTCCTCCTGGACGGGGCGGGACGGGCGTCGCTCGCGTTAGGCGAACGCTACCGAGCCCGACCCGGCATGGGTAGTCAATTCTGGCCAGATGGCCACGATCGGCATGCGTTGACAGGCTCCGATGCAGCGAGCGCAATGATGGCATCCCGCCCGTGATATGCGCTGCCGAATTGGCCACGCGCGACTCTTATACTGCTCGCGGTTGTGACCCGGTGACGCATGGCAATGGTTCGGCAGGAAAGTTTCGACGTCGCGGTCGTCGGCAGCGGCGTGGCCGGCATGGCGGCGGCGCTCGGTATCGCGCAACAGGGCGTCACCGTCGCGCTGATCGGTCCCCGTCCACATGCCCAAGCGCATTCAGCGGCCGCGCCCTTCGACACGCGCATCTATGCGGTTGCACCGGCCACCGTGGATCTGCTTCGGCGGCTCGCGGTCTGGGACCCGATCGATGCGGCGCGCACTGCGCCGGTCGAGACGATGCGCGTGTTCGGGGATCGCGGCGACGCGCTCACGTTCGATGCCTATGGCGCGGCGTGTGAGCGCCTTGCGACGATCGTCGAAGAAAGCGAGTTGCTGCGTGTGCTCGATGCCGCCTGCGGCTTCCAGCCGGCGCTCCGCCGTATTCCGGCAGGCTTCGAGGCCATCGTCGAAAACGACGACCGCCTCCGGCTGCGCCTGAGCGACGGCGCGGAACTGACGACGCGACTGCTGATCGGGGCCGACGGCGCCCGGTCGCCCGTGCGGGCTGCCGGCGGCATTCACGCCAGTATTTCCGAGTACGGACAGACCGCGGTCGTGGCCAACCTCACGTGCGAACGCGCGCACCTGAACACCGCCTGGCAGTGGTTTACCGATGAGGGCGTCGTCGCGCTGCTGCCATTGCCGGACCGGCATGTCTCGCTGGTCTGGTCCGCACCGACCGCCCTCGCAGAAACCCTGGCAGCCTTCCCGCCCACGGCGCTGGCCGAGCGCGTAACGGCGCGTACCGGTGCCGCGCTGGGGAGTTTGCATGCGGCCGGACAGACGGCGAGTTTTCCGCTGCGACTGGTCGTGGTCGACCGCCTGATCGGTCCGCGTCTGGCGCTCGTCGGCGACGCTGCGCACGTCGTGCATCCGCTCGCGGGCCAGGGGCTCAACCTTGGCCTGCAGGACGTGGCGGCATTGCTCAAAGTGTTGCGCGGGTGCGAGCCTTTTCGCGATATCGGCGATGAGGTGCTGTTGCGACGATACGAGCGCGATCGGGCCGAGCCGGTGGCCCTGATGCGCACAGTCACTGACGGACTGGCCCGATTGTTCAGCATCGATGACCCGCTTGCGCGGTTCGTCCGCAATACCGGGATGACGGCAATCGATCGCATCGCTCCGCTGAAGCGCCTGCTGATTCGCCAGGCGCTGGGCTGAACTAGATCGGATCCGGTCGGTCTGAGGGTCTTGCGCTGCGCGGCTACACTCCGCGCCCGAATCAGGAGATGGCAATGAGATTGGAATTACGACGCATCGTCGCGCTCGGGGCGGCACTGATGTGTGCCCTGACGGGCGTCGCCGCGCTGGCACAGAACAAGGAGGCGGCCAAGGCGCCGCCGACCGGAACTCCCGAAGCACAGGTGGCGGCGCGCTTCGCCGAACGCGCCGGCATGAAGCCGGACCAGGTCTTCCGCGGTCCGGCGGGCCTGTACGAAGTGCTCGTGCGCGGCGAGCTGTACTACGTCGACCCCGCAGTGACGGTCGTCATCATGGGGGGGCACATGTTTGACGCCCGCACGCGTGAGGATCTCACGCAGAAGCGGCTCGATACCGCGCTCAAGGTGGACTTCAAGTCGCTGCCGCTCGACCGCGCCGTCAAGCTGGTGCGCGGCAACGGTTCGCGCGTGCTGGTCACGTTCGAGGACCCGAACTGTCCGTACTGCAAGCGGCTGTGGCAGAACTTCCAGCAGCTCAACAACGTCACGATCTACACGTTCCTGTATCCCATCCTGTCGCCGGATTCGCAGGAGAAGGCACGTGCGATCTGGTGCGCGAAGGATCGCGGCGCCGCCTGGGAGGAATACATGGTGCAGGGCAAGCCCCCGGCGGCGGCCGCCCCGGAGTGCAAGGCACCACTTGAGCAGAACCTTGCGCTTGGAAAAGATTTCGGCATCAATGGCACGCCGACGCTGATCTTCGCCGACGGCTCGCGTGGCGCCGGTGCCATGCCGCTTGACGTGCTCGAGCAGCGGCTGACCGCGACGAAGAAGTAGGTCCGGTTCAACGCCGCAGCAGGGACTCGGGCGGCGCGCCCTTGGGCACCAGCAGCCACGCATTGGCGTCGTACTTCTGACGTCCGGCGATCTGCCCGGCCTCTGCGCCGAAGCCCCAGAAGAAATCGAAGCGCAGTGGTCCGCGGATCGCACCGCCGGTGTCCTGCGCGACCATGGGCCGGATCAGCGGATTGCCCGACGCGGGGTCGGTGGTCGACACCACCAGTGGTGCGCCGAGCGGGATGTGGCGCGGATCGGCTGCGACCGAAGCGCCTGCGGTCAACGGCACGCCGAGCGCTCCGATCGGACCCGCCGCCGGGTCGCCCAAAGGCAGTTCGCGGAAGAAAACGAAACTCGGGTTCTGGTCGAGAAGTTCCTGCGCCCGCCCGGGGTTGCGCGCGATCCACGACTTGATTCCGGCCATCGACGTCTCGTCGAGCGTCATCTGGCCCTGATCCACCAGCCAGCGGCCGATCGAGCGATAGGGATGACCGTTCTGGTCCCCGTAGCCGAGGCGGACCATGTTGCCGTCATCGAACTGCACGCGGCCCGAACCCTGGATCTGCAGGAAGAACGCATCGACGGGATCGTCGACCCACAGCAGCTCCTGGCCTGCAAGCAGATCGCCGGCGGCAATCTCGCCGCGGCTGGGGTAGGGCACGACTCGTCGCCCCTGCAGCTTGCCGCGCAACCGCAGGTTGGCGAGTTCGGGATGCACCGCGCCGAGGTCGATCACCAGCAGATCGGGTGGCACGCGGTAGATCGGCGTCGCGTAGCGCTCGCTGCGTGCGCGACTGCCGCGCAGCAGCGGCTCGTAGTAGCCGGTCGCCAGTCCGCTGTCGCGCGTATCGATCTCGCGTTCGCCCTCGAACCGGCGTGCGAGTACACGATAGGCGTCGAAGCGGGTCGAGAAGTACGAACGGATTGCGGCGGCGTCGCGCACGTCCACCTGTTCAGCCGCGCCGCACGCGTCGCGCCACGCGTCGCGCTTGCCCAAGGCTCGGCACGTCTGCAGGAATGCAGGCCACGCCGACAGCCAGTCTTCGGGTCGGGTGCCCGGGAGCATCTCGAAGACGACCGGTTCGTAGAGCGCGCGTGTTTCGATCGGCGCTGCGACGGGAGGCGGCTTCACCGGCGGGGGCGGCGGCGCAGTCGGCCGCACTGCGCAGCCGGCGAGCGCTGTGGCGGCGAGTGCGATGGCGAGGCGCCGTCTAGAATTCGCGGCTAGGCAAGTCGACATGTGGCTGATCCTGCTCGAGGCGGCGCTTGCGCTCGCCCTATTGATCTTCATCGTCTGGTGGACGATGTTCGACAAGCCGCACCGGCGGCGACGCAATCGCTGAAAACGGCCCTGTATCAGCGATCTTGCAGCGGCGCTCGCTAGTGCAGCGACCTCGGCATCGATAACACGAATTCCGGAATCGGCACATCGAATGCGGTGCCGTCGTCAGCAACGCACTGATAGCTGCCCCGCATCGAGCCGACCGGCGTCGGCAGCGGACAGCCGCTCGTGTATTCGAAGGACTCGCCGGGCTTGAGCACGGGTTGCTCGCCGACGACGCCTTCGCCGCGCACTTCCTCGACCTGGTTGTGACCGTCCGTGATGATCCAGTGGCGCGACACCAGCCTGGCGGTGCGTTCACCGGTGTTGCGGATGGTCACGGTGTAGGCGAAGACGAAGTGCTGCTCGTCGGGGTTCGAGTGCGCCTCGAGATACTTCGGCCGGACCTTGATCGAGAATTCGTACGTTGCCATCGTTATCGGCAGGTGCAGCGCTGTGCCAGGCGCCGGCGATGTGGGGACGACCCTTAGAATAGCTGCGAGCGGGTAAGTTTCCGCTGCCATGGAGCCGCCATGTCGTCGAGTTTCCGCATCGCGCCCAGCATCCTTTCCGCCGATTTTGCACGGCTGGGGGAAGAAGTGCGCGCGGTGGTCGCCGCCGGAGCCGACTGGATCCACTTCGACGTGATGGACAACCATTACGTGCCGAACCTGACGATCGGCCCACTGGTGTGCGAAGCGATCCGCCCGCACGTCGAGGTGCCCATCGACGTCCACCTGATGGTGAAGCCGGTCGACCGGATCATCCCCGATTTCGCGCGGGCAGGCGCCGACGTCATCACATTCCATCCCGAAGCTTCGGATCATGTCGACCGGTCGCTCGCGCTGATACGCGAGTCGGGATGCAAGGCGGGCCTGGTCTTCAATCCGGCGACGCCGCTCGACTGGATGGACCACGTGATGGACAAGCTCGACGTGGTGCTGCTGATGTCGGTGAACCCGGGCTTTGGCGGGCAGAAGTTCATCGCCGAGGCGCTCGGCAAGCTAAGGTCCGTGCGCGCGCGTGTCGATGCGCATCGGCGCGAGACCGGACGCACGATCCACGTCGAAGTGGACGGCGGCGTCAAGGTCGAGAACATCCGCGCGATCGCGGAAGCGGGTGCCGACACGTTCGTCGCCGGCAGCGCCGTGTTCGGAGCGCGCGATCCCGACGGCGGCTACCGCAGCGTCATCGCGCGCATGCGCGAGGAACTCGCGACAGTCGCACGTTTTGCATGAGAGCCGTCTGGTCGGCGCGCGCGGCGCTGATCGACCTCGACGGCACGCTGCTCGACACCGTTCCCGACCTCGCTGCAGCGGTCAACGCGATGCGGGCCGAGCTGGGCCGGGCGCCGCTCCCCCTCGCAACGGTGGCTGCCTATATCGGCAAGGGCGCCGAGGTGCTGGTGCATCGCGCGTTGACTGATGCGCTCGACGGACGGGCCGATGAGCCGCTGTTCGCGCGCGGTCGCGAGGCGTTCTACCGCCATTACCGGCGCGTGAATGGCCACGCCGCGGTGGTCTTTCCCGGCGTGCCGGCGGCGCTCGCCGCGCTCCGGCGAAACGGGCTGAAGCTCGCCTGCGTGACCAACAAGCCGCGCGAGTTCACCACGGAGCTGCTGGCACGCGTCGAACTGCTCGCGGCGTTCGATACGGTGATCTCCGGCGACGACACGGTCGAGAAGAAGCCGCACGCGGCGCCGCTGCTCGCGGCCTGCGCGCAGTTGCGGGTCGACGCGACCGAGGCGGTGATGATCGGCGACTCGGAGAACGACCTGCTCGCGGCCCGCGCGGCCGGGTGTCGCGCGATCCTGGTCGAGGGCGGCTACAACGAGGGCCAGCCGGTGGCCGCGCTGCCGGCCGATGCTATAGTCGAAACGCTCGCGGACGCCGTGCTGCTCATTGCGCCGCCTGCGACGACGAAGAGTCTGCAGTGAACTTCTGCGATCGACACGATCTCGTTTCCCTCGGGGCATGGCGCAAGGCCTGGTGCCGCTTCTGGCACGCCCGGGGAGTCTGGTCCTGGCGCCCCTAGGCGCGCAGACCGCCGCGCTTTGCGGCACCCGACGATCGTCATACGCGGGGCTCCGACCGCGCGAACACGCAGAGACAGTTTCGAATGACCGAACTCGAATTCAAGGCCCTTGCCGCGCAGGGTTACAACCGCATCCCGTTGATCGCGGAGAGCTTCGCCGACCTCGAGACCCCGCTTTCGCTGTACCTGAAGCTGGCGAACGAACCGAACACGTTCCTGCTCGAATCGGTCGTTGGTGGCGAGCGCTTCGGGCGCTATTCGTTCATCGGCCTTGCTGCGCGGCGTTCGCTGCGGACCTTCATCCGCCGCGATGGCTGTGCCACCGAGTTCCTCGAGGACGGTGTAGCGCGGGAAACGGTCGCCGGCGACCCGCTGGCGGCGATTGGGCGCTACTTCGACCAGTTCAAGGTCGCGCTGCGGCCCGGCCTGCCGCGCTTTGCCGGCGGGCTCGCGGGCTACTTCGGCTACGACACGGTGCGCGTGATCGAGAAGAAGCTGGCGCACCCGAAGCCCGACGACCTCGGTGTGCCCGACATACTGCTGCTGCTGGCCGAGGAAGTCGCGGTCATCGACAACCTCGCCGGCCGCATCTACCTGATCGTCTACGCCGATCCGCGCACTCCGGAGGCTCACGCCCGCGCCAGGCAGCGGTTGCGCGAACTGAAGACACGACTCGCGCGCCCGATCGAGCCGCCGCACGCGCGTGCCAGCGTGCGCCGCGAGGAGTACCGCGAGTTCGCGAAGGCGGACTACCTGAGGGCAGTGGCGCGCTCGAAGGAATACATCGCGGCCGGCGACGTGATGCAGGTGCAGATCGGCCAGCGCATCCGCAAGCCCTTCGCCGATTCACCGCTATCGCTGTACCGCGCGCTGCGGACGCTCAATCCCTCGCCGTACATGTACTTCTACAACTTCGGCGACTTTCACGTCGTTGGTGCCTCGCCGGAGATCCTCGTGCGCAGCGAGGATCGCGCCGGCAGGCGCATGGTCGCGATCCGGCCGATCGCCGGCACGCGCCCGCGCGGCAGCACGCCGGAGCAGGATGCGATCCTCGCGGCCGAGCTTGCGGCCGACCCGAAGGAGCGCGCAGAGCACCTGATGCTGATCGACCTCGCCCGCAACGACATCGGCCGCATCGCCGAAATCGGCAGCGTCAAGGTGACGGAGCAGTACGTCATCGAGAAGTATTCGCACGTGCAGCACCTGGTGAGCCATGTCGAAGGCGTGCTGAAGCCGGGCATGACCAATCTCGATGTGCTGCGCGCGACCTTCCCGGCCGGAACGCTCTCCGGCGCGCCGAAGGTGCGCGCGATGGAGATCATCGACGAACTCGAACCTGTGAAGCGCGGCATCTACGGGGGCGCCGCCGGCTACCTGTCGTTCAACGGCGACATGGACCTTGCGATCGTCATCCGCACTGGCGTCATCAAGGGCAACGTGCTCTATGCGCAGGCAGCCGCCGGCATCGTCGCCGACTCGGTGCCGGAGAGCGAGTGGAAGGAGACGGAAGTCAAGGCGCGCGCCGTGCTGCGCGCGGCCGAGCAGGTCGAGGACGGTTTCGATGCCGACACTTGATCGGCCCGGCGTGCTGCCTGGTTGCTGCGACCTAGGTCTCGCCGCCTGTCAGACGGCGTGCGTAGTTGATCGCCGGCAGCTCCACGCCGATGTAGGCGAGGGACGCGAGCGCTACCGAGCCTGCCGCGAGCACCAGCAGCAGCGAACCGACGCCGAGCGGAACGGGCACGTGCCAAGCATAGGTCAGCGCCCACACCATTGCATAGAGCACGAGCGGATGCAACAGATAGAGCGAGTAGCTGATTGTTCCGAGCCAGACAATGGCGCGATGCGGACGCGACCACGCGACCACGGTTGTGACGAAGATTGCGATGCCGATCAGATACGAGTAGCCGAAGATCCTGTGCTCGGCATTCCTGCCGAAGACGAGCGACCCGAGCGCGGGCAGTGTCGTCAGTCCGATCGCAAACAGCGCATAGAAGATCGCTTCATGCAGCGCCTTCGGCTCCATGTCGCCCCTGCGGAAGGCATCGTGTGCCTGCCGCACGAGGGAACCGGCGAACATCAGCGACAGGTTGTACGGCAGCAGCTTCCACTGCGCCAGTTCCGGGGATGGCAGCAGACGCGCCTGCATCGACAGCATCAACGCGACCAGCAGGCCCACGATCGCCAGCAGCGCGGTGCGCTGGCGCAGTGCGCCGACGAGGAACAGGCCGACGCACAGCGTGTAGAAGGCAAGTTCGGCCTCGAGCGTCCAGTACAGGCCGATCGTCGCCTCGGCTCCGAAGACAGCCGGCAGCATCGTGGCGTTCGCCAGCACGTCGCCGACGCCAAAGCTTCGACCCCAGGGCAGCCACAGGAACAGGTAGCCGAGCGGAATCGAGATCCAGTACGCCGGGAACAGGCGGAAGAAGCGGCGCACCAGAAAGCTCCGCGTCCCAGAATCGCGCGCGCCCCGCAGCGTCGGCGGAATGACATAGCCGCTGATCATGAAGAACGCCACGACGCCGATGCGGCCGAAATCCACCGCGTGCGCGATCTCGTACCAGATGGCACCGCGCCCGTCGATGCCCGGCAGCCGGACGAACAATTCGGCGCCGTGCAGCCAAACGACCAGCATCGCCGCGATGCCGCGCAGCGCGTCGATGTTTTCGTAGCGGTGACCGGGGATCAAGACGAGGTGAACACCTTGGGGCGCGCCCGTGCGGCGGCCTCGATGAGGGCGCCATGTTACTGATGATCGACAACTACGACTCGTTCACCTACAACCTCGTGCAGTATTTTGGGGAACTCGGCGAGGAAGTGCGGGTGTTCCGCAACGACGAGATCGCTCTGGACGAGATCGAGCGGCTGGCGCCGCAGCGCATCTGCATCTCGCCCGGACCCTGTTCGCCGAACGAGGCGGGCGTGTCGCTCGGCGTCTTCGAGCGCTTTGCCGGACGAACGCCGATCCTCGGCGTCTGCCTCGGCCATCAGGCGCTGGGCCAGGCCTTCGGTGGGCGAGTCGTGCGGGCGAAGTCGCTGATGCATGGCAAGACGTCGCCGATTGCGCACACCGGCGCCGGCGTGTTCGCAGGTGTGCCGACGCCGTTCGAGGCGACCCGTTATCACTCGCTCGCGGTCGAGCGCGGCTCGCTGCCGGACTGCCTCGAAGTGACGGCTTGGACTGCCGACGGTGAAATCATGGGTCTCCGGCACAAGTCGCTGCCGGTCGAGGGCGTGCAGTTCCATCCCGAATCGATCGCGACCGAGCACGGCCATGCGATGCTGAAAAATTTCCTGAGGCGGTGATGATTCGGAAGGACATATATGCCGATCACCCCGAGTGAAGCCCTGGTCCGGTGCATCGAGCACCGGGAAATCTTCCAGGACGAAATGCTGTCGCTGTGGCGGCGGCTGATGCGCGGCGAGCTGACACCGGTGCAGATCGCCGCGCTGATC
>Ga0335084_10002978_pt1 | contig 16487 bp, 12 predicted proteins | sample Lox_Sample_44_FD_206721 | JGI IMG/M metagenome (GOLD analysis project Ga0335084, IMG submission 206721) | Soil microbial communities from Loxahatchee National Wildlife Refuge, Florida, United States - Lox_Sample_4.4 | ecosystem: Environmental > Terrestrial > Soil > Wetlands | place: USA... | reverse complement strand
TTTGCCATCAATGCACCGGTAATCATCTGGTGGTGAAATGGAAGTATCCGGCCAACTCGTAGGAAAGGCCCCGGTTAGCCTTGTCGATGTACTGGGCGTGGGGCTCCGCGAAGCTTCGGGCGTGGTCCAAGAACAAGAGTAAAATATGAGTGTGTGCGTACTCTCGGGTTCCAACGGGGGCAAGGAGTCTGTATGGAACACCTCAAGGTTCCCAGACGCATCTACCGTTTTGGCCCATTTGAACTGGTCGTAGACGCCGGCGAATTGCTCAAGAATGGCGTGCGCCTCAAACTGCAGGACCAGCCCTTCCAGATTCTCTGCGCTCTCCTCGACCATTCGGGCGAACTGGTATCCCGCGAGCGACTGCGCCAGCAACTCTGGCCCGAAGGCACATTTGTTGATTTCGAACACGGCCTGAACACCGCCGTCAAGAAGCTGCGCGATGTGCTCGGCGACGACCCCGACAACCCTCGCTACATCGAAACCGTTCCGCGCAAGGGCTACCGGTTCCTGGCACCACTGAATCGAGATGGCGTTCCGGTTATCCCGGCGGAGCTGGCTCCTCGACGGCATCTCTGGCAATCGCGCACGCCGATTCTCATCGGGGGGCTAGTCATCGTAATGGTTATCACGGCCGTTCTTTTCCGCGAAATTTCATATGAACCTTATCTTCGAATCTCAGCGACCAGGCAACTCACCTTTACTGGTGAGGTGTCGATTTACCCCACCATAGAAACCGATGGCCGAAGAGTGTACTACGCCAAGTATGATGACGGCCATCTCTATTCGGTTCCTGTGAGTGGCGGAACGGAGAGCAGCTATCCCACCAGATTTGCTGCCCTGCAGATTCTGCATATCTCACCGGATGGTTCGGCCCTGCTCGTGAAGGACCTCTTTGGTTCCTCCGGCGGGCATGTTAGCCGCATTTGGCTGCTGCCCACCAACGGTGGCCCGGCACGGCCCTTGGGAGACGTCGAGGGAGAAATTGCGGCCTGGTCGCCGGATGGTAAGACCATCGCGTTCGAGCAACGCATCGCGATCTACACGACAGAAGATCAGGGGGCGACCTATCACCTGCTGGTGCGCACACCGGGAGTTCCGTGGTGGATTCGATGGTCACCCGACGGCCAGCGGCTGCGGTTTACGCTGGAGGACCCCAAGACTCTCATTTCTTCGATTTGGGAAACTCCATTCAAGGGTAAACCCAATCCTGTCGAGTTGAGGTTGGGTGGTTCCCGGGAGGCCTCTCGCGGAATCTGGACCAGAGACGGTCGGCACTTCCTCTTCCGCCAGGTTCGTGACCAGCGAGCGGACTATTGGGTCACCGGAGAGCATTGGTCACTGTTCCGATCAAGCAAGCCCTTCCCGCTCGGGAGTGGAGGCGTGGAGATGACCAGCGCAACGGCCAGTCCACTGGAAAATACGCTTTTTGCGGTTGGGAACCAAGCCTCACGAATGACCTTTAAGTTTGATCCTGCGGGCCGTCAACTTGTACCGTTCCTCCCCAAACTCAGCGTTCAAAATCCGGCTTTCTCCTCAGACGGGAAGTGGATGGTTCTTGATCAAGTGCAAACGCGGGAAAGTGTCCTCTGGCGTGCGCGCAGTGATGGTAGTGAGTGGCTCCAGTTGACGGACCCCAAGATGGAGGTCATTCACGGTCGCTTTTCACCGGATGGGAAACGCATCGCTTTGATGGCTAAGTGGCCCGACCGCCCATGGAAGATCTACTGGGTCTCTGCTGCGGGCGGTGCACTTCACGAAATCAACGTGCCCATAGCAAATCAGGCCGACCCGAATTGGATGCCCAATGGCCAATCGATCCTTTTTGGCCAGCCGCCCAGATACTTAGCAGAACCGGACACGCCGCGAGCAATTTACGTTCACGACCTTCAGACCAACTCAATTTCCAAGATCCCAGGTTCCGAAGGATGGTTCAGTCCACGCATCTCGCCCGATAGCAATAATTTTCTGGCGCTCTCCAGTGACGAGCACAAGCTTGCCGTCTATGATTTTGCGAACTCACGGTGGCGCGTTTTGGTTGAAAACCCACAGGAGAGATTGGGATGCCCATCCTGGTCGCCTGATGGGGATTCGGCATACGTGACTGTGTATGGCAAGTCCGTCCTACGCATCCGAATCCGAGACGGCGTTACTGAGAAAGTCCTGTCATTCCGTGAAATGATTGCAAGCCCGCAATGTTGGGCGTGGAACGTCGCCGCCGATGGATCGCTCCTGATTAGTTGTATTCGCCCCAACTCCAACATCTACGCCCTGCGCTACGAATGAAGTATTTGATTCGTTCGATCGGCCGTTCCCCAGGAGTACTCTCTTCGCAGTCGACTACCAATACCCTCGGGGTTTCACGTGGGATCACGCGGTATTCGAAAGTAACTGTTGTTAACGCATTGTAAGAGGGCGTCCCTTTAGGAGTAGGTTATGAGCGCAAGCATCATTACCCTACGAAAGGAACACCCTCTATGAATAGCGAAAAGTATATTGGGCTCGACGTTCATCAAGCAACCATCTCGGTGGCAGTATTGGATTCCGCTGGCAAGTTAGTCATGGAATCCATCCTGGAAACAAAAGCCGCGACCATTCTGGAGTTCTTTGCGGGGTTGCGCGGAACTTTATCGGTCACCTTCGAAGAAGGAACTTGGGCCGCGTGGCTGTACGATTTACTGAAGCCGCATGTGGCCAAGCTGGTGGTGTGCAATCCGCGAAAAAATGCTCTGCTCAAAGACGGAAACAAAAGTGATCGTATCGACGCCCACAAGTTGGCCGAACTGTTGTACCTGAACAAGCTCAGCTCGGTCTACCATGGCGAGACGGGCGTGCGCATGCTGCGCGAGCTAGCCCGGAGCTACCTGACCATCGTCAAAGATCTGACCCGAGTCATGTGTCGGTTGAAAGCGGTCTATCGCAGCTGGGCGATCCCCTGTGCCGGCCGGGACGTCTACTATACCCGTCATCGAGCCGAGTGGCTGGGCAAGATCAAGGAAGCCGGCGTCCGTCGCCGAGCCGAACGACTCTACCAGCAACTGGACATGCTGCAGTACTTGCGCCAGCAAGCGCGCCGCGAGCTGTTGGCGGAGAGTCGCAAGCATGCCATCACCGTCAAACTACGGCAGATTCCCTCACTGGGACCGATTCGCTCCGCCTTGGCGGTGGCGCTGATCCAAACCCCGCATCGTTTCCGCACTAAGCGACAGCTTTGGGCTTACAGCGGACTTGCTTTGGAAACCCGCACCAGTGCGGAATATTGCTATGTCAAAGGCGGACTGCGACGTTCTAAGAAACAGATCTCCATTCGCGGTCTGAACAAGGACCACAATCATGATCTGAAAGGCTTGTTCAAAGGTGCGGCCACCAGGGCCAGTGTACTGCCCGGCCCGTTCCAGGATTTCTACCAGAGATCACTGGCCAAAGGTATCAAGCCAACGATGGCGCGTCTCACGCTGGCGCGCAAGATTGCAGCCATCACGCTAACTCTATGGAAGAAGGGAGAAAACTTCGACGCTGACAAACTGAAATCGCAAGCCGCTTGAGCGTCTCCCGGGAAGAGCCTTCCATCTCCGGTGATCTTTTTCTGGTGGTGGCCAGTTGGTTCTTGAGACGCTCGGGTTCGAGGGTGAGCATCCTTATCGCCTGTAGGCGCACCGTGCCTGTGGCACTGAGCCTCTGTGTTAACCCTATGCCCTCTCGGATAACCCGAAAAAGCACTAGGCCTCGAGTCGCAGATAGAACCCTGGTTGACACCGTACAACCACGAGTGCTTGCCAGTTTCAGAAACCGATCGTCGTTGTCGCTACTAATGAACATGCAGCTGCTGAGATGGAGCAAAGCAAAACCCGAAACCACAGGGCAAGACACAAGACTCGAGCGTCACTCCTATCTGACAAGGGACTGGATGCCGCGAACCATAACCCGCGCTTCCGGCGGAGGGAGAAGAATGTTCTTGACATCCCCTCTTATAGAACAAGCGATTGCACTCATTGACCCTTGAGGGTGGTTTTCCAGCACTATCTGCTGTCCGTCAATCCCCCAGCCGAGCAGAGTCCAGGGGGAGGGAGCATTTTGCCGTCGCCGTATACCTACCCTGTCGCGGTTTGACCCTTGTTTTCTCCGGCCTGTAATATCGAAGTTCAGCCTTTAGCAATTGGCAGTTAGCGCCTGGAAACCGTCCAGGTTTGTGCGGGAATGCGGGCCGAGGCTAAGTGCCAACTGCTAATTGCCAAGTGCGCTGAACCCCATGCTTCACGATCTTCCCAAAGCGTACGAGCCGGGCGCGATTGAGACGCGCTGGGCTAAGTATTGGGTCAAAGAGAAGCTCTTCTCCGTGCCCACGCCGCCACCGGGAGAGACCCGGCCTGTGTTCACACTTCTCCTGCCGCCGCCCAACGTTACCGGGCGCCTGCACATGGGCCACATGTTGAACCAGACGCAGATGGACATCATCGTGCGCTGGCACCGCATGCGCGGATTTCTGACGCTGTGGCTCCCCGGCACCGACCACGCCGGCATCGCTACCCAAATGATGGTGGAGCGCCAGCTGGCGAGTGAAGGCAAGAAGCGCCGCGACCTGGGACGCGAGGCTTTCATCGAGCGAGTGTGGGAATGGAAGCGGCATTACGGCGGCGCCATCCTCGATCAGATGAAGCGGCTGGGCGCGTCCGTCGATTGGGACCGCGAATATTTCACCATGGATGACGGCCTTTCCCGCGCCGTGCGCGAGGTTTTCGTCCGCCTCTATGAAGAGGGATTGATCTATCGTGGCAAGTACATCGTCAACTGGTGTCCGCGCTGTGAGACGGCGATTTCCGATCTTGAGGTCAAGCACGAAGAGGTCCAGGGCAAGCTGTTCGAGATCCGTTATCCGGTGATCGGCACGGATGAGTTCATCGCCGTGGCCACCACGCGTCCGGAGACGATGCTGGGCGACACCGCGGTCGCGGTCAACGAGAGAGACGAGCGCTACAAGCATTTGCACGTGAAGAGAGTTTTGCTGCCGCTGATGAATCGGGAGATTCCGATCATCACCGACGAGCTGGCGAACCCTGAGTTCGGCACCGGCGCGGTGAAAGTGACACCGGCACACGATCCCAACGACTTCCAGGCGGGGCTGCGCCACAACCTGCCGCAGATCGACATCATGGACGAGCACGCTCACATGAATGAGAACGCCGGGCCCTACGCTGGGTTGAGCCGCTATAGCGCGCGGGAGCGTGTGCTCGAAGATTTGCGGCAGCAGGGATTTCTGGTGGGCGAGAAGGACTACACCATTGCGATCGGCAAATGCGATCGCTGCGGGACCGTAGTCGAGCCCCGCCTTTCGACGCAGTGGTTCATCAAAATCAAGCCGCTCGCCGACCGCGCCACCGAGGTCGTCGAGAACGGCGAGATCACGATAGTTCCCGAGAACTACAAGCAGATTTACCTGAACTGGATGCACAACATCCACGACTGGTGCATCTCGCGGCAGCTGTGGTGGGGCCACCGCATACCGGCGTGGCATTGCAAGTGTGGCGAAATTATTGTCGCCCGAGAGGCGCCGGCAGAATGTTCGATGTGCGGCGAATCGGATCTCAAGCAGGACACCGATGTTCTCGACACTTGGTTTTCGTCCGGGCTGCTGCCCTTCACCACGCTGGGCTGGCCGGAGAAGACGCGGGCGCAGGAAGTTTTCTACCCGACTACGCTCCTGATTACCGCTTACGAGATCCTGTTTTTCTGGGTGGCCCGTATGATCATGTTCGGCTGCTACTTCATGCAGGACCATCAGCAAGACCCGGCCCTTAAAGCAGCCAGCGGATGGGCGGACCAAAAAAACGACAGCGTCCCCTTTCGCCAGGTTTACATCCACGCCCTGGTGCGCGATGCCGACCGGCAGAAAATGTCGAAGACCAAGGGCAACGTGATTGACCCGCTGCACATAATCGAGCGCTTCGGTACGGATGCGACCCGCTTCACGCTCGCGGCGATGGCAGCCCCGGGCACGGATATCGCGTTCAGCGAGAGCCGCACGGACGGCTACCGCGCGTTTGCCAACAAGATCTGGAACGCTGCGCGTTTCATGTTCATGAATGGGGATCGAGCCGAGCAGGCCGGAGTGTGGAAGCGGCAGCAGTTCCTGAAAGGGCTGGAGGCGGGCCTTCGACCCCGGTCAGAGACCCGGCCCCACGTGGGTATCCTCGGATTTCAGCCCTTGATGCTCGAAGATCAATGGATACTTTCCCGCTTCCACCGGGTGACCCAGGAAGTTAACGAAGCCTGGCAGACCTATCGCTTCCATGAGGCCGCGAATCGCATCTACGATTTCTTCTGGGGCGATTTCTGCGATTGGTACATCGAACTGATGAAGCCGCGCCTGGCGCCTGAGAACGGGGCCGAGCGGGCCTCTGCGGGCGTGGCATGCGGCAACCTGGTCAGTCTGTTCGAAGCATCCTTGCGGCTCTTGCATCCGGTGATGCCGTTTATCACGGAGGAAATCTGGCAGGCGGTATACGATGGCAGTCCGCCCCTGAAATCGATCGCCCTGGCCGCTTACCCGCAGGCCGATGAGCGGCAATTCGATCTGGCGGCGGAAACGAATATGGCAATCGTGCAGGACTTGATCGTCAGCGTGCGCAATTTGCGGGCAGAGTTGAAAGTCGAGCAAAAGCAGAAAGTTCCCATTCAGGTATATACCCAGGATGCAGGGATCAAGTCATTGCTGGAGGAGAATCGAAGCGCCATCGAGCGGCTGGCCAACGTGGAGAGTGTAACCTTCGTGGAGAAGCCACTGTCCCAACTGCCGGGGGCCCGCTCCACGGCGCGATTCGATGTGCACGTAGTTTACGAAAAGAAGATTGACGCAACCGCGGAACGGCAGCGCCTCTCCAAGGAACTGGAGCAGATCGAAAAAGAGACGGCCAACGGCCAGCGTCAACTGGGTAACCAGCAGTTTCTGGCCAAGGCCCCAGCCAAAGTCGTGGAAGGCATGCGACAACGCCAGGCAGAGCTGGAAGTTTTGCGGGAAAAGATCCGGAACAGCCTTGACCAGTTAGCGCGAACTGGGAACTGACAACTCAAAACTGCGAACTGAATTTTTAAGACGAGTTGTTGGTTGTCAGTTTTCGGTTCCCAGATTTAACGAATTATGGATTGGAATGGCCGGCGGATTACCGGAATTGTCGAGAACGCGTTGCTGGAGGACCGCGCCACCCGCGATGCCACCAGCTACGCCTGCATTGATCCCAGCCAGCGCGCCGCCGGCACTATTATTGCGAAACAGGACTGTATCCTCGCCGGATTGGGCTGCGTGCCGCGCATCCTGGACGTTTATGCCTTGCTGGATGGAGCTGTTACTTCGCATTATGAGGTCACCAGCCATCCTGAAATTTTCGATGGCGTGCGCCTGCACAATCGCCAGACCATCGCGGTGCTGAGGCACAATGCGCGCGTGGTACTTTCCTGCGAGCGGGTGATTCTCAACTTCTTGCAGCGCCTGAGCGGCATTGCCACCTTGACCCGCCAATTCGTGGATGAGGTTTCCGGGACCCAGGCACGCATCCTCGACACCCGGAAGACCGCGCCCGGCTTGCGGGTACTCGATAAGTACGCGGTGCGCTGCGGAGGCGGTCAGAACCATCGTCTCGACCTCTCTGACGGAGTGCTGATCAAGAACAATCACATTGCGCTGGCCGGGAGTATCGCGGCCGCGCTAGAACGGGCACATCGCAACCGGCGAGGTTCCCAGCCCATCGAGGTGGAAGTCCGGACGCTGGCGGAACTGGACGATGCGCTGGCCCATGGCGCAGAGGCTGTCCTGCTGGACAACATGCCGGTGGAGCAGGTGAAGGAGGCGGTCGTCCGCTGTGCCCGGGTCGAGCGGCGTATTCCCGTGGAGTGTGCCGGAGGCATTGGTCTGGAAAATGTCCGGGCCTATGCCGAGACTGGAGTGGATTATATTTCGGTGGGCGCGTTGACCCATTCGGCTGTGGCTGTGGATATGAGCCTGCGTGTGACGCCGGTATAGCCAGATTTGTTCTTTCTGTCTCTCTCCCGCATAATCTCTGCATTACCAAACACACCCCAAAGCGAGATTCGCGGAAGACTGCGCGGGCTAGTCGCACGCGACTACACGATCCTGCGCCGCAACGGACCGATTTTCGTCTGGGGCAAATTGTGCGCTTGCTGATGGACCACGCGACCGTGGTGGTAAGCGGCACCAAGATTGCCGACGAGATTGGTACGGGCCGCTCCGAGGTGTGGCGCCTGGTACAGCAGTTGCGCGGGCTGGGAGTTGAAATTGCCGGTCATCCGGCAACCGGCTACCAGCTTAAGGCTGTGCCTGATCTACTGCTGCCCGACATGCTGGCGCCGGCCTTGAAGGGCACAATTTTTGGCGCGGATGTTCATCGCAACTATCATCATTATTACAAGATCGGTTCCACCAATGTTGAAGCCATGGAGAGCGCTGCCGCGGGCGCTTCGGAAGGCAGCGTCTTCGTGGCGGAAGAGCAGACCGCCGGCAGGGGGCGCGGCGTGCATCAATGGGATTCAGCGCCTTCGGCGGGGATCTATTGCTCGGTCGTGCTGCGCCCGGCGTTGCCGCCCTCTGAGGCGCTGGTGCTTTCGCTGGCAGCCGGCCTGGCGGTGCACTCCGCGGTGCAGCAGATCGACTCCGGAATCTCTCCTGATCTGAAATGGCCTAACGACCTGCTGGTCGGCGGGAAGAAGTTCTGCGGCATTCTCACTGAGATGAATGCGGAAGCCACACGCGTCCGCCACCTTGTGGTGGGGATTGGGATCAACGTGAACCAGGCGACGTTTCCGGCCGAATTGCAGCCCATCGCAACCTCCCTGCGGCTGGCCAGCGGAACAGAATGGTCGCGGATGGAACTGTGCGCGGCTTTGCTAAAATCGCTCGACCATGAATATCGGGACTTGCTGGAGAAGCCGGGGGCGCATGAGTCGGTCTTACAGCGATTTCAGAAGAGATCGACGTCGGCGCAGGGTCGACGGGTGCAGGTGGAAGAGAACGGCGGTTTTGAAGGGGTGACCGAGGGCCTGGATTCACGCGGATTCTTGCAGGTAAGAGCGGCCGGGAGGTTGCGAACGGTGTTAAGCGGGACGGTGAGATTGAAGTGAGCGGCCGCGGCATGCTTCACTGCGGACTTTCTGGTTATGCTGCTGGTTCTGGATGTCGGCAACACGAATACGGTGCTGGGAGTGTTCGCTAAAGCTGCGGCTGAGGATCACACCGGGTCGCACCGTTACACGTTGCTGGTGGCCAATTGGCGCGTGGCGACCATCGCCACCCAAACCGTGGACGAGTACGGCGTGCTCTTCCGCAATCTGTTTGCCATGGGCAAAATTGAAGTCCAGGGTGTCCGCGGCATCATCATTTCTTCCGTTGTGCCGCCGCTCGATTCCACTTTGCGCCAAGTCTGCGAACGTTACTTCCACACCAAGGCACTGTTTATCGAGCCCGGGGTCAAGACCGGCATGCCTGTGCTTTACGAAAACCCCGCCGAGGTCGGCGCCGATCGCATTGTGAATTCGGTTGCTGCCTTTGAGAAGTTTGGCGGGCCGTGCATCGTGGTGGATTTCGGTACCGCCACCACTTTCGACTGCGTGTCCGCAAAAGGCGAGTATCAGGGCGGCGTGATCTGCCCCGGCATTGGGATCTCCGCCGACGCCCTGTTTCAGAAAACTGCGCGCCTGCAGCGGGTAGCTATCCGCAAACCGGCACGCGTGATTGGCTCCACCACCGTCGGCAGTCTGCAATCCGGGCTTTACTACGGCTACCTCGGACTGGTGGACGGCATTCTGGAGAGGTTACTGGGCGAGATGGGAACAGGGACCACCGTCGTGGCCACCGGCGGACTGGCCGCGCTGATCGGGAAGGGATCGAAATACATCAAGCATGTGGACGATTTGCTTACCCTGGACGGCCTGCGTCTTATCTGGGAAAGGAACACAGAGGCGAATTCCGGGCGTGAAAGAGCCGCTTCAAAGGCCTCCCCGGCCTTGACCGCACCCGCCGCGAAGCCCTGGCCCGGCCGCAGGCCGCGGACCCGCTGAGCCGTCGTGGAAAATTACTTCAACTATTTCACTGAAATCGAAGAGCAATTTCAGCGGCGCCGGGGCGGCGTCCTGCTGCTTTCGACTCTGGATTGGGCGTTGATCGAAACCTGGAAGGACGCCGGCATTCCGCTGGAAGCGGTCCTGCGCGGAATCGACGGGGCGTTCGAGCGCTATGAGAAACGTCCTACACCCCGCAAGGTCAACAGCCTGGCCTATTGTGCGCAGGAAGTACTGGCGGCAGCCGAAGAAATGAAGGAGGCGGCGGTAGGCACATCACGCAGCGGCCAGCCGAGCCCGAAGCCAACAGGTTTTCAGACCGGGGAGATTGTGGCTTTTTTGCGGCGAAACGCCGATCTGCTGCTCACGGCAAACCTGCCCGAGCGGCCCGGAATTTCAGCGACAGTGGCGGCGCGAGCCACGGCGAACACGCTGCGTGAACTGGCTTCGGAGATGGAAGTCACCCCGTCGCGGCTGGAAGACCTGGAACGGCGGCTGACGGTGCTGGAAGAGAAGTTGTTCGCGGTGCTGCTGGCAGCAACGGGGGATGACGAGATCGTTGCCGTCCGGGCCGAGGCCGACCGCGAATTGAGTCCCTACCGCCGCAAGATGCCGGCGGCGCAGATCGACCAGTTGCACAAGCAGTATGTGCACCAGAGACTACTGGAGAAATACGGGCTACCCAGGCTAAGTTTGTTTTATATGTGAATCGTCGGTGTGTGTGGGTCGGACACTCCTGTCCGACGCTGTTGGGGTTGATTTTGACTTTGGGCGTCATTGGATACTGCACGGCTAGTGAGGATTGACGAACCATAATCAAAGGCAGAGTCAAAAGCAAAATCAAAAGCAGCGGACAGGAGTGTCCGCTCCACACCGTTCAATTGACCCCTGCATCATCGCGGGTCTAGACTCGCTTTCGATGGAGCCTGCCATGAAACGCGCTGCCCTGGTACTCGCTGTACTGTCGCTGTTTGGAGTTTTCGCGCTGGCCGACGAAGGCCACCACCACGAAGATCTCACCCCGGAGCAGCTGGGAACCGTGCACTTCCCGGTTTCCTGCGCCGCGTTTTCGCAGAAGGCGTTTGCACGTGGGGTCGCCCTGCTGCATTCGTTCTGGTACGAGGAGGCGGAAAAGGAATTCGTGCAGATCGCGAAGGATGATCCGAGCTGCGCCATGGCCCATTGGGGCGTGGCCATGAGCCTGTGGCACCAGCTTTGGGACCACCCCAATGCAGCCACCATCAAGCGAGGAAGGGCAGAACTGAAGAGAGCGCAATCGCTCCATCCGGCCACCAACCGCGAGCGCGATTACGTCGCAGCCTTGGGAGTGTTTTACCGGAAAAATGGTGACCACCAGGAGCGCGCCCAGGCCTACTCGCAGGCGATGGAACACGTTTATCAACGCTATCCCAGTGACCTCGAGGCAGCGGCATTTTACGCCCTTTCGCTGTTGGCCTCGGAAGAGGACGGCGACACTACATTCGCCAACCGGAAGAAAGCCGCGGCCGTGCTGGAAATACTTTTCAAGGAGGAGCCAGGCCATCCCGGCGTGGCCCACTACCTGATACACAGTTATGACAAGCCGCAACTGGCCGAACTGGGCCTGCCCGCGGCGCGCAGCTATGCCAGGATTGCTCCCGCCGCGCCGCATGCGCTGCATATGCCATCGCACATTTTTGCCCGGCTCGGGCTATGGCAGGATGACATTGATTCCAACCTGGCTTCCATCGCCGCCACCCGCAAAACCGCGGCCATGCACATGGGCGGCGAGGGTCATCAGTTTCATGCCATGGATTTCCTTGTCTATGCCTACCTGCAAAGCGGGCGCGAGGCCGATGCGCAAGCGGTCATCGCCGAGGTGAAAGCGTTGCCGCCAATGAAGGACATGTACGGCGAAGGCTATGATCCGCATGCCTACGCTTTGTCGAAATTTCCCGCGCTCTATGCCCTCGAACTTCATCATTGGGCGGAGGCCGCTGCGTTGACTCCGGCGCCCGGCGCCGATTCCGGCGACAAGGCGATAACTTACTGGGCGCGCGCTATCGGTGCAGCACGAGCCGGGAATGTGACTGAGGCGCGCAAGGACATCGCCGAGTTGGAATCGATTCGTAATGAAATGTTGAAACAGAAGAAGGCGTCGTGGGCCAATGTGGTGGGAGACGCGCAAAAGGAATCCAGGGCCTGGGTGGCGCATGCCGAAGGCAAAGACGAGGAGGCGGTCACGGCCTTGCGCGCTATCGCCGAGGAAGAAGAATCCACCGGCGACGAACCCGCGGACATTCCGGCCCGGGAGATGCTGGCCGACCTGCTGCTGGAAGCCAAACATCCGGACCAGGCGCTGGCAGAATACGAGACTGACCTGAAGTTCAATCCTAATCGCTTCAACGGCCTCTACGGCGCGGCCAGCGCGGCTGAGATGGCGGCGAAAAATGAAAAGGCAGCGACTTACTACGCACAGCTAGTGAAGATTTGTGCCGGGTCAAACTCCGATCGCCCCGAACTGGGCCGCGCCAAGGCCCTGCTGGCGAAGAACTAGCCCTGAGTTTGGATCGGCTTCTTGTGTGGGTCGGCCACTCTTGTCCGACCCACACACAAACCTCTGACCCACACGAACAATGGCTACGGCCAGCGCAGCATTTTGGCCACTAGCGCCACCAGCATTACTGCCGCTCCCAGGGTTGCGTTGTACTCGCGATGCTTCCAGTACAGATTCCAGGAAAACGCTCCACCGTTCTTGTCGGAGGGGCTTACTCGCGGGAACAGGCGGGGCACCCGGCGGGCGTAATCTTCAAACTGGGGGAAGCGCTCGCGCAGAAATACCTCCTCGGCACGAATCACCGGCAGATAGATGGCAAAGAACAAAACGATTATTCCGCAGACGATCCACCAGCTGCGCGCAGCCAGAGCGAACCCGACCGACAGAATCAGTGAACCCAAATAGAGCGGGTTGCGGGTGTAGGCATACGGACCAGTGGTCGCCAATTGCTCGTTTTTCTGCAATTGTCCGGAAGCAACCGCCCGAATCAAGAGTCCCGGAACCACCAGGGCGGCGCCGAGCAGGATCGATTTCACGGTGGGCTGGGCCAGCCAGAAATACAATATGGCGAAAGCGAAGCCCAGGGGGACGCGGACGCGACGCGCAATCGCAGACCAGCTAACCATGACGCTCCCCCAGCAACTGCCGGGCCGCGGCAACCACCTGCCCGGAGGTGATTTCAAGCAGGCCGTCATGCGGCTCGAATACATGCCGGTAGCTGGTGCTGCTGGAGGGACCGCGCAGCACCATGGTGCGGGTGCCAAAAGGGCCGTTGCGCGCAGGATCGGTTGGCCCGAAGATTCCTACGACCGGAACTCCCAGTGCTGCCGCCAGATGCATGGGCCCGGTATCACCGCCGACGAACAAACGGGCGCGGCGCGTCAGCGCGATCAATTGGGTAAGGGAGCCGTTGAAGGTTTCGGCCGCGCCGCCGCTGGCGGTTTGCACTGCGTGCGCTAGATCTTCTTCTCCGGGTCCGAGGTTGACCAGCGCTTTCAAACCACTTTCCGATAAGTGCTTTGCCACCTCCCCATAGCGTTCGGCCGGCCATTGCTTCGCTCCCCAGCCTGCGCCTGGGTTGAGCAGCGCGAATTCCTGAACGCCTTTCGCCTGAAGCTGGCGGCCACACTCCTGCTCGGCCGCAGGGTCGCGTGGAAGATCGACCTGCGACATTTTTAAGTGCTGATGGGCAACCGCCTCGGCGAGGGAGAGATTCTGTTCCACAATGTGTTCGCCGCCAGCGATTATCTGACGGGTATAAAACATGGTTGCCAGATTTTCGCGAGGCTGGGCGGCACCGTAGATGACCGGGGCCCCCGACCACCTGGCCAGCAGGGAGGAGCGTACCGCGCCCTGAAGATCCACGGCGATTTCATAACGCGCAGCCCTCAGATCGCTCAGGCTGGCGGCCACGCGTTCCCAGGTCGCAGCGGAAAAAGGCGCATGACGCCATTGCCGGGTGTTCACCGTGTGGACGCGATCCACGAGCGGACGCTGCGCCGAACGCGGGCCGGAGCGCGGCGCGGACAAGGTGCATAGCAGCTCTGCCCAGCGCTCCTCGATCAGCCAGCCCAGCATCACTTCGGGAAACGCCTCGCGCAGGGCAGCCCCAGCGTGAAGACCGTGAATGACATCGCCCATGGCGCCAAGGCGCACGATCAGGATGCAGGAGATCGCCGGCCGTGCAATCATCGGCCCGGCCACAACTTCAGCAGAAGTCTGGGCTGGTGACGGCGTGCTCACGAAGGCGTCCGCCCCAGCCGGGAGCGAATCATCTCGGTGGTGGAATGATCCTTGGGATCGCCCACGATTTCCACGCGTCCGCCACCGGCGATCACTTCATCGCGTTCGGGAACAGTCTCGGCGGTGTAATCCGTGCCCTTGGCGTGAATCTCAGGACGGATTTCACGGACAATGGCACGCACATCCGGCTCCGGGAAAATCACCACGGCATCGACATCGGCCAGCGCAGCCAGAATTTCGGCGCGTTCTTCGGCCGGCATCAGTGGCCGGGCGTCGCCTTTCAGGGCGCGTACGGAATCATCTGCGTTCACGGCCACGATCAGGCGTCCGCCCAGAGCCTTGGCGGCGTGCAGATAGCGTACGTGGCCGACGTGCAGCAGATCAAAGGCGCCATTGGCCAGGATGATGGACTCACCCGCCCGGCGCCATTCCGCCACCTGCCGTTGCAGCTCTTCGCGATTGAAAATCTTGTGCGCGATGGTTTTTCCCGAAAGCCTTCTCAGTCGAGTCAGTGAGATCGTAGGGCCGGCGGCGCCTGGTCGAGCGCCAGCAATAGCTCCTGCTGCGACACCGTCGCCGTTCCTCGCTTCATGACTACGATGCCGCCCGCATAATTCGCCAGGTGGGCCGCGTCTTCGGCGCCCGCTCCGGCAGCGAGGGCAGCCGTGAATGTGGCAATCACGGTATCGCCGGCGCCGGTCACGTCAGCCGCCTGGTCGGATCCGAAAATCGGAATGTCGGCGGGCCTCTGGCGGCGGGTAAATGCGACCATGCCATCACGCCCGCGCGTGACTACCAGCGACTGCAGCTTCATTTGCGCCATGACTTGTTCGGCGGCAGCGCACAAGCTCCGCCAATCATGGCCGATGCGCACTCCCAGAGCTTCTTCAACCTCGGGCTCGTTTGGCGTGGCGGCGGTCACGCCCGAATATTGCAGGATGCGGTAGCGTGAATCCAGCACTACGGGCACTCCCTGAAGTCCGCCCTTGTATCGGACTGCATTCAGGATCGCGGGCGTGGCGGCACCGTAACCGTAGTCTGAGATAAGCAGCACATCCGAGGCGCGAGCATACTCGCGCGCGGCCAGCACCAGCTCGCGTTTCAAATGACGGTTGGGCTCTGTCTCGGGCTCGCGATCCAGGCGCACCACCTGTTGCCGTGCGGTGTGGGCCATGCCGGCAAGGATGCGAGTCTTGGTGACGGTGGTGTAACTCTTGTCCTTCAGGACTCCGCTCACGGGGACATGCTTGTGGCGGAAAGCCTTGAGCAGCAGGCGGCCGGGTTCGTCGTCGCCGACCACGCCGACCGGCAGCACGTTGACGCCGAGGTCTGCAAGATTGCTGACCGCATTGGCCCCCCCCCCGGGCATGATGCTGCGCTCGCGATGTTTAAGAATCAGCACCGGAGCTTCGCGTGACACCCGGGAGATTTCGCCGAAAATAAATTCGTCGGCCACCAGGTCGCCGAGCACGGTGACGGTCACCTTGGGAAAGGATTCGACGATCTTTCTCAATCGCTCGGTCACTTTAAGATGCTTACTCATTTGTCTTCGGGTGCTTTCAACTTTGGACGCCGAGGTCGAGACGCCCTCGGAACGGCCGGCAAGCCTGCCCTGAGCGAAGTCGAAGGGATGCCGGCGCGACGAACACGATTTTCTCATGGCTGGCGGCTTCGTTCCGTAATCCTGGCCAGTATGGTATCCACAGCGTTAGCTGCGTCGCTCAGTTCCATCTTGACCGGGACGACCGCCAGCGGCTCGAGCGCGCCCAGATATCCGCCCAGGTTGACCGCGTCTTTTTCCGTTGTCACAAAACCGTCGGCCTCGCTGCGCTGTCGCAGGTCCAGCAGATCGCGGATGTCCTGCTCAGAGTATGCGTGGTGGTCACGGTAGAAGGCCTCGGCAATCGGCTCGATTCCAGCGGTGCGCAGTTGGGTGACAAAGTTCTGCGGCCGGGCAATGCCGCAGAACACTACGGGCCGGGAAGAAACGTTCGCAGCAATGATGCCGCGCCGCGCCTTCCATACCAGCTTCTGCTCGAGCGGAAAAGCGCTCGCCGACGCGCCGTTGGTGAGCACAACGGCGTCGGCGCGACGGAGCGAGGCCAGAGGCTCGCGCAGTCGTCCGGAGGGAAGCAGGCGGTCG
>Ga0335084_10002974_pt1 | contig 16493 bp, 14 predicted proteins | sample Lox_Sample_44_FD_206721 | JGI IMG/M metagenome (GOLD analysis project Ga0335084, IMG submission 206721) | Soil microbial communities from Loxahatchee National Wildlife Refuge, Florida, United States - Lox_Sample_4.4 | ecosystem: Environmental > Terrestrial > Soil > Wetlands | place: USA... | reverse complement strand
AATTTCAGTGACCTTTAGCATATTTCTCCCCCAGATAGGCTTTAATCACCCGTTCATTTTTCACAATATCCTTCGGCAATCCCTCCGCAATCTTTTCACCGCCGTCGAGAACGATCACCCGTTGGGAGATGGGCATAACCACCTCCATCACATGTTCGATCAGAAAGAGGGTGATCTCCCTTTCCTTATGGATCTTTTTCAAAAGATCCACCATCTCTTCAGTCTCTTTGGGAGTAAGGCCGGAGGCGACTTCGTCGAGCATCAAGAGCTCCGGTTGGGTCGCGATAGCCCTTGCCAGCCCTATCTTCTTCTGGCCGGCGATGGGCAATTCATTAAGATAGTAATTCTTCAACCTCTCCAATCCCATAAAGCCTAAAAGCGCCGCAGCCTCAACTTTGGCAAGGTGACGATCGTCGGTTCTGCAAAAGGCGCCGACCATCACATTTTCAAGGACGGTCATTCCTGCGATGACTTTGGTCAGCTGGAAGGTCCTGCCGATTCCCTCACGATTGGTCATGAACGGTTTGAATCCTGTGATTTCCTTCCCCTTGAAGATCACTTTTCCGGAATTGGGCTTATGAAAGCCGACGATGCAGTTGAAAAGAGTGGTCTTCCCCGCACCGTTGGGACCGATCAGGCCGATGATTTCTCCCTGATCGATTTGGAAGGAGACATGGTTGTTCGCCACCACGCCGCCAAAATCTTTGACGAGATCGTTCACTTCAAGAAATGGCATGCCTGAACGCACCTTTTCTATCCACTCCCACCCATTTCCAGAAAAGGGGAGAAACGGTCGGGGGGAAAAGATTTAGAGCGGCAACCTTTAACCGTTTGGATTCAGAGTCGCCAACCCTATGAAGACATTTGATTTTGAGCCGACGAAGATTTCCCATACCTAAAAGACCGGCGTTCTAAAGCTTTGCCTGCCTGCCGGTAGGCAGGGAACCCGACTGCCCCCCCGATGTTCTATTGCGATACAGTCTCCGAAGGGGGAAAGGTAGGGAGTCATTTTTTTCGAAACTGTTCGATAATGCCCCAGATTCCTCGGGGTTGATAAGCAGAGACGATCATAATCAGCGCGGCGTAAATCATGAAGTCCACTCCGATCAAGCCTTTCTGAGCGCCCAGCCAACTTCCGAGGAAGCGGTCCAGGGGAACTAAAAAGCCTGAACCGATGATGGGTCCCCACATGGAACCCGCTCCCCCCAACATCGACATCAAAGCAATCTTAATCGAAAGGTCCAAATCCATCACCGAATAGGGATCGATGTAAAGATTGTAAACCGCCAGGAATCCCCCTCCCACAGCCACAAAAGCCGAGGCAATGGAGTAGGCCTTGATCTTGCACCACCGGGCATCAATCCCCAGGCTCTCCGCCGCTTCTTCATCTTCTTTGATCATCCGGAGTTGATAACCCAATTTCGATTTTCGGAACCAGTTCATATAGAAAATGGCGACATAAAAGAGGGCCATGATGAAATAAAAATAATAAGTATCCGACTTGAACTGCATGTAAAGGAAATCAGGGTGCTCGCGGATGGGAAGCTCTATCCCCTTGGCTGCTCCGACCAGTTTCCAGTTAATAAAAATGTCCTGGAGCACCAATGAGGTACAGATGGTAGCAATGGCAAAGTAATGGCCCTTCAGTCTGAAAAGAGGATAACCAATGATAAAAGAGTATCCAATGGCAATGAGGATGCCCACGGGCATGGAAGCCCAGAAAGGAATCTTCCACCAGACCATGCTCAGAGCGACCGTGTAAGCTCCAATCCCTACATATTGAGCTTTCCCCAGCTCCACTTGCCCCCCGTAGCCACCAATGGTATTCCATCCCATTCCGAAAAGCGAGAAAAGGAGGAACTGAATCGCCACCGCCTTGACAAAGGATCCAGCCCCGAGCCAGGGGAAGACAAGAAGGAGAAGGGTGAAAATGGCAAAGCCAACCCTTTCCGGTTTGGAGAAATCTTTGAAGTCGAAGGCGTCTCTCAATGCTTCCATCCAAACAATCCCTGAGGTCTCAGAACGACGACGACGAAGTACGCAAAATAGACGACGGTGAATTTAAAATGAGGGCCAAAAAAATCCCAACCAGTCAGGTGACCAAACATTGGGAATAACATCTCAATGATCCCGATCAGGATTCCGGCGAAGAAGGCTCCCTTGATACTTCCAAATCCACCCATGGCCACCGATGCGAAGGCGATCATGACAAAGAGAAGTCCCACGGTAGGATAGACATACCAGAAATTAACGATGAGGCCGCCTGCAATACCCACCGTTCCTCCCCCGATCATCCAGGCCAGGGCATTCATCCGTTCGGTTTTAATCCCCATATAATTGGCCGCTTCCCTATTCAAGGCAGTGGCACGAAGCGCTCTTCCCAATTTAGTTCGATGAAGAAGAGTGTAGACGAAAAGAAAAGCAATCAGACTGAGAATAGCTGCCGAGAGTTTCGTCCAATCAAATCGGAAGAGGCCGATCGAGAGAGTCTTTCCAACGAGCAGCCCTTTTTGAACGATTCGGTAATCGATGCCAAAAAGAAATTGGGCAAGGTATCTCAGAAAGAGCATCAACCCGAAGGTCCCGAAAAGTTGAGCAATCATCGGGCCCCGGAGCAAGTATTTGACCAAGCAGTAATAGGACACCAATCCAAGAAGCATTCCGACGATGGCAGAAGCAGGGAGGGCGATCAGGGGATCCACGTGGAGAAGGAGGCTTGTCCAGTATGCGGTATACATCCCAATCATGAGAAACTCACCATGGGCAAAGTTGACGATGTCCATCATGCCAAAGATAATGGTGAGGCCGAGGGCGACCAGAGCAAAGAGGAGACCCATCAAGATTCCCTGAAGGAGTGCATCAATGACTATCATTAGAGTTACCGCAAAAGTTGTTTAAATCCCAAATTCCAAATTACAAACCCCAAATAAATCTCAAATTCCAATATTCAACTACCCAAACTTGTTAAAATTTTGGGTTTGGTTATTGGAGCTTATTTGGAATTTGGTGCTTGTGATTTGGTGCTTAATCACATCCCATTGTCAAACCAAGAAAAAAAGGGAGGCCCATTTGAATAAGTAAGCCTCCGTTTCGTATCGATTACTTCCATCCCGGGAAGGGATAGATCATATTGGCAGTGGCAAGATCGAAGGGATAGATGATTTCAAGATCGGCCTTCCCGTCTTTCCACTGATACTGTCCGATCAAGCCCTTCCCCTTGATATTCTGGCCCGTCGCATCAAATTTGATCCCATCCCATGGCATCACCAACTCGTAACCTCGGATGTCGATCTCATTGCATGCCTTCTGAATGACCTTGGGGTCGGTCGACCCCGCCCGGCTCAGCACATAGGCCCAGGTTTGAACTCCAACGACCGCTCGAGCCGTTGCTCCTGTCAAATCATCCCCATACTTCTTCTTATAGAGATCGTTCACCTGACCGGCGACACGCTTCACTTTGGCTATTTTTGCGATGAAGACCGTCCGGGTCAGGACCCCGTTCGTATCCGCCCCGAGCGTTTTGGTGAAGTCGGCCATCTCAAACCCCGCATCTTGCCCCCATAAGAAACGGGGAGAAGCCGTCATTCCCTTCAGGGTTCGAATCATCAGGAGCGAATCCGAAAGATAGGAGGCAAAGAGCATACAATCCGGTTTGGCGGCGATCAGGGCTTGTGCCTCGGACGTCAAATCAGGCGAGTTCGCGTTGTAGAGGAGCCCTTTGGTCATATTGAACCCATACTCCTTTGAAAACTTCTCAAGGTCCTTCGCGACACTCGACCCCCATTCCGTATTCTCGCAGGCATAGGCTAAATTCTTGAGTTGGTCCTTAGGAACCGCTTTCACCCCTTTGACCTTCCCCTCTGTTAATCCCTTTAAAAGTTCAAAGAGATCTTTGTCAAAATACTCATCATGCGGAGTGGTGCGCCAGAACCATTTAAACCCCCTCCGCGTCAGGTCCGGAGAGGTCGAGGAATCGTTGATCATCGGAATCTCGTAGCGCTCAGCCACGGCGCTGACCGTCTTGGTCACGGCGCTTTGGTAGGCACCCATTAATCCAACGACTTTATCGTCAAGAATGAGACGTTTGGCCAAATCTGCTCCGCGATCCGGTTCACCGCGGGAGTCCGCAAAGATCAGTTTGATCTTGGCATTCCCCAGGGTGGGGATTCCTCCCCATTTTGCCATGAGCATATCCACGTTGGGATTTTGGTTGTTGATCAAGCTTTCAGCTGTGAATTCTGCAGCCTTTTGCAGGTCTCTTCCGATCGTTGCCAGGGCTCCGGAAAGCGGATAGATCACTCCAATTTTGATCTCCTTTTCAGCGGCCCGTAGAGAGGAACAAACCATCACGGTGGATAAGGTCAATACAGCGAAAAAAATGAAAAATCTTTTCATTGTCTTCATACCGCCCTCCTTATGACATAAAATAGGAATTCTTCGAATTTGAGTAAGAATATTTGCTCTTCCTCACCTCCTTCTTTCTTAAGTTCACCCTATTTTCCAGTAGGCCGCCATTCTACCCATTCGGATCACGGATGTCAATAATTCAATTTGATTTGCTCATTCCCAGTCTTTCTTCTTCCATGGACAGAATCCAGGTTACCCTCAACGTGGGCCTTATGAAGCCTCGAAGGGGATTCACCTTGGTCGCGGGCAAGGAAAAACTGGAGGTGGACAAGCTCAATTTGGAGTTGCCTTTGCATTTCTTTCTTTGTAAGATGAGGAAACGCAAGGGGGTTTGATGATGAACTTACATCGGTTCATTCGAAAGAAAGAACTGGTCGATTTAACAATCCAACTCATTCAGACCCCCACGGAAAATCCGCCTGGAAATGAGAAGGGAGCCGCACAGCTTTTGAAACCCTTCCTTTCAAAGATGGGTTTCAGAATCAAAACCGTCCTCTCTCCGAAAGGACGGTGGAACCTCTTGGCCGAGAAAAGATGGGGGAAAGACGGGAGAAGGCTCATCTTCAACGGCCACCTGGATGTGGTCCCTGCCGGCAATCCTTCTCGATGGACGTATCCCCCTTTTCAAGGAAACCTTCGCAGGGGAAAAATCTATGGCCGTGGGTCGTCCGATATGAAGAGTGGGATTGCCTCTTTCTTGCAGGCGCTCTCAACGATTGAACGTTCGAAGATTCCCCTTCATCAAGGCGCTGTCCTTCTCCATCTGGTTTCTGACGAAGAATCCCATGGCCATCAAGGGATGGGATTCTTAGCCCAACGGGAACAGATCCAGGGCGATGCCGCTCTCGTCGGAGAACCTACGGACCTCCAGCCTGTGATCGCCCAGAAAGGAGCTCTTTGGCTCAGGATTCTTACCCTGGGCAAATCTGCACATGGCTCCAAACCTCATCTGGGTGTAAACGCCATTGAAAAAATGACGACCCTGATAAAACAATTAAATTCCATTCCCCTGGAAAAAGAACATCCTTTGCTTGGAAGACCGACCCTCAGTATCGGGACGATTCAAGGGGGAACGAAGATCAATATCGTCCCTGATCGATGTGACATTGAAGTGGATCGACGCCTGCTGCCCGGTGAGAAGAAAGAGGAAGTCTTAGGAGAGATCAAAGACGTGTTGGATTCACTTCAATCCCAGGATCCTCTCTTTCAATATCGGATGCAAGAGATTGACTTTGCCGAACCTTCTGAGGTCGACCCTGACGAGGAGATCGTCAAAATCGGCGCGGAGGCCATCCGAACCGTGACAGGGAGAAAGCCCATGCTGAGAGGGTTCTCCGGATTCACGGATTCCCGTTTTTATGTCAACGCGTGTCACATTCCGACGCTCATCTTTGGGCCAGGAGGAGTGGACCAATCCCATACGACGGACGAGTCCGTGGAGGTGGATGCGCTGGTCCATGCGGCCCACATCTACGCTGTGATCGTTTTGGATTATCTATCGAAAAAAGATGAACCCTTATCTTGAGTAGATCTCGAAGGAATCGGACCTCTATCGGAAGAGGAAAGCAAACACTTCATCGTTTTTTCTTGGGAACGGCAACCCGATTTCTTGATGTCTCCTCCACCTTCTTCAAACTTTCTTCGAAGATCATGAGGGCAGTGTCCGCTTCTTTCTTCGTGATGATGAGAGGAGGGCTGAACCGGATCACGTTCTCCCCCGCCCCGAGAATGAGGAGCCCCTTCTCAAAACAGGCTCGAATGACTCGACTCCGCTCTTCGACCGCCTTCTCCTTGGTCTGCCTGTCTCTGACCAGCTCTATCCCGATCATTAAGCCCTTCCCTCTCACATCGCCGATCAGATGAAAGCGCCTCTGGAGTTCTTTCAGTTTTCCGAGAAGATAGGTCCCCACGGATGCAGCATTTTCAATCAGCCCCTCCTCAAGAAGTTGAATCGTGGTCAAGGCGGCCCGGCAACTGACAGGGTTTCCGCCGAAGGTGCTGGCATGAGAGCCAGGGACCCAATCCATGACTTCGCTCTGCGAGACAGTCGCTCCCAGGGGCATCCCGGAAGCAATTCCCTTTGCCAGAGCGACGATATCCGGCACGACGCCCCAGTGTTCAATCGCCATCATCTTGCCGGTCCTTCCCATTCCACTCTGGACTTCATCATCCACAAGGAGGATTCCAAACTCCTTTGCCAGTTCATAAAGTTTTTGATGAAACTCTTGCGGAGGGACGACATACCCCCCCTCGCCCTGAATGGGTTCAACAAAAATGGCCGCCACTTCCTCGGGGGGAATACTCCGTTTAAAAAGGTCTTCACGAATCCAATCGACACAGGCAGTGCTGCAACCCGGGTATTGCCCGTGATGGTACGGACAGCGGTAACAATAGGCATAAGGAACATGGGTCACCCCGGGGACAAGCGGGGAAAACCCCTTTTCATGAATCGCCTTGCTGGCCGTTAAAGAGAGGGCGCCCATGGTCCGCCCGTGAAACGCGCCAAGGAAAGCCAAAACTTGAGGCCGTCTGGTATGATAACGTGCCAGCTTGAAAGCGGCCTCGACGGCTTCAGCGCCCGAATTACCGAAGAAGACCCTTTTTTCTCTTGAACCCGGGGTGATCTCAGAGAGCTTGGCAGCCAGGTCTGATTGGAGACCATAATAGAAATCGCTGCCCGACATATGGATGAGCTCTTCGGCCTGGCGACGAATTGCCACCACCACGCTCGGATGACAATGACCCGTATTGCAAACGGCAATCCCGGAAGTAAAATCGAGAAACCGATTTCCGTCGACATCCTCCACCCACATCCCTCTCGCCTTTTGGACGACCAGTGGATAGACACGGGTGTAGGATTGAGAAACAAATCTCTGATCCTTCTTCAGGACCTTCTTGGCTTCAGGCCCCGGGAGTTTCGTCATGATCGAAGGAGATGAGATTTTTTTCTTGTCCATATGGCTCCCCCGGATTTCTTGATGTCTCCTGGCCCCACCAAGAAAAAAATCCTTGTTCTGGAGCTTTGGAGCCCGACTTTCTCTCCCTCAGACGTTCTATTGCGACATTCTTGCAGAGAGAAGGGTAAGGAGGATTATTTGGATTTGATTTCCACTTTTGCCATCTTTTCGAAAAAGGTGGCCAGTGCCGAATGGTCCTCTTCCCCTCTTCCTTCCGTCATCAGAGAAAGAAAGATCTGCTGAATGAAACTGGAAAGCGGCAACGGAACGCCCAAATCCTTTGCCGTGGAAAGAGCGTTCTGAAGATCTTTGTGGTGGAGTTTGATCTTGAAGCCCGCCTTAAAATTCCTTCCGAACATCATCGGTGCCTTTGTCTCCAGGACCGAGCTGCCGGCCAACCCTCCCCGGATCGCCTGGTGGATGACCTGAGGATCAAGACCTGCCTTTGCTCCGAGAGTAAAAGCCTCTCCGACAGCAGCGATATTTGCGGCGACGATGATCTGGTTCACCAGCTTAACGAACCCGCCAGCGCCAATCTTTCCGACGTGAACGATGTTTCTCCCGACCGCTTTGAAAATTTCCATGGACTCGTTGAAAACCTTCTCCTCGCCTCCCACCATGATGGCCAAGGTCCCTTGGATCGCACCGGTTTCACCCCCGCTGACCGGCGCATCCAGCATTTCCACTCCCTTTTTTCTTAATTCTTTCTCGATCTCCTGACTCACGAGGGGGTTGATGGAACTCATGTCGATGACCGTCGACCCGGGTTTAATTCCCTCCAGGACCCCTTCCTTCCCAAGAATAACCTGTTTCACATCGGGTGAATCCGGGAGCATGGTGATGATCACGTCTACCCTGCCTGCCACCTCTTTAGAGGAAGATGCGACCAGAGCCCCAGCGTTGACCACGTCCTCAACGGCATTCTTGTTCAGGTCAAAGGCGACCATCGGGAACCCGGCCTTCAAAAGATTCTTAGCCATCGGTTTCCCCATAATTCCCAAACCGATAAACCCCAGCGTCTTCTTCATCACGTTCCTCCTCAAACCATAGGATCGCCAACGAACAATTTATCCTCTCAGTTATTCTACTCTGTTTCTTATTCCCGCGAAAGCCCGGATTGAAATAATTCTTCCCTGGATTCCGGCGGGCAGATACGAAGGACGGACCTAAGGAGTTTCCTGTTTTAGTTTGATAAAAGGTAAGCTAAATTGTCTAGGATCGTGGTGAAAAAGACATCTTTCACCACAAAGCCCTCGGGGACAGTAACCTGCGCCGGTGCAAAGTTAAGAATTCCTCTCACCTCTGCCTCCACCAGCATGTTCGCAACGCCCTGGGCCTCGGAGGGAGGAGTTGTAATGATTCCAATCTCGATCTTCCTTTCCTTCGCGACCTCCCTGATCCGGCTGACAGGAAAGACCTCCACCGGTTTGCCCAACTTTTCCGAGACCCTTCCAATCACCCTCGGAGGATCGATATCAAAGGCGGCAACGATCTTATAATTCTGCTTCAGAAAATCCTTGTAAGAAAGGAGGGCCGAGCCTAAATTTCCCACCCCAACCAGTCCCATCCTCCACTCCTTGTTCGATCCTAATATCTTTTTGATATTATTGAGTAATTCTTTTACATAATAGCCCACGCCCCGGATCCCGAATTCACCGAAATAGGCCAAATCCTTTCTGACCTGAGCGGCATTGACCATGCACTGACTGGCCAGTTGAGCAGAGGAAACAACCTTCTCTCCCTTCTCCTCCATCTCTTCTAAGCGCCTTGAATACCTCGATAACCTCCTGATGGTCGCCTCGGGTATTTTCTTGTACTTCAATTTTGTGACTCCCTTCACAAGTTTTGCAAAAAAAATATTAAATTCTCACTCTTTTGTCAAGTAGTTCTTCATGTCAGGCTTTGCTCCAACTTTTATACGGGTCTTCGTTTATTTAAGAAAACCCCGCCCTGTGGGATGAAAGGTGCCTTTGCTGAAAGCAGAAAAGATAAACCAGATGCTGAAACAAACCTGATCTTCATCAGTCCAAGGTTCAAGCATGACATGATGGTCAGGTTCTGGTCGTCATCCCGAACCAGGTTTCGGGATCTCGGTTTTGTATTTAGAGTTTTTGTTTTAACGCCCCGCCCTGTGGGCGGGGTTCTTTACTTTATATTCCCCCCTTCTCTATTTCACCCTTTCTTCTGGCAATCTGCCTGACGGCCTCATCGAGTCTGCGATTGGCAACGTCCAGTAATTCCTCCGTATACTCCAGATTGTGGACTCCTTTCCCATTCTTCGCCGCATTGTAATTGAATTCTGCTTCCCCGTATAATTTCCGAAAAACAAACGTATGGCCTCCACTGAGATCAATCCGATCGATCTCCTCCTTGACTCTTGCCAGTTTCGGTTCCAATTTTTTCAACAAATCTTCGGACGTTGCCTTCCATCGGACGGCCATCTCCCCATAACTTTGGTCATGGCATTCGATGCAACGCTTCTTGATGACGTCAAACGTATCTTTCTTTCTTGCCAGGATGCCCCGATGACAATCGACGCATTCAACCACATCCAGTTTATTGCTCGGTCTCTCCTTAACGCCAATCCCTCCTTTTCCCTGAATGAGCTTTTTGACCGCAGCATGACAATCATCACATTTCACTCTCTTGATTCCTTTCCCATGATGGCATTCCGCACAATTCTTCATCAGCGTTTTGCCATGATTTTCCCGGGGAGAATGGCAGTCTGAACACTTCTGTCCGTTACCCGCAATGTGGGTTTCATGAGAGAATTTGGTGTCATTAAAGGAAACGGTACGCCTCTCGATTCCAACATGGCACAGTGTGGTACAGGTCATGCGGGTCTTGGACTCCTGGGGTGTGTAGCTTTGATCGATAATCGCCAGAACCCGCTCCGTTTTATTATTCGCCGAATTGAGGAGTTTAAAGGCATATTCAACATTGTGAACGCCCTTCCCGAGAAGAACGAAGCTATAATCGTGACGGGCTTCATTGAGTAGGTTTTGAGCCTTTTTGAACGAGGCCCCGCTTCCGCTGGTCCTTTCAAACTCAGAGAGTGCTTTCTGAACATTGAAAATTTTCTGGTTCGTCTCATTTTCCGCCTTCGAAAGAAGAGATTTCCACTGTTTCAGGGTATCATCAAATCCCTCCCCGTGGCAGTCGACGCAGGCTTCGCCGATCACCCTTTCCGTGAATCGGGTGGTGTGGAGCGCCGCCTGGCTTTCTTCAGCTCTTCGATGGCACGCGATACAGTCGACATTGGCTGTAAACATGAGACTGGGTGAATCCGGAACGCCAATCCCTCCGCTTCCCCGGTAAAAATCTCTGGGTCCCAAATGCGTTTCCTTGCTGTGACACCGATCACAATTGGACGGAACATGGGCAAGGGTAGGGATCTGGCCGATCTCATGCCGTAAAGGCGTGTGGCAGCTGGAGCATTCGATCTTGTGGTCAGTGATATGTTTCTTGTGCATCAGTTGGGATGTAAATTTCGTACTCAGGAGGACGGGTTCATTATGACATTCCAGGCACTTTCCTTCAGGGACATGGCCATCTCCCAGTACAACGCTGAGATGGCACTTCTCGCAAGCGACCCCTCTGGCAATATACTTCTTGTGATTGAAGCTCCAACCCTTGACCCGGATATCGCCTTTAGGCTCGACGTGGCAGGAGGTGCATCCTCCGATGGCGCATGAAAGACATTCCTCCTCTCCCTTGGGGCCAGCCTTGTAATAGTGGCAGATGAAACAATTGATTTCATGAACGGTCAGGTGCTTCCCTTGAACGAGCTGGGCATGGCAGCTGGTACAGCGGAGCTTCATTCCCCTTCTCAGCTCGCCGAGATGTTTTCCGTGCGAGAAGACCACGTTTTTGTAAACCATATTTCCCTTCAGGTCGTCAGTCTGATGGCAGCCCTTTTGAAGACAGCTTGAATCGCCGATTTGGGCGTGAGGCGTACTCGGCCTTTTTCCTGAAAGGAAATAGGCCAGGGAGACCTGGCCATCGACCCATTTCCCCTTCAAATGATTCAAGAAACCGGGCTCATAGTGACATTTCGTGCAGGCGACATGCTTGTGACTGGACATCCTCCAGGAGTCCATATAGGCATTCATCTGGTGACAGAGTCCACAGAAGGTGGAGGATTCCGTAAATCTGAGAAGACCTCCAAGGATGATAAGGAAAACAACGACGCAAGAAACGAGACAGATCTTGATGGCTTTCAGGTGAGCGCGAGTCCCCCTCCTCGCCTCATTGAAGAAATCGATCCAAAAGACCTTGACCAGATCGTAAAGATTCTTTATAGTTCCCATAGTAAGGCCTCCACCCAAAGCCTAATTCTACAACCTTTTAAAATTATTTCAAGGGTAACGATCCCCCCGATCTGGCGATGATTGACGAAAAGGAGAGGGATTGGGAGATGCGGGCCTGAACACAGGAAACGGTTTCAATGGACAGATTCCGTCGCGTCAGCCGAAGGTGGATTTTCTTCTCAATCGCCTCCCTCTATTTCGTCTTCTGGCTTGGAAAGCTCGACTTCCTCCTCGCTCAAACAGGCGAAAACCCCTTAGACCAGAGAGGGCAGAAATTAAAGAAATTTCGAGAAAAGAGGGATCGGTTTTTCAAAGAGGACCCTCTTTCACCTTTGAGGGAGAGTGACCGAAAAGAATTCAAGGGCCTTGCTTATTATCCCATCGATCTCGCCTATGTCATGGTCGGGCCCATTGAAAGGTATCCTACGGAACCCAAACCCATTTACGTCACGCTTCCCACGAATAAAGAAACGGGAAGAAAATATGTGAAACATGGCCGCTTTAAGTTTCAATGGAAGGGGAAAGCTTATACCCTCCAAATCTTCCGGCCTCTGGCCAGCGGGGAGTTCTTTCTTCCCTTCAAGGACAAGACTTCAGAGACGGAGACCTATCCCAGAGGGCGCTATCTCTCGATCGAACCCATGGCCGGAGGGAACGTCCTGATCGATTTCAATCGGGCTTATAATCCGTTCTGCCAGTTCAATGAAAAATATACCTGCCCTTATGCCCCGGAGGAGAATTGGCTTGACATCGCCGTACGGGCCGGGGAGAAGCGGTTTCGATGACGGTGGCGACACAGGACATAAGTCTTGTCTAAATTGGATTTTAACTTAATGATATTACACAAGTTCAAAATCGAGATTAATGTCGTCATGCGAGCGAAGCCCTGAACCTAGCAGGGTGCCGGGTGAAGCGAAGTAATCTCGTATTTTTTGAACAACACGGATAAGAATTCAACCAGAAAAGGAGTGATGCCGTTGAAATTCAAAAGAGTCTTTATGTTGGGACTGGTCAGTTTGATTTTTAATCTCTTTGGGCCCGCTCTCTCGTTCTCCTCTCCAAAGGCTCAATTCAGCATCCTGTATACGAATGATGTGATGGGCGAGGTCGAGCCCTGCGGGTGATTCCGGAACCCTCTTGGTGGTGTCGCCAAGAAAGCGACTCTGACTTCTCAGATCAAAATGGCAGGGACGAAGATTCTCCTCCTTGACACGGGAAATCTTTTTTTTCGAAAACCTCCTCAAACGGAAACCAAGCGCAAGGACGCCCTTCTCCGTGTGGATCTCCTCATTCACGCCTATAACCAGATGGGATACGATGCGGTCAATGTGGGGGAGAAAGATCTGATGATGGGAGGAAGATTTCTCCCCGAAGTCATCCCCAGGGCCAAGTTCTCTCTTATCTCAACCAATCTGGTGGACAAAAAAACCGGAGAGAGTGTGTTTAAACCTTATGTCATCAAAGAGGTGGTCGGCCTCAAGATTGCAATCTTGGGTCTGCTGGATGATCAATTCAATCCAACCCTCCAGGAGAGGGACCCGGGATTAAGCATCCTCGAACCCGTCGCGGCGCTCAAAGCCGCGATGAAGGGCTTGAGAGAATACTGCGACTTTATCATCGTCCTCTCCCAATTGGGCGAATCCAAAGACAGGAAGTTAGCCAGGGAAAACCGCAACATCGATCTGATTTTGGGAGGAGGGGGCGAGTCGACAAGGGCGGTGATGGAACGAGAGAACGGGACCTCTATTTACCGGCTGGAGCCGAGAGGAGGATATTTGGGCCGGGTGGATTACTCTCTCGCCGACACCAAGAGACCGATTAAGTTTATCTTTTCCGGCGAACAGGAGGAGCTGGAGAAGAAATTGGAGAGGCTGATCACCCATTCCATGCAAATGAAGATGGAGATGTCAAAATCGGGGAACCGGGATGAGATAAAGATAAAACAACTGAACTTCCTGGAATCGAAGCAGAAGGAACTGGAGAAAGCCTTGCTGGCCTTTGAAGATAAGAATTTTTACAGACACACGGCCATCCCCGTGCAAGCGGCCATCACCGATGATCCAAGAGTCGTCAAGGAACTGGAGGCTTATCGGGCTGAATCGGCAAAGCTCTATAAGCCAAAAGTGGTCGTCCAAGTTGGAAAGGATTTATCCGACAAGGAGTTGATCGCCCGAATTCCCAAGACAAGCCCTTTTGCCGGAGCGATCTCATGTAAGCGATGCCACGAGGCAAATTATAAAAATTGGCTGAAGACCAAACATGCCAGGGCCTCCCAGACGATTGCGGCCTCCCCCCAATACGCCCAGGAGGAGTGTCTTATGTGTCACGCCACGGGCTATGGAAAGATCGGAGAGTATGCCACCGTTTCAGACATTCCGTTCTTCCTTCAAGGGGTCCAGTGTGAGGCTTGTCATGGAGAAGGCAAGGGGCACTTACAAGGCGGAGGTGTCGAAAGGAAAGTGACCCTGGGGATCTGCCGAAACTGCCACACCAAAGATCAGAGCCCTGCCTTTAATTACATCGCTTATGTTGAAAGGATCGGTTGCAGGGTGTCCGAATAAAGTTCGGAGTTCGGAGTTTTTAGTTCGGAGTCTCGAAACTTAATGCTCCGAACACCGAACTCATTACTCCGAACTTAAACCAGGAACTCCCACGCAATCAGGAAGACGCAGAGAAGCCCGATGGCCAGCATCGCAAAGCCCACCATCGTCGAGAAGAGGTCTGTTCCCACGCTGGGGTATTTATCCCGATAGGTCTCCAGCGTCTTCTCCGCCAGCAGGCGATCATACTGTTCCTGCCTTTCTTCCACCAGTTCGTATTTCGGGAACCTTCCGGTGAAGATCACGGTATCGATCGGGAATTTAGAAGGTCGAAAATGGGTGTTGAAGAAATGGACCGTGAAGATGAACCCGGAGGCCAAGAGCGCCTCGTCCGAATGAACGATCGTGGCAATGTTGAGAACCCATCCGGGCAAAAAGATCGTGAAGAATTCCGGAAACCAGAGCATCAACCCCGAGAAACCAATGGCAAACATCCCCCAAAAGACAGCCAGAAAATCGAATTTCTCCCAGTAGGTCCATCGATCAAACCGGGGTTTCGGCCCTTTATTGAAGAACCAGCGGATCATTCCCACGATGTCTTGAATGTCTTTCCAGCGAGGGCAGAGCGAATCCGGACCGAAAAGCCTCTGCAAGGGGTTAGGGTTTCCGCGGATCTTCTTAAAGAAGAGGAAATAAAAGATGTAAGCGATGGTCGTTCCGAAGTACGCAAACGTGATGGCAGCACAAATGCGATGAATCAAGCCCGCCACCCGAGCCCCTCCCAGAAAATGCATCAGACCGCTGGCCCAGGGGGCATGAGCGAATTTTAATGGGAGCCCGGTCAAGACAAGGCCAAGGAAGGTCACCATCATCGTGAAATGGAGGACGATGTCAAAAAAGCTAAATCGGCGATAGATATGCCCTGCTTCATCCGGTCTCACATGGAGCGGGAAGAAGACTCCCTTGGCCCTCAACTCTCTCTTTTGCCAGAAGTCTTTCCGCCACCAGAGAAAAGTGTGAAACCAAAAGACTCCGAAGACAGAAACCAGGAGGCCGGTCATCAGAACAAACGTTCCGTAGAGCACGGGCTCTCTCTCCGGATCGTTATGGGTCGCATGAGCAACCCACTGCACGAAGTTGGCATTGGCCCCGGTATGGCACTTGCCACAGGTCTCCACGAGCCGCTTCTCTGAGATGAGGGACTTTGGATTATCCGGAGGCAGGATGTTGTGAAACCCATGGCAGTCCGCACAACCTGCCACCAATCTGGGGTAGCCCAGATGCTCCACCTTTCCATGATAACTTTCATAATAGGTCTGAGTGGCGATCAGGAAAACTTTGTTTCTTCCCATCATCTCCTTGTCTGCGTGACATTTCTGGCAGACTTCTGTATGGAACTCCTTCCGGAATTCAACCGCTTTGGGTTCATCCCCTTTCAGCAAAGGAATCTTATGGAGGCCGTGGCAATCGCTGCACGTGGCAGAATCCGGGTTTCCGTCGATGACGGCTTTGCCGTGGACGCTTTGGGAATAACCATCATCCGAGTGGCAGGTGGTACATGTTTGGATCACTCGAACTTTGTCCCCTTTCCACGGGGTCATTGCGTGGATGTCTTTATGGCAGTCTTTGCATTGAATGTCGTTGATGAAATGGGCGCTCGCATAATGTTCCGTCCCTTCCTTCTTATGGCATCGATGGCAGGTGACCGGTTCCGGATGAATTCTTGCCCCCTTCGCCTTGCTATGGACTTTGACATCGGTAATATCGTAGTGGCAACTGTTACACGAATTGGCCCCATGAACGGACTGGGCAAACTTCCTCTCGCTGATTTTGGTGTGGCAGCCCAAACATTCGGAGTTGTCAATACACTCGTAGCAATACTCCCGGCCCTTGACGACAAACTTCTCCGCTTTTTTGGGCGGCTCAGAGGGTTTGGCCACCTCCGCAGGCTTAACACTTTCTTTATCCGGAGCAGGTGTTGCCGACCACAACACTCCGAAGCTCCCAAAGAGCGAGACAGAGAGGATGAGACAAACAAGGATTGATCTCTTAATTCTGGATTCCATTGGTCCCCCAAAAAACAGAAAATTGGCTCACCCGACCCATCCAGTGAAGACGCGGGGTATTCGCTTAAAATTTAAAGAAAATTTAAGTTCTTGGGATTCTAGATGAGGGTAAATTGCGATTTTTTTAACACAACGAAAAATCGAAGTCAATAACATTTTAACTTTAGGTTTAATGCCTCACAGGGTGATCCGTCAGGGGTGCCGGAGAAAATC
>Ga0335084_10002972_pt1 | contig 16496 bp, 18 predicted proteins | sample Lox_Sample_44_FD_206721 | JGI IMG/M metagenome (GOLD analysis project Ga0335084, IMG submission 206721) | Soil microbial communities from Loxahatchee National Wildlife Refuge, Florida, United States - Lox_Sample_4.4 | ecosystem: Environmental > Terrestrial > Soil > Wetlands | place: USA... | reverse complement strand
GGGGAAAGACGCACTGCGGGGCATGCAACAAGTGCGCGGAGCGCATGGCGGCCTTCACGGATGCCGGACTGAAAGATCTGACGAGCTACCACAATCCAGAACCGGGAAATATAAAACGAGCGAAGGGAATTGCCCCAGCGAGCGGGAGGGGGAGGACTTCGACGAGCTCAGTCGAGTCGCTCCGTCCGGACTTCGGCGAGCTCAGTCGAGCCTCTACGCCGGCGGAGGGGGCGACGCAAGCCTCTAAACATTGACCGCCGCGCCTTCCCGGATCGTCTGTCTCACGGCCGAAACGGCCGAGATCCTGTACGCCTTGAGCGCGGGCGATCGGGTCGTGGGAATCAGCGGATACACCACCTGGCCCCCGGAGGCCCGGAGCAAACCGAAGGTCGGAGGCTACACTACCGTACGCCTTGACAGGGTGCTGGGGTTGAAGCCGGACCTGGTGTTGGCCTATTCGGACCTTCAGGCCGACGTCGTGCGGGATCTGATCCGGCGGGGCGTCACGGTCGTCACGTTTAACCAGAGAAGCCTGCTCGAGATCCTTCAGGCCGTTCAGATGATCGGGGCGATCATCGGGAAACCGGCCGACGCGCTCCGGCTCGTGGCCATGATGGAAGCGGCCTTCGGCCAGGTCCGTATTTCGGCCGCGGGCATTCTCCGACGGCCGCGGGTTTATTTCGAGGAATGGGACGACCCGTTGATCTCGGGCATTCGGTGGGTCGGCGAACTGATCGACCTGGCCGGCGGAAACGATATTTTTCCGGAACTCCGGGAAGGCCGGACCGCTTCGGAACGGGTCGTCCGGCCGGAAGAGGTGATCCGGAGGGATCCGGAGATCATCGTGGCCTCCTGGTGCGGAAAGAAAGTCCGGTCCGAACGCATCGCACGGCGACCGGGCTGGGACGCGATCACGGCCGTGAAGAACGGAAGGATTCACGAAATCAAGTCGGCCCATATCCTGCAGCCGGGGCTGTCCATCCTCAACGGCCTGCAACAGCTGCACAAAATAATTTCGGATGCATAGGGGGCGGCGCAAGCCCCTATAAATAAATGAAAGCAATCGAAATCCACAATCTCAAAAAGACCTTCAACGAAAAGACCGTCCTCAAGGGCCTGACCCTCGATGTGGAACCCGGGGAAGTCTTCGGCATGCTGGGTCCGAACGGGGCCGGAAAAACCACGACGATCCGAACGGTCCTCACGTTGCTGAAACCCACCGAGGGCCAAGTAAAGGTCTGGGGCTATGATGTCCAGACGCAGCCGCGGGAGGTCCGCCAGGTGCTCGGGTACGTCCCGCAGGAAAAAGCGGTGGATCGTTTTCTGACCGGACGGGAGCATTTGACCCTTGTCGCCGACCTGTATCACTTGAACAAAACGGAGGCCCGGCGGCGCATCCGGGAGGTGCTGGAGCTGGTGGATCTGACCCAGAAGGCGGACGACCTTGTGAACAACTACTCCGGCGGCATGAAGAAGAAGCTCGACATCGCCTGCGGCCTGATCCCGGCCCCCAAGGTCCTGGTTCTGGATGAACCGACCCTGGGCCTGGATGTGGAAAGCCGCATCCGGATCTGGGATTACATCCGGCGGCTTCGGCGGGCGGGACTCACGATCTTGATGACGACCAATTACCTCGATGAGGCCGATCAGCTCTGCGACCGGATCGCGATCCTGGATCGGGGACGTCTGGCGGCCCTGGGGACGCCGGAGGGGTTGAAGAAGGGTCTCGGGGGCGACCGGGTGACGATTCAGTTCGGTCCGCAACAGGACCGGCTGGAGGAACTGGCCGGAGCGCTGAGAAAAGATTTGCCCTTCGTCAACGAGATCAAGGTTTCCCCGGAAAACCATGAACTGGAGATCCGCGTCGCCTCCAACGAAGAGGCGCTCGCGCCGCTCATCCAGGCCATCCATCAGCGACGCCATCCCGTCCTCGCCATCCAGTACTCGCGTCCGACCCTGGAGGACGTCTTCATCACCTACACCGGCCACAAGATCAAGGAGGACAGCGCGCTGTCATGAAATGGATTCTTCAAGAAACGCTCGCACTGACGATGCGATCGGTCAGGCGGCTTTCCAGGGAGCGGATCAGCATGGTCTTCGGGCTGATCCAGCCGATGTTGTTCTGGCTGATCCTGTTCGGGAACCTTTTTCAGAAGACCGCACAGATCCCGGGTTTCCAGGCCCCGAACTATATCACTTTTCTGACGGCCGGTGTGGTGATCATGACGGTTCTGAACAGCGGCTTGTCCGGCGGCGTCGACCTTCTCTTCGATAAGGAAAGCGGCTTCCTGGAGCGCTTGCTCTCGGCCCCGATCAGCCGCAATTCGCTCATCTACAGCCGATTCATTTTCGTCATGGGAATCACCTCGGTCCAGATCCTGGTCATCCTCCTGGTCGCCTTCCTCGTGTTCGGGGTCTATCCCCGCAGCGGCGTGTTGGGCATGGCCTTTATCATGCTGGTGGGCCTGCTTTTCGGCCTGGGGCTGATCGCCATTTCACTCACGCTGGCCTTCGCCATCAAGGGACACGGCAATTTCTTCGCCTTGATGGGGTTTTTAACGCTGCCCCTGATCTTTCTTTCCACGGCCCTGGTTCCGAGCCACGCGATGCCCGGCTGGATGGCCTTCATCACCCAATTAAATCCGATGACCTACGCCATCGAGGCGGTCCGGGAGTTGATCCTTGGCGGATGGTTTTGGGCCGATATCCTAAAAGTCCTGGCCGTACTTCTGGTCTTCGACGCCGTCAGCATCGGGCTGAGCAGCCGCATTTTTCACCGGCAGGTCGGATAGCAGCAAACGGTTAATCTACACAAACAAACCCGTGGGGATACTGATATAGCTAGCGAGCCATCCGCCGGAGGCGGACCACACGGGCCCCCACATAGGGAAGGGGGCGACGCGAGCCCCTATAAATATCACCAAATTTTGTATTGACTCGGTTTAAATGGGTACGCTAAAATATGCTTCCTGTAACAAACCGATTGCACGATAATATAAGTCGTCAACTACTGAGAAGGGGGAGAACCTATGTCATTACTGATTGCCGATAACTGCATCAACTGCGGCGCCTGTCTGCCCGAATGCCCCAATGAGGCGATCTATGAAAACCGGAGTGCGTCGGAAGCCAAGGAATGCAAGGTGACCGAAGGCATCGGCGTGGGAGACGGGATCTACGTGATCTCGTACGACCGTTGCACGGAATGCGTCGGCCATTTCGACGAGCCCCAGTGCGCCGCGGTCTGCCCGGTGGACGAGTGCTGCATCCCGGATCCCGCCGTGCCGGAGTCCAAGGAAGCCCTGCTCGAGAAGGCGAGGAAGATCAATCCGGGAAAAGAGATCGACCCGGCCAAGTCCTGGGGCAAAGTCCGCACGGGTCCGATGGCGGGCAAGTTCGCAGGCGCTTAAACCAACGCATCCGGAATTCGTTTCCGATCAAAAAAGAAGGCCCCGAAAAACGGGGCCTTTTCTTTTCACGCCGATCGACTTTTTCAGCCGCTTGTAGAAAAACTGTGATCTTTTCAGGCTGCTCAAAAAGCTCCAGATGCGAGGCCGCAGGGACCGAGGAGCCCGGAGCGTACTTTAGTAGGTACGTGAAGACTCCGAGGGACTGAGAACGACGCAGGTGGACTTATTCAGCAGCCTGTTAAAACGAACCCCAGTTCTTATAATACCGCAATAGGTCCCGGACCGAAATGACGCCCACGATCTTTCCGCTGTCGGTCACGGCCAGGTGCCGGATCCCCTTCTCGCTCATCAGATCGCTGGCGTCGCTGGCCGGTCGGTCGATATCGATCGTGATGATCGGAGAGCTCATGATCGTCCGGACCTGCTCCTGATTGATCTCCCGTTCCTCGGCCATGGCCTTCCGGACCAGGTCCGTCTCGCTGACGACCCCGACCAGATGCCCGTTTTCTTCCACCAACAAGGCGCCGACCTGTACCTCCCGCATGAGCCGGGCCGCCTCCAGGAGGGTCGCCCCCGTCTGAATGGTCCGCATCTTCCTGTTCATCATCACGGCCAGCGGGCGCTTCATCGTCGGGCCTCGTTACTCCTCAGATGGATATTAAAGCATCTTAATTCACCCCGGAGGAAATGTCAAGGTTGCAAGGCCCCCGCATTTTTGATATAGTGAACGACAATGAATCCGGGCTTTGATCAACAACTCAACGCCATCTTCACCCTCCTGTCGGACCGGGATGAAAAAACGGTCGACCTCGTCCGGCAGACCTTGATCGATATCGGACCCGACGTGGTCCCCTCCCTGGAGCGGGCCAAGACCGATGCCGCTCCCCACGTCCGCGGACAGATTCAGACCGTGGTGGAACAGATCCGCCAGAATGACCTGGAGGACCGTTTCCGGGAGTACGCAGGCGGCGAGGACGCCGACCTGGATCTGGAAGACGGCGCCCTCCTGATCGCGGAGTTCCGCTATCCGGGTCTCAATCGGGCCGACAGCCATCTGGAACTGGATCGGATCGCGGACGAGATATCCGGTCGCCTCCCCCGAAAGAACCGCGCCGAGGAAATCATCCAGCGGATCAACCGCCATCTTTTCACGGAGCTGGGTTTCCACGGAAACACCCAGGACTATTACAATCCCGACAACAGTTATCTCAACCGGGTTCTGGAACGTCGTACCGGGATCCCCATCAGTCTTTCCGTCGTCTACCTGCTCGTCGCAGAGCGCTTGAGTCTTCCGATCGCCGGAATCGGGTTGCCCGGCCATTTCATGTTGAAATACGAACGGGAGGACGGCGGTCTGTTTCTGGATGCCTTCCACCAGGGGCGGATATTGACGCGCGACGAATGCATCCGGTTTCTGCTGAACTCCGGGCACGACGTCCAGTCGAGTCACTTCGCTCCCGCGACCGCTCGGGACATTCTCACCCGCATGTTGCGCAACTTGGTTTACGCCTACAGCCAGCTCAAGGACAAGGAAAAAGCCCACCGCCTGACCCGTCTCCTCCATATCCTCCAATCATCCGCCCAGGGCTGAATCCGGATTCTGCAAGTCCCGGATCAGGGACCGGTTCGCCTCGGGAAATTCAAACTGCGACAATTCCGAAAGGGGGACCCATCGGTAGGCCTGATTGCCCAGCGCTCGGGGCGTCCCGCCGATGATCGTGCAACGGTAGAAGTGCAAGCGGACGGTGTAGGCCGTATAGGCATGCCGGATCACCTTGATCTCCCCGTCCACCCCCGCCGTAATGTCCAGCTCTTCCTTCAACTCGCGACGGAGGCAGTCCTCGAGAGTTTCATCCGGATGGCGCTTGCCGCCCGGAAATTCCCACAGCCCTCCGTGCGGGCTCGTCTCCAGGCGTTGCGTGATCAGGCAGCGTCCGTCCCGGATGATCACGGCCGCCGCCACCTCGATGATCTTTTCGGCCACGGTTCACTCCTTTAGCTTACATTAACGACCTTGGTAGCTTGACACCCGGCGGGTGGCCGCAGACGCGGCGCCCCACCGCGCGCAGCCGGGGTCCGGTCCCTACACCGGGCGGGGTGGCGAGCACGGTGGGGCTGTCGCAGGACAGGACCCGCCGACGGAACAGGACCAAGGTCGTTTGTATTAATACGTTTTTCGTCTAAAGAGATCGGTGCTGAGCGAGGCGATCCGGTCCAGGAACAGTAAACCGTCCAGGTGATCCACCTCGTGTTGGAGGGCCAGCGCCTCCAGGCCTTCGGCCATAAGACTCACCGGCCGTCCGAGCGGGTCCAGCCCTTCCACCCAGACCGTCTCGAACCGGCTCACGTTTCCGGTATAGTCCGGGACGCTCAAACAGCCCTCGCGGACGATCTTTCTTCCTTCCCGTCGTCGAATGACCGGGTTGATCAGGACGATCCGTCCGTGATGTTTGATCTTCGCTTTCCTCGAGACATCGCAGACGATGATCCGGCGGGCCTCGCCGATCTGGGGCGCGGCGACGGCGACGCCGGGCGAGGCCGCCAGCGTGTCGAGAAGATTTTTGATGATCCGGCCGACCCGGTCGTCCATCGTCTGAACCGCCTCGGAGCGGGTTTTCAAAATCGGATGGGGATATTGAAGGATTTTCTGGACGGCCATCTCAGAGCTGAGCCGACTCGACCGGATGGAGGGTGACGTCCACCTTCACCGCCTTCTTTAACCTCCGAAGCGCGGCCTTCAAGCCCTCGATTCGAACCTTCCCGGGGATATCGACCTCCAGGACCATGACGTAAATCGGCCGGCCGGCCGGACCGACCACGCGCGTATTCATATCGGTGATGTTGATACCGCGCGCGGCGAGAAGGTGCGTGACGCGGTAGACGATCCCGGGCCGATCGGACCCATAGACCGAAAGAATATACGGGCGTCCGCCCGGCCTCGGATCCCGGCGGGCCTCCTTCGCCGAAAGCGGCTTGACCAGGAGGGAGAGGGCGAGGGCGTCCCGGACCATTTTGAACCGGGCCTCGATGGCCCCGGCGTCCAAACGCCGGGGCAGTCGAACGATCAACATCATCGCGAACTCACCCCGGAGGAGGGTCATGCTGGTGTCTTCGATGTTGCAGCCCGTCTCGTAGAGAACGCGCGTGATTCCGGCGACGATCCCGGGCCGGTCCGGGCCGGCGGCGGTGATGATGGCGAATCGTTTCATGGGCCTCCCCGTGTTCAACGATACCGACCTCGAAAAACAGGCGCCCGGCGGCTCAGGGAAAGGTAAACTCCGTCCGTTCCGCCGTCTCCAGTCCCATCTTCACAAGATCCGGAATATTCAGTTCACGCTCCGCTTTTTCGACCTCGCCGATTCCGGCCGCGACGCTCGGGTGCGGGGGAATGAAGAGCCGGCAGCAGTCCTGATCCGGTTGAATCGAGACGGGATAGGTGCCGATGGTCTTGGCCCAATCGATGATTTCCTCTTTATCGAAACCGATCAGGGGGCGCAGGACCGGAAGTCGCGCGGCCGCTTGGATCGCGGTGAGGTTCTCCAGCGTCTGGGAGGCGACCTGCCCCAGATTTTCTCCCGTCACGATGGCCTTGGCCCTTTCCCGCCGGGCGATCTCCTCCGCGATCCGGACCATGAACCTCCGATACAAAACCACGCGGAGTGGAGGCGGCGCGCTCAACACGATCAAACGCTGGATCTCCCCGAACGCCACGGCATAGAGGCGCGACTTGTATTGATGCCGCGTCAGGTGCTGCACCAGTTCTTCCGCTTTTTCGAGCGAGGCCTTGGTCAGATAGGGGAACCCGTGGAAATGGACGAAGGCGACGCTGCAGCCCCGCTTCATCATGAAATACGAGGCCACGGGGGAATCGATCCCTCCGGAGATCAGGCTCAGCACAGGGCCGCTGACTCCCACGGGCAGCCCCCCGGGCCCGTCGTGTTTTTCATAATAAACCAGGGCCTCCTTCCGGAGCAGCTCGACATGGATCGTGAGCTCCGGGTTTTTCAGATCCACGCGCGCCCTCGATTTATTCTGAACGAATCGGCCCAGGCGTTCGTTCAATTCCACCGAGGTCAGGGGATAATTTTTATCGCTGCGCCGTGCTGAAATGCGAAAGCTTGCAAACGATTTTCCCGCAAGGGCCGCGTGCAGGAAGGTCTCCATCGCTTCCGGTTCGCGGGCCGTACGGCAGGCCGGCGAAAAGTTGGCGACGCCGAACACGCCGCGGACGCGCTCGCGCAGAACCGGCCAGGCTATTTCTTGTTCCAACTGGATCAGGATCCGTCCGTAGGGGGTCAGGACTCGAACCCCGCCGAGATCGTGCGTGGCCTTTCGAAGGTTTTCGGCCAGCCGGCGTACGAACATCGGCCGATTTCCGCCTTTGAGGGCGATCTCATGATAATGAACGACGACGCAATCGAAGCGGGGCTCGGCCATGCCGGTATCATATCATGTTGCGAAAAATCATGCACCGGTCGGATTTGGAACGATTGAACGACGCGGACCGAAAATCTTTCCAGCGAGCAAGGCGAGCGAGAGGGGGAGGCTCCATTCCGCCTGAGGCGGATGGAGGGGGCGACGCGAGCCCCTATAATCAGGGCCTGGGCGCCATGAAGACCAAAAGAACCAGACGCTCGCCCGAGCCGTTCTTAACGCCGTGGTCGACGCCCGCCGGGGCCAGTACGCCCCGCTCCCGGCCGATCTCGCGCTCTTCGGAGCCGATGCGAAACCAGCCGCGGCCCTCCAGCACGATGTAGATCTTGTCGGAGTCCTCATGCAGGTGCGGCTTCTGTTCCTGCCCGGGCTCCAGACAATACAGATCGCAAAAGAGGCGGTCGGTTTCGGCCAGGTTGTTTTTCTTGAGCTTGTCGGGGGAGAAGCTTCGGCTTTTTTGGAGATCGAAGATCTGCACGCCCCTACACCTTCAATTGAATTTTTTCGACCACCGATTTTGTCGGGATCAGATGGCGCGAAAGCCCGAGTTCTTTGGCTTTGAAACCCATGGCCAGACCGATGAGCTGCGGGAGATGGAGGATCGGGAGGGCCAGCTTCCCGCCGATCTTCTTCCCGGCCCGATCCTGATAGATATCGAGATTCATATGACAGAGCGGGCAGGGCGTGACCATCGCGTCGGCCAGCTCGTCCTTCGCTTCCTTGACATGGGCGCCCACCATGCCGATCGCAATCGGCTCCTTCTCCAGCACCAGCGGAAAACCGCAGCATTTCGTCCTTCCCTCATAATCGACCGGATGGGCGCTGAGGGCCGAGATCAGTTTTTCGAGCGAGACCGGGTTCTCCGGATCGTCGAAGCCCAGATATTTCGAGGGACGAAGGATGTAGCAGCCGTAAAACGGCGCGATCCGGAGGTTTTCCAGGGGCACGGTCACGTGGCCCCGCAGCGTGTCGAGGCCGATATCGCCGACGATGATCCAAAGGAGATGCTTCACCTCGACGCCGCCGTTGTAGCGGACGCCCTCCGGCTCGAGGAGCCCGTTGATCCGGTCGAGCAGCCCCTCCTCGGTCTTGAGCCGGTGGTTCGCCATGGCCATCACGCCCTGACAGGTGCCGCAGATCGTCATGATGTTCAGGCCGAGCGCCTCGGCTTGCGCAAAGGTGCGTGCGTTGATCGCGAGCGCGAGGTCGGGATCGGCCTCCGTGATCACGCCGGCCCCGCAGCAGGCCGCGTTCAGCATCTCGACCACTTCGAGACCGAGCCGCTTCGTGACCAGCATCGTCGACTGGTAAAGCTCCGGACAGGCGCCCTTGGCCGCGCAGCCCGTGTAGAGCGCGTATTTCATGGTTTCTTTTCCCTCGCCTGCGCGCGGGCGGCGAAAACGGCCCGGACCTGTTTCATTCCCGGGATGGCCGGTTTAAGCTTGAACGGGAACGGCACCTTCCCCTTCAGAAACATCCGGATACCCAGCGGGAGGACCCGCAAGAAATCCTTGAGCCTGAACCCGATCACCTTCATCGGCATGAGCCCTTCATTCAAACGACCCTCGTGCCGTATGATGTCCACAAAACTCATGATGTGACGGGAACCCATCGTCTGCGTCAGGCCGGACTGAAGGGAGGCCCGCCGCAAAAGGATGATCGCCTCCATCGGCTTGACGTCCTTCGGACAGACCTCGACGCAGTAATTGCACCGCGTGCAGTCCCAGATCCCGCCGTCCCCCTGCAATCGGTTCAGCCGTTCCGGCACGGCCGCCTCGCGAGGATCGGCCGTGAACCGCCAGGCCTTGGCGAGCGCCGCGGGGCCGGCGAAATTTTTTTCGACTTCGTAGACGGTGCAGGCCGCGACGCAGGCCCCGCAGAGGATGCAGGCCTCGACGTTGTTGAAGGCCGCGTAGGCGTCCCGCATCCGGGCCGGATCCACCTGCTCGTGCGGCAGCGGCTCGAGCCACGGCTGGATCGAGCGGATCTTCTCCCAAAAGGGACTCATCTCGACCACGAGGTCCTTGATCAGCGGAAGGTTCTTAAGCGGGCCGATCCGGATCTCGCCGTGCCGTTCCAGCTCGGGCCGGATCTGCGTCTTGCAGGCGAGCTTCTCGCTCCCGTTGATCTCCATCGCGCAGGAGCCGCAGATCGCGCTGCGACAGGCGTAGCGGAACGTCAGCGTGCCGTCGGTCTCGTTCTTCAGGCGCATCAGCGCCTCGAGCACCGTCGTGCCGTGACCGACGTCGATCCGGTACGGCTCCTCGTACGGCTTCGGGTCCCGTTCCGGATTGTATTTCTGTATGTGAAACGTGACGCGCATGGAATGATTCCGGAGGATAATGGAGTCGTATTCTACCAGAGCGGGAAGCGGTGTGCAATGTGCAAATGGGATTTCTTGAATATCGCCCGCGCACGGGGCCGGAGGGGTGTGACTTACTTGGAATATTCGAAAGTCTTGATTTAAGACTTGGCTTCAATCGTTTCTATTATTGGCATTGGCACCCAATTCCATTGATTATTTTCTGATGGAATCTATCATATCAGGTATTTTTTCAAAACAACCAGACCTCCTGCGAAAAACAAGAAATGTAAGAAATAGGGAGGATTACAATATCCCTTTTCTTCCCGGCGGATGCAACCGGGTGAAAGTTAGTGACGGAAGGAACGGCTCACGCTGGGGGAATATTATCGCGGATTATACCGTTTCAGGTGAGGCGGGTCAATTAAAGACGGTAGGGGTTTGACTAATCCAACCCCTACAATTACGGCCCCTATCTCCCTACATATCTAAATATTATAATGATGCAGATCGAATATATTCGTTCTTTTTGGCGGTCAATTCGGAGCGAAATGGATCATTTGGAATGTAGGGGCTGACCCATGTGTCAGCCCAAAAACCCTTGGACCATCGGAAGGGAATTTTCCAAATCATTTAAACCGGCACGGGTCGCAGATGACGGCCAGTTTGTCGTTGGCCGACTCGGCCATCCAGATTTCCTCCGGCCGACCGAGGATCTGCCGGACCGCCGCCCCGGGGGTCGGAAGCTTGAACGGCGTGAAGGCTTCCGTCTCCGGGTCAAAGCGCACGATCACGTCGCCGCCGAAATCGGAGAGCCACACCTTGTCGTTCTCATCGACATAGACCGCGTAGGCCTGGGGATCTTTACCGGGCAGTTTCCATTCCTTCCACCGCCCCGTCTTCGGATCGTAGACGGCGACCTTCCCGGCATTCCATTCGCTCACCCAGACCCGGCTTTTCGAATCGGCCCAGACCCGCCGCGCGCCCTGACCGCGCGTCGGCGGGTCGAGAACGGTCGGGCGGCCCGAGGCCGGGTCGACGCGGGCGATATGGGAGCCGGCCAGCGAGGCGTACCAGACGGCGCCGTCGGGGGCCGTCGCGATGCCGTAGGGTCCCGGCCCGCGCGGGGCGTCGAACACCGATACCTTGCCGCTCTTCGGGTCCAGCCGTCCGTAATAGCCGCTCTGGCCCGTGAACCAGAGCGTGCCGTTGTGATCGAACGCGGCGGTGTTGAGGTTGGCGTACGCTTTGATGGGAAGCGGAAAGGCGCGCACCGAATACGTCTTCGGATCGACGCGGACGATCGCGTTCCGCCCGGAGTCCGTGACCCACGGCGCGCCGTCCGGCCCGACGATGACGCCGTGCGGGGAAGACCCTCGGCCCAGCAGGATCTCCCTCGTCCTGGCGCCCTTCGGGTCGAGGCGTCCCAGCGCGCCGCGGCCCTGGGCCGTGTACCACACTGCGCCGTCGGCCGCCGGCGCGACATCATGCGGATGCGATCCGTCCGGCAGCGCAAACTCGTGAACGGCCGGTCCGGCCGCGTGCGCCGGCGGGGCGAAACCGATCAGCATTATGGCCAGCAGAAGGATCACATCGGATCCTGGTGTATCTTGGATTTAGGAAAATGCGGAATGGAAGCCCGGCCCTATCCCTTGATATTCCCGATCGGCTTGAGCCGGACGACTTTTTTCGATACCCCGACGGCATCCATCGTGTCCACGACCTCCGAGATGTTCTTGTAGGCCGCGCCGGCCTCCTCGGCCAGTCCGGACATCGAGACGGCCTTCACGAGGATCCCGTGCTGCTCCATCCGCCTCTGTAGATCGCTCCCACGGATCATCCGCTTGGCCGCGTGTCGGGACATTGTACGGCCCGAGCCGTGCATCGTCGAGCCGAAGGTCTCGGTCTCGGCCTTCCGGGTTCCGATACAAAGGTAAGACCCGGTCTCCATCGAGCCGCCCACGATCACCGGCTGCCCCCAATCGCGGTAGAGCGTCGGGACCTCGCTTCGGCCGGGTCCGAAGCAGCGCGTCGAACCCTTGCGGTGGACGAGGACCTCCGTCGGTTTTCCGTCGATCTCGTAGGTCTCGATTTTGGCCACGTTGTGCGCCACGTCGTAGATCGTTTCCAGCCCCAGCCGCTCGGCGTCCTCGTTGAAGACCTGGCTGAAAGCCTCGCGGATACGGTGCGTGATCACCTGCCGGTTGGCGAAGGCCATGTTTGCGGCGCAGTTCATCGCGCTGTAGTAGGCCTGACCCTCCGGCGACCGGAACGGCGCGCAGGCCAGTTGCCGGTCGCGCACCGTGATGCCGTATTTCTTCATGGCCGTGTCGAACACGCGGAGGTAATCCGTCCCGATCTGGTGGCCGAAGCCGCGCGAGCCGCAATGGACCATCACGACCACCTGGTTCTGCCCGAAGATCCCGAGCGCGCGGGCCAGCTTTTCGTCGAAAATATTCTCCTGCGAGGCCACCTGGATTTCCAGATAATGATTGCCCGAGCCCAGCGTCCCGATCTGGCCGATCCCCCGCTCCACGGCATGCGGACTCACATGGGAGGGATCGCCGCCCGGGAGGCATCCACCGCCCTCGACCCGATCGCGGTCCTGCGCCCAGCCGTAGCCCTTCTTGATGCACCAATTCACGCCCCGCGTCATCACCTCGGACAGCTCTTTCCTGTCGATCTTGACGAACCCTTTCGCGCCCACGCCGGCGGGCACCTTGTTGAACAAAACGTTCAGCAGGTCCCGAAGGCGCGGCTGCACATCGGCCAGCTTCAGATCGGTCCGGATCAGCCGCATCCCGCAATTGATGTCGAACCCGATCCCGCCGGGGGAGATGACGCCGTCCTTCGTCGAGAATGCGGCCACGCCGCCGATCGGAAACCCGTAGCCCCAATGGCCGTCGGGCATGCAGAGCGCGTATTTCTGGATTCCCGGAAGGCAGGCCACGTTCGTGATCTGCTCGAACACGCCCGCGTCCATCTCCTTCAACAACTTTTCGGAGGCGAATATCCGCGCCGGGACATGCATCCCTTCCTTCTCGGTCTTCGGGATTTCCCACAGATAGTCTGTAATCTTGTTGATTTGCATAGGTCGTATAGGTCTGAAAAGACCTATATGTCCACGACGACGAGGGCCTTCCAGCCCCCCGCCTCCGTCTGGGCCACCTCGAACCGGTGATAGGTCACGGCCTTTGCATCGGCGCGGAGGCCGTGGCGCTTGGGATCGATCGGCTCGCCTCCGACGCTGGCCATCAGACTCCATTCCGAATTGTGATCCAGCCGGACGGTGAATTCCTTGAACAGAAGCCCTTCCTTATCCTTCAAATAGATCAGCTCCGACAGCCAGTCATACATCAGCTGATCGAGTTGGGCATGCCGCAAGCGGATTTCTTTCCGGATCTTCGGACGCAGCCGGTGGGTGTCGGCCATTCCCTCGAAAAGGGCGAGAGCCGCCGCCTGAAACAGCTCGGCGGGGGTATCGCCCCTCGCCTCGAACGCCAGGTCGGAGATGGCTATGTCTTCCAGAAACGTATACCCTTGGGTCATACTTCCAGCACCTTCGGAAATCGCGTCAGGTTCTCGCAACCGGTTTGGGTCACCACGACCAGGTCCTCGATCCGGACCGCGCCGATCTCGGGATAATACAGCCCCGGTTCGACCGTGACGACCTCCCCGGCCTTCAGGGTCCATTCGGCCTTGCTGATCCGCGGCGGCTCATGGATGTCCAATCCGACGCCGTGTCCGGTGCCGTGGAAAAATCCCTGCATCCGGCCGTTCTTCGGGCCCGTCGGATAGCCCGACTGCTCGAAGAGCGTCATGATCCGCTGGTGGATCGCCCGGCCGTCCGCCCCGTCGCGCACCATCGCGATCCCCTCTTCCTGGCCGCGGCGCACGGTGTCGTACATCTTACGAAGCGCATCCGGGGCGCGTCCCTTCACGACGGTCCGCGTCATGTCGGCATAATACCGCGAGCGGGCCGAACGGGGAAAAACGTCCATCACGATGGATTGATTCGGCCGCAGCGGACCGGACCCTTCGTCGTGCGGATCGCATCCCTGGATCCCGCAGGCCACGATCGTGTGCTGGGCGATGCAGTCCATCTCCATCAGTTTTACATTGATGATTTTTTTGATCCCCTCGGAGGTCAGGACCCCTTCGCTTCCGTGCAATTCGTCTTTTTTGATTTTGGATTCCCGGATCACGTCGATCGCGGCCCGGACCGCCGCCTCGGTCGCCCGCTGGGTCTGCGTGATCGCCTCGATCTCATCGGACGATTTCAGCACCCGCTCTTCGAAGAAGGGATCGGGTTTGACCGTCAGGGCGTAGCCCTTTGATTGGAGCGCCTGGGCGTGTCGGAAGCCGAAATCGCCGGGAACGAGAAGCCGTTTCACCCCGCGCTCTTTTAAACAGGCGTCCACGACGTCGGTCGTCCTGGGATTGGCATGGCCCTGCTCTTTCAATCGCTGTTCGATCGCGGAATAGGACAGCACCTCGTCCACGCGCGCCTGGGCACGGGCCCGGTCGACCTCGAGATCGCTCATCACCAGGGTTTTCTGTCCGTTGGTCTGGATAAAGATGAAGGGATCGGGGGCCAGAAACTTCGTGGCATAATAAAGGTTCGAATCCAGTTCGCTGTTGGCGATCATCAGGACCGCCTGGTCGTTCGTCATCGCATCCTTCCTCCGACGGGTATTATAAACGGCCGGGAAGGGGAATGCAATCTCCTACCCTTCCGTATAAAACCGCGGGGACCGACGATTGGGCGGGTTGAAAAACCGGACGCTGCGGTGCTTGAAGAAACCGATCAGGGCCATCCCGGCCAAGAATCCGCCGATGTGCGCGAACCAGGCGACGCCCCCTCCCGCGGCGCCGACCGAGGAAGTTCCGCTGATTAGTTGAAGCACGAACCAGAACCCCAACATGATGCTCGCCGGGATATGCGCCCGCCAGAAAAAGAAGCCGAGAGGGATGAGGGTGTAGACCCGCGCGCGCGGATAGAGCAACAGATAGGCGCCCAACACGCCCGAGATGGCCCCGCTCGCGCCGATCATGGGCGAAACCGAAGCGGGATTGGAAAAGGCGTGGCTCATCGCCGCGACCACGCCGCAGATCAGATAAAAAAAGATGAACCGGACATGGCCCATCGCCTCTTCGATATTGTCTCCGAAGATCCAGAGAAATAGCATGTTCCCGATCAGGTGCAGAGGCCCGCCGTGAAGGAACATGCTGGTGATGAGGCTCAGCGAGGGTGGAAGGGCCATCACCTCTCGCGGCAGTGTTTGCTGTCCCATGATCACGGCCGGTATCGCCCCGTACAGATAGACGAACTGCTCCCCGGCCTGCGGGCCCAGGGTGAGCTGGTAGATAAAGACCACGGTGGCGGCCACAATGATCCCGATCGTCACCACGGGCGTCGTCTTGGTCGGGTTGTCGTCGCGGAGCGGAATCATCTTGATTTCTCACAGTGGATATAAATCATGCGGATAAAGTAACGGATTGAAACGGGTCCGTCAAGGGGCAGGAGCACTTGCGATTTTTTGCGGGCCGATTTAAGATAGCGCGATGGGTTTCTGGGAAAAACTACGGGTCCGTCTGGGGGGCCGGCCCAAGTTATCTCCCCGGGTCGCCCTCGTGCTCGGCGGCGGCGCGGCGCGGGGTTTCGCCCACATCGGGGTGATTCGCGTCCTGGAACAGGAAGGGATTCCGATCCACCTGGTGGTGGGCACGAGCGTGGGGAGCCTCATCGGAGCGCTTTATGCCGCGACGCCCCACAGTCCGAACCTGGAATCGATCGCCTTCCAACTGGAACGGAACGATCTCGTGGACTACGCCTTCCTCACGCTCCGGAAGGGCCTGATCGTCGGAGACCGGCTGGAACGCTTCGTCTCGCAGAAGGTGGCCGCCTCGCGGATCGAGGACCTCAAGATTCCCTTCGCGGCCGTCGCGACCGATATCCGGGCCGGCGAACGCGTCATTTTGAACCGCGGCCCCCTGGCGCCCGCGGTGCATGCCAGCTGCGCGCTGCCGGCCGTTTTCCAGCCGGTCGAGATGGACGGGAGGCTTTTGGTCGACGGCGGCGTGCTGGAATCGCTCCCGGTGCCCACCGCAAAGTTCCTGGGCGCGGACGTGACGATTGCGGTCGACGTCGGGACCCGGGTCAGGGACATCCAGGGCGCGGACATCGTGACCGTCATCATCCAGGCCCTCAGCATTTCCGGGGCCGAGATCCGGCGGCGGCACGCGCAGGAGGCCGACGTTTTGATTCACCCCGATGTGAACGGGATCGCCGCCTTTGATTTCACCCAAAAGGAACGATGCGTCGAGGCCGGGGCGGCCGCCGCCCGTGAAGC
>Ga0335084_10002969_pt1 | contig 16505 bp, 19 predicted proteins | sample Lox_Sample_44_FD_206721 | JGI IMG/M metagenome (GOLD analysis project Ga0335084, IMG submission 206721) | Soil microbial communities from Loxahatchee National Wildlife Refuge, Florida, United States - Lox_Sample_4.4 | ecosystem: Environmental > Terrestrial > Soil > Wetlands | place: USA... | reverse complement strand
GCGACGCTCGCAGTCTTCTGTCCGCGGCCTGAGAATGCCCCGAAAGCAGGCCCCAATTTGAAGGGATCTCTGGTTGCGCTGACGGTAGCGATCGCTGCCGCGGGATGCCGAAATGAGGCGGACAGGCCGGCCCTTGTGCCGACGAGCCCCGCGCCAACGACCACTGCGACGAGCGCGGCGACGGCCGAGCAGCTCGAAGCGGCGGTTCCAGAGAATCCGTTGAAGGACGCGTACTGCGGGGAGACCCACGTACACACCTCGTATTCGCTGGACGCGTACATCGGTGGCGCGCGCATCACCCCGGACGAGGCCTACAGCGGCGTTTCCGGGCTTCGAAGCGACGCGCGAGCAGGTGATCGTCGCGGCGATCGATCGCACCTGCCTCGGCGAACCCTGGCCGACCGATCGTGCGGCCTTCATCGCGCGCAAGGATGAAGCGCGCGCAAAACTCAGCCTGATTGCGCAGGAGATCGCGCGGCTGCTGACTACGATCGTCGCCGAGGCCACATCGCTGCAGAAGAAGATCACTGCGGCTCGCTCGTTTTCGGCCGTGATCGCCGACATCGAGCAGCAGCTGGCACGTCTGTTCGTGCGCGGTTTCTTGGTCGCTGCTCAGCTGGCTCACTATCCGCGCTACCTGAAGGCAATCGCGTTGCGGCTCGACAAGCTGAAGAGCGATCCCGCGCGCGACGCCCAGCGAATGCAGGAAATCCAAGTGCTGCAGACTCCCTGGTTACGCGAAGTAGCGGCACGCAAGGGCGTGCACGATCCGCGCCTGGAGGAGTTCCGCTGGCTGCTGGAGGAACTGCGCGTCAGCCTGTACGCGCAGGAGCTGCGGACGCCAATGCCCGTCAGCAGTAAGCGACTGCAGAAGGCGTGGGATGCACTGGTCGCTAGCCGGCAGGGGCAGGACCGCGCCCAAATGCGGTGACGGCCTATCTTCGGTTGACGGATAGGCTGTGCATCAAACCGTGTGACGCGGCATTGCTCAACGGGACCTGAACGTAGAGAAGAACGGTCACTCCCACCACCAGTGGGACGAGCAGCAGGCATAGTGCCCAGTCGTCGCTGCCAAATGCAGCAGACGCTATGCCGAACACCAGCGGCCCCGTTGCCGCAGACAGGCGCCCGGCGACGGCATTGAATCCAAACAGTTCGCCGGCCTGATCGGCTGGAATCAGCAGCGAGAACAATGAACGGCAAACCGCCTGCAGCGATCCGTACACGAGACTCAGCAGCACCACCACGACCACCGGGACCAGGGAGTGCCTCCCGAACGCCATCAGCAGGATGGCGACGCCGAGAACCGCCGACATCGCGTACAGCATCGGCTTCTGTCCCACGTGATCAGCGAGCGTGCCCAGCACCAGCGTCGCCGGCGCGGCGAGCACGTGGTAGAGCAGGGCGAGCCATAGCAGGCCTTCGATGGTCAAGCCGAAACGCGCGCGCACGACGATCGCGACGAAAAGAAGAATCGTCACCAGCACGTCGTTGATCAAGTAGAAGGCCAGCAGGAAGCGGAACGCTTCGCGGTGGCGTCGCCAATGGCGCAGCGTTTCGAGAACGCCACCCAGCGTGCGATGCGCCGCGATGCCGACCAGCCGATTTCGCAGGTGCTCGTTGCGCAGCCGCCGTAGTCCGAGCAGCGCGAAGATGCCGAGAGCGATTCCCAGCAGCCCCGCGGCAAGGAAGGCATCCGCCAGGCGCATTGGTTGTGCGGCCGCCGGCACTCCGTGCATGATGGACAGAGCGACCAGCAGCGCCAGGATGCCGCCGGAGAATCCAAGCGCCCAGCCGAATCCCGAGACGCGGCCGACGTGGGTCGGCGCCGCGACGCGCAGCAGCAGCGAGTCGTAGTTGGCGGTGGCGAGTGTATAACCGACCTGCGCGGCAATGAAAAGCACCGCCGCCAGGCGCAGCTCGGCGTGACCGGCGAGAGGCATCAGCAGCGTGGGGAGCATGCAGAGTGACGTGCTCCACCACAGCGCGGACAGCCAGCGTTCCCGCCGGTCGGCATAGGCGCCGACGAGAGGCGCCAGCACGCCGGCCAGCGCCAAGGCCAGCGCAGCGACCAGGCCCCAGCGACCCGTGGCGCCCGGCACATCGCCCATGACCACCGAGACGAAGTACAGGCCGAAGAAGGGCGGCACGATTGCCGCGTAAGTCGACGTGGCAACGTCGTAGAGTGCCCACGCCAGCACAGGGCGTGAGAGCCAACGCCGCGTGTGGGTCATTGCTTGACGCGAATACGCTCGGCGTGCGACGCCGGACGCGCACCGCGAGGTCCAGTCGCTGCGGGTCGGGGCTCTGCTTCAGGAACCTCGATGACTTCGCCCAGGCGGCTGGGATCGAGCACTGTGATCTTCCGGAAGCCCAGTCCGATCAGGCCCTGTTGCTGAAAACTGCCGAGCAGGGCGTTCAGCGTCTGACGCGACACGCCGATCAAGCGGGACAGCTCCGCCTGCGAGACTCCCAGAGTCACAGGTCCAGCAGACGCTCGGTCCGACTGCTGCAGTTGCGCCATGACGGACAGGCGGCGCCGCAAGCGGACATCCGGTGTTACCTCCTGGACTTCGACGAACGCACGCAGCAATGCCGCGTAGCGCTCGTACACCAGGTTCGCGAAGTAGCGGTAGTAGCGCGGTTCCTCTTCGACGATGAGGTCGAAATGGGCTTTGGGGAAATAAAGCGCGCTCACCTTCGTGTGCGCAATGAAGGTCGCGATGGTTGGTGTTCCGGTCAGGACGCCGAACTCGCCTAACCAGATGCCTGGCTGTCCGACGTGGACCAGGGCCTCGTCGCCCGAGGCCAGTGAGGCGACCACATGCACCTGCCCTTCGAGCACCGCGAACAGTCCCTTCGGCGGGCTGCCTTCGATACTGAGGAGCTGACCCTTGGCGTACGTGCGCACCCGGGAACGCGCGATGACTAGCTCTCGCAGCGCCAGTGGCATCCGGCCGAACCAGGAGCCCTGGCTCAGGCGATTCATCAGCGGTTGCCGCTCGTCGAGTTCCACGCGGTTCCGGAATCAAATGTCGCGAATCCGACAAGTTTGGCACATCCGCAGTCGCGGCCTTTTTGGCGCGCGCTCCGGAAATGACCGGCCCGTTACATCGCAAGAAAGGGGCAATTGTCGCGTGGCCGACAGGATCTGCGCCGTCGCTGACTTAACGTGCGAAGACCTCGAAGGCGGCGGCGCACCAGCGCCCTCATTTCGGCCAAGGTCCCTCAGCGTCCGGTCCGACGCGTGAAATGCCAGGAGATGCTCAAAGTGCGACCAAGAATTTCAATCGCGTATTCAAAGCATGCATCGCGCCGCCCCGGATTCGGGTTCGCCGCGACTTTCGCAGTTCTTGTGACGACCGCAAACTTTGCGTTCGCCCAGCAACCCGTGGCGGCACCCGCAGCCGCTCCGACCGCAGCAGCCAACCAGATCGACGCCAAGGCCATCGACGCGCTGATCGCCATGGGCAAGTACCTGCGCTCGCTCAAGGCCTTCTCGCTGCACGCCGACACGGCGATCGACGAGATGCTGACCACCGGGCAGAAGATCCAGTTCGCGGGTTCGCTCGAGTACACGGTCGAGTTCCCCAATCGCTTGCGCGCCGAAGTGCGGAGCGATCGTCGTACGCGCGACTACTACTTCGACGGCAAGTCGCTGACGCAGTACGCGCCGCGGATGAACTACTACGCGACCGTCGCGGCGCCGGGGACGTTGTCTGAACTGGTGCAGGTGGCGAACCAGAAATACGACCTGCCGTTGCCGCTCGCGGACCTGTTCCTCTGGGGTACGGACAAGGGCGGTGTGGAAGACATCACCGCCGCCTCCTACTTTGGGCCCGCGCGCATCGGCGGCAGGGATTGCGGCCACTTTGCCTATCGGCAGCCGGACGTCGACTGGCAGATCTGGATCGAACGTGGCGCGCGGCCGCTGCCCTGCAAGATCGTCATCACGACGACCGACGAGCCGGCCCAGCCGCAGTACGCGGCCGTCTTGAAGTGGGACGTGGCTCCGAAGCTGCAGGCGTCGACCTTCGTGTTCACGCCGCCAAAGGACGCCAGGAAGATCGAGATGGCGACAGTGAATCCTGTGAAGAACTGAAGTGAGAGCTCCGATGAAACGCATTCAACGAAACCTGGTCGCACTGCTGACGGTGACCGCGGTCGGTCTCTTCATCGGACTCGCCTCGCCGGACGCTCACGCCGGCCGCCAGGCGAACAACACGACGCGCACCAGCGTGAACAAGAACGTCAACGCGAACGCCAACGTCAATCGCAACGTCAACCAGACCGTGAACGTCAATTCGAACCGCAACGTCAACGTCAATTCCAACCGGCACGTCGATGTCGATGTCGACGTCGATCGTGACTATCACCCGGTCGGCACCGCGCTGGCGGTAGGCGCCACCGTGGCGGTGACCGCCGCCATCGTCGGATCCACCGTCAATACGCTGCCGCCCGCCTGCGTGCCGGTGCAGGTCGGCAACATGCTGTACCAGCAGTGCGGCTCGACGTGGTACCAGCCGCAGTACGTCGGGTCCAGCGTGCAGTACGTCGTGGTCGCGCCGGTGCGCTGAACACTTGCCGGCAAAGCGAGGCTCGGTTGCTCCGTTCGGCGCTGTTGCTTGCCGCGCTGGTCCTGTCTCCGCTCGCCGTCGCGCAGGCGACCGAAAGCGTCGACGAGCTGGCTGCGCAGGCAACCGACCCGACCGCGGCGCTGATGTCGTTCCAGCTGAACGACTGGTACACGCCGAGTTTCCACGGCCTGGACGACTCGGCCAACCAAATCGTGTTTCGCACGGCGATCCCGTTTTCGCTCGGCTCGATGCAGCACATCCTGCGCGTCACGCAGCCGTACGCCACGTCGTCGCCGTCGGGGGCAACCGGGCTGGTCGACACGACGGTTTTCGACCTGATGGTGTTCAACCAGCCGTGGGGACGCTGGGGCGCCGGCATTTCGGGCACGCTGCCCACCGGTGCGAACGGCCTGACTACCGACAAGTGGACTGCCGGCCCGGCGGTGGGCTTTGTCAACTCGTCCACCAAACAGTACAACTGGGGCCTGTTTGCACAGTCATTTTTCTCGTTCGCGGGCAAGGACAGCGCTCCGGACGTCGGCCTGGTCAACCTGCAGCCGATCTTCAGCTACCAGCTCGGCGCCGGGCGCTCGTTGTCGCTGGGCAACAGCGCCATCGTCTACGACTTCGAAAGATCGCGCTGGTCGTCGCTGCTGACGAGCGTGAACTACGGGCAGGTGGTGAGCCTGTGGGGTCAGAAGTGGCGACCGAACGTCGAAGTCGGCTATGACTTCAAGAATGACTTTGGCAATCAGAAGTGGGTCGTGCGCGCAGGCGTAGCGCTGCTGGTGCCTGCAATGTAGCCGCCGAGCCATGTTGTTCGGGTTTTCATCGCAAGCCCCGGCCGACCTGTGCCGACAATTCACTCAACAGAGGACATGACATGAACAAGACTGCAAGGATAGCCATCGCGATCGCGCTGAGTGCGTCTACGCAACTCGCGCTTGCCGGTCCGCTCGATCCCGAGTGCACTCCAGAGAAGGCAGCCAAGAGTGCGGCGACCAAGGCTACGGTGGGCGTCGGCGGCCGCTGTGACGCCAAGGAAGCGGCGAGCGATACGGCAAAGCGCACCGCCGACGTCGAAAACAAAGGTCCGCTCGACAAGCGCAAGGACGACACGCCCGCCGAAAAGGCCAAGACCAAGGCCAAGAATGCAACGAACTGAAGCCTTGGGCGGCAAGTTCGCGACCCAGGCAGTTCGCGGCCTGAAGCCGCGCTGGCCCCAACGATGCGCTTCGCTCGGATTCGCGGGACATAGCGCTCGCGCCGTCATCCCATGATCGCAACATCTCCGAGGACACCGGTCATCACGTCGGAATCTGGCTTCTCACCAATCGACAATGAGGCCCCGCTGCGCTGGATGCGCAGTGTCGGACTGGTACCACGCGATGGGCTCGGTGTGGTGCGCCGTGCATTGTTCTTCGCACTGCTGACGTGGTTGCCGATCTTCATCTGGGCGGTGCTCGCCGGTCGCCTGACTTCTTCCGAGACGGGCGAATCGCTGCTGCAGCACTACGGCGTGCACGTCCGCTGCCTGCTCGCGATCCCGCTGTTGATACTTGCCGAGTCGGCGCTGCACAAGGCGGCGCTGCGCATCGTGCCGCAGTTCCTGTCGAGCGGTCTGGTCGGACAGGACCAGCGCGCGGGATTCGAAGAAGTCATCCGTGGAGTGCGGCGCCTGCGCGATGCGACCCTGCCGTGGGTGCTCGTACTGGGCGCGGCAATCGGCTGGACGCTGACGGACCACCCGGACCTGCGCGCCGATGCATTGTCATGGGCCGTCGAACGGGATGGCACGCTCGGCTTCGGCGGCTGGTGGGTGTCCTACGTCGTGCGGCCGCTCTTCATCGCGCTGCTGCTGGCATGGCTCTGGCGCTTGCTCGTTGTGACGTACTGGTTCTGGCGCGTCGGCAAACTGGGGCTCTCCCCGGTGCCCACGCATCCCGACCGCACCGGTGGTCTCGCGTTCGTCGAGAAAGTGCCCGGCGCCTTTGCGATGGTGACGTTCGCGGTCAGCGCGGTGCTCGCCTCCCGCTGGGCGCACGAGGTTCTTCACCACGATGCCTCGCTGCACTCGCTCCGGCTGCCGGCGGCGGCGTTCGTCATCCTCTGGACCATATTGCTGTTGCTGCCGCTCCTAGCACTTGCACCGGCGCTGCTCAGCGCGCGTGCGCGTGCAATCCCGGCCTACGCGGCGCTGGTCGGCGAGCAGGGTCGGCTGGTGCATCGACGCTGGATCCTGCGCGAACCCGTGGGCGATGCGCCGCTGCTCGACGCACCGGAGATCGGCCCGGTCGCCGACGCGGCGGCGATGTACGACGCTGTCAAGCGCATGCGCGTGGTGCCGATCGGCAAGGGATCGATCATCCAGATCCTGCTGCCGATGGCATTGCCCCTGATCGTGGTCGCGCTGTTGCGTGTACCGCTGAAGGCTGTGCTGTTGACTCTGTTCAAGGCCGTGCTTTGAGCAGTGGGGGAGAGAAGAGATGAGCGAACACATGATGGCGATGGGTATGAATCCCGTGGACAAAGCGAAGGCATCTCTGGTTGCGCTGGCGGTCGTGATCGTCGTTGCGGGTTGCCGAAATGAGGCAGACAAGACGAGCGCAGCGCCGAAAGGCCCAGCGCCGGTTGCCGCCACTGCGACCGCGCCGACGGTGGAGCAATTCGAAGCGGCGGTTCGGGAGAATCCGCTGAAGGAGGCGTACTTCGGCGAGACCCACGTCCACACGTCATATTCGCTGGACGCCTACATCGGCGGCGCGCGCATCACTCCGGACGAGGCCTACCGCTTTGCCAAGGGCCAGGACGTCACGGTCAACGGACAGAAGCACAACATCGGCCGGCCGCTGGACTTCGTCGCGGTCTCGGACCACGCGGAATTCATCGGCGAGATGTATTCGACGCAGGTGCCCGGCGCGAAAGGCGGCGACAACCCGATGCTCGACGAACTGCGCAATCTCAAGTCGGTCGACGAGCAGCGCGCGTGGTTCGTGAAATACGTGGTCAGCAACAACCGCGGCGACAAACCCGACCACCCGCCGTTCTACGCCGGGCCGGAGACCACGCGCAGCGCCTGGCAGGACGTGATCCTCAAAGCAGCTCGCGACCACTACCTTCCCGGGCGCTTCACGACGCTCGCAGGCTACGAGTGGACCGCCGCACCGAAGGCCGGGAACATGCATCGCAACGTGCTCTTTCGCGACCTGAACGTCCCGGACATGCCGTTTTCGGCGCTCGACAGCAACGACGAGGAAAAGCTCTGGGCCTGGATGGCCGAGCAGGAAAAGAAGGGCTCCAGGGTGCTGGCGATTCCGCACAACTCGAACGGCAGCAAGGGCTTCATGTTCGAGCCCGTCGACAACGCCGGCAAGCCGCTCACGGCCGAGTACGCGCGCATGCGCAGTCACTTCGAGCGCCTGATCGAGATGATGCAGATCAAGGGCAACTCGGAGGTGCACCGCAAGTTCTGGCCGGCGGACGAATTTGCCGATTTCGAGAACGCCGACAGCGTCGGGTCGTTCAGCGATCGCGCTTTCAAGAAGGAGGTCTTTGTCCGCTGGGCCGTGATCAAGGGCCTCGATTTCCAGGCGAAGCTCGGCGCCAACCCCTTCCAGCTCGGCTTCACCGGCGGCACGGACAATCACAACGGTCTGCCCTCGGACGTCGCCGAGAACGACTACATCGGCAGCCACGGCCCCGCGGACGGCACGCTGCAGGCGAGGCGCGACGGCGAGATCGACGGCTGGATCAAGTCGAAGGAATCGAATCCCGGCTCCGTCGCCGGGGTCTGGGCAACGAGGAACACGCGCGCTGCGATTTGGGATGCGATGGCCGCGCGCGAGAGCTTTGTGACTTCCGGACCCCGCATCAAGCCGCGCTTCTTCTGCGGCGCAGGGCTTCCGCCGAAGCCGGCCGATGCGCGAACCATGGTCGAACAGGGCTACAGGAGCGGCGTCCCGATGGGTGGCGTTCTGTCCGCAAGCACCGCGGCGCCAACCTGTACCGTGTATGCGAGCAAGGACCCCGAAGGCGCCAGTCTCGATCGCATCCAGATTGTCAGGGGCTGGGTCGACGCGAAGGGCGAGCCGCGCGACAAGGTGTTCGATGTTGTCTGGAGCGGTCAGCGCAAGAAGGGAACGAACGGCAAGTTGGCGCCCGTCGGCAATACCGTGGACCTGAAGAAGGCCACATACACCAACGACATTGGAGCCGCCGAACTGATGGGTTCCTGGACGGACCCCGAGTTCGACCCGAAGCGGCCGGCGCTGTACTACGTGCGCGTCCTCGAGATTCCGACTCCGCGCTGGACGACCTACGACGCGGTCAGGAACGACCTGCCGCTGCTGAGGGACGTACCGGCCACGATCCAGGAGCGCGCCTGGACGTCGCCAATCTGGTACACGCCCTGAAGCAACATCACATGAAGAATGCAAGACGATCGGCGTCGACAGGCCGACGGCTCGCGGCGATCGCAGGGGCCTTTGCATTCGCCATGTCTCCCGCGGCATACGCCCTCGAAGGCGGCACGACCCACGTGATACCAGGTTCGATGGCGACACTCGCGGACAACGCGCCGGCCAGCGGACCGGGTACCTTCATCAAGCCGATGTACCTGAACTACAGCGGCAGCGCCTCTGTGCCGATCCCGACCGCGGCGGGGCTGGCCGGCAACCTTGACGCGACGGCTAACACCTTTGCCCTGACGGCCGGTTATACGTTCGAGGGCAAAGTGCTCGGGGCGGCCTACACGGTCGTGGCCGCGCTGCCGTACTCCTGGCTGAACATCTCGGCGAACCTGACGGGAGCGAACGGCGTCATCAAACGCGTCGACAGCAGCGTTTCCGGCTTCGGCGACCTGACGGTCATTCCGGTGATGCTGGCGTGGAAGGGCGAGAGCAACTGGCAGTTCAACTTCGTGCTCCCGATCTACACGCCCACCGGAAGCTACGAACTGGGCCGACTCGGCAACCCGGGACTCAACTACTGGACCTTCGACCCGATCTTCGGCGTGGTCTACAGCAACCCCAAGAGCGGCTTCAATGCGCTGCTGAACGCGGGTCTGGCAATCAACACCGAGAACCCGGACACCAACTACAAGAGCGGCAACCTGCTGCACTTCGACGGCTCGGTGCAGCAGATCCTGCCGGTTGGCAAGGGCCTGATGACGCTGGGTGCCGAGGGCTTCTACTTCCAGCAGGTGAGCTGCGATAGCGGTTCGGGCGCAACGCTGGGCTGCTTCAAGGGGCGCACGGCCGGACTCGGCCCCGTGATCGGCTACATCCAGCCGTTCAGCAAGTCCGAGTCGCTGGTACTCGAGTTCAAGTGGCTGTTCGAGATGGACGTGAAGAACCGCCTGGACGGCGACTACATCTGGCTGAAGGCGGTCTACAAGTTCTGAAACCGCGAATTGGGATTCTCGATGGTCGTGGGGAGAAGAATGATGGTACGCAACAGAGTTCAATATGCAGTGGTTGCCGGTTCAGCCGGCTTGGTCCTGGCGGCGGCGCTGGTCGTCGCGAATCGCGCGCCCGCCCAGGGCGTGCCTGTCGCCGGAGCGGCTGACGATGTAGTGGTCAAGGGCGCGTTCGACGCGGACGATGGGGCCGCCCGTGAAGCGAAGCCGGAAACGCCCGCGCAGGTCGAGGTGAAGAAGAAGTACTCACCTTATGCCGGGCGCAAGTTCCCGACGCGCGTGTACTTCGGCGACACGCACCATCACACCAACAACTCGGGTGATGCCTTTATGGGCGGCAACACGCTGACGCCGGAGCAGGCCTACCGCTTCGCGCGTGGCGAGGAAGTGGTCTCGTCCACCGGCGTACCGGCGAAGCTGTCGCGCCCGCTCGACTTCCTGGTGGTTTCCGACCACGCGGAGGGACTGGGCCTGATGACTCAAGTCGCTGCTGGCAACCCGGCGTTTGCATCGGATCCGACGCTCACGCGCTGGGGCAATGCGCTGAAGGCCGGTGGCAAGGAGCAGCAGGATGCGATGAACGAATTGGTATCGGCGCAGGCGAACAACAAGCTGCCGCCGCCGATCAAGGATCCGAAGGTCGTCGGCCCGATCATGAAATCGGTGTGGCAGCAGTACACCGCCACCGCCAACAAGTTCAACGAGCCCGGCAGGTTCACGGCGATGATCGGTTACGAGTGGACCTCGGTGCCCGGTGGCAACAACCTGCACCGCAACGTGCTGTTCCGCGATGGCAAGGACAAGGCCGACCAGATCCTGCCGTTTTCGGCGTGGCAGAGCGAAGACCCGGAAAAGCTCTGGGCGTGGATGGCCAAGTACGAAGAAACGACCGGCGGAAAGCTGCTGGCAATTCCGCACAACGCCAACCTGTCGAACGGCCGCATGTTCGAGCCGGTCGACTTTGCCGGCAAGGCCTTAACCAGAGACTACGCAGAGCGCCGTGCTCGCTTCGAGGTGCTGCAGGAAATGGTGCAGACCAAGGGCGCTAGCGAGACGCATCCGCTGCTGTCGCCCAACGACGAGTTTGCCGCCTTCGGCACCGCCGGCTGGGAGTACGGCAACCTGACGCTCGAGGACAAGCCGCTCTCCAGGGACATGATGCCGACCAACTACCTGCGCGCGGGCCTGGCGCAGGGAATGGCCCATGAGCAGAAGCTCGGCGTCAATCCCTTCAAGTTCGGTTTCATCGGCGGCACCGACGTGCACAACTCGCTGACCGCGATCGAGGAGGACAACTTCTACGGCAAGCACGTCAACCAGGAGCCGAGCCCGAATCGCTGGGAGCACGTCTCGAAACAGGGCTTCGGCAAGACGCGCTACACCTACCACTACATGGCGGCGGGCTACGCGGCGGTGTGGGCCACCGACAACACGCGCGAGGCACTGTGGGACGCGATGAAGCGCAAGGAGGTGTACGCCACTTCCGGAACGCGGATGACCGTGCGCTTCTTCGGCGGCTACGACTTCACGGCCGACGATGCAAAGACGCGCTATCTCGCCGAAAGAGGCTATGCGAAGGGCGTGCCGATGGGCGGCGACCTCGCAGCGGCGACGGTCGGCAAGGCGCCCACGTTCCTCGTCGCCGCGCTGAAGGATCCGATCGGCGCAAACCTCGATCGCATCCAGATCGTCAAGTCCTGGGTCGACAGCGCTGGCAAGATGCACGAGAAGATCTACAACGTCGCCTGGTCCGGCGGTCGCAAGCCGAACAAGGACGGCAAGCTGCCCGCCGTCGGTGACACGGTCGACGTGGCGAACGCGACGTGGACCAACACGATCGGTGCGTCCGAGCTCGCGGCCGTGTGGAAGGATCCCGACTTCAAGCCGACGCAGCGCGCCGTCTACTACGCGCGCGTCATCGAGATCCCGACGCCCACCTGGCTCGCCTACGACCAGTTCCGGTTCGGTGTGAAGATGCCGAATGAGGTACCAATGAAGCATCAGGAGCGCGCCTGGACGTCGCCGATCTGGTACTCGCCTTCGTGACGGTCGCACTGGCACCTCGGACACATCAGGCGCCTCGCGAACAAGGCGGCCGCACTCTCGGCAGACCGACATCGTCTGTTGTCGCAAACGTGGGGAAACCGCTTTGTTTCGCGATTCGCTTGTCACGTGGGAATCCGGCCTGACGCGTCGCGCCGACAGAAGTCGCAGCGAGCCCTGGGCGCGCCCACGCCATTCGGCGACCGCATCCGAAGCCAGCGCACGGACGCCAGTAGAATCGTCCGCTCCCTTCGCCGATGGACGCCACGATGACGACGACCAAGACTTACTTCGCCGTACCGCAGCACGCCGTCGCGTTCCTCGGCCTCGGCGTCATGGGGTATCCGATGGCGGGCCACCTCGCTCGCGCCGGACACCAGGTGACGGTCTACAACCGCACTGCGAAGAAGGCTGACCAGTGGGTCGAGGAGTACGGCGGCCGCGCTGCGCACACACCGCGCGAGGCGGCGCTCGGCGCGCAGATCGTCTTTTCCTGCGTCGGCAACGACGACGACCTGCGAAGTGTGATGGTCGGCGACGACGGCGCGCTGGCCGGCATGACGCGCGACGCGATCGCGTTCGACAACACGACGGCTTCGGCGCGCGTCGCGCGCGAACTTCACGCCGTGGCGCGCAGCCGCGGACAGCACTTCATCGACGCGCCGGTATCCGGCGGTCAGGCGGGCGCCGTGAACGGCGCCCTGACCGTGATGTGCGGCGGTGACCTGGCGCCGTTCGAGCGCGCACAGCCGGTGGCGATGGCGTTTTCCAAGGCGGTTACGCGGATCGGCGAGTCCGGCGCCGGACAGCTTGCCAAGATGGTGAATCAGATCTGCATCGCCGGCCTAGTGCAGGGACTTGCCGAAGGCATCAATTTCGGCCAGGCCGCCGGCCTCGACATGAAACTGGTACTGCAGGTGATTGGCAAGGGTGCGGCGCAAAGCTGGCAGATGGAAAACCGCGGCGCGACGATGATCGACGACAAGTTCGATTTCGGTTTCGCGGTCGACTGGATGCGCAAGGACCTCGGGCTGTGCCTAGACGAGGCGCGTGCCAATGGCGCGCCCTTGCCGGTCGCCGCACTGATCGACCAGTTCTATGCCGACGTGCAGGCAAGAGGAGGCCGGCGCTGGGACACCTCGTCGTTGATCCGGCGCCTGCGCCACGCCCACAAGTAGGGACCGACTGGCCGATGGACGCGGGCCGGCTCGATCGCGAACTGGCGGCACTGCGGCCGACGCTGCTGCGGGTCGCGCGGCTGCAGCTGCGCAACGACGCCTGGGCCGAGGATGCCGTGTCGGAGACACTGATCGCCGCGCTCGAGGGCCGCGAGCGCTTTGGCGGGCAGTCGCAGCTCTCGACCTGGGTCGTCGGCATCCTGAAGCACAAGATCATCGACCAGTTCCGGCGCGGCGGCCGCGAGGTCTCGGTCGATGCCATCGCGCAGGACGCCGGGGACGACGAGGTCGAGCAGATCTTCCGCGCTGACGGCCACCGGGTCAGTCCGCCGCTCGACTGGGGCGATCCGGAAGCCTCGCTCGCTCGCGTGCAGTTCTTCGACGTGCTGCAAATGTGCATCGACCGCCTCCCGGCGCAGCTGGGCCGGGTCTTCATGATGCGCGAATGGCTCGAGCTCGAGATCGCCGAAATCTGTAAGGAACTCGGCATTACCGCGACCAACTGTTCGGTCATGATGTTCCGGGCCCGCATGCGGCTACGCGAGTGCCTTGAAATGAGCGGATTCGGAGGCGAGAGCAAGACATGAGACGCATGCTGATCTCCTGCAGCGAGGCGCATCGCCTGCTGTCGGATCGCATGGACAAGGATCTGGCACATGGGCGCTCGTGGCGGCTGTGGCTGCACCTGCGCTTCTGCGACGCGTGTTCGCGTGTCGAACGCCAGCTTGAACTGATCCGTTCAGCGATGCGGCGCCTCGGGTCCTGAGGCCGCCCTGCGGATCCGAACTCCGCGATAACGGGTGCGCCCTCCTCTGCAGCTCCGAGGGCTTTGGATCCTTCAACATCCTTCCGTGCATCGATGTCCGACGCATCGCGCACCGAGTCTCCGCGGGCCGTGCTCGCGCTCGGCATGGTAGGTGCCCTCGGCGAGGAACTTCTCGCTGCGCTGGTCGCGGCCCCGCGGGTCCGGCTCGTCCACGTCGGACTGGAGCAGCCCATCGTCTCTGCCATGGCGAAGTACCGGCCATGGGTCATCGGCGGTTCGATCATCGCCGCCGACGATGCCTACGTCTGCCTGACCGGTCCAGAAACCTTTGCATCCCGCGCATCGCCGGTGCGGCGTTTCAACGCGGACACGCTGCTCGAAGCAGCGCGGATCGCACAAGGCGCCGGGGCACGGCGGCTGGTGATCGTGTCGCCGCTCTCTGCCCTGCTGCAGATGAACGCGGCCTCCCACACTGTGTCGACCGAACAGGAATTCGAACTCGTGCAGATGGGGTTCGAGACGCTGATCATCGTCCGTCCGACCGCCGCAGAACTTGCCGATTCGGCCGGTCCGTGGCTCGGCCGGGCCGTTCGCTCGCTCGGTCGCATGGCGCTGGAGATCATGTTGCCGGCGCAGGTGCAGGCGCTGCAGCCGCGGACCGCTGCGATCGCGATCCTCGCCGCTGTGGCGCCGCTGCATGGCGGCGTCCACGTGATCGGAGCACGCGAGCTGCTGGCCATCGTCGAGGAGACGATACCTGCGCTTGCACCGAAGCGCGTGAAACTGCGCTGAGCGGAAGATTCAGACTTTCGGCTTGTGGCAGACCGCTTCGATGTTGTGCCCGTCGGGTCCAATGACGAAGGCGCCGTAGTAGTTCGCGTGGTAATGCGGACGCAGGCCGGGCGCGCCGTTGTCCTTGCCGCCCGCGGCGAGCGCCGCGCGGTAGAAAGCGTCGACCTCGGCGCGGTTCTGGGCAGCGAATGCGATGTGAAGATGGGCAGGACGCTCCTGGGTCTCGAAGAGCCAGAGCGACGGTTTGTTGGCCTGCCCGATGCCTACACCGTAGGGGCCTTCCATCACGACACCCGCCTTCAACGGCGCGAGTGCCTGAACGAAGAACGCCTTGGTCTGGGTCAAATTGGACACACCGAAACTCACGTGATCAAACATTGCTCCTCCGCAAAGTAATGGCGATGCATCGGCCGCCGAACCGCCCGGCGCCGCGCCGGCTCAGCGCCGGTTCCGCGGATGTTGACGCGCCAGGCGCTCATTGCCGCGCTTGTAGTTGCCGGTGGTCCGTGCCATCAACTGCTGGGCATCGAGTTCCGTCCCGACTCGACTTCTGCCAGGAAATTCACGGCTTCGTGGCCCCTGAGCGTGGCGGCGAGGCGACCGCGATGGAAGACCTCGACCTGCCCATTCTTGCGCGCTTGGTAGGCGAAGCCCAGGTCATGGCCGGCCGGTTCCGCAGTCATCTTTCCAGCCTTGCGTGGAACTCGCGTCGTGATCGCTAGTGCGAGCCGCCGTCGGCGCCGCCATCCGAGGCGCCGCCGTCTGCATGTCCGGAATCATGATGGCCGTGAGATCCAACGTCGATCGTCGGCACGAAATTCGCGCCCGCGTCGCCATCCGCGCCAATGCGCCTGCGACGCGAGCGCGACACTCCAAACAGCGCCACCGCAAAAACCGCAGCAAGCGCGACCCCGGCAACGAGCAGCTTCATGGCACTCCCAGGCAGAGATCGAAGTCTCGGATGTTTCGACCGCGTGAATCACCGTTCGCTTACGACTTGCACGCGATGGCCGTGGCGAAGACCTTGCGTGTATCGCGCGGGGCTGGAAACTCCTGGATCGTGTAGGACAGAAGGTCCCAGCCGGCAAAGGCCTGCCGCAGCTGCTCGCGTTCGAACAGGCAGTAGCCCTCCGCCGCAAACATGTCCATGTAGGTTGTGCCTGCGATCAGTACGTTGACGACGGCGAGTCCGCCCGGCCGCACGTGCACCTGGATCTGGGCCAGTTGTCTCAGCGCAGTCGGACAGTCGAAGAACATGAGCAGGCCGATGCACACGATCGCGTCGAACTCCTCCTGGATCATGTAGCTGCTCAGATCGGCCAGCTCGGCGTGCAGCGGCAGTTTCTCCCGCGCAGCGACCAATTGAACATGATCGATCGCCACCGGGCTTGCGTCCAGTGCGAGCACGGAGCATCCGCGCCGCGCAGCCTCGACGGCGAGGTTGCCCAGGCCGCAGCCATAGTCGAGCACCTTGCCCTGCAGATGCGGCAACGCGGCGCCCTCGAACGGGTTCAGGGCGTGCTCGCCGGCGTCCAGTTGCTGACGAAACTGGTCGTCGAAGAACTGGATGCTGCGCCCGACGTTCATTGCGCTGGCGGGATGGGTGCGGCTGCCGGGGTCTTCACGGCGCATTGCCCGCAGAATCGCCGGTCGGCTTCAGCGCCCTCGTCGCAAAGGCTACGGGGCAATGCCTGCTGAGCAGCCAGGAATCGTCGAGCCAACCGTCTTCGTAG
>Ga0335084_10002968_pt1 | contig 16506 bp, 15 predicted proteins | sample Lox_Sample_44_FD_206721 | JGI IMG/M metagenome (GOLD analysis project Ga0335084, IMG submission 206721) | Soil microbial communities from Loxahatchee National Wildlife Refuge, Florida, United States - Lox_Sample_4.4 | ecosystem: Environmental > Terrestrial > Soil > Wetlands | place: USA... | reverse complement strand
CCCGGGAGGGACTGCAGCGGCTGCAGCTCCGCTTCCACGCCTCCGATGCCTGTCTGGTGCCTTCGTTCGGGACCGAGCTGCGCGCGGTGGGGACCGTGCTCTCGGCGTTCTGGTCCGGGGCGAAGGACCCGCTGTTCGAGCGGGTGTGCCTCGTCTATCCGCGGCCGCGCTAGGATGCCTTCCATGGAAGCCGTGCTCCAGCCCAGCCATCATTCTGCCGTTCCCCAGGGCGGGGGATTCCTCTTCCAGGAGGCGGGGAGGACGCGAATCACCACGCCGGAGACGTTCACCGAGGAGCAGCGGGCGCTGTTCCGGACCGGGCTCCAGTTCTGCCGCGAGCAGGTGCTTCCCCAGGCGGAGGCGATCGAGGCCAAGACCCCGGGCCTGCTCCGCACGCTGCTGGGGAAGGCGGGTGAGCTGGGGCTGCTGATGGTGGACATCCCCGAGCGCTACGGCGGGCTCGGCGGCGACAAGACCACCTCGCTCCTGCTGGCCGAGGCGAACTCGCTGATGGGGAGCTGGAGCGTGACCTTCGCCGCGCACGTGGGCATCGGCACCCTGCCCATCGCCTGGTTCGGCACCGAGGCCCAGAAGGCGAAGTGGTTACCCAGGCTGGCCAGCGGCGAGCTGGTCGCCGCCTACGCCCTGACCGAGCAGGGCAGCGGCAGCGACGCGCTGGGGGCGAAGACCAAGGCGGTGAGGAGCCCCGACGGCAAGTCGTGGATCCTGAACGGGAGCAAGCTCTACATCACCAACGCCGCCTTCGCCGACGTCTTCGTGGTCTTCGCCAAGGTGGACGGCGAGCATTTCACCGGCTTCGTGGTGGAGAAGGGGACGCCGGGGTTCACCGTGGGGCCCGAGGAGCACAAGATGGGCATCCGCGGGTCCTCCACCTGCCCGCTGTACCTCGAGGACGCGCAGATCCCGGCGGAGAACCTGCTCGGGGAGATCGGCAAGGGCCACAAGATAGCCTTCAACATCCTGAACCTCGGACGGCTGAAGCTCGGCGCGGGCGTGCTCGGGGGGATGAAGCTCCAGTTCGCGAACGCGCTGAAGTTCGCCGAGGAGCGCAAGCAGTTCAAGACGCCGATCGCGAAGTTCCCGCTCACCCGCGAAAAGCTGGCCCGGATGGCCGGCGCCATCTACGCCATCGAGACGATGACCTACCGGACCACCGGTCTCATCGACGCGCTGCTGGCCAGCCAGAAGGCCAGCGCCGACGACGAGGCCCGGACCATCGCCGCCTTCGAGGAGTTCGCGATCGAGGCGTCGATCATGAAGGTGATGGGCAGCGAGGCGCTCGGGACCCTGGTGGACGACGCGGTGCAGATCCACGGCGGAGCCGGCTTCATCCAGGAGTACCCGGTGGAGCGGGCGTACCGCGACGCGCGCATCAACCGCATCTTCGAGGGGACCAACGAGATCAACCGGATGGTGGTCACCGGGATGCTGCTGAAGCGCGTGGTGAAGGGAACGCTCCCTCTGTTCGCCCAGGCCGAGGTGGTGGCCCGGGCCCTGGCCGAGAAGCAGCTGCCCGTTCCCACGGGCGGGGACGCGGTGGCGGGCGCGGCCCGTGACGCCGAGGCCCTGAAGATGGCCGGGCTCCACGCGATGAAGGTGGCCGCCGAGCGGTTCGCGAACGAGATCGAGAAGCACCAGGAGGTCATGGCTGCGGTGGCCGATGTGGTGATGGACGCCTACGCGGTGGACTCGATGGTCGCCCGGACGCGGCAATCGGCCTCGGCGTCCGGCCTGGACCCGGTGAAGGTGGCCATGACCCAGGCCTACGCCGCGGATGCCATCGCCCGGAGCGGGGAGCGGGCTCGCCGCGCCCTGTGCGCCTCGAGCGAGGGAAGCACGCTGGAGAGCCACCTGGCCGCCATCGCCCCGCTGTTCGCCTTCCGGCCGTTCGACCCGGCGGCGCTGCGGGAGACGGTGGTCAACGCCGCGGAGGAGGCCGGCGGCTACCCCCTGGCGATCGGCTGACCCTTCAGGGGACGACGTTCGGCGTCTGCGCGTCGTACCTCGCCTTCGCCGGGAGCGTCGTGCTCTGCCCGGTGAGCGGATTCACCCACGGCCAGGCGTTGTTCCCGAAGAAGGCCGGCTTCGCGCTCAGGTAGAAAGAGGAAGGAAGCGTCTTCGCGCCCGATGCCCAGAGCACGCCGTTGTTGACGTTGTCCCAGTTTCCGTCGCGGAAGATGTGGGCCAGCGCGTAGCCGTTGTCCCAGTTTCCGCCCATGCCCTGGGCGTTGTTCCCCAGCTGGTAGATGGGCGTTCCGTTCCGGGACGAGGGCGTGGTCTGGTACACGGTGCCGCCCTTGAGGATGTTTCCCACGTAAGCGTGGTCGTGCGTCCACCCGTCCATGCCCACCGCCCGGAGATTGGCGGTGAAGCTTCCCGAGGAGTTCTTGCCGTTGACGTAGTTGCGGAAGTGGGTGTGCCACCCCGAGTTCCCGTGGGTGGTGTCCCCGCCCAGGTTCGGCGTCCAGTTCCCCTCGATGAGATCGTGGTGGGTGAAGTTGGCGTGGCAGTCGTCGATCGCGTTCTCCTGCCACCCGGCGCTGTTCCAGAGCACCGCCTGGTCCACGTAGTTGTAGGCGATGACGTTCCCGCCACCCGTCGAGTTGAGGGCGATGGGCTTGTTGTTCTCCACCGAGATGTTGTTCTCCACCAGGCAGGCCGACGATCCCGCCCCCACCACGATCCCGTAGGCCTGGCCGCCCGGGTTCTCGTCCGCCGAGCCGTGCACGTAGGAGTCGCGGACGACGCAGCGGTAGCTGCGGCCGAGCCCGATGTTGTAACCGTACTTGCCGGGGTGATTGACCGGATCGCTGCTCCACCGCTCGCCGTCCGCCTCGACGTTCTTCGCCCAGCAGTAGGCCATGTAGCTGAAGACGACCGTCCCGCCGGGGAAGCCCCACTGGTTGTTCCCGCCGGCCACGGCGACGTTCTCGATCCCCGACCAGCGGTTGCCGAGCTGACCGGCGGCGGTGTTCGCCGGAATCGTCTTCCAGACCTGCGGGCTGGAGGAGAGCGGGAAGTCGAGGTTCAGCGGGTCCTTGAGGGTGAGGGTGTTCCCGCTGATGCCCGCGACCTCGTTGGTCTGCATCCGTGAGCGCCACGACGGCACCGCGGCCTGCGCCGCCGCGTTGGCCGAGCCGAGGTCGGAGACGTTGACCGCCGGCGCTCCGGTGGACGGGCCGCTCCAGCCGTAGGTGGGCTGACGCTTGAAGTACTGACCGTCGTAGAACCAGAGGTACCCGCCGTTCAGGTAGACGCTTCCGGTCTGCACCGCCGCGCCGTCGAGCATGTCGATGGTGACCACGTCCCCGACCGCGAAGGCGGCGCCGTTGCCCACGCTGATGGTCGTCGCCCCGCGCGCGGCGCCGGCGGTCAGCGCCTGGACGCCGAAGCTCGCGTCACCGGTTCCACTGCGGTGGCCGAAGAGGATGACCGCCCCGTACTCGGGGATGGTGCCGCTGGCCACGATGCGGGTGGTGTCCGCTCCCTCTCCGCGGATGGTCACGTTGTCCACCCGGACGTAGATGCCCACCTGACCCCCGGCGTTGGGCAGCTGCTGCGGGTTCACGAAGTACGTCCCCGCCTTGAGCTTCACCACCTTCCGCATGCTCGACGTCGCCGCCGCGCCGGCAGAGTTGATCGCCGCCTGGAACGCGCTGGTGAACTGAGCCGCCTTGGCCTGCCCGGTGAGGCTCGGGTCCACCGAGTAGCCGCCGAACGGGTCACCGGAGGGCAGCCACACCGACGCGGGATGTACCGGGTCGTTGTCCGCCGGGATGCCGCCCGGGATGCCCGGGTTCCACGCGGTCTGGAACGCAGGAGGGAGAATCGACTGGTCGATCGAGCTCCCGCTTCCACAGACGTTGAGCACGCCGCCTCCGCCACAGGTGTCCGTTCCGCTGCACTGCCCGCACTGGAGCGTGCCGCCGCAGCCGTCGCTGATCGCTCCGCAGTTCTTGCCCTGGGCGGCGCAGGTGGTCGGGGTGCAGGTGCTGGCACCGCAGACGTTGGGCGTGCCGCCCGCACCACAGGCCTGGCCCTGGCCGCAGCTCCCGCACGACAGCGTCGCGCCGCAGCCGTCACTGATGGCCCCGCAGTTCTTGCCCTGGGCGGCGCAGGTGGTGGGCGTGCAGCTGCCGACGCCACAGACGTTGGCGGTGCCTCCGCCGCCGCAGGTCTGTCCCGAGCCGCAGGCGCCGCAGCTCACGCTGCCCCCGCAGCCGTCGGGCAGGGTGCCGCAGTCCTTCCCTTGCGGACAGGCGCTCAGCGGGGTGCAGGACGGCGGGCCCCCGTCGGGAGACTCACCGTTGGCCAGCTCGACCGTGCCCTGACATCCGAGGCAGAGGAGAACGACGATGCCTGCGACGGCTGAGCGTGGATGTTCCATCGCGCCCCGGGATGTCACGCCGTCCGCGCGCGGGACAAGGTGCACATCGGCGCCAAATTCGAGAAGTCCCCCATCGACTCGTAACTTTGCGATCAGGGCGGCGGCGAGGAGGCAAGCATCGCGGCGATCGCCGAGCGCGCCTCAAACGGCGAGTGGCCGCGTCTGGTGGCCGGGGAAGACGGTGGACGGCGGTACCGCCCCATGGCGGGCGAGAACCGCGGCGAGCACGTCCCGGTAGTCGTGCACGACGGGGAGATCGCCCGGCCCCTCGAGCCGGTCCGCGGCCAGCCCGGGCCAGCGGCAGTGCATCCCGCCCGGCGTCCCACCGCCCAGAACCAGCATCACCCCGCCCCGGCCGTGGTCGGTCCCGAGGCTGGCGTTCTCCGCGACCCGCCGGCCGAACTCGGACATGACCACCACCGTGACCCGGCAGAGCGCCGTCCCCAGGTCGGTGGCGAAGGCGGAGAGCCCGAGCGCCAGCGCACGCAGGCGCGGCGTGACGATGGTCTCCTGGGCGAAGTGGCTGTCCCAGCCCGCGAGGTCGACACAGGCCGCGACCAGTCCAATGCGCGCGCGGATCAGCGCGGCGACCTGGGCGAGCTGCTGGCCGAAGGCGTGCGCCACCTCGCCCTCGCGCCGCTCCGGGTACCGGGCTCCGTGCTCGGGCCGGACGCCCTCCGTCCGCAGCTTCGAGACCCGCTCCGCTGCGGCGAGCGCGTCGCGCGCCGGGCCGCCGAGCCGGCTGTCCCGCGCGTAGAGTCCGCCCAGCGACTCGCACAGGGCGCTCCACTCCGGACCCGGCGCGAGCGCCATCAGGCCGGCCAGGGCCGTGGCCGACGGTGCCCCGCGAAGGCTGTCCGGGACCTCCGGACCGGTGGTGACCGCGGTCAGCGCGCCAGTCACCCCCCGGGCGCGCAGCCACCGCCCGAGCCAGCCACCAGAGGCGGCTGCCCCGCCGCGCTCCATCAGCTCCTGGGCCACGAAGTGCGAGCGGCTGTCGTCGTCCGACCCGACCGCGTGCACCACCGCCAGCTGCCCACGGAGGAACCAGGGGTGGAGCTCGGCCAGCTCCGGCGCGAGCCCGAACGGGCCGTCCAGCCGGAGCGCGGCCGCCGGGGGAACGCCCAGGCGGGGGCGGGCGCGGTGGTAGCCGTCGTCGCCCACCGGCGGGACCAGCGCGAGGCCGTCCGCGCCCCCGCGCAGGAAGACCGTCACCAGCACGCGGTCATCGTCCGGAGTCTTGCCCAGTGCGATGGCGCTCATCGGGGTCAACACCTCTGGAATGCGGGGGAGCCGAGGAGCACCGCCAGGGGGCGTGGGCTCGCGGAGATCGCGGCCCGTTCCGTGCCGTCCGGAGCACGCCCCAGCAGATGGGCGGCGAGACGGTCCAAGCCTCCGGCCCGTTCCACCAGCCCGGGAACGTCGAGCGAGGTTCCGGCGAGCTCTCCCCCGGCGAGCGACATGCCCAGCCGCCAGCGCCAGAGGAGGGTTCCGGTCCACGCCGGGGCCACGTCCGGCGCCCCCTCGGGCGTGGGGTACTGGAAGGGTGCTTGGCCCATGCGCCCGAGGAGATCGAGCAAGGGCGGGCCGCCGTCGGTCCGGGCTCCGGTGGCCCGGAGCGCGGAGGCCACCGCGTGGAACGGCCGCTTCAGCTTCGTCCTCCGCGCCGCCGGGGAGCGGAAGGCCTCGGTCCGGAAGAGGGTCCGGAGCGTGAGGCGGAGGTCCCCGTCACTCCTGAGGAACGCCGCGGCGACCGTCTCCACCGCCTCCGGGGGCGGGCCATCGCCGATGAAGCGCCGGCAGAGCTTGGTCGCCAGATGCCGCGCGGTCGCCGGATGCGTCGCCACGGTGTCCAGCAGCGCATCGAGATCTCGTGCCCCTCCACTGGCGGGGATGCGATGGCCGAGCACGCGCTTCTCGCCGTCGTCGTGCAGCGCGGGCTCGAGCTCCACCCGTCCCTTCCGGAATCGGTGCCGGTCGCGCACCGTCCAGCCGGTGAGACAGCGCGCAGCCTCCATCACGTCTGCCTGGGTGTAGCCGCCGTCCACGCCCAGGGTGTGCAGCTCCAGCAGCTCGCGGGCGTAGTTCTCGTTGGGGCGCTCGCTCGCGGTCGCACGGCGGTTGGTCCGCCCGTCCAGGTACCAGAGCATCGCCGGGCTCAGCGCCGAGGCGCCGAGCAGGTCGCGGAACCGGCCCATCGCCTGGCGGCGAATCACCTCACGGTCGTCCGCCGGCTTGAGCCAGGCGCACTCGCCCTTGCTGGCGTCGATGTTGAAGTGGTCGCTCCAGAAGTCGACCATCACCTCCCGGAGCTGCCAACGGGAGCCCACCGCCCGCAGCAGCGCCGCCGAGGAGAGCTCCCGGAGCAGCACCTCGGGCTTCCACTCGTAGAGCTCGCCCAGCGGCTGGGTGAGGGACTCGAGGCGCCCGAGGCTCCGGCGCAGCCCGGGGTCCTCCTCGCCGGTGGGCTGCAGCTGGTGGTCGATCCATCGATCCACCGCTTCCTCCGTGCCGGGCGCCAGGGCGCGGAGCCGCTCGCGGTCACCCGGGGCCGCGCCGAAGCCACAGCGGCAGAGCACGTGCTCCACCAGGTCCACCTCCTGCGCCTCCGGAACCGCGAAGTGGGGCTCCCGGACCGGAGCGGCCCGCGGCGCACGGCCCATCACCGCCAGCGAGAGCACCGCCGCTCCTCCTCCCGCCAGCACGCCTCGTCGCGTCAGGCTCACGGGTGGGCTCCGGGGCAGCCGGTCAGCTCTCGATCTGCAGTGGCGGCGTTCCGAGCCGCGGGCTCGGCTGCGCGGGCAGCGACGCGGCACGGTGCGGCAGCAGCATCGCCCCCAGGCCACTGGCGAGGGTCAGCGGGAACACCAGGAACCACCCCAGCACCGGGACGACGAACAGGAGCGCGAGCACCGCCCCGCCGCGGAGCACCCGCCGCCACGGCTGCTGCCGATCGACCCCGGAGGGGAGTCCGGCACCGATCCGGTCGGCCAGGCCTGCCGAGCCGACGAGGGCCAGGAGCAGCGGGACCATGAGGATGGCCCCGGTGACCAGCTTCACCCCCGGATGTGCCGCACGGGCGAAGACCACGAACACTCCGCCCACCGGCAGCAGGGCCCCGAGCCCGGCGAGCGTCGCCGCCAGCGGCCGGGTGGCGTAGGTCCCGTGCGCGCGCTCCACCGCGGGGCGGAAGAGCGCCACCGCAGCCAGCCAGTAGGCGTTGAGGGCCAGGTAGGCCCCGGCCACCATCAGGAACCAGAAGAGGATGTCGGCGAAGATCATGGCGTCTCGGTCCGGGGGGAGGTGAAGGGAACGTCGGGCATCAGGTCCGGCCAGCGGGAGAGCGCGGCGAGCGCGGACCGGGCCGGGGGGAGGGCAGGGCGCGGGGGCACCGGCGCGGGCAGATGCGGTGCGTGCGGGACCTGGCGCGGAAGTGATGCGACGCGGGTGGCGAGGGCGTCCGTGGCGGAGGCGATCGGCCCGGGCCAGAGGAGGAGCACCGCGGTGGCAGCCGCGGCGAAGGCCGCAAGACCCGCCCAGGCGAGAGGCTCGGGTGCGCTCCGGCGCTCCGTGGGCCGGGCGGCGAGACCCAGGCGGGCGACGCGCTCCACCCACGCCGGACTGCAAGGGGCCCTCGGCGGTTCCGGCGTGCGCCTCGCGGCGTCCGCCAGCCGGGCCCAGCGCCGGTCGAGGTCACTCATCGGGGCGTTCCCCAGGCACCGAGAGAAGCTGGCGCGCCGCCTGCTGCAGTCGGCGCCGGGCCCGGAAGGCGCGGACCTTGAGCGCGGTGCGGCTGCGTCCGGTCAGCGCCGAGACCTCCTCCAGCGAGCGTTCCTCGAGCGAGAGGAGGGTGAGCAGCAGCCGGTCGTCCGCCGGGAGCTGTGACAGGAGCGCCTCCACCGCGGCCCGCGCGCCGAGCGCCTCGTCCGCCCGCGGGCCGGGGTCTGCCACCAGCGAGCCGATCCACTGCCGTGCCTCGGCCGAGAGTGGTGGCGCGGGGGTGCGGCGCCGCTCCGAGCGGAGCGCATCCCGGCAGAGGTTGATCGTCAGGCGCGCCAGCCAGTGCTCGAAGGGAACCCCCTGCCGCTCCTGGTACCGATCGAGCCGGGTGAAGACGGCGAGGAAGACCTCCTGGACCAGGTCGTCCTCCGGCACCGAGCGCGGCCGATGGGCACCCACCAGCCGGCGGACCAGCGGCTCGCAGTGACCCACCAGCTGCTCCGCGGCGAGCCTCTCGCCCCGGCGCGCGCCCTCGAGGCATCGGACGAGCGGCAGGGGCATGTCCGGAACCGCTGGGCAGGAGGCAACCATCCACGACCGGGAGAACGACGGGTTCTTCGAGCGGTTACGTCCGCCCGGCGGCCTCCTTGCCGCGTCCGGCGAGGGTGTGGAGCGACCTGGCGGTAAGCCCGCGGACCGACTCGGGGACTAGGGGGCGAAACCGCTCGCCGGGCTCATCAGCCGCGCCCGCACGCTCTGCAGCGCGTCCCGGTACAGACGGTCGTCCCGCTTCGAGAGCGCCTCGGCGTAGAGCGCCTCCGCCTGCTCCCACTGGCCGAGCGCCTCCAGCACCAGGCCGAGGTCGTACGCCGCAGCGGGCAACTCCGGATGCCGGGCGTGCACCACCTCGAACGAGGCCCGCGCCTCCTCGAGCTCTCCGCGGGCGGCGGCCGCCGCGCCGGGCTGGAGCAACGGGCTGTCCACGTCGAGCTCCACCTCCTCGACGCGGGGCCGGGGGGCGAGCGCGCGGAGGAGGTCGTCCACGGCGCGGAGACTCGACTCGAGCAGCAGCTGCGCGTCCCCCGCGCGCGAGGCGTCGGTCTGGCTCTCCGTCCCCTCGACCAGTCCCCCCGTCTCGTATGGTTCGCTCCACGGACCGCCCGGCGTCCGGGACACCCGGGTGAGCAGCCGGACTCGCGCCTGCGGCTCGGCATCGCCGCCGTCGGTCCGCGGCGAGGCGAAGCTCCACTCGGCCACGTCGATGGAGACGTAGGCCCGGCGGCCGCTCGCGTCCACCGGCTCGCCCGGCGTCCAGCCCTCCACCTGGAAGAAGCCCTGTCGCGCGGCGCGGCCCTTCAGCGTGTGGACGACCACCTCCGGCGAGTTCCCTGGCCCGTCCACCCGCACCAGCGAGAGCACGCGCGCACGCGGTCCGAGGTCCACCACCGCAGGGGTGGGCCGGGCAACGCGCATCGTCGGGGCGCACGCTCCGAGCAGGAGCATCCCCGCGAGCGCGCTACGGCATCCTCCCCACCGCATCCATCCCAAAGGTCAGCTCCGCCTGCCACGGTCCCGCCGGGAAGCCGTCCAGGACCAGCACCCGGTCGAGCGCCCGGAGCGTGTCCAGCCCCAGCCTGCCGAACTCGACCCCGAGCGCTGGCGGGGTCTTGGGGCGAGAGGTGCCGCCCGTCAACCACACCACCGCGCCGTGCAGCATGAGACGTCCGCTGTCGAGCTGCAGCTCGAGCAGCATCGGGACTCCGAGCCGGGCGTCCCCCGGCAGCCCGCCCGACTCGAGCTCCACCCCCGCGCCGCCGCGCGAGAGGTCCCGCACGCTCCAGGCCTGGGTCGTCCCCTGCGCCTTGAGATGAACCGGCACCCGCGGGTAGCGGCGCGACTTCTCGTGGCGGTGCGCCTCGAAGAGCTTGAGCAGCGCCGCGTCCAGCCCCTTCCGGCTCCGGCCGGGCACGTACCGGATGTTCAGGAAGTACTCGCCCGAGGCCGAGCGCCGCACGTCCACCACCTCGCCCAGCACCTCCACCGGATGGGAGACCGATTCGGCGGTGAGCTCGAAGAGGAACTTCGTTCCGCGCTCCAGCGGCCGCTGGCTGGGGAGCGACACCCCGCCCTTGCCGACGCTCTTGGTGAACGCCTGCAACAGGGACTCGGGGCTCCGGTAGGAGATCCGGAGCCGGACCGGCTGGACCGAATGCGGGGTGGCGGCCGGAACGTTCATCGGCGAACGGCAAAGTTCCCGGAAAGTCGAGGTGCCCACAAGCCCCGCAGGGGTATGGGCGCCCCCCTTTCTGGCCTGATCGTGGAAAGAAGTGGTATGGAGTGGATCAGCAGGGATCTCCAGCGGCAGGCAAACGTGTGTTCCGGGGCGTCTACGAGCACCAGATCGACGGCAAAGGGCGCACCAGCCTTCCGGCCAAGCTCCGGGAGACCCTGGTGGGCGCCTACGACGAGCGCCTCATCGTCACCAGCGCCCTGGACCCCTGCCTCCACGCCTACCCCGTCCGGGAGTGGGAGCAGCTCGAGGCCTCGCTCGCCACACGCAACCCGATGGAGCCCGGGGTGAAGACGCTGATGCGGCTCTACGTGGCGCCGGCCCAGGAGTGCCCGCTCGACAAGCTGGGGCGGCTGCTGATTCCCCCCACGCTCCGGGCCCACGCCGGGCTGGAGAAGGACGTGGTCTGGGCGGGGATGGTGAAGGTCATCGAGCTGTGGAGCCGGGATGGCTGGCGCAAGGCGCAGGAGGACGCGCGCGGTGCCGCCGACTCGGCCGACGTCATGCGCGTGCTCACCGAGCTGCGCCAGGGAAGGGAGCAAACGTGACCAAGGCGGCGAAGAAGGCGACGCAGGTCGAACCCTCGCTGAGGCTGAAGCACACCACCCTCTCCTGCATGGGCGAGCTGGACCGGGACGCGCTCCGCGCCATCCGCGACCGGATGGTGCGCCTGCTGGACCAGGGCTGCGTCTGGCTGGTGCTGGACCTCGGCGAGGTGAGCCACATGGACTACCGGGGCGTCCCCTGGCTCGTCTCTCAGGCCGAGGAGTACCGGCGCCGCGGCGGGGACGTGAAGCTCGCCGGCGTGTCGCGGTACCTGCTGGCCATCCTCCGCGCCGCAGGCGCGCACGACGCCTTCGAGATCTACCCGGACGCCGGTGACGCCCGGGAGGCGCTGAGCCAGGGCCAGCACGCCTGGCTTCACTGAGCCATCCTGCCGTCCCTTGCCGTTCGTCCACGCAACCGTCCTCCGCGACGAGGTGGTGCAGCTCTTGAGACCGAGATCGGGAATCCGCCTGGTCGACGCGACGCTCGGTGGCGGCGGGCACGCCGAGGCCCTGCTCGCCGGCGGGGCCGAGGTCATCGGCGTGGATCGCGATCCCTCCGCCATCGCCGCGGCGCGTGCCCGGCTGGCCGGGTCCGAGCGGTTCCAGGCGGTGGAGGGGCGCGCCGGCGAGCTGGAGGCGCTGCTCGGGCCCATGGGTCTGCTCCCGGTGGACGGGGTGCTGCTCGACCTCGGGGTGAGCAGCCCGCAGCTCGACACCCCCGAGCGCGGCTTCAGCTTCCAGACCGATGGGCCGCTGGACATGCGGATGGGACGCACCGGCGAGACCGCCGCCGAGCTGATCGCCCGGCTGTCCGAGGCCGAGCTCGCCGCCGTGCTCCGGGACCTGGGGGAGGAGCCGTTCAGCAGGCCCATCGCCCGGGCATTGAAGGCGGACCTGCCGACCACCACCCTCGGGGCGGTGGAGTCGGTGAAGCGCTCGGTGCCGCGCCGTGCCTGGCCGTCGAGGGTGCACGTGGCCACGCGGACCTTCCAGGCGCTGCGGATCGCAGTGAACGACGAGCTGGGCGAGCTGGACCGCCTTCTCGGCTCGCTCCCCCGGCTCCTCCGGGTGGGCGGCCGCGCGGCGGTCATCGCCTTCCACAGCCTCGAGGACCGCGCGGTGAAGCAGGCGTTCCGCACGCTCGAGGGCCGCTGCACCTGTCCGCCCGGGCTCCCGGTCTGTGCCTGCGGCGCGCAGGGCACGTTCAAGGTCCTGACCCGGCGGGCGGTGCAGGCGTCCGACGCCGAGGTGGAGCTCAATCCCCGGGCGCGCAGCGCGCGGCTCCGGGCCGTGGAGAGGGTGGCATGAGCCGGAAGTCGGGAAAGGGGCGCCGGGTGTCGCTCGGCGCAGTGCTGGGGCAGATCTTTCCGATCCTGCTCTGCTTCGGGCTGCTCGCCGCGGTGGGCATCCTCCACGTCGCCTCGCGGAGCCAGGTGGTGGACGCCGCCTACCGCCTGTCCGCGCTCGAGGCCGAGAGCCGCACCCTGGCGCTGGCCAACGACCGGCTGAAGCTCGAGCTGGCGACGCTGAAGCGCCCGGCGCGCCTCGAGGCGCTCGCCCGGGGGCAGCTGGGGATGGGGCCGCCGGACGCGGCGGTCGTCGACTCGGTGGCCGCGCGCCCCGCGGCGCCGTCGGCACACGCAGCCGAGGGCCGGCGCACGCTGGCCGATCGCCGCTCGCCGCGATGATCCCCCGGCGGTCCACCGAGCGTGGCCGTCCCCCCGCGGAGCTGACCCGGTGGACGCGGGCGCGGGTGCTGGTGATGGGAGGGCTTCTGATCGCCGCCCTCGCCGCGGTGCTGGTGCGGGCCATCGGCCTTCAGGTCGTCCAGCGCGCGCGCCTGACCTCGATGGCGACGGATCAGACGGTCCGGGAGATGGAGATCCCCGCCCGCCGCGGCGACATCTACGACCGCCGGGGCATCGCGCTGGCGCAGAGCGTGGAGGTCGACTCCCTCTGGCTGGATCCGTCGATGGTCGGCGACACCCGCCGGGCCGCCCGCGACCTCGCCCGCGCCCTTCACCTCGACCCAGCCGAGCTCGAGGCCCGGCTCCTGCGCGGCCGCCGCTTCGCCTGGGTGAAGCGGCAGGTGACCCCGCAGGAGGTGGCCGCGGCCCAGCGGCTGGAGGTGCCCGGGCTCGGCGTGGCCAAGGAGCCCAAGCGCTTCTACCCGCAGCGCGAGCTCGGAGCCCAGGTGCTGGGGGTGGTGGGCACCGACGGACACGGCCTGGAGGGCCTCGAGCTCGCCTTCGAGGAAGAGCTGTCCGGCCAGAGCGAGAAGCTGGAGGGGACCCGCGACGCCCGGGGACGGAACCTCCTCCTCCAGGGGGCGCCCGAGGCGGTGGGCCGGCAGGGTGCGACCGTCACCCTCACCCTCGATCGTCAGATCCAGTACGTGGCCGAGAAGGCGCTGGACCGGGCCGTCGAGGAGAGCAAGGCCATCGGGGGAATGCTGGTGGTGCTCGACCCGCGGACCGGCGAGCTGCTGGCCATCGCCCAGTCGCCCCGCTTCAACCCCAATGCCCCGGCGCCCGGCATCGCCGCGGGCGCGCTGCGGGACCGTCCGGCGCTGGACCTGTTCGAGCCGGGGAGCACCTACAAGGCCTTCGTCGCCGCCTCGGCGCTCGAGGACCGCGCGGTCCGCCCCGAGGACACCTTCGACTGTGAGGGAGGCAGCTGGGAGGTGGGCCGCCACGTCATCCACGACACCCACCCCCACGGGCCGCTGACCCTGGCCCGCATCCTCGCCCTCTCGTCCAACATCGGCGCGGCGAAGGTGGCCCAGCGGCTGGGGCGCGAACGGATGATGAGCGCCGCGCGGCGGTTCGGCTTCGGCGAGAAGACCGGTCTGGCGCTCCCCGGCGAGGGCCGGGGAAGCATTCCCTACCCCAAGTCCGAGGTGACCCTGGCGACGCAGGCCTTCGGTCAGGGGCTCAGCGCCACCGCGGTCCAGGTGGCCGCGGCCTACGGGGCCCTGGCCAACAAGGGCGTGCTGATGCGCCCCTACCTGGTCGTGCGGGTCACCGACCCCGACGGCGTGGTGCTCCTGGAGAACCAGCCCACCCGGGTGCGGCAGGCAGTCAGCGAGCGGACGGCCCGTCAGGTCGTCCAGATGCTCGAGGGCGTGGTGCAGAAGGACGGGACCGCCCCTCGCGCCGCGCTGGAGGCCTACCGGGTGGCCGGAAAGACCGGCACCGCCCAGAAGCCCGACCCCGTGGCCCGCGGCTACTCCGAGAAGCGCATTGCCAGCTTCGCCGGCATCGCCCCCGCCGACGACCCGCGGCTGGTGGTGTACGTGGTGGTGGACGAGCCGAAGACGGACGTGTACGGCGGCCTGGTCGCCGCCCCGGCGTTCAAGGAGGTCGCCACCGCGGCCCTCCCCTACCTGGGTGTCCCACCGTCGCTTTCCGTGCTTGCAGCCTCCAAGAAGGTTCCCATCCCACCCCCGATGCAGGTAAAGGAGGAGCCCGCCGCGGCCCAGCCGGTCACCGAGCGGCTGGAGCAGGGGAGTGTGTCGGTCCCGAACGTGCAAGGACAGGTCGGTCGTGATGCCGTGGCGCGCCTGCTGGCGACCTCCCTGGAACCCAGACTTCGTGGAAGTGGACGGGTGATGGCGCAGTCGCCCGCCCCGGGCGTGCACGTGGCACGCGGGGCGAGAGTGACGCTCGAGCTGGGCGCCGCGCCCTGAGCAAGGACCGAACGTACATGAAGTTGACCGAAGTGTTGTCGGGGATTGGTGCCGAGCAGCAGTCCGGCTCCCGGGCGTCGCTCGACGTCACCGGCGTCGCCCACGATTCGCGCAAGGTGAAGCCGGGAGACCTCTTCGTCGCCGTCCCCGGGGCGACGGTGGACGGCGCCGCCTTCGCCGCCGAGGCGAAGCAAAAGGGCGCGGTGGCGGTGGTGGCCCAGCGGGCGGTCCCGGCCGACGGGCCCACCTTCCTGGTCTCCAACGCGCGACAGGCGCTGGCGCTGATCGCCGCGAACTTCTACCGAAAGCCGGCGAGCGAGCTGATGCTCCTCGGGGTCACCGGGACCAACGGGAAGACGACCACCACCTGGCTGCTCGATGCGATCTGCGCCGCCGGCGGTGCGGCCACCGGACGGATCGGCACCATCGACACGCGCTTCGCCGGCCGCTCGCTCGAGCCGACGCACACCACCCCCGATGCGCTGGCCCTCCACGCCCTCTTCCGGGAGATGGTGGATGCCGGAACCGACACGGTGGTGATGGAGGTCAGCAGCCACGCGCTCGAGCAGGACCGGGTGCACGGGCTGACCTTCCGGGCGGCGGGGTTCACCAACCTCAGCCGCGACCATCTCGACTACCACCCGGACATGGAGAGCTACTTCCAGTCCAAGCGAAAGCTGTTCAGCGAGAACCTCAGCCCCGGCGGAGTGGCGGTGGTGAACGGCGACGACACCTACGCCGCCCGGCTCTACAACGAGGTTCGCTCCAGCAAGCGGATGGCCTGGAAGTTCAGCCGGACCGGCGGGGAGATCTCCGCGGCCGGGGTCGAGTACTCGCTCGCCGGCATCAAGGCCACGCTCAAGACACCCGCGGGCGACATCGCGATCCAGTCCGCGCTGGTCGGCCCGCACAACCTGGAGAACATCCTCGCCGCCGCGGGGATGGCGCTCGGAGCCGGCTTCAGCCGCCAGGACGTGAAGGAAGGAATCGCCCGGATGACCGGCGTGCCGGGGCGGATGGAGCGCACCGAGTCCAACGGGCGCGTGGCCCTGGTGGACTACGCCCACAGCGACGACGCGCTCCGCCGCTCGCTGGAGGCGGCGCGCACCCTGGCTCGCGGCCGGGTGGTGGTGGTGTTCGGCTGCGGCGGCGACCGGGACAAGGGCAAGCGCCCGCTGATGGGTCAGGTGGCGGCGGAGAACGCGGATCTGGTGGTCGTCACCAGCGACAATCCCCGCACCGAGGATCCCGACGAGATCATCTCGCAGATCACCGCCGGGGTGGAGAAGTCCGGGCTGCGGCGGATGAGCGCGGGCAAGGCCAAGAGCGGCGAGCGCGGCTACCTGGTGGACGCCGACCGGCGCGCGGCGATCGAGCTCGGGGCCTCGCTCCTCAAGGAAGGCGACGTGCTGCTCGTGGCCGGGAAGGGACACGAGACGCACCAGATCGTCGGGACCGAGAAGAGGCCCTTCGACGACCTGGCCGAGGCGCGCGCCGCGCTGGCGAAGGCCGGAGCGGCCTGACGCGCTCGCCGATGGCCGCCGAGCCGCGGTTCACCCACGCCGAGATCCTCGCCGCCACCGGGGCGCGCCCCGCCGGAGCGCCGCCGCCGCTGCTCGAGGGCGTGTCCACCGATTCCCGGACCCTCTCCCCGGGCGCGCTCTTCGTCGCCCTGCGGGGCGAGCGCTTCGACGCCCACCAGTTCCTCCCCGACGTGGTCGGCCGGGGCGCCGGAGCGGCGTTGGTCCAGATCGGCCATCCCCGCCCGCCGCTGCCCGCCGGGTTTCCGCTCTACGAGGTGTCCGACACCCTGGCCGCGCTGGGCGCGCTGGGCCGGGCTCACCGGCGCCGG